>Ga0315289_10002494_pt1 | contig 28117 bp, 22 predicted proteins | sample YL17G11_40_MG_FD_203452 | JGI IMG/M metagenome (GOLD analysis project Ga0315289, IMG submission 203452) | Sediment microbial communities from Yellowstone Lake, YNP, Wyoming, USA - YL17G11_40 | ecosystem: Environmental > Aquatic > Freshwater > Lake > Sediment | place: USA: Wyoming | collected... | reverse complement strand
CGATACTATTGGCGTAAAAGCCGTGGAACCCAAAGCGATGAGCTGGTAGGCCCAGGTATAAACACCGGCAGGAGTGGTCCCTAAAAGCTTATTAATAATAAGCGTATCGACCCAGGCAACGATATACGCGGATATTGATCCGAGTGGAATAATCCAGGAATAGCGCAAAATGCGAAGCATGTTTTCTTTGTTATAAGTCAATGGAATGCATGCTGAGGGAGGAATATTGGCGATAACGATACCGGCAGCAACGGCCATGCCGGCCAGGTGAATCAACGCAATTACTATCCAGGACGCATGCAAGCCTAAGCCGATGATTGTCAAACATCCACAAAGGAATATTGTTTTGCTGGCCAGCGGGGCATAACCAGCGCAGAGAAATCGCGATGCGGCATTTGCTAAATAAATGGCAGCCTCAGAGAGCGGTACGCATAAAAGCCCGGCAATTACTAAAAGATAAATTGTATTATTGGCGCCGATAAATGAGCTGATGGGCTTTTGAAAGATCCAAGTGAATAGCGCTGCTATGGAAAAGCCAAGAGCATATATGATAATGCGCGATGTTGTGGTTCTGCGCAGACGCGCTTCGCGCGTCCATTCTTCGCGACCATAGCGCATAGATGCGGCATTGGGCCATGAAATAAAAACAAGAGCGCCAAGGCTAACTAGAGATAAGTAGATGACGAAATGACCATATTGGTCGGGGGAAACAGCATGGGTTACGGCTGCGCTTGCGCAGAATGCAATTATGGCTGCGCATGCATTGATCGCACCCAGCGAAAGATATGATTGGAAAGAGGTTTTCGCAGGCTGTGCAGAAAACGAGATCATCCTCTATTGCCCATCCACACAGGATAGAGATTCTGTTATCTGCAAGGCAAGCGATGTGGGGTCTGCATGAAACAAATACAATTCGGCCCAAAGCGAAAAAACAAGCAGCATCCAAACGTGGGCGGGGGAATTCTCTATCGCCCAGGCAATGCCCGTGTCTGAAAAAACGCCAAGATCTCGATAGGCGCCTTTAAGAACCCAGCGGGTAACGCTGTGTTTCCATTTTGTCTTTAATAAGTTTTGGTAGCTGATACCATACCCATAGCCCATTTTTCGTGCATAGATGAGTGACCGGTCAATGTAGGGCTCAAGAGATTTTTTAAGAATGGCCTTGTTTCGCACCGCATTGAATATGGAGGGCACCTTGAATGACCAAGGAAGGGCTGCGGCAAACTCAATAATACGATGGTCAAGAAACGGGGACCGCATTTCAAGGCCATGTGCCATGCCCGACACATCCGGCAGAATTGTTGTGCTGTGTTGATGGTAAACCATTAGGTCCGTATAGGTCATGCTGTCGATAAAGCTTCGAGGCGAGCATTCAAAAGACCGCTCGTTGATGAACCGAGCCGGCTCACAGGAATTGAAAATCGTCTGATATTGTTTCGTCATCAGCTTTTGTACTATTGGCCGGCATGCTTCTACCAGCAGCCAGCCTCGTCGTTCGACGAGAGGCATTCCGGCCGCGCGGGAAAACCTTTCAATATTGGTACGGAACAGCTTCGAAACGCCCGAGAGCAAGCCTCGGGGTATTGCCCGCATCAGCGGCCAGGCGAGATTGCTGGCCAACGCTTTTATATAGCCGGAATAGCCGCCAAATATTTCATCGGCGCCGTTGCCGGTTAGAACAACCTTGACATGCTGACGGATATCTTGAGCGATCTGGTGCGCATAGAGTATGGCGAAGAGATTGACCGGCTGATCATAATAGCGGATAATTGCCGGCAGCGAAGCGATATTCAACGCATTGAAAGCAATATTAGTATGCTGCGTACCTAGCAATGCAGCAACGCGAGATGCCCTGATAAATTCCGGGTCAGCATTTCCGTTCTGCGGATTGCCAATGCAAAAACTCTGAAGATGTTGACTAATGCGGCTGGCATGGAGAGAGACGATAGAGGAATCAATGCCGCCGGAAAGCATGACGCCCAACGGCACGTCGGAATTGCAGCAACCATTGACGCTTGTTTGCATGAGATCGGCAAACCGATCGGCGGCCGCACGCAAGGTCTTTGGTGCTTCTCGCCTGCTGAAATCGATATGCCAATATGATGTTAATGACACCTGGCCCCGGCTCCATAGGCCGTAGGTTGCCGCAGGCAGCAGGTGTATATCATTAAAAAAGGTAAGTGGCGCCGGGGGCGTGTAATATAATGCCATAAGCGCCGCGGCCTGTTCATTGATTCGCCGGCCAAAGCCCGCGCAGCGCAATGCTTTTATTTCCGATGCGAAATAACATGATGCCCCGGAGTGGGCATAGTAGAGCGGCTTTTCTCCAATGCGGTCACGAGCGAAAAACAGCTGGTTTTTTCCAGCGTCCCATATTGCGAACGCAAACATGCCGACAAGGTGCTCCAGGCATCGGGGACCCAGTTCTTCATATAAATGCAGAACGACCTCAACATCGGTTTCGCTTGCAAATTGATGGTTCCGTCGAATCAGATCGGAGCGCAATTCCCGGAAATTGTATATTTCGCCATTGCATACAAGCACAAGCGAACCGTCTTCATTGACCATGGGTTGACGGCCGTGGTCCGAAAGGTCAATGATGGAAAGGCGACGATGCCCTAAGGCCGCAAAGCCGCTATGCCAGAAGCCGTCACCATCCGGCCCGCGATGGCTTAAAGTGCTGGTCATTGTTTCAAGCATATGCAAATCATCGCGTGCCAGACCTTCGGATGATACTATGCCGGTAATGCCGCACATATTATGAAACTTTGATTGCAGCAAAGATAAGATCAGCTGCTTGTGAAGGGAAGCGCGATCCCAATGCATCAAGAAGGCCGCGGCCCCAGTTCAAAGAAGCAAGGAGAGCGTTCGCTGCGGTATGAGGCAGAAAAAAGCTTTTTCGCCAGACGCTCAGCACCGAATAACCGCAGGATGTCAGCAAGCTGCGGATCAATGGCTCCGTATAAAAATGCACATGGTCTGTTTTCTTTTGTATACTTGGTTGCATAAATCGATTGCGCAGCTGGCCAAGGTAGCAACCTTCATTAGGAACACCCAAAATGAGCAATCCTCCGGAAACAAGCAGACCAGCAAGAGCGCAAAGGACGGATTTATCATCTGGAATATGCTCTAACACATGGTTGCAGGAGATAATATCGAAAGTCAAAGGATTGAAGGGAGGTGCAGCAAGCGACGCGCATGCTATTAGTGAATACTTGTTGAGTTCCATGGCACGCTGGCAACGGACATAATTATAATCAATACCGAACAAGTTGCTGCGAGCTCCGGAGGAGAGCCCTTTGGTTAATGCCGCGCCATTCATTCCATCGCCGCATCCGGCATCAAGAATGCGAAGCGGGCCTGAGTTTCGCGAAGAGATTTTCAGCCATTGCGCGATAGCGTCGGCGAAAGCCACCCATCGGCTTTCGACGATCCATCGAACGCCGGGATTGCGGAGTGTATCAAAATGACAACCCGCATACCACGGATTGCCGGCAGCCACTTCAATTTTTGGATTGCGCGAATTCATACATTGTTCGAACCATCAGAACCGCCGGACCCAAGGAGCGCGCGATAGCACCGGCGCTTGATTTCCGAGGTATTACGTATATCGTGGCGCGCGACTGCGCGCTCGCGGCCGGCCTGGCCCATGCGGTCGGCCAGTTCCTTATCATCAAGAAGCAATATAATCGACTGGACAACGGCGTCAAGTGCATGCTCAGGTAATAAGAACCCCGTTTTACCCGGGACAATAAGCTCGGAATGCCACTCGACATCGTAGCTGATCACCGGCCGACCAGCCGCGCATGCTTCGATAAGCGAAAACCCGCCCATAAGACAAAGCGATACCGTGCTGATTCGCCGAATATCAAGGCATCGCCCACGCGGCACAAAGCCGAGGAACCGTATTGCCTTTGCGCGCGCGCTCAGGGCGATTGCACGGCGTTCCAGTTCCGGACGGTTTGTACCATCGCCGGCCAAAAGCACAACGACATCATCTCGAATGGTTACAATAGAGATTGCTGCGGCAATAATATCTTCGATATAGTTTTCGGGGGAAAAACGGCCTGCGAAACTGACGATCTTTTTAGTACTGTCAATCCCCAGAGAACGGAAAAGATCGGGGTCCGGCGGTTGCGCAAGCCAGCTCATATCGATCCCATGCGGAATAACGCAAATTCGCGAGAGCGGAGCTCCGCTTGCATTAGCCCAGGGAACAAGGCTTTCCCGTATCGGCAATACCAGATCAGCATGCGAAAGCACCATGTGCTCGATAATGCGGGCCAGCGAACGCGATCCAAAAAGGCGAGGTGCACCACGGTGTGGGTCTAGCCGATGACGCATACTGAAATCGGCATGAATTGAAACACACCAAGGCAAGTGCGTGACGGAAGCTACGATGAGCGCAATAAGCCCCGAAAAGCAAGGGTCAGTAGCCCTGATTATGGTTATATTTTCGATTCGTACCAAGCGTGCTAATGCAACAATAGTCTTTAGAAGGTCCCATGGCGCAGCAAGAATCATAAGCGGACGCCAAGAAAACGACCTGCGAAACTCAATGCATGTGTTGCGCTTGTCAAGGGTGATACGGCGATAGCGCTTTTTCAAATAGTGTATGGTAAACACATGTTCGAAAAATCCTTCGACATGCTCGCACATCAATGCGAGAACGCCTTTTGAAACGCTCGTTTCGTAATCACCTGGTGTTATAAGCAGGAGAATGGGGGATTGGGCCTGGCGCATGACTACATTCGGGCGGCAATACCGATTCTGCGGAATAGGGGAAGGAGGCAGCGAATAAGCAGCCCTTCATAAAACGGAAGGCGATTGCCTGTTGCTGCGCGGATGCGAAAGGCACACCAGAGAGCCAACCAGCAGATGCGATGAGCCGTGGAACGAGGCGCTTTTTCCCATGCCGAAATCAGCGCCATATAAAACAGGAGCTCGTTGGGATTGTTCCAAGGCAGCTTCAGGGGATTATAAAACCCATGGACACGATCCCGTATGGCAATCCATTCATCAATACCAGCGGGTTCTTTGAAGCCTTTGGTCTTGCCTTTTTCATACAATTCGCTGCCGGGATATGGGCGCCAAGCCTGATAGGCTATCGAAATCCCCTTGAAACGGCGCACCAAATCGAGAATAAATGCGATTGTTGTAAACCGATCGGCCCGCGATTCTATTGGCAATCCGGTCATGAATGCAAGGCCCAGCCGGATGCGTGTGCCCTGCGTTGAGGAGACGGCCCGCAGTATCTGGTCGTTAGTAATGGATTTATTGAGCTTTTGCCGGATTTGCGGACACCCTGATTCAATCCCCATTCCGATCCAAAGGGCTTTACCGTCGAGCCATGAGATAAGATCGCGATTTATGAAGGAGTCGTTAAAATGATTTGCAAATGCGAGAGAAAAAAACGAAAAATGCCATTTGTATTGATCGTATGCGTCTCTGAATGCCCGGATACGCTTTGCATCGCAGAAAAACAAATCATCCTGGATATGAAGCACGGCCGGATCGAAGTTTTTAACAATATCGGATATTTCAGCTATTAAGCGCTGCGCACTTTTCATCCTCCAGCGTTGCGACGGATGCGTATTGATACAGAAGGAACATCGACAAGGGCAGCCGCGCCCGGTATTGACTACCCACACCCGCGCCTGGCCGATACCGATACCTAGGCTGCTCAAATCTCTTTGCCAGTATCGGGAAGGTTCGATGCATGAATAGTCGGGAAATGGGAGTTTATCAAGATCCATGAATTCGGCCGGAAATGGCGGGCTTGGTCGTTTTTTAGTGCCAACCTGGGGGATGTTCGAAAGATCATTCATTCCGGTTGCCAAAGCCTGCGAAATTGCAAGCGAAGCAAATTCGCCATCGCCTACAACAGCTGCATCTGCAAGGGGAGATGAAGCAATAGCTGCGGGAAAAAGCGTCGTATGCACGCCGCCCCATATCAGAGGGATCGCCGGGTTGGTTTCCCGGCACGCACAAGCGACGCTTTTCGCGTTTTCTAGCCCAGCCGTCATGGAGGATATCCCGATCCAGAGAGGCGGATCGCGTATGAGAATATTGGCAATGTCTTCGGTAAAGGTGCGGTCAACGCCGCCGTCCACGAGACGGACGCGAAAACCGTTGGCAGCAAGATACCCGGCGATACTGAGCAACCCAAGCGGGATACCAAGCGCTGGTTTTTCGCGATGGTCCCAATAATCCGCTTCGGGAATATTAATCAGAAGGACTGGTTTCGAATGTATCATATTTCAATGCAACCGCGGCGGACCATAGGAAGAGCAGAGACGGCAGATCTGTTGTTTTTGCTGGTGCTGCAAGATTGCAGTGCGAAATGTGCGCATGCGGACGCCGTTCCAGATTTCCGAAAGCGGATGTTGAAGAATATTTCCTAGTACTAATTCTCCATGCGCATCGCGACAACACGGCACGACATCGCCATTGACGAGAATTGTAATCGAATAGTAGATCCAGGCGCAATCATTGGCAGGGATGGCTTTTGGCGTCAGAACCCCTTGTTCGTAGGCCGCAGGATTATAGAGCCAGTAATGGCGATCGGATGGCAACATGTCGTACGCCTGCTCGATCGTGCGCACACATGGCGCGATTATGCGGGCATCATCCACCCCGATATGGCGCATCATTTCCCGAAAGCGGGGAATCTCATGTTCGTTATGCCGCATCACGATAAAGCCGCATATGATGCGCGCGCGGCTTTTGGCAGCATTACGTTCGGTGACGGCTTTGCGGAGATTGCCCAAAACCTGTTCAAGATCACTTCCTATGCGATACCTGGCATGTGTTTCCTGCGTGCAACCGCCGATCTGAAAACTCACCTCATCAATGCCGCATTCGATAAGCCGTCGTGCGTCAATGGCCTCGCCATTCGTACAGGCTGTGATGAAGGGGATTGCCTGCTTCTTGGCGTATTGAACCATGTCGTATGCCCAAGGATTAAGAAACGGTTCCCCCATGAAATAGAAGAGAAGCGTGTTCGTATGGGGCGCTATTTTGTCAATAATCGCCGCGAACGTCTTCATTTCCATGAAGCGGTGCGGCCGCTCAAGAACGCCTGCGCCGGTTTCGCAAACAGGACAATGCAAAGAGCAGGCGGAGGACGGTTCGATGGTTGCAGCAACTGGCAGGCCGGCGCAGCGTGCTGAGCTGAAGAGATAGGAAAGCGTTGATGCTGCGTGTTGTGCTGAACCTTTGCGAAAAGCGCAAAGGGCAGCTATACTCAAACAGACCGCTTTTATTCGATTATAGTGATTCACAGGCATAAAATGTGGAATGCGGTAAAACAGGGCCGGGATCAAGGGCTTTGAAGTGCTGATATTCGACAAGACAACATATAGATTTCCTCTTCGATATCCAGGCCTAGCCGCATGCGGATGCTCTTCCAGTATTTGCCGGGCTGGAATTCTGCGCCTTCCTCATATTGCACCAGCAGAAGGGCGATGATTCCTTTTCCGGTATACACCCATGATTCTCCGCTTTCGCCATCATTTTTAATGACATGGCCTTGTGTGGCCAGATCTTTTGATTGATCGGAAAGCACTCTTGTTTTCCAAATAGTTACTCTATGGAGACGATCTGCGATTCGAAGGAAGGTATATGCTCCGCGATACGGATGCGTGGATGCACGCACCAACGCATCGATTTCGGAAGCGGAATTGCGCCAATCGATTTTGCTATCTACCGGAAGGCGAGGGTAGCAGCGGAACGGAGCTACTTTTCGAGATACTTGCGGAATAGGATTTGCGGTGTTCCTTGCCAGAGCATCGAGGACTTCGGAAAAAAGCGCAGGGGCAGATTGTACGGCAAAATCCACGATATCAGCGATAGTTGTTTGAGGTGAAAGGGCCATTTTTTTCTGGATAAGAATATCGCCGGAGTCAAGCTCTCCGCCGTTCATCTGGTGTATTGTAAGTGCAATAAAGGGCTCGTTGCGGATTATGGCCCAGTTCATAGCGGCATTGCCGCGATACCTGGGCAGATCGCCGCAATGAGCATTAAGTATCCCGAAAGGAAAAGCAGAACAAACTGCGGCCTTCAAAATTTCAACCCAATTAATGCTGATGCCGATGTCGGGCCGAGTGGCTTCAACAAGGTGTTCTGCAGATTTGTCAAAATGCCGAGTCAATAAAAAAGGACAGCCAAGACGCGTGGCCAATGCTTTGAAATCCTCCTCGCTTTTTAAATATTCGGGAACGGCAGGTGCCGTGATGATACCGCAGATATCATGCCGTTGAGCGAGCAACAGTGCAGTATTGTAAAGTATTTCCGTCCGTCCGATTATAAGGATTTTCATAATGTTGAGCTCCGCTATGACGGCTTGCACCGCCATTGTGCTTTCTGATAGCGTGTAAAATCTTTACAGAGCGAGTTGCGGAGCGCGCAAGCGAGTGAGTCGCGTAACGAAAGATTTTTTAAGCGCGCTCGAACAAGTTCTTCGCCGACTTTGAGCCCCGCAGTATGCAAATCTATTACAGGTCTAGGCCCTAAGTATCCCGTTGTGGCGCTCATAAAGCCTGTTTTTGCAGGCACGGCAGGATACAGCGGGAGATTTTGTTTTCGAACGCCGGCGACATCAAGGCCGCCGCAGATATGTATAATTTTGCAGTGCGGATTTATTGCGGCAAGTTTTTGAGATGAAACTGAGTTTTTGGCTGAAAGATGAACCAGTGAAGTTTCGTGATCGCAAATAATTATCGCGTCAGTTCGTTTGAGCACGGACAATAAACACTGATCAAGGGAGGAAACCCGGCAGCATCGAGCAGAATCTGCAGAAAGCGATTTGGCGGCACCGCGCGCAAAAGGACCATTTCCGACAACAATCAAGCCGCATCCGGCAATTTCAATACTTGTTTCAAAAAGCAGCTTTTTTACCAGCGGTCCAATATAAGAAAATGTTTGCAGCGCAGGATGGGCTTCATTAGTTCCAAGCACTGGAATGCCGCGCAATAAGCAATACCGCATATCAATATCTGATGATCTGCATTCCCATGGCTCCCACATCAGCGAAATCGCTGCAGCCTGGCTGCAATAGCGCAATTTATCTGCATTGAGCGGCCGCACAAAGCCGGTATTCGTTATGATATTAGCATGAGCAATATGTGAAGGCGAAATGCGTGAAACGATAGTGATTTGTCTATGTACGTTAAGCCTGCGCGCATACGCATGTGTCATATTTTGGATGTTTGCAAAGCTTCCATAATGTGAAGAATGCCCCACGGCACAAACGTGCGCACCGGCACAGGCGGCTATCAATGGTGTCCAGACGAACGGTCCTGATGCGGCTTCGGTAATCACTGAAAGCCCGTGCAGATCGAGGCGAAATTTTGCAATAGCTTCTTGAATAAGGCGATATTCGCGCATTTTACAATTCAGAAACCTTCTATTGTGTTACTGTCTTTGCGCGACCACGGCTATTCCGGATTCTTGAATATCAATTGATTTGATTTTCAAGTGCGCTTCAGCGCACCATGTTCGGACCTGCTCCGGCGTTTGCCTGTGGCAATTAGCCGGACGAAACCAATCGAAATTAATATGGTTCATTTCATCCAGCGTCCAATCCGGCCGATAATAGGCTTTCATCACATGCCAGTAAAAGAGACGCTGGATGTCGATCGGGCCGGCCGGTATGCCGAGTATAGGGATTTCTTCGGGCACGGATACCGCCACCTTCAAATCGCCAAGGGCTTTGCCCAGTTTTGTCAATGGCATCAAGGCGCGCCAGGCATCTTCGTCATTCAGCGTGGTGAGTTGTTTTCGTAACTAATCATCGGAAAATTCGCGGATAGGGCCTTTTTTTGCATAGACATAAAAGAGAAAATACCCGCCGGGACACAATAATGATGCGAGGTATTTAATCGCACGCTCGGTTGAGTCGGTATGATGGAGAACGCCTTCCGAAAAAATGGTATCGAAGGTCCCGGGCCCAACAGGAAGATGTACAATATCCGCCTGCATGAATTCGCCGGAAATATTGCGGCGTTTGAACTCCATTGCGGCAAGATCAACCGCGTCAGAAATATCAACGCCAAGGTAATGAACGCGGTTGAGCCTTTTTCCAAACAGCAGCGAACATGAATAGCCGCTGCCGCAACCGGCATCTAAGAAGCGGCATCCTTTAAATGTCCATAAATCAAGCGCAGATTGAATATTATTCGCATATCGTTCGAGCAGCCACTTCCGGCTGGCGGCACGAACGCGGGAAGAAGCATAGCTGGCTTGTTGCCGCCATTTGTAGGAGAAACTTTTAGCGGTTGCGCTTTGCCGAAAAGAACAGTGAAGGTTCTCTTGACGTAAGATAGATTTATAAAGGATATAATCGCGATTTTTCAGCCGAATCCGAAAACCGGTTTTACGGCCATGAATATTGAAGAAAGCATACCAGTATTGTTCTGCATGCATGGAATTCCGTTTAGACATGGTATTATCTCGCGATAATCAACTTTGCAGAAACGTCCTGCACCACTGCTCAAAGCATAAAAACGACCATATCAGCAAACGATGGTTGATGCGTTTTTCGCAATGTTCTTCAATGATAGTTGCAATAAATGCGGGATTGATGAAATCACGCGAAGCAGCATGCGGATTGAGCAGCATATTTTTAACAAATTGTATGTTTTCGCCCCGGTACCAAGACTCGTCGGGGGCGCTGAAGCCCTGCTTTTTACGATCAATTATTTCCTTGGGGATCAAGCCGCTCAGGGCCTGCCGCAATACGCTTTTTCCATCGTCGAATTCCGCGTAGCGGCGCCGGGCTTTCTGCACGGCGTTTTCATCCATTTGTTTCATATGATCAAGATTGCCCAGCTTGTGATGAATAGGGATCGATTGGGCAAAATCAACGAGATCGTTATCTAAAAACGGTACACGTTCCTCAAGCGAACTGGCCATGGCCAGCCGGTCGGAGAGAATGAGCAGTCCATGGAGAAATGTATTTGCTTCAAAATACAGTGAGTTGGCGATATGGTCTTCCGGTGATTGGTACGCAAGCTCCTTGCGCCGGTCGAATACCGAGGCGAAAACGCCGAAAGAATCCCGGTCGGTGATTTGCCGCCAGGAGGAAGGGGTGAAAAGCTGCGCCTTTTTATCCTCAGGAACAAGCCGCTGCCAGTAGCTATAATAATCGTGGAGATACGTTTTGCGATCAAGAGAGCGACAGACACGATAATAGCGCCACGGATAACCCGCATACAGCTCATCACCTCCGGTGCCGGAAAGGCAAACCTTGACAAATTTGGATGCAAGGCGCGCGATATAGTAATTGGGATAACACATGCCGACACGCAAATCTTCAAGGTGCCAGATTATTTTTTCCAGCGATCTTGCCAAGTCGCCGGAGCCTATGACTTGTTCGTAATGTTCGGTTTTAAAGGCATTCGCCATCAGCTCCGCGTCTTTGCGCTCATCATATTCAACTTCCACCCCTTCCACCGTATGCATCATAAAACCGCAGGTAAAGGTGGAAAATCGGGGAATTTCCTGCGAAGCGATCGCAACGACGGATCCGGAATCCATGCCGCCCGAAAGGTAGCTGCCTACCGGCACATCCGCTACCAGCTGGCGCTGCACCGCCTGTTTGAAAAGCCGGAGGGTTTCGTCACGCGCATCGTCAAAGGAGAGTGACTCCCTGCGCTTGCCGAAATCGTAATCCCAGTAGTTTTCCGACGCGGCGGGCTCTTCGCCGGTTTGTATCCCGAGGATTGTTGCCGGGGGAAGCAGGCGAATGTCTTTGAAAAGCGTGTGATCGCGGAACAGGTTCTGGAACGTAAAGTATTCGTGGAGGGCATTGTAGTTAAGATCGGCGCTGATTTTCGGATGGGTCAGCAGCGCTTTGATTTCGGAAGCGAAAACGAAGGTAGTGCCCTGAGCCCAATAATAGAGCGGCTTTATACCATAGCGGTCGCGCGCAAGGAAAAGGCGGCGCCGGTTCGCGTCCCATAGTCCGAAAGCGAACATGCCGTTCAGACGCTTGACGAAATTCATTCCTTCTTCTTCGTAACCATGAAGGATTACTTCGGTGTCGGTGCGGGAGCGGAAACGGTGGCCACGAGCTTCAAGTTCGGACCGCAGGTGTTTGAAATTGTAAATTTCTCCGTTATACGTGATATAGATAGTCCCGTCTTCGTTGCACATGGGCTGATGACCAGCGGGCGAAAGATCGATGATAGAAAGCCGGCGATGTCCCAGTGCGATATTGATATCAATATAGTGCCCTTCATCATCGGGGCCGCGATGGGCTATTGCGTCGGTCATGGCCTTAATCAGCCGGTTACCGACCGGTTCGCCATTGCGGTTGAAAATGCCTGCTATGCCGCACATGTCGGATCAATTTCCCATGCTGTTAATAAGCGATTGAATGACGATTCGTTGCTGTTCGATTGTGAGATCATGGTAGAGCGGAAGAGCCAGACAGTTTTTGAACAGGCGATCGCTGGCATCCGTCGGGCCGCAGAGGCGAACACGCGAAGTATCGCGAAAAGCGGAAAGATGATGGAGCGCATAGGTGCCGATCTGCGTTTCGATACCTTGTTCGCGCATGTTGCCGATGATCTCGTCGCGGCGGTCTACCAGCACGCAGAATGTCTGGTAGGAATGCCGTCCGGTTTCAGTTGCTTTTGGGAGAACGACATTCTGATGCCCGCGCAATAACTCAAAATAGGCGGCGGACTGTTCGCGGCGGCGGTCGAGAAGCCCGTGAATATGGCGCATCTGGGCTGCGCCCACGGCGGCAAGAAGATTGCTCATCTTGCTGTTGGTTCCAACGGTATCGAAGCAGGCCGTTGCGCCGCGGGAAATGGCTGGCATTCCGAAATGTTTGTATTCCTGAATCCATGCCGCATGCCGATCATTGGCGGTTGCGATAATGCCGCCTTCACCGGTGGTAATGAATTTGCGGGGATGAAAACTGAAGACCGCCATATGGCCGTGTCCGCCAACTTTTTTCCCCTTATATTCGGCGCCCAAGGCACAGGCGGCGTCTTCGATGATGTGAATCCCATGCCGTTGCGCCAGTGTAGTCAGGCGGTCGTAGTCCAATGGGTTGCCAAACAGCGAGACCGGCATGATCGCCTTTGTCTGTGGGGTGATAGCTTTTTCCACTGCGTTATAATCAATCAGCATTGTTTCTGGATGTACATCCACAATAACAGCTGTGGCGCCCGCGAGAAGGACGGCATCCGCGGTCGCCGGATAGGTGAAGTCCGGGATAATGACTTCGTCACCTTCACCAATGCCCAGGCAGCGCAACCCGATCTCAAGGCCGGTGGTGCAGGAGGTCACGGCAATCGCGTGGCCGCAGCCGATATGCGCCCTGACAAGGGACTCGAATTCAGCGGTGGCTGTTCCTTCCGTAAGCATGCCGCTATCAAGGACTCGAATGACAGCGTCTTTGACTTCCTGCGTAATCCAGGGTCGAATGAGCGGTATGGTTTTCATTGCAATCCGACTGCTTGTCGCCGGGCCTCAACAGCCTCTTTGTGCGCTTTTCGCCACTCGATAAGCCGGCGCATGCCTTCCTGGAGATCAATGCTCCATTTGAATTGCAGATCATTCTGCGCCTTATCTATTGAGCCGATGCGGTTGGTCACAAAGGTCTGGCCGGCCGGCTCATAGCGGACTGGCAGGCTCGATTTAGTCAAGCAAAGGAGAATCTCCGTCAACTCCTTGATCGAGGTGCCGACGCCTCGGCCTACATTATAGCATTGGCCGCATACCTTGGCCTGCATGGCCGCCAGATTCGCCCGCGCAACATCCTCGACTGAGATAAAATCGTATTGTTGCGATCCGTCGCCAAAGACAACGGGCGAAATACCCTTTTCTATATTGTCCAGGATCTTCATCATGACGGCAATATAGGCGCCCCGGTAATCCTGGCGCGGGCCGTATACGTTCATATAGCGCAGGCCGACCCAATCGAGCCCGTAGCGATGACCAAGAGACGCGAAGAGATGTTCGCCGGCGATCTTTGTTGCGCCATAGAATGTGAGATTATTGTAGGGATGGTCCTCGGTCATCGGAAGCTTCACCGCATCGCCGTAGACCGACGCAGATGATGAATATACGACTCGCTTGACTTTCTGTTTAATGCATGCCTGAATGACATTAAAGGTTCCACGGATATTTATCTCGAAAGCGGATTCAGGATATTCATGGCAATGGAGCAGCCACAGAGCCGCGAGATGAAAAACGCCATCCATGTTTTCGCATGCTTTTTCGAGGATGTCCCGCTGCAAAATATCGCCGCCGAGAGGGAAGATGTTCACCCGCGGATCTTTCAGCGCATCGGCCAGATTTTCGCGCATGCCGCGGCAGAAGTTATCGTAGATGACAATTTCGCGGACGCTGGTCTTGACAAGCTGATCGACAACATGGCTGCCGATGAATCCCGCTCCGCCGATAACTAGTATTTTTTTCCCATCAAGGTTCATGGAACAACCTCTCCCTGTGCGCAAAAAGCTGCATTATTAATAGCAACAAGCATAGCTTGCGCCCGTCGGCGGTACCAATCAGATAGGCCGATGAGATTAGCAGAACACGCAAAACCCGTGCTGCAACTCCGCAAAGCGATAACATTTATTATATAACATTAACCAAACGAGGGCAAGATATTGATTAAAATAACCTTGCAGCTTGCCCCGGATATGGATAATTATATTTCTGAACGCGATTGCAGCGGAATTTCATGTTGACAGCCATATTTGGGATACGTAGTTTGTATATGAACACCTATATTCGATATTAATCAAATGAAATTTCTCCACAAATCCACGACAATGTTCATCCTTCTCAGTGCGATCGCCATTGCCCTTTACTGGTTCCTTGCCCTTCGCAGCGATCTCATGCATCAAAGCAGCGAAATTCTCTATTCCCCTCCCGATGCGCAATCGTATCTGGTCGTGGCCGAATGGATTCGCGGCAAGGTATCGGATGTTCCGCCTGCGACGATCGTGCGGCCGCTTGGGTATCCGGCGTTTCTGGCGATGATCCGGAGCGCAAGTATTGCGCCGATGGCGGTGGTGATTGTGCAATTCCTGCTCTGGCTTGCATCGATCAATCTGACCGCTGCCGCGGCGTGGCGGCTAACCGGCCGTTGTGTTTGGGGATATATGGCGGGAGCGATCATGATGACCGATATTTCGCTGGTCCTGATCTCCTGGCGCGCGCTGACGGAGACATGCGCAGTGTTCACACTGTCGATATGGGTCTATTGCATTGCGAGAATCGATTTCGCGAATGCGCGGGGATGGCGGATCTTCGCAGCGCTCATGCCGATGGCGCTGGCAACGGTCATCCGCCCGCTTTTTTTCATGTCGTTTGTAGCAATGACGATCGCTGCGGTCGTGATGTGTTGGCGACGCAAAGGCGCGGTGGCGTGGATTTTCGCGGCGTCAATGCCCGTGGCGGCGCAGATGGCGTTCATGATGGCTGCGCACCATCTTCCAACGGTTTCGATCATAGGGAAAGTGACGTTCCGCAACTATTATATGCGCCAGCTCGCGGGCAAGGAGGGGATTGTCGACCGCGAAGGGGTGCGCGCCGCGCTCGCGGCCGATCGGCCGGTGAGCACGGCGCAGACGATACGGTTTCTGGCGCGCAATCCGGCCGTTGCGGCGCGCTGCTTTTATGACAACATTCTGCACGGAAATTTATTGCAATCGTCAAGCGATGCGCCCGAATACAGCCGCCGGGCGATAGTGATCGAAACGTTCAATCGGGCGTACGTGCAGGCGCATATGGCGCTGCTTCCGATGGTTTTGCTGGTGCTGGTTGGTTTTCGGGACCAGACGGCCGCGAAGGCCGCGATGATGTATCTGCTTTTCGCATTTGTCATTGCGAGCTGCGGCATCTCATTCTGGCAGGGAGACCGTCTGGCGCTGACTGCCTTGCCGCTCTGGATTCCGCTGTACGCCGTCACCGTCGGCAGGATGGCGGCGTTGCTTACGCCGCTGTTGCATGGGAGAAGGGCCGAATGATTTTTGCGCTTGGTGGAATATCGATGGTGCTTATTGCCATTATCGCCGCATATTGGTATGCTTGTCGATATGAGCGGCGACCGGCGTCGGCGCCGAAGGCCGGCCCGGCGCGGACGCACGAGCGGGGGTGGGATCTCCTGCGTTCGCGGGATGCGCTGCTGCGCATTTTCCTCTGCGTGTGGTTGATCTGGGCGGTGCTGGTCGCGCAGTGGTTTTCGTATTAGCAATCGGACGGACATGATGAATCGATCGTGGGAGCTGTTTGCCGGCGCAGGCGTCTTCGCACTATGCTGCGCCATGGTCTTCGCCTGGTCGTTTACCTCCGCGATATTCCAATACGGTGACAACTGCGGGTACATGACATTGGCGGCTTCATTCGCGCAGGGCCACGGTTTCACAAATCCCTCGTTTCCGAATTCCCCGCATGCTTTATGGTGGCCGCCGGGATTTCCGGCCTTCCTGGCCGCGTTGTATGCGATCGTTGGCGCGCATTGGACGGCAATGACGGTTATGGTCCTGCTATTGTTCTTCGGATCGGTCCTGCTGTTTTTCCGGATGATGTTGCGCGCCGGGGAAAGGCAGGGCGATGCCGCGGCAGTGGCCGTTGCCGTGCTTGTGAGTTCGGCAATACACTCGCTATCGTCATATTTATATTCCGAGACGTTCTGCACGGCCTTAACGTTGGCTTTCTTCTGGCTGTGGCAACGATGGAAAGACAAGCTGGATGTCAAGCGCGTGGCGCTCTTGTCGATCGCGGCGGTGTATATCGCTTCGGTGCGGGACGTCTGCCTTGCCCTTCCTTGCGCGCTGAGCGTTTACCTCCTTGTCACACAGCGCGAAGACCGGTCGGTTGCGACACGCTGGCTTTTCGCCCTTCCGCTGATCATGACGGCGGCCTATCTGTTTGCCGTATTGACAATACCTGCCGTCAAGGTCGGGTCGGTCGCGGCGTTTTTCGGCGTGCATCCGGATTTCGGCCATCCGTCCACAGGATCCGGACCCGCCGCCGCAACCGCGGCCGCGCACGGAGTCTGGAACCAGGTATTGCGGTCGATTCGCGGCTATGCGATTACGCTGTTCCCGCAGGCGCTTCTGCAGACGGCGTATGCCTCGGTTCCCATGGGGAAAGCAAAGGCGGCCGGATGTCTGCTTATAGCGCTGATCGTAGCCGGAGGATGGGCCCGGAACTGGCGCCAGTATCCGTTGATCAACCTGTATGTTCTTCTGTATATGGGGGTGTTGCTGGTTTATGGTGCATTTTACGTGCGCCTGCTAATCCCCATCACGCCGTTTCTGCTGCTGTATCTGCATGCGGGATTTCGCTGGATTGTCGGATGGCTTATCCGCAGCCCGCGCGCCGGCGGCTGGGTGGCGGGGATCCTCTGGTTGTGCGTGATTGCGGACAATGCCTGGTGGACCTGCACCACACCCCGGCGCTATATGCCGCCGGAATATCACAGCGCTGCGTATCAGAAATGCGTCTCCTGGATCATCGATCACGCGCAGCCGGGGGAGGCTGTGATTGCGGATATCCCTTCATATATGTATTTGCGGCGAGGGGCATATAACCTTCCTTTTCCTCCGGACCGCTCGACCGCCGACGAACAGGTGACCTATTGTGATATGTATCGCGTCCGATATATCATGGTCGCCGAGGCGCCGCAGCCGCTTGTCAAGGCGCAGCAGCGATATGCGGCGGCTTTCATGCCGGTTTTTTCAAGCGGCGGCGGACCCGTGGTTTTGCGCTATGATCGGAATCGGTAGCGGGCATATGTTGGAACCTATGCGAACGCGCAGTTCTTCTGATTTCCCGGCCGCCACTCACCGGCGGATCGATTGGCTGCTGGTTGCCATCATCGGCATCGGCGTCCTGTTGCGGCTGGTTCCGTATTTGTACAACCGGTCCTTCTGGATGGACGAGGCGGCGCTGGCAAACGCCGTGCTGGGCACGCCGTTGTGGTCGCTGCATCATAAGCTGTTCAACACCCAGGTTGCGCCGCTCGGATTTCTGATGGGGGCCAAACTGTCGTCTCTGGTGCTGGGACAAGGGGAGCGCGCGCTGCGGCTTTTACCGTTTCTGGCAAGCCTGATTTCGCTGCCGCTTGTCTATCTGCTTGCGAGGAGGACCACCGGCCGGCGCGCGGCGTTGGCGGCAACGGCATTGCTGGCTGTCAATCCGACGCTTATCCAGTATGCGGTTGAATTCAAGCCGTATGGTCTGGATGCGGTTGTGGCCATGGTGGTGATCGCCATGAGTGCCTGGTATCGGCAGCGGCCGACTGCCGGCCGCCTTGCTGCGTGGACCGCGATATGCGCGGCATCATGCTGGTTTTCATTCCCAGCCCTGTTCGTGATCGGAGGCGCGCTGGCGGTCCTGGCCCTCGAACGCCTGCTTTCGAGAAACCGCAACGGCATTGGCGGCATCGCTATTGCCGCGGTCGCGATGGCGGCAGCGGCGCTTGCTGTCAAGCTGATACATCTTGATGCCATCCGCGGCGACGCGGGATTGGCGGCGTACTGGTCGCAGTCGTACGCGCCGCTGCCGCTGTCGGCGTCCGGGCTGGAGTGGTATCTGGAATTTCCCTTTGAATTCATGAAACATCCCGGCGGATTCGTTTTTGCCGGGCTTGCCGCGTTTGTCATGCTGGTGGGCGTTCTTCAGCTGTGGCGGAAGGAGAAATGGATCGCCGCGATGCTGCTGTCGCCGGTGTTGGTTGCCTTTTGCGCATCGCTTTTTCATGTGTATCCGATCGAGGGCAGGCTTGGATTGTTTCTCGCGCCGGTGCTGATCGTGCTGGTCGGCGCCGGGCTTGATGCATTGATCGGCATGCTGGCCGGCCATCGCGCCGTTGCCGCGCTGCTGGTCATCATGGTGTTCCTGTTTCCCGTGAGTGAAGCGGTCCGGCGCGTGCGTTGTCCCGCGGCGGATGAAAACCTCCGGCCGGTGGTCAAATCGGTGCTTGCGCGGAAAGCAGCCTCGGACCGCCTGCTGGTGTATTCCGGCGCGGCGCCGGCATTCGCCTATTACGCGCGTATGTTTTCATACACCGGCGAGTGGAAATCGTTTTCCGCGTCGCGCAGCGCGTGGGCCGAATACGACAGCGTGGTCTGCGCGCTTCTGCGCGCCGATACGACCGGTGCATGGTTGATTTTTTCGCATGTCTGGACCGAAAGCGGCATTGACGAAGAGAAATATATCGCGGCCTGCGCGGACCGTTGCGCCATCCGCGCCGGCCATGTCCATGCCTTTGCCGGCGCCGCGGCATACCGGTATGTCCCAGGAGCGCCGCGATGAAGATACCAAGGATGACGCCGTCGCCTGCATATATGCGTTTGGGCGCGATCTTTCTGCTCGCGCTGGCCCTGCGCCTTCCCGGCATTCTGCACAGCCTGCCGTCGTACCCGGATGCGGGCGAAGCGGACGCGATCTTCATCGCGGTCGGTATTGTCAAGGGCGATCCGAACCCCCATTATTTTTTATATCCGTCGCTCTATTATTACCTGAACGCCGGCATTGTCGCGGGAGTCAATGCCGCGTATCACCTCCTGCATGCGGCGCATTGGGCGGCCGGCGAACATACGCCCTTCTGGCTGTTTTTCGCGGTATCGCGCATTGTAAATGTGCTGCTGCTGTGCGTCTGCGCCTGGGGCGTTTTTTGCATCGGCGGCGCACTGCGCTCGGACCGCGCGGGCACCATGGCCGCGCTGCTTTTTTCGCTTGCGCCGATACACTATGCGCATTCCACGCGCATTGATCCCGATGTCCTCGCCATGACCTTCGTCTGCTGGTGTATGTATTATTCGCTGCGCGCCATGGACGCCCCGGGGAGGATACGGCCATTGGTTGCCGCGGCCGTATGCGCGGGGCTTGCCATCGGCAGCAAATACATGTGGTTCGTGCCGGTTGCTCCGTTGATCGCGGCGCTGCGTGACGGCAATCGGTGGATGCGAGGGCGGATTGTTGTGCGCCGATGGGCGCTGATCGCCGCGATCAGCGCGGCGGCGTTCGCGATCACGACGCCGTTTTCCATACTGTCAGCGAAAGAGTTCGTACGTGCGCTTCTGATGCAGAGCGGCACCTATGCCGGCGGTCATCCGGGCGCCGAATCGGGAAATCTGTTCGCCTTTTTCCTCCGCTATCTCCTGATGGACGGCATGACGCCGCTGCTTTTTCTGGCGGGGATATCGGGCGTGATCGCCGCGTTCGCTCGAAAGCCATGGAGCATGGCGGTCGTCTGCGCCGCGCCGCTGCTCTGGTTCATCCTGCTGTGCAATTACCATATCGCCTTCACACATAATCTGATGACGCTGGCAATCCCGTTTTCAGCGGGCGCGGCGCTGTTGCTTGACAGAATCGGCATGCGCACCGCCCGATACGCGGCGCTCGCCGCATTGGTTGCCTTGCCGGTTATTAAAGACGGTATCTCGCTGCAACGACTGATGAAGCCGGATATCCGGAAAGTCGCCGATGCCTGGATCGGGGCGAATCTGCCCGCGGGTTCGCTCATCGCACGCGAAGATTATACGCCTATGTGCGACCGCGGAGATTTCCGCGTGCGCTATATCGGCATTTGCGGCCTTGCGTATGTGACGCCCGATTCCATGTTCAAAGCCGGATACGATTATTGTATCGCCGCCGGTCACGGGCGGTTCAACCAGAATCCCGGAAAATACGCGCGGGAGCGGTCCAATTATGCGGCCATCCTTGCGGCTTTTCCAACCATCAGGCTTTTCCTTCCCGGCGACCGGCATATCGGCGATACCGTGCGCATACTCAGAGTGAAACAGCCGGGCGCGATGTAAATTGGATTTCATGAAGCCGGCCCGGATCCCGCTCTCCCGCAAATGGGACATCGCGCAACGCATGCTCTCCGCCCTGCGCGGGCCGCACGTTGCGTCGCTGTTCATCACACGGCAGTGCAATCTGCGGTGTCCGTATTGCCGCGCAGTCAATCAGTCGTACCTCGATGCGGATGGCGAAACGTGGCGCCGGATCATCGACCGGCTGCACGGCTTTGGCGTTCGCATGTTCACGATCACCGGCGGAGAGCCGTTCCTGCGGGACGATATGTTCGATATCATCGGCCATATCACGCGCGATCGCCGGTCGGTCTGCTGGATGATCTCCAACGGCCGTCTCTGCACGCCGGCGCTGATCGACCGATGCGCCGATGTCGGGCTCCAATTCCTTACGGTATCGCTCGATTCGCTGGACCGGCGCGGCGTCAAGTCCGACGGCGCCGTGCTGGAACTTCTCATGTACGCCCGGCGCAAAGGCATTATCTGCTCCACGCTCACGGTGGTCACGCGCGAAAACCTGGACGAAATCCCGGTGCTGCTCGCGGAGGTGACAAAACGGAATATTATGTTCGATATGGGGCTGTTTCAGCATGTGGGCGGCGAGTTTTCGCCGGATGATGCCGCGCTCAAGCCGGATGATTATGCGAAGCTGGCCGGCGTCATGCGCATCCTGCGCGCGTACAAGCGGCGCACGGGGTTGGTCTCCCCGTCGATGGGGTATCTTTCCGAAAATCTTGAACACTACCGGCGTCTCGATTGGAAATGCCGCGGCGATCGCGATGGATTTCTTATAGTCAACAACGACGGCACGCTCATGGCATGCCAGGAATGGGGCGGCGGGCCCGCGGTGACGGACCTGGCATCGCTGCGCGATCCGCAATGGCGCGAATACCGGCGGAAGGCCGTCAGCGCATGTCCCGGGTGCTATTACGGGTGCTATTACCAATACGAAAACAAACGGGTGACGGACCTGCTGTTCGATGTCTGGTGTCTTGTAAAGGCATGAAGCGAAGGGATCTTTTATGATGCGAAGGGTATGTGCGGCGCGGACCGTTTCCACGGCCGCCCTCATCGGCGGCCTGCTGGTTTCGGCCGCGGCCGCCAGGGATTCCGTGCGGGTCATCAACCCGATGCTTACGGCAAAAAACGCGTTTGTCAACGCACGCACGGCCGCGATGGCCGGCGCGGGATGCGCCCTGCTTGACGGCGCGGGCGCCGCGGACGTCAATCCCGCGCTGCCCAACGCGTACGCGACCTATCGTGGCGGCCTGCACCTGAGCGCGGCCGCGGGCTACGGCCGCGATTCGGTGTTCCGGTTCATACTCCCCGGCGCGATCGTGCTGTGTCTGGGCGACTACGGTTCCGCGGGCGCGTTTGCGCGCTGGCTCAAACGCGACGACCGGCATTATCAGTACGAGGGGGCGGCCACCTGGTCCGGCCGGCTTTTTGAGAAGAGCATGACGCAGGGCGCGGTCGACCTTGGTGTCAACGTCCGCTTTGAGCGCACCTGGTGGGAGGATTCGCTGCATACGGTGCGCTATCTGCGGCCGCACTGGGACGCCGATACCCACGTTGTCTACGATACCCTTGCGGTGTCGCCTCCCGGTCCGTTGGGTCGCTGGCGCGAAGACCGGCTCCTTCTGGACGTCGGCTTCTATCAAAAAGAGGTTGCCGAACATGTGGATTTTGCACTGGTGTGCCATAACCTTCTGGGATACCGGTGGAACCTGAACCTGCCCGGACTGGCAAGCGAGGCCGCGGGCGCGGACTCGCTTGACATGGCGCACATTCTCGAGCGCGATACGATGCTGTTCAAAGACCGGACCGAAAGCAGGGATTGGCTGTCGGGCGCGTATCGCCGGGTGACCGTGGGGATTGCGTTTTCCGCGCCGATATGGCATGATCAGGCGGTCCTGGCCGTGCCTGCCGACGTTGATTTCATGGGACTTTTCGAAAGCGGGGTAAAGATGCGGCTTGCGGTCCGCATCGGCGCGGAGCTTACCTTCATGGAATATTTCCATCTTCGCGGCGGCTATGCCTATGCGCCGACGGCGATGTCCATCGCGGACATGTATGACGGCGCGCGGCGGCCGCATAAAAATCTCCTGCGCGCGGGCGCGGGGTTCCGCACGAACAACGTGATGGTGGATTTTTACATGGCGCGTAACGAGTGGGGCGCCACGGCGGGGACCGCGTTTTGATGCGTGCTCCGGGAGCGTGTGCCGAATGACTGATTTTCCTTTGCGCGTCTCGCTTACCCGTTTGCTGCTGCGCCTGGGCGGAGGGCCGCAGCTTTCCGCTATAGTGCGTGCGTCAAAAGACATCCGCGGGGCGCAGCGGGCGTGCCTGCGCGGGATCACGGTTGCCCATGCGGCGACCGCATACGGCCGCGAGCACGGGTTTTCGTCCATCCGCACGATCGACGATTACCGGCGCGCCGTGCCGGTGAACACCTATGAAAACCTGCGCCCGTATATTGACAGAATGCGCCGCGGCGAAGCGGACGTTCTGATTCCCGGCAAGCCGCTCATGTATACCACCACGAGCGGCACCACCGACAAGCCCAAGTTTATTCCGGTAAGCGGTCATGAATTCAAGACCGTACATACCCGGCTGTCGCGCGTATGGTTTTACACCACCATGCGGGACAATCCCGGCATTTATCGCGGGCTGAACCTGTCCATGGTCGGCGCGGCCGAAGAGGGCACGACCGAAGACGGAACACCGTATGGCGCGCTGTCCGGCCTGTCGTACCGGAACATCCCGGCGATTTTGAAAACGCTCTATTCGGTCCCGTATTCGCTGATATGCATCAAAGATCCCGCGCGCAAGTATTACAGCATGCTCCGGTTTGCCCTGGCGCGGAATATCACCTATATCATTGCCGTCAATCCGGCAACCTTGCGCGAAATGCATCGCTGCATCGTGGAAAACTGGGACGATCTCCTGCGCGATATCAACGACGGCACGCTTCGCCGGGACGCTGAAGAAGCCCTGGATACCAATGCCCGCGCCGAGGCACGGTCCATGCTGTCACCCGATCCCGGCCGGGCCCTGGCGCTTGCGGAATTGATGCGCAGGCATGACGCCGACCTGCGGCCGCGGCATTACTGGCCCGGGCTTTCGTGCATCAATACCTGGAAGCAGGGCAACTGCCGCGTCGCCCTTGCGCGGCTCGATGGATATTTCCCTGAGTCAACCAGCATACGGGAATTCGGCTATTGGGCCAGCGAAGCCAAGGCAGGCATCGTTTTGGAAAACAGCTGGGAGTATTCGCTGCTGGCGGCCCATGTGTACCATTTCGAATTCATTCCCGAAGAGGAGCGCGGCAGCCGCGAGCCGCCGGTTCTGCAGGCGCACGAGGTTGAACCGGGAAGGCGGTATTACCTGCTTTTCAGCACGCTCAGCGGGCTGTATCGCTATGACATCAATGATGTTGTTGAGGTCACCGGATTTTTCAACCAGTTCCCTCTGTTCCGGTTTCTATACAAAGGCGAAGGTGTCACCAGCCTCTGCGGCGAAAAACTGTCGGAAGACCAGATACTGCAGGCCGTCAAGGAATCGTCCGCCGAAACCGGGCTGGCTATCGAGTTCTTCACCATGATTTGCGATGAGGCGCGCCTTCAGTACACGCTTTTCGCGGAGTTTTCGCGGCACGCCGGTTTTGAAGAGCGCGACCGTTTCATCAAAGCTGTCGACAACCGGCTTTTGCGCATGAATCCGGAATGGAAATCCAAGCGCGAATCCCGGCGCCTGGGTTTGCCCCAAATCCGGGAGCTTCCGCCGGATTGCTATGCGCGGCTCAAGCGCCGCGTGATCGAGCTGGGGTTGTCGCGCGAAGGCCAATACAAAGTTTGTTATCTGCGCCGTACGCCGGAATCCATCCGGCTGTTCGAAGAGCTTGCGGAAAAGGAAACTACGCCGGACGCATCACCCTCTCTATCGGCGGGCGGGGGGCTTTCATGAAATTCCGGCGAATCAAATCCAGGGGCATGCCGTACCTCATGGTCGCCACGGCGCTATTTCTGGTGCAGCTTGTGCTGGTCCCCGTCATACGCGGTCAGATTTCCGATATCCGCGGTTCCTGGAAGAACCGATACGCCGTTTACGAACAGTTTAAAACCGACAGCCGGCATGAGGAATTTCTCAAGGACCGCCTTTTAGACGGTACCATGGAAGGCTATCGCGGCTGGATGCGTTTTTATCAGGTGGCAGTGGCGCTGGTGTACGTGATTTTCAGCGGAACCGGCATATGGTGCATCGGCCGTTTCGTACGGATTTACAGAGCGGAACTGCGGACGGCCCGGAACGGTGGTGCCACGCCAGCCGCGGGCCGCTGACCGCATTGCGCGGCATATCAATCCCCGGTCTCCTGTATTTTTCTGATCTCCGCATTTTCGGCGGGCGCCGCGTTTTTGCCGCAGAGCCTGATCGAATCGGGCGTCACGCGGTTCAGGTAATTTTCGTATTGTGTAAAGAATCCGACGGGTGCGGGCATGCCGGCCATGCGCAGCAGATCGCGCGACACGAATTTATGCAGCGTCTTGCCGTCGCGTTCGCCGGTAAGTCGGGCATTGCATTCGCCGATGCAGGCGATGGTGATGTCGCGCACTTCGCGCGTATCTCCCCCGCCGGCGAGCCGCGAAAGATCGATGCGTACCACGGCGTTCCACAGACCGTAGTTGGTGCGCCTGGCGCTGGTGACATCCACGTTGAATGGCCGGATGACGTCGTCTGTGGTGCCGCTCTTTGCGAAATTCGAAAGCGGCGAGCTGATCCAACACGCGTCCTCGGACCAGGTGTTCGCGTCGGACGCCGCATGCGCCGGGTCGCCGGAATACGGAATGTCAAACGCGGCCAATCCGTCGCCGGCATTGGAGATAAGCCGTTTGTGCAGGCCCAGGAGCGTGGGCCGGATGCGGTTGATGTCCGAGAATGGATGATAGAGGCGCACCGTATCGGCCAGCGGGATCGTGTCTCCGTTGAGCGTCAGAGACTTGATGACCAAAGACGGATGATCGGCCGGCCGCTCGATAAGATCGTTGGCATACAGCATGTTGAAAAGGTGGAGCTGCTCATACAGCGTCAGCTCCAGCGTGCCCAGCGCCACGGAGTACAGGCTGTCGGAAACCGGGGCGCGGCGGCCGTAGGCCTGCACCGAGTCGATGTCCACGCCAACGATGCGGCATAATTCTTTATACACGCGCACGCCGGTGATATATTTGATTTTCAGGGAGTCCTTGACTCGCGAGAAGGCGCCGGCCCGCTCAAGCAGTTGCGCCAGCGGCAGCGCGCCGTCGGCCACTTCGCCGTCCCCCGAAAAAAGCGGACGATTGATGCGGTATACCGTTTCGGCGCCAAGGATATTATTGGAGGTGGCAAGATGATCGAAGACGTACCCGCATCCTTCGAAAATCCCGTAATGGTTGCTGACCTGGTAGCCCAGGCCTTTCCAGGGCCCATTGACAAAAACGACCCCTGCCGGTTTGCCGGGCATCCGGAAGAAGTTCCGCCGCCATGGAACATCGTCCATCACCTCCACGCTGTCGTCCCAGGTATCACACGGCCGGAAAATACCCAGATCAAACATAAGGGCATTGAAGATGGGCTTGGCGGTTGAGGAGCCGTTGGGCGTCCGGTTGGCAAGAAGGCACGAAAGACGCGAGCCGATTTTGTCTTTCGAATGATAGGCCAGCAATTCGCCGGATTTCGAATCCATGATGGCATAGGCGAAATACTGTCCGTCCACGCGCACGGGGCCGCGCCGGTAATAAAAGCAGGCGCGCCGATATTTGCCTTCGTCAATCCTGGAATAGCGCACGTTGGTGATCAGCGTGTCGCCGGGCGCAAGCGTGGTGCGATAGTCGCTGCCCGGCTCGGTAAACGAGGTGTCGTGACGCATGATTGATACGGCGCGAACGGTATCGGGCGGCCGGCGTGCCGCGGCCAGGTCCTGGCCGCTCGATCCGATACGGACGTCGGTGGCAATGACCGTATCGCCGCCGTAGCCGCGCGTGTCCACCAGACGCTGCAACAGCTGCTGCAGCGGCAGGTCAATGGTCAATTGCAGCCGGAGATTGCCTTTTTTGCGGACCAGCGAGTTGGGATCGATGATGTTCATGCCGGCAAGCTGGCTTTCGCCGGCGCCGTTGCGCGCGAGGGTCCGCAGCCAGAATTCGTTGGCAAGATCGACCAGCGCGCCCGAGCCGGTCTGCACGAGCTGGGGAGTCTGGAATTTCAGGGAGTCGATCCGCGCCAGCACCGCTTTCTGGCGGATTGCGTCCCAATGGAGCGCGGCGGCCATACGCGGCATGTCGATACGGCATTGCCGCGCGATCTTGGGGTGCACATTGCGGCCCCACTTGACCATGCGCGCCAGGTACACGCATTCCGCGTCTGTCAAGGCATTCAGTTCCTTGCCGAACAGGCCGCGGGCAATGTCTTTATAGCCGATAAGTCCGTGGTCGCTTGTCACGCAGTGGTTGGCGTATACCTCAATGATTTCCCGTGCGGCGCAGGTTTTGCGCAAAGCCGCGGCAAGACGCATTTCACGCAGTTTGCGGTCGATGGTCCGGTGGGCCACGCGCCGGCCTTCGGTGTCGATGTCCGAAATGAAAAGCTTGGCCACCTGCTGGGTTATGGTCGAGGTGCCGCGGGGCACGGGTTTTCGCAGATGGAGCGCGGCATCGATGAGCGCCCGTCCGATTGCGCGCAGATAACTGTCGAATTCAAAACCGAGTCTGTTCGTAAAAAAGCAACCGTCTTCGGCGGCGATCAGTGCGGTGATAAGGACAGGCGGCAGCTCATTGAACCGGGCGCGCGTATGGTTCGTGCGGATAACGGCAATGGGCCGTTCCTTTCGGTCAACGATCTCAATGGTGTTGGAATAATTGCGTATTTCATTAAGCCGGCGGATGATGGAGAGCGAGGGATAGTCGTCGACCGGCACGCCGTCCACGATTTTAAGATACTCGGGCTGTGCCGTCGAATCCCGGCCGGTAATGCGCCGCGCGTTCTGGTCCATGGCCTCGTCCGCCAGAATGTCCTGCCATGCAGCGCCGAACCGGGTGGAAAGCATGCCGCGCTTTTCAAGGCTAACCAGCCGGTCGCCCCAGTCATTGAAATACCGGTTAAAGGCGTGCCGGGCGATGCGATAGGCGGGATACAGAGAGATCAGGAAAAGGCCCGCCAATACGGCGCAGATGATGAGAAGCCGTTTGACAAATCGATTTTTCATGGATACCTAAAATATATCGCCATAGCTGTCATGGGAAATCCGGAATCTCCGATCCCTGCCGCTCTGATCTCTGCCGCTAAACGCC
>Ga0315289_10002493_pt1 | contig 28126 bp, 30 predicted proteins | sample YL17G11_40_MG_FD_203452 | JGI IMG/M metagenome (GOLD analysis project Ga0315289, IMG submission 203452) | Sediment microbial communities from Yellowstone Lake, YNP, Wyoming, USA - YL17G11_40 | ecosystem: Environmental > Aquatic > Freshwater > Lake > Sediment | place: USA: Wyoming | collected... | reverse complement strand
CCGACGATCAGCTTGTCCGTGTTCTCCAGCTTTGCTTTGACGTAGGAGCTGCCGCCAATCGGAACGAGAAGCTCGGTGTCGGCTTTCTCTTTCTCCAAACCTTCCAGTGAGACGGTGGCGTAGGTCAAATCTGTTATCACAGCGTTGACCATGTTGATTCTTGCCTGTACGGCTTCGGCTGTCTGTTCAAGAAGTCTTGATTCAACGCTAAGTCTACGCAGCTCTTCTTCGGCTTTACTCGCCAACTTTCTCTTCTCCAGTAACCATCTTCTTCAAGATCGGATTGGTTATCTGCTCGGGTGCAACTTCCTCAACCTTCAGGATCTTGATGTGAAAACGCTTCACGCGATGTCTGCTACCTAATTCTGCATAGACCTTCTCGACTGCATGCTCAGGCTTGTCAGCCACTATCTCTTGGTTGAAGGCGGTTTCCAAGTTCGGCTTATGGATTTCGCCTGTTACTCTGAAGACTTTCAATCCAATTCAACTTCCTTTCACAACAACAAGACAAGTCCGCTTATAAAGCGTTTCGACCATAGATTCTGTGTGCCAATGAACACGCTGTCATCGTTAGTCTTGAACTAGAGAGTGGACTCCTGTTCTTCCTCATCTTTCACTATGTCAAAAGCATTTCCAATAATGAAGAGTTCAGGCCCTGTCGTCAAGGAACCTGCAATGGCCGTGCGACTATTGCAGATCAAGCCTGTTCCAACATGGGGGATCCCGCAGTTGATAGTGCCCACATCAACAGGAACCTTCAGCTTCTCCTCCAGAAGCTTGCGCTCATCATCCTTCACCAGCGGATGCGCTAGCACGCCCTTGTTCGTGGCAGCCGCTAATGCCCCAACATATGGCAAGCCTGCAATCTCGCCGATCACCGCCTCAACGCCCAATGTTTCAGAAATCAGGCTAACGTCTTGTTCCCTCAGCCGTGGATCAACGATTGCGCCATGATCATTCGCTAGGACCAAGTTTCCATAGGCAGTCTTCTTGGTTTCCATTATCGTGATTCTTCCATTGAAGGCTGATCTTAAGGCAGTGAGTTCCTCTTCCTTAACGTAGCTGGGAAGCAGTATTCCATTCGAGTTTGCGCAAGCCAGCGCGCCGATCAGCGTGGATCCACCGATCATCGTGTAAACAAGCTTGACCTTCAGCCACTCAGCAAGCCGCTCAGCCTTCTTGAGAGGCACGTACTTCGGAATTATGACAATGTCGTCCGTTGCAAGCGAGTACACGCCTACGCTTACGCTGCCCCCAAGCCTGGACAGGTAAATCGCCAAAACTAGTCTCCTTCAGCCAAATAAACAGTCACATTGCCCTCTGTATCCTTCGCAGCCCTCACACGGATTTTCCGCGGAGGCTTCTCTATGCCTTTGCTCCAAAGTCTAAGGTTAACCTCATTGCTTATGATGAGCCTGCTTGGCTCTTCTTCCTCTTCTCCCTCGGTTTCTTTGCGGACTTCCACCTTCATGTGCTTTGTAATGAACGCTCTTAGCATGCGCATTGCACGGGGAACACGTTTTCGTGGCGGCATGATCCAAGCCTTGCCAAGTGGCACAGTGTAGATTCTTTCCTCGACAATCTCCTCTTCTTCCTTGGCCTTCTTCTTCTCTGCAGGCTTTTCCTTTTCCTCTTCTTCCGCAGGCGCTTCTTCTTCGGCTTTAACCTTCTCTTCAGCAATTTCCTCTTTGGCTTCTTCTTTTGTCTCTTCTTTTTGCTCTTCCTCAGTTCCTGCTTCTTCAGCAGTTTCAGTAGGCTGTTCTGGCTCTTCCTCTACTGGTTCCTCATCGATCTTTGGTTCTTTTTCCTTGCTTTCCTCTTTCTTCATCAGTCCCAAACCTCTCAGGCTCGTATCTTCCTTGTGCGCCAGTGTCTCCTCTTAGGATGCGTTCTGACTTTTCCACCCGTCTTGGCTATTACCCAAGTCGGCACTGCCCTCTTCTCTTTCCCAGCTCTCGCTAGTCTTCGCTTTTTTGCTGTAGGCTTGTTTCTGGTCATGTCTACTTCCTCATTATTCTTGTTTCACGCTTACGCGACTGTAACTGCACAAGTATCTGTCTTAACTGTTCATCGGGCAAAGGAATCGGTATCTTCCCACTTTGTGCAAGCTGAATCAATTGCAACTCAAGCTGCTCCGTGAACTCAGGCCTTACCATTTTCAGGTTAGTCAACCTCTGTCTAGCCTCTGGAGACAGAACGCTTCTCAGCAGGGCCTGCTTCTGCGCTTCAAGCTGTTGCTGCATCTGAGCCTCGCGCTGCTCATCAGCCCCTTGTCTCTGCAACGCCGAAAGCTTTCTTCTGCGAAGCTGATCCAGCTCCTCGTCGGACACCTCATTCACCTTTCTGGTATTTCGCCAGTTCTGGTAGCTCCTTGACCAAGTCCTTGCCGAGTTCTTCAGCTAGCTCCTGCAGAAGCTTTCTTCCTTCCTTTGTGATTCTTCTTCCTCTTGTTCCAGAAGTCTCCACTAGGCCTGCGGTTTGCAGCTGCTGTAACGCCTTCCTCACTATTGATCCGCCCGCTTTCACGGCGTGTTCAGGCGAGCCTCTGTAGCCCGTTGCTCCTCCATAGTCTGCTCTGAGTTGTTCGGCGCCTATCGGGCCGTGGATGTAGATCTTCCTCAAGATAGAAGCGCATCGGGTGTACCACCAAGCAGGGTCTTGAGGCTGCTTCTCCGCTTGTATGCCAGTTTTGACGGCATTCACCCATGCAGGCGGCGAGACTGCGTCCACGTTTTCTTTCAGGTGCTTGGCTACCTTTTCGATGAATTTGGACGCTGGAACATCGTAGGGTGTTGTCAAGACTCAATATCCTCGCAAAGTTTCCTTCAGTAAAATCTTGGCGCGAAATATAAAGGCTTTCACTTTTTGCGACTCTTGTAAAGCATGAAAGTGTGCCCTCTAACCTCGACCAATACTGACTCGGTTTGCTCGGCAATCCGTTGAGCCATCTGCTTTGCTTCATCTCCTGTAAGGGCGGTCTTCAGAATCTTCACTTTGACCATCTTGTTCTTGTCCAACTGTCTTCCGATCTCTTTCTCTATTTGCTCAGAAATGCCCCTCTTGCCGATCATTACGGTTGCCCGCTCACCGCTAAGGTGACGCTTGACAAAACGCTTCTTCCCAGCCGTTATTTCATTCAAGCCTAGTGTTCTCCTTCTTATTTTTCAATGGAAAGCGCATGTGTTTGCCGCAGTTCAAGCATGTGATCACGACATGAGGTTCTCTTTGCTGTTTTATGCGAACACGACAGTTAACGCCAACCAAAATAAAGCTTTTACAGTGCCTACAAACTTGCCGCCTGTGCTCTTCAGGTAAGCGAACCTTTGCCGCCATCGCAATCCTTCTTGCCAAGTACACATAGCGTTGCGCTAGTGAGGGATCTCTGCAAAAGGTTTCGTTTGCCAGACGAAAAAGCGTTTGAACGCGCTGAATTGCTATGTGCCGAGTATCAGAATCCATGTCCCTGCACTTTCCGGTGTTTACAGATCGCAAGCGCCCTTAATGAAATTAGCCTTTCGAACCAAAGAATCCAAGGCTATGGTTGCTCAGCTGCGCTTCTTTCTTATGGTTAGGAAAACTATGTTCCTTGCCTTGCGAAATCCCAGCTTCTCATACATGCGAATTGCTGGGACATTGTCAGTTCTTACGAACAGACTGATGATCCGCCCCTTCGAAGCCATATCAGCCGCCAAAGCGGAAGTACACGCGGTTCCGAAGCCCCGATTTCTCCAAGCTTCATCTGTGACTATGTTGCCCAATTGAGCAATTTGCGGAGCAACAACATGAACCCCAGCTGCGCTGACTATCTGGTCATCGCTCTTCACGCAATAGTATGGGCCTGCCCTGAATTGGATGGGAGTCCATGCTTCAGCATGATGTTCGGCATAAAACTTGCTCAACAATCCCAAATCGTTCTTGCTGACCTTAGAAACTTTGACGTTGCCGATTTCGACGTGTTTGGGCGAGTCTGTAACCATCTGTTGTTCAGGATGCCTGTGCAAGATAACCAAGTGTTCTTTGAAAAGGTTGACTTCGTCTGGCTGACAAAGCGAGATAAAATGATCAGAGATTTCACCTGATGCCTCGTTGATGAGAACTCTCTTCGCCGCCGATGTGCCGGATCCAAGGACTAGGCTGGGTGTTGAGTAGGCATGATAGATGGAACAGATGCCGGAAACGCAGTCATCTTCGATGGCAGCGTAAATGCTGCTCACGCGTAGGAGAGGTTGATAAAGATCGCCTAGAGGCAAGACATTGGCGATTGGATCCTTTTTCAGATATCGTCTACAGCGTAACAGCAGATCGGACGATGTGACCTTCCCAATGTCCAGACTCTCACCACCAAGTTTCAAAGGCTCATCCATCATATTTTGTGACAAGCGAATAAGCATGACGTTTTAAACAAGCCCGAGTTACAGAATAGGATGCGAAACTAGCTATAGGTTCTGACGGTCAATTCCATTTTCCCTTTTAGAGTCTCCTTGCAGAATAGAACTTTTCTCTATAAGCTGCTACTGGAAACCTTTTAATTCAATTCAGGCAAATATATCTCGATAGTAAGGGGAGAATAGGAAATGAAGAAGATAATTTCTGCATTGATATTGGTAACTCTGCTGACTAGCATGCTACCATTGGTTTGTAAAGCTGAGCCCTTCAAGACAGGGTTCGGAACAGGCGATGCACAGAATCGTTTGCTTGAGACAGAAACGGAAAAGGCAAAGATCATTGAACGTGTGATTGCGCCCAATGAACTCGAGCGGCTGAAGAAAAACACTGGGGTTTGGGAAGAAGGTGACAATTATAACCCGATCATAGGTGGGCATGGAACTGGACTGCGTCCTCCAACTGAGAAAGACTGGGCCCGAATTGCGACTGAAACCTTCGTTGTCGAGGAAGTTCGATTAAGCCAAGGCACTGAACCTCCGGCGAGTGTGGATAATTCAGCAACTCCGTGGTTCCCGCCGATAGGGAATCAGGATGGCGAAGGCTCTTGCACGGCATGGGCGGTAGGATACTACACGAAGACATTCCAAGAAGCGAAGGAGCACGGGTGGAACGTTTCTGCTGCAGTATGGTGGGGAGGATACATTGGCTATCCATCGCAGGAGTATCAGGACAAGATAATGAGCCCTGATTTCATCTATCATTTGGTCAACTGGGGAGAAGACTATGGTTCGACATTCTATGACGCAATTAACTTGGTATGCTCCATCGGAGCTTGCTCTTGGAAGAAGATGCCCTACAATCCTAATGATCATTCTACTTGGCCTTCTGAAGCTGCGTGGAGAGAAGCAGCTCTCTATCGCGGAAGCAGTAGTGGAATGGAGGAAATGCTGCTTGCGACAGATGAGGATCTTATGAATCTGAAGAGTTGGCTGGCTGCCGAGAACCTAGCGATAATAGCTGTGGACGCAAACTACTATTATGACCTTACAAACGATGATGTCTGGACACTGGACAACTATCACAACCCCAACCTGAATCATGCGAACACTATAGTTGGATACGATGACAACTTCACCTACATTGAACAAGGAGAACTGCGCCAGGGAGCCTTCAAGATCGCCAATTCTTGGGGAGTAGGATCTTGGGAGAAGGCAGCTGATGGGTTCTACTGGATATCTTACGAGGCTATGAAACAGGTCGTAGGATACTGCGCGTTCTACAGTGACAGGATAGGCTATGAACCTGAGCTATTCGCTTCATTCAAGATCAACCATTCCAGAAGAGGAGAATGCAACATCTCGATAGGGATGGCAGACTACCCTAACCTGACGAGAAGATTCAACGAGTTCATACAAGGCGGAGATAGACCCTTCTGCGCAAACAACATCGTACTGGACATCACAGAGATCAAGCAAGCAGTGCCGAGAATATACGACAAGAAATTCTTCCTTGAACTCTATGACGGAGACAGCAGCACCACGGGAACGATCGAGAGATTCGCGGTTGAGACCACAGAGTGCGAAGATACTCCAATCGCCACAGTGAAAGATGCATACGTCTATGCGTATCTCACACTGTTACGATGCTTTGACATAAACAGCGACGGCGGAGTGGATATTGCGGACATATTCGAGGTAGCCATGGCATACGGTTCTTACCTAGGCCATCCAAAATGGAACCTGCAAGCTGACATAAACGGTGACGACGAAGTAGACATCATGGACATATATTACATAGCCAAGCACTTCGGCAAAACATACACATAACCCCCTTTTTCTATCGTACCATCAAATCCTGTTTTGCTTATTGACATCGAAGGATCTGCTCTAGAAATGAAGGCAGGGATTTGATCACTCATTACTAAAGAGTTAGTCCAGATTTTCCTCTTCTTTCCAGTTCTTCGGAGGAGGAAGTGAACAGAACTTTCTTCTATAACTTCGTATAGAAAGCATTAAATGCAAACCACAAGTACCAATCAATGGAGAAAGGATAGATGAAATTGTCCCAGACAGCAAGAGCGTTAGCAGTGCTCATGCTATTCGCGACTGCCCCATTGCCATCATACAACGCAAATGCTCAAGAACCAACGCAACCTCAGTCTGCAAACGCAATATGGATAGAACCATCCCTAGTCGAACTGGACCTCACGCGAATACCTGTGGGCTACAGGTTCAACATAACTGTATGGGCAATCTGCTCAGTACCATGCGGTGCGTGGCAAATCTGGCTACTATACGAAGAAGCCTACCTAGACGCAACTAGAGTAGGCTACACCGGGCCAGATGGGTCCAAAAGCGACTTTTTCCAGAACATAACATCAATCTCGGTTCGACCACTGCTCAAGGCACACAATGTGACCCACAACAGAGTTGAATATGGCGAATCATGGAGTGGATCAGGTGACTTCAGAAATCCTGGCTACGACAGCCTATGTTGGATAGAATTCAACGTAACCCTCGTTCCAGCAGTTCCTCAAGACACAACCTTAAGCTTCTACGCGTATGCTGGCGATTCTGTAAGAACCTATCTGATTGATGGCACAACTAGCCAAAAAGTTGACTTGGACACATTCAATTGCTTAGTAAAATTCGCGCGCATGCAATTCACGCTCACGACGACGGCTACTAGTGGCGGCACGATTAACCCACATCTAGGGACTCATACCTATGATGAAGGAACAGTCGTCACTGTGCAAGCGTTGCCCAGCGATGGTTTCCAGCTCGACCATTGGGAACTTGACAGCATCAATATTGGAGCGCCTAATCCGGTATACGTCACGATGGACACAAACCATACTCTGCTTGCCGTGTTCAGCTACATTTCATCATCAGGGGCGAGGATCTTTGTGGATCCAACGGAAATAATGGATCCAACGATGGTTCCAGGTTCAGAGTTTAGTATCAACATCACAGTCGACGATGTATGCAATCTCAAAACGTGCATGTTTAACGTGAGCTACAACCCGAGTATAATAGGCTGGATAGGTATGCGTCTCTACAAGATACATGGTGCCTACCCAAGCCCGATAGCCATAGCTGACGATCAAGCAGGATTCATATGGATTCAACTCGAATACCAGATGGGCATCACGAGCATGGATCCAATAGCCCTCGTTGGATTGGCCTGCCATGTGGACGGCTTAGGCGCCACTCCGCTTGACCTGCATGGCACGCATTTATTAGACACAACAGGCGTTGAAATTGCTCATAACGTAACAGATGGGTTCTTCACGTCAATGATAAGAGACGTGGCAATAACAAACGTAACAACCAAGCGAAATTGGGCCTATGCAGGATGGTCAGTGCCCATTGCTGTGTCTGTTGAGAACAAAGGAAACGTCAACGAAACTTTCACAGCGCAAGTCTATTATGACAGCAACTTGCTCGCAGATGTGGCGATAGTAAACCTCTTGCCAGACGAAGAACGAATCATCTTCATCGAATGGGAAACCACAAACGTACCATCATATAGAAACTATACATTGAGCGCAGCAGCTCCGCCGATCCCATACGAATGCAACACAACCGACAATCAATTCACAGCTGGCAACTTTGAAATAAGAATCATTGGAGACGTGAATGGCGACGGCTACGTCGGAATAGACGACATCTACACAGTCGCACATGCATTCGGCTCTTATCTAGGCCACATGCGATGGAACGAGTACGCAGATCTGAACCAAGATGAGTACATAGGAATAGACGACCTGTTCTCAGTAGCCAGACACTTTGGCACAGAAAGCCCATAAACCACCTCATTTTTCTCAAAGGCAGCTACAGGTTTGCGCAAGTTCCAAAGGTAGTTCTGAAAGGCGGTTCAAGGTATATATAGGGAGGCCAAGAATTTCCGAGCACAAAGCAGCAGAAGCTTATTTGCCGACTAGCTTCGATAGTAGTTCTGCTATGTCTCCTGGTTTTTCAGCTACTTTTACGCCTGAATTCTTGAAGGCTTCAATTTTGTTTTCGGCTGTTCCTGCCTTGCCCATGACTATGGCTCCTGCGTGTCCCATGCGTTTTCCAGGTGGTGCAGAACGTCCTGCCACAAAAGCTACGACTGGTTTCGGATACTTCTGCTCTTGAATGTACTTGGCTGCGAGTTCTTCTTGGTTGCCGCCGATTTCGCCGATTAAAGCCACAGTCTTAGTTTGCTCGTCTTTCTCAAACATCTTTAGCGCGTCAATGAAGTTCAAACCAGTAATAGGATCGCCGCCAAGCCCAAGACAAGTGGACTGCCCAAGTCCTTTCCGCGAAAGGCTAGCCGCAATCTCGTACGTGAGCGTGCCGCTCCTAGAAACCATTCCAATGCCGCCTTGCTTGAAGATGTGTGTAGGCATGATCCCAAGTTTGCACTCTCCAGGCGTGATCACACCAGGCGTGTTCGGACCGACAATCGTGGCTCCAACTTGCTTCGCATGTGCCATCAGCAAAACCGCATCCCTGATCGGAATATGCTCTGTGATGATAACCACTGTTCTTATCCCGTTCTCCATAGCTTCCAACGCTGCATCAGCCGCAAACGGCGCAGGCACGAAGATTATCGAGGCATTCGCGTTGTACTTCTCCTGTATTTCCTCAACTGATTCATAGATAGGCACGCTTTCAGACTTGGTTCCGCCCTTTCCGGGACTCGTGCCCGCCACGACCTTCGTGCCGTACTCCAGCATAAGCCTAGTGTGAAAGCTTCCCTGAGTGCCCGTGATGCCTTGAACAATGATCTTCGTTTCCTTGTCAATCAATATTCCCATGCTTTAGTTGCCCCCTTTCTTGACGATCTCGACAATCCGCTGAGCCGCATCCTCCATGCTATCAAGCACATGAATGCCCGCATCAGTCAAAATCCGCTTCCCCTCAGTCTCGTTCGTGCCCACGAGCCTGATCACCATAGGCTTAGTCACGCCAATCTTCTCCTTAGCCTCCAAAATCCCCTTTGCGACCTCATCACACCGTGTAATACCGCCGAGAATATTGATGAAAATCGCCTTAACATTCGGATCAGATAACACAATCTTCAACGACAGAGCCGTCTTCTCCGGCGGAGCACCACCGCCAATATCCAAGAAATTCGCTGGTTTCCCGCCATAATACTGAATCGTGTCCAGAGTAGCCATGACCAAGCCTGCCCCGTTTCCGATCACGCCGATGTTTCCGTCCAGCTTCACGTAGGCCAAATCGTTCCGCATCGCCTCAAGCTCCTGTGGACTCAACTCGCTTTCGCCTTCCAAAAGCCTCTTCTTGTACTCCTGATGCCTGAACAGTGCATTATCATCAATGATTATCCTTGCATCCGCGGCCATGAACTTGCCGTCAGCCGACTCAACAACAGGATTCATCTCGATAAGTTCAGCGTCAAAATCCATCCCAACACGGTACAGCGTCTCCAAAATCCTAGCCAACTCGCCAATCTGCCCACCAATGTAGCCCATCTTGCGCGCGATTTGCCTAGCCAAGAAGACTCGCAGTCCCAACTGCGGATTAATCGGCACTTTTATTACCTTTTCCGGTGTTTTCGCGGCGATCTCTTCTATCTCCATGCCGCCGACGCCTGAAGCTACTGCCACGTAGCACTGTTTGAACCTGTCCGTGGTTATTCCAAAGTAGAGTTCTCTCTTGACCTGAATCTTCTCCTCAATCCACACGCTCTTGACAGGAATACCCTTTATCTGCATGCCCAGTATCTTCTCAGCTGTCTTGCCAACTTCATCAATTGAACCCGCAAAGAGGATTCCGCCTGCCTTGCCTCTCCCAGCCACAAGCACCTGAGCCTTGACAGCAACAGGCAATTTCAGCTTACCGGCAACCTCAACCGCTTGGCTCTTACTCGTAGCCAAAGTGCCCTGCGGCGTCGGAATCCCGTACTTTGCAAGTATCGTCTTAGCCTCATACTCAAACAGTTTCATACCGCATTTGCTTCCCCTTTCATCGTATCGTCTCTATAGTCACGTAGGAACGCGTGTCCTGTATTCCCTCAACCGAATAAAGCTTTTTCAGCACCTCGTCAAGCTTTTGCCGTTCAACAATCAACAAAGCGTCAATATCGCCTGCAATCCTGAAGGCTCTCTGGACTGCAAGCTCTCTGATCTTCTCATAAACGTAGATCCGCTTAACGGGCGAAATCTTCATCAAAATGAATGCAGGAGAGGAGGAGATCCCAAGCGCATTCAATCCCTTCTCGGTTACATCGATAAAACCCCTTCCTGTCCGAATGTAGTCAAGATCTCTCAGTTTCCGCAAATGAACATTGAGTGCCTGTCTGCTCACACTAAGCTGTCTTGCCAGTTCCTCCTGCTTCACGTGCAGAGTGTATGTGCTAGTCGATTTGCCCTTATCATAAAGCAGCCTGAGCAGCTGGGTTGACCGTTTCGTAAGAGTCTCCATTCATGTTTCCTCCAGCTAACGTTTTGTTAAGATTATGGTTTACGATTGTGCTGCTTATTTAAGCATTTGGCAAGGCTCCAATAAATGATGTGCGTACCTTCGCTCGCAACGATTTTATTGAACTGACACGCAAACCGCAATGTATTTATTTGCGGTCAAAAACCACTTATGAAGCCTAAGCATAACATGAAAAATAGGAGTGAGGCGGTACAAAAATGTCTGAAAGCAACGCGGTGCTAATCGGAAACAAGCCAGTAATGAACTACGTACTGGCATGCATAACCCTCTTTCACGGTGGAGCAAAAGAAATAAGCGTCAAAGCACGAGGCAAAAGCATAAGCAGAGCAGTAGACGTCGTCGAAGTCGTCAGACGCAGATTCCTACCAGATGTGAAAATCCAGAGAGTCGGCATCGGCACACAGCAAATGGCACCCAGAGAAGAGGGTGGCTCGCCAACCAACGTCAGCACCATCGAGATAACATTAGGCCGATAGAAGAGCAGAGTTTGCGCACGAACGTGCAGAGCTCCGCCGCCCATCCTTTATTTGTGCTGGAGGGCGCTTCAAGGCGTGAAAACGGTACTGTGCAGTTTCTGTCTGAAGAGCGGCATACTATGCCAAAAGTGTTCAGCGAGAGTTAAGTCTGGAGAAATCAGCGAGCAAGACTTGAAAGTCGCACGTTTACTTTTGTCTTTGGAAGAGAAGTATCCTTCACTGCAGAACGTTCATTTTCACAAGACCATTGATGCCGGCAAAACCCTTGCAGTTCTCGTCGGGTCTGGCGACGTGCCGAGGCTACTAGGCTACGGAGGCAAGATTATCAAGGCCTTGGGCGAGGAAACTGGCAAGAGTGCCAGGGTTTTGGAGTACGGCGTTGATGAACGCAAGTTTCTTGAGGATTTGTTTGCACCATTGAGTATCGTGACGATTAATACGATTTGGCTTCCTGACGGGAGCACGGAAACGCGTGCTATCTTGCGCAAACGTCGTGGGGCTAATCCGCCTTTTGATGTAAAGGCTTTAAAGGAGATTGCTCTTAAGGTTCGAGGCATAACTTTGCGCGTGGAGTATTCCGATTAGGGCGGATGGCAGGCGTTTGGCATGGGTTTGGATGCGATCGGCGATTGGAAGAGAACACATTATTCTTCTGAAATCAGGCCCGAAATGGATGGGCAAGAGGTTACGCTTTTCGGTTGGGTTCAGGAAGTCCGCGATTTGGGCGCGCTGAGATTTATTATCTTGCAGGACCGTGAGGGCACGGTTCAGGTTACGGTTTTGAAGAAGAAAGCCAGCGGCGAAGTGGTTTCGAAGTCTGAAGGCTTGCAGAAACGTTACGCTATTGGCGTGAAAGGTGTCGTGAAGAAGACTGACATGACGCCTAGAGGCATCGAAGTGATCCCGAAGGAGATCAACGTTTTCAACACAGCCAAGACTGAGCTGCCTATTGACATTACGGGGAGAACGCCTGCGAACTTGGAAGTGCGGTTGGACGCGAGAGCGCTTGACTTGACGCAACAGGAGAACATCTCGGCTTTCAAGATCCAGCATGTAGCTGTTGAAGCAATCCGAGATTTCCTATTCAACCGTGGCTTTCTTGAAATACACACACCTCGCATCATCGGGTCAGCAACCGAAGGCGGGGCACAACTGTTTTCTATTGACTATTTTGACAGGAAAGCGTACCTTGCTCAGAGTCCGCAGCTGTACAAGGAGGAGCTTGTGATGAGCCTTGAGAAGGTTTTCGAGATTGGGCCGTTCTTCAGGGCTGAGGAGTCGCACACAAGGCGGCATCTGAGCGAATTCGTGTCAATAGACATTGAAGAGGCATTTGCGGATGCTGAGGATGTTATGCAGTTGCTTGAGCAACTCACGCAGCATGTGTGCAAAACCGTGAGCGAGAAGTGCCAAAATGAATTGACTACGCTCAAGCATAAGGTTAAGGTGCCTGAAGTACCGTTCAAGCGAGTGACATACAACGATGCTCTCAGGGACTTGAGGCGTGAAGGCGTCGATATCTCTTGGGGCGAAGACATACCAACGCCTGCACTCAGAACTCTGGGCAAAATCCACCCTTACTTCTACTTCTTAACCGACTGGCCAACTCACTCCAAAGCCTTCTATATCAAACCGCGAGACGACAACCCAGATCTGTGCGAAGGCTTCGATCTAATGTGGCGCTTCCTCGAACTGGTGTCAGGCGGAACACGCATAGCAAACAAGGAATTACTCGTCAAGCGGCTTGAAGAGAAAGGCCTGAAACCAGAGTCATTCAAACACCATTTGGACGCTTTTGACTACGGGATGCCACCGCACGCAGGCTGGGCAATAGGTTTGGAAAGACTGACAATGTTGCTTACAGGGAAAAAGAACATAAGAGAAACTACGCTATATCCAAGAGACAAATTCAGACTTGCACCCTAAAATTAGCCCAAAGCCTTGCTCTCAGAGACAATGTCTCCACTTCCATAAATAGCATGAGCTTCTGTTTGAAGTCATCCTTGGGCCAGTGTCTGGCGGTGCTGGTCTTGTACTGCTCTATTCTTGTGTTCTAGAAGATTCTTTCGAAATGGATAAAACGATCTGCCTGCCTTTTTCTAATACGTGGAGAGTGAGAGGGCATTGAGACGGCTAGCACTATTATCGTTTGTGACGGCAATGGTGATAATCATGGCGAACCTTTCAAACGTCGGCTTAGGTAATCCGTTACTAGTATGCTTGCCTTCGTCCGGCGTCGTCGACAAGGCTCCTAGCGCAGCTTTTGCGGTGGAGATTGCGTTCAAGAATACTGGGTCAACCGAGGGCTCGTGGTCTGTTAATGTTGCTTTTGAAGGCGAGAAGTGGAGCTGGGTTGGAGCGCCACAGAATCTGACTCTTAAGCCCGATAAGGCGAGAACCCTTATCTGGAACGGAAGCGTGCCAGCAAATGCGCCTATGGACTCGGTCGCAAGACTCATAGTCTACTATGACGATTCCTTTACTGCACTGAACTGGTGGATACACGTGGTTCCTGCGGCCGAACTAACAATAGCGTCGAGCACAGTAAGATGATTTTCTGCCGTAGTCAACAGTACCAAATCGACTTGGGAATCTAGAATGCTTCTTCAAGCGTGAGCGGGATTTGCATCTCTGCTTGTTATGGAGGTGGAGGGGGCGGAGGTGGTGGCGGAGGAGGCAATGTCGAAGCTTGCTTCAATGAGCTGTAGAAGTGAACTGAAGCCACCGAGAACACCACGTACAGTAGCCACCTAATAATTGCTCCCAAGTATGGCCCAACGATCGGTATGAAACCAAAGACGAATGTGAAGATGATCGAAATCACAATCACAAGTATCAGGAAGATTATTGCTTCGCCTAGGTTCTTGACTACAAAGTCAAAGGCTCTCTTCGTGCTCTCCACTGCGTCCGTCTTGTCCACTATTGCTATTGCCACTATGAAGAAGGCCACAGGCAGGAGTATTATGGTAATGCCACAAAGGGCGGCAATCACCGCAGCAACAATCAGATCGCCCAGTCTGGAAGTAACGACGTTTACGCTTTTGTTCAGATTTACTGGTTGCTGGTTCACGGCATCATGGGCCATGTCGATTGTGACGCAGCTTGCGATGAAGCCAACCAGAAGCGCCACGAAGTAGCCGCACCAGACGATCCAAGCATTAGGATAGTAAAACTCGAACACTCTAATCGGGAAAATGACGTATGCCAAGATACCGAAGAGTAACTCTATGACTATCGGCGCCAAAGACGGTAAGAACACAGCTGGATTCTTCAACGAAACATCTATACCTTTTGAAATGGATTCTGTCGATTCTGACAAGTAATCACACTCTGGCGTCTCTGTTTTCGCTTTCTGTTTATTAACGTTTTCTCAGGTTGCGGTTAATCCTTAATAGCGAGAGCACTCTGAGCCAGTGCAGAGGTGCGGTATCTGTCTAAGTCGCAAAAGGAAAAGAGCGTCACAAAGGACAAACTTCTCAGCATGAAAGTCATAGACGCAGACGGAAACCTCGTAGGCACAGTCAAAGACGTAGCCTTCACCATCGGAAAGACAGGCATTTCGCTAAACGTTGAAACCAAGTCAGAAGAGACGCAGGAGGTTCCTTGGGAAGACATCCAAGCAGTCGGCGACTTCGTCCTTCTACGACCAGTCAAGCCGGTTCACGCTCAACAAGAGCCAACACCACAGCAAGTCTGCCCAACATGCAAAGGTCCGCTCAGCTACGTCAAGGAATATCAGAGATGGTACTGCTACAAATGCCAAAAATACGCCTGAGCGCCTCAGCAAGCCTTCTTCCAGTCCTTTCTGCAGTTCAAGACCTAACATGCTTTTTAGCTGAAAATGTGCTAAAGACTGATAAGTAGCCATCCTCTTATCTGCCGACCAACAAGTAGGGGGAAGCTGCAATAGGCTGCGGAGTCTTCGCCGCGATCAACTACGAAAACCAGCCCGTGTTTCCATACATATATTGGGGACTCCGTGCACAGAACCACCGAGGGCATCAATCCCACGGCTTCCTCACGTACAATAACGGCAAATTACACGTTCACCGAGCACTCGATCTTGTCCCAAAGATAAAGTCAAGCGCCATCCAGCAATGGTTCGGTAGACTTCCAGGGAACTTGGGTATAGGAAACGTCAGGTATACTACTTCAGGCAAGACTGACGAGAAATCGCTTTTGAAGGGTACGCAACCAGTGACTGCCCACAAGAACGGCTTGAAAATAGCCATTTCCTTCAACGGCAACATCGTCAACACCTTCCAACTTGCAAAAGAAATCCGCACCAAATTTCCAGCTTTCTCGTATGAATGCGACGCTGAACTGGTCTGCCACAAGCTCATGATCGAACTGCTCAAAGGCAAAGCCATAACTTCAGCCGCAAAAACCTGCATGCAAGAAATCGAAGGTGCCTTCTCGGTGTCATGCGTGACCCAAGATGGCCAATTCTTCGCCTTCAAGGATCCGCATGGGATACGGCCGCTGTGTGCAGGCCACAGTAGAGATGGCAAGACCTTCGCCTTTTCGTCAGAAACGGTTAGTTTGGACATAAACGGTTTCGAAAGAGACTTTGAACTCGAACCAGGCGAGTTCGTAAAGGTCACGCCAAGCGGTTTCTTAAGGCAGAGACTTGTTGAAAACGAAAGAAAAGCGTTCTGCTCGTTTGAGTTCGCCTATTTTGCGAGACCTGACTCGCGCTTTGACGATAAGTACGTTTACGAGATCCGCGAAGAGTTCGGCAGAAACCTTGTCAGAGAAAACCCTGACATCGTCAAGAACGCTGACATAATTCTGTCCATGCCTGAAACAGGTGACGACTCGGCCATGGGAGTCCACGAACAGTCTGGGCTACGCTGGGAGAGAGCCTCAAGAAGGCACCGCTATGTCAGCGAAAGAGCCTTCATCCTACTCAACAAGGAACGACAGTCAACCATCGACAGAAAAATCAACATTCTAGGACCAAAAATCAAGGGAAAACGGATCATAATAACCGAAGACAGCATAGTCAGAGGCGACACAACCCGAGTCACGATAGAAAAGCTCCACAGAATGGGAGCCAAGAAAGTCTACATGTTCGTAACGTTTCCACGCATCATCGGCCCATGCCTGTACGGAATTGACATGGCAACGTACGGTCAACTCATAGGGTCAAAACACAACCCGGAAGAAATAGCTAGGATTATCGGCGCAAATGCGGTTTGCTACCAGTCAATAGAGGGTCTATTCAAGGCTACAGGCTTCAAGCAGGAAGAACTCTGCACAGCCTGCATAACAGGCAGATACCCAACACCGATGGCTCAGAAAATAGCCGACACAATGAAGAAGAAATTCCTAGAAGGGTACGAAGAACCAGGCAGAATCTACGAAATAGAGGAAGCAATCAGAACCGATCGTGACAAAGCAAATTAGGCTTACACGATTACCAAATAGCCTAACGGGTTAATCATGGAAAAAGTAGGTGTACTCGTAGTTTCTTACGGCTCAAGAGAAGCAGCCATGGTTGACGCTTTCCTGAGAAGCGGAGAATACAAAGTCGAATTGTACGTTGCTGATAAGCAGGCGAACCCCTTCAACCTGAAGAATGCTGCCAAGCACGTTGTCATCCCCGACCTAAACATAGAAGCCATCTGCCACTTCGCTGAAACAAACAGGGACAACATCGACTTCGGCATCGTCGGACCTGAAAAACCCATAATCGAAGGCATACGCGACCTCATGGAAAAGCGAACACACATACCCATGATATGCCCGACGAAGGAGTTTGCCATTGAAGAAAGCAAGGTTCAGCAACGACTACTATTCGAGAAAATAGTTCCCGAAGTGAACCCACGCTTCAGAATTTTCAACTCGAAAGACTACAAAACCGATGCAGAAGTGAAAAAGGCCGTCTACGACTGGCTCGACGAACTCGACAATCAAGCAGTTGTCAAACCCGACAAACCAGTAGCAGGCAAGGGAGTCGGCGTCTGGGGTGACCACTTCTCAAACCGTGAGCAACTCTTCGAGCATTTCATGTCCAACTTTCAATATGGCTCAGTCATCATAGAAGAGAGAATCGAAGGCGAAGAGTCAAGCTTTCAGGCCTTCTCCGATGGCAAACACCTCGCGCCCCTGCCAGATACGAGAGACTACAAACGCGCTTTCGATAGTGACAAAGGGCCAAACACTGGAGGAATGGGTTCCTACAGGGACGTTGGCGACAAGTTGCCCTTCCTAGCCAGTGATGACAGAGCTAAAGAATTGGAAATCGTCAACCGCGTCTTTGAAAGATGGAAACAGCAGGACACGACAGGCTTGCGAGGCGTTCCACTATACGTAGCGTTCATGCACACGGACAAAGAGCCGAAAATCCTTGAGAACAACAGCCGACCCGGAGACCCTGAAATAATGAACATCCTTCCGATCCTCAAAGACGACTTTGTAGACGTATGCTTCAAAATCCTTGAAGGCAACCTTTCACGCGTCGAACTGGAAAAGACCGCAACGGTTGTGACATACAAAGCGCCCCCAACCTACGGCGGATACGCGACCACTTTCCCAGACCTCGTGAGAAAAGATGAAATTGACAAGCCAGTAGATCTGGCTAAAGCCTATGCCCTAAACAGGAAATACGGCGACAGAATCCGCGTTTATCCAGGCGCGATAGAGTTGCGCAACCGAGAGACCTACGCTCTCAAATCAAGAGCCGTAGCTGTCGTGGGCGTAGGCAGAGACATCGAGGCAGCTAGGCAGATTTCGCTAGAAGGTGTAAGCGCGATCAGCGGAGGAGCCCTCTGGCACAGAACTGACATAGCCTCTGAACAGCACATAGCGGCAAGCAAGAGGCACATGGAAGCCCTGAGGAGTAAGCCGTGAAAAGGGTTTTCATCTCGGACTGCGAAGGCCCGATCTCTAGAAACGATAACGCATTTGAACTGACTGGCCATTACGTTCCTGAGGGAACTAGGCTGTTCACCATCATAAGCAGATACGACGATGTGCTTGCGGATGTTCTGAAAAGATCTGGTTACAAGGCTGGCGACACTCTGAAGCTGATTTTGCCCTTCCTGAAGGCTTATGGGATCACAGACCAGAAGATGCACGACTACTCAGCCCGGAGCCTCGTGTTGATCCCGAACGTCAAGGAAACGCTGCGTTTTGTGCGGAGTATGTGTCCAGCATTCATCGTCAGCACCAGCTACGAGCACTACATAAAGACCCTGTGCAAGGCCATTCGTTTCCCGTTCAGGAATACCTACTGCACAAGGCTCAAAATCGATAAATATCGGGTTGCCAAAAGCGAGAAAGTAAGATTGATTGAAATCGCAGAGGAAATCGTCCGAATGCTCGTCATCGAAATCCCCCCGAATGCCAAGTCGCTCAAAGACTTCTCAGAGCGAGAACAGAATGCGATCCAGCGGCTTGACGAGATATTCTGGAAGGAAATAGCAGACATGGAAGTGGGCAGACTCTACTCGGAACTCAATCCTGTAGGGGGCAGCGAAAAGGCAGAAGCTGCAAAAGACGTTGTTCAAAAACTGAGCACGAACCTTTCAGATGTCATGTACGTTGGTGACAGCATAACCGACACAGACGCCTTCAAGATGGTTCGAGAAAACGGCGGCTTAACAGTATCTTTCAACGGAAACCAGTACGCGATAGAAAACGCCGAGATCGCCGTCCTTTCCGAGACAAGCCTCGTCACTGCGGTGCTTGCCGACGCCTTCTGCAGACTCGGTAAAAGGCATGTTCTTAGCCTTGCGGAAAACTGGAACCGAGAGACGCTGGAAGAGGATTCGGCAAACCCCGATCTGCTCAATAGCCTCTTCAGATCATGTCCGCAGAGGCTGCCCAGAGTTAAAATAATAACTGACCAAAATAAACCAATTCTGGCGAAAGAGAGCACTGAATTTAGGAAAAAGGTCAGAGGCGAAGCCATAGGGAGACTGGGCTAGAGTGGCTAGGAAAGCGGAAATCGAAGACACTTATGCAGAAGCTTTCGACGGGCTCTACTGTAGGCTCATCGTTACCGCAGATGACCAAAAGACCTTACGAAGTGCGACTGAAGATGCCACCGCGACTCCTTCAGGAGTCATAGGCAGACTCGACAATGGCATCGAACGATATCTGAGCGAAAAAGAAACCCCTGACAAGCGGAAAGGTGCCGTTCTGCAGTTCTGGAAGGGTCTCGACAAAGGAAAGCCTCTGGAAGATATGGTTAACCGTTTTGAGAAGGAACTCTCTTACAGGATTCGCCAGGATATTCTGGTCAAGCCGTTCACTGCAGTGTTCGACGCATTGCCCGTGAAACCCGAAGGCAGATTCGACATGATGGAGAGAGTGGGACATTGCGGAGACGGATACGAATGGATCGAAAAGCGATACGGACGCGAGATGATTGTCGTTCCGATAATGGTTCCTGATTTCCTCATAGAACGCTACGTCGGCTACGCGCATGGAATATCTGGCGGCAACTTCTGGATGTTCTGCACTACCAAAAGAGCAGTGATCAAGGCAGGCAAGAGAGCCTTGGAGGCGATACACAAGGTTGAGGGGGCAATAACCCCGTTTGACGTTTGCTCCGCTGGTTCCAAGACTGAAACACGTTTTCCGCTGATAGGACCGACAACAAACCATCCCTACTGCCCTTCATTGAAGAAAAAGCTCGGAAAAGAATCAAAAGTGCCCAAGAACGTCAAATACATCCCTGAAATAGTGATCAGCGGAGTTTCACTGCAAGCCGTGAAAGAGGCAGTGAGGGTTGGCATGAAAGCCGCCCAAGACGTTGAAGGCGTTGTAGGACTGTCAGCAGGCAACTATGACGGAAAACTGGGCAACTACAAGATCTACCTGCGCGAGTTGCTCCCATGACAGGCTTTGATGCTGTTGGCTTCGGTGCGCTCAACGTGGACAAGCTTTTCAAAGTGGACAGAATAGCCGCTGCAGAACAAGAAAGCTCAGTAACCGAATACACAGAGACATGCGGCGGTTCAGCAGCAAACACCATCGTAGGTCTAGCAAGGCTGGGCTGCAAATGCGGCTTCATTGGAAAGGTGGCGGCTGACCGCGAAGGCAAAATGCTCCTGAACGATTTTCGCGCCGAAGACATTGACATTAACGGCGTAATCCGCGCAAAACGGGGCAGAAGCGGGGCAGTCATGGGTTTCGTTGACGAACGTGGTGAACGAGCGCTGTATATTGACCCTGGCGTGAATGACATGATCGATTTCAGAGAGATCAATACGGAGCACGTTTCCAGCGCGAAGTTTCTGCATCTCACTTCTTTCGTCGGAGAAGAATCCTTCAAGACTCAGATGAGACTTCTGGAAGCACTTCCAGAGAAAGTGAAGGAAAGTTTTGATCCGGGTGCAATCTATGCAAGAATGGGAATAAGAAAACTGGAACCGCTCATAAGAAAGGCCTTTGTGATGATGCCGAACGCCGGTGAGCTCAAGCTTCTGACAGGCAAGGCTGAATGTGGCAGGGGCGCCGATTTCCTGATTGAAAGAGGCGTCAAGGTAGTGGCCGTCAAGCTGGGAAGAAAAGGTTGCTTTGTGACTGATGGTCGAGAGACGCATCTGGTACCGCCTTTCAAAGTCAAAACAGTAGACACGACAGGTGCAGGCGACGCCTTCTGCGCGGGCTTCCTGTACGGTCTAATCAAGCACAAGAATCTGGAGGAATGTGGCAGAATTGGGAATTTTGTGGCTTCACGGTGCGTTATGAAAATGGGGGCCAGAACAGGGCTTCCGCATGCCGCAGACCTAAAGCTTGGCTAAGTACTCGATCAGGCTTTCAAAGATCAGTCTTCCATCGCCGAATTCTGGTTTCTGCTCTCGTTTTGTCCAGTCGGGTAATTGCCACCAGTGAACTGCTCTTTCAGGGTGAGGCATCAGACCGAAAATGGTTCCTTCAGGATTGCATATCCCCGCTATGTCATGTAAGGAGCCGTTTGGATTAGTCGGAAAACTTCCTTCCGCGTATTCGCCTTCTTTGCTGCAGTAGCGGAAGACGAGTTGGTCATTCTCGTAGAGCTTTTCTAGGAACTGTTTCTCTTTTTCTTTGGGCAGCAGGAATCTGCCTTCAGAATGTGCCACTGGAACGCGCAATACATGTCCTTTTGGGATTCTCCACGTGAAAACACATTTACCCTTGCTCTCGTTCTTGACCGAGATCCAGCGGCAATTGTACCCCGGCGGAATGTTGGTTGCCAAGACCGCCTCAGGATAGGAACTCGTTCCTTCAAATCCCGGAAGCAAGCCTGCCTCAACAAGTACCTGAAAACCGTTACATATGCCCAGGATCGGGCGGTTCTCATCGACGAAAGCCTCCAGATCCTTCCCAAGTCTAGCCAATATCCATCTTGCCCATATCACACCAGCACGCACATAATCACCGTAAGAGAACCCGCCAGGAAAGACCAAAACGTCATACTCCAACAGGTTTCGCCGCTTAACCATCTCGTTAACATGAATAATCTCAGTCTGAACCCCAAGCTCCTGAAAGGCCCGCTTCGTCTCAGCATCACAGTTCGTTCCACCCACGCGCAGAACACAAACCTTGATGTCTTCGCGCCTCATCTTCCCGCCCTCCCTGCGAGGGGCTTTTTCCAGGCTTTCATTAGCTTTCCAAGAGGAGCATCAACAGCGATTCTGTTGTCCAATCCGAGCATCACCAATCGTGAGCCTTTGGTTACTCTCCCGATCTGTGCACAATCTTTTCCTTGCATCAGAGAATCAAATTCGCTTCTTGCTTTTTCAGGGATTTCAAGCAGAAGACGGCTATTAGATTCTGAAAACAAGATGAAATCATCACGTTCGCATCGTTCGCGCGGAACCTTGCACAGGTCAATCTCCATTCCGTGACCTCCAGAAAACGCCATCTCCGCAGTAGCCACAGCCAATCCGCCCTCTGACAGGTCATGGCACGCCTTGATCAATCCACCGTCAACAGCCCCAATGATCGCATCAAAGTTCTTTTTAGCCCGACTGGTCCTCACTTTTGGTGCCGATTTCCCCAAGGATTCTTTCAGCTTATAGTATTCTGAGCCTCCGAGCTCCTTGTACGTCTTGCCAACAATATAGATCAGATCGTCAGCGGCTTTGGCTTCCATCGAAACAGCATGTCGAACATCTGGAATTATGCCCAAAGCAGTGATCAAAAGTGTAGGCGTTACGGGTCCGAGCGGAGATTCATTGTAGAGGCTGTCCTTGCCTGATATGAACGGTGCTTCAAAAGCCTTGGCAACATCATAGCAAGCCTTGCAGGCTCTTACAAGGCTGCCTAGCCTCTCTGGCTTCTCCGGGTTTCCCCAAGTGAAATTGTCAAGCAATGCTATTCTTCGACCGCCGACTGCGATATTGTTCCTTACTGCTTCGTCTATTGCCGAAGCAGCCATCCAGTAGGCATCTATCTTGCCATATTCCGGATTCATTCCGCAGGAGACAACTATGCCCTTCCAAGAATCTTCCAATGGTTTCAGCACGGCTGCATCATTCGGTCCCGCATGCTCGCCCTGTAGCGGCTTGATCACAGTGTTTCCCTTCACTTCATGATCATAGCTACGTACGATGCTCTCCTTGCTGGCGATATTAGACGATGACAAGAGCTGCAGAAGAGTTTCGGTAAGGTTCTCTGGTTCTGGAAAGGTTTGCTCATTCATTTTTGTCGGCTTGTGTGTCGCAGTTTTCACGGTTTTTGGAGGCTGAAAAAGAAACGGGATCTCCATCTCAGCCACAACTTCGCCATCATATTCGATGTGTAGGGTTTCGTCAGTGGTCAGTTTGCCGATTGCCGTGGCTTCAACGTCCTCTTTTTCGAAAATCTCGGAAACGCTTGTCAGGTTCTCGGCAGGTATCGTTAGCAGCATTCTTTCCTGCGATTCGGAAACGTAGATTTCCCAAGGAGCCAACCCTGCATACTTCAGTGGGACTTTGTCAAGATACACTATTGCCCCGCAACCAAATCTCTTTGCAGTTTCACCAACAGCGGAAGACATTCCTCCGCCGCCCAAATCCGTTATTGAAGATGCAAGCTCAAGATCTCGGATTTCGACTATGGCTCTTTTCAGCTTCTCCTCTTCGATGGGATTGGCAATCTGCACAGCTGGACGGGAAACCTCTTCAGACTTCTCAGTCAACTCGGCGGACGCGAAGGTTACGCCGTGAATGCCGTCTCGACCCGTCTTGCCGCCTGCGATAATGATAACATCCTCAGGTTTGGCACTCCTCCTGAATTTCCTCAGCGGAATCAGTCCTATGCATCCGCAGTAGACGACAACATTTCCAACATAACTCTCGTCAAAGTATATTGCACCATTGACTGTGGGGATGCCCATGTTGTTTCCATAAGCCCCAATGCCAGCGACCACGCCCATGTACACGTACTTCGGGTGCTTCACGCCAGCCGGCAACTTCTCGAAGTCAAAGTCCAGCGGCCCAAAACCTAGAACGTCTGTGCAGGCGATAGGGTCTGCCCAGACTCCCAAGATGTCGCGGATGACGCCTCCTGTGCCTGTTGCGGCGCCTCCAAATGGTTCTACTGCCGACGGATGGTTATGGGTTTCAACCTTGATCGCCACTCCGTAGCCCTTGTCGAACTCGACAATGCCCGCGTTTTCCTCGAAAACTGAAAAACACCAAGGAGGGTTGATCTCATCTGTCACTTTGGCGATGTACGTTTTGAAGACGCTGTCAATCTCCCTGCCATTGAATCTTATTGGCCCTTTGAAGGTTTTGTGGAAGCAATGCTCCGACCACGTCTGCCCTATGGTCTGCAGCTCCACATCAGTGGGATTTCGCCCTCTCGCCTTGAAGTAAGCTTTAACCACTTTCATCTCTTGTAGGCTTAATCCTATGCCTAGTTCACGGCTGATTTCCTCAAGCTGCCCATCTGAAGAGTTAAGTAGATTCGCGTCAAACAGCGGAAACGCCGTTTTCCTGCGAATGTACAGGCACGTAGTCATTCTTCTTCCTCAATGGCGATTGCGTAGTTGTCCTTCGTCGGGTTTGCCAGAAGCCTCTTGCACACTTCCTCAGCCTTCGCTTCAGTCTCCTTCCTTGACTTGGAGCTCATACTAATCCTGTAGACCTTGCTAACATTCACTGCTTCGACTTTATAGCCAAGTTCTCTTAGAAGACGGCTTGTGGTCTCGCCTTCAGGGTCGCTGTGCCCCGGCTTTAGACTCACTTCGATTCTTAACAGATACTTCATGGATTACGTTTGACTTTCTAAGGGATTTAAACACTTTCATCAGCAACAAGGCAAACGACTACTTGAGAACAATCTTCTTGGAGCCGTACAGAATCCTGATTCCAGCAGAATCCGTTACATGTCCTATTTGCTCGGCTTGCGCACCGCTCCTTTCTATAACATCCATAGCTTTGTCCTTCTCAGTCTTGTCTACTAACACTGCGAATCCCCATCCCATGTTGAATGTCTTGAACATTTCGTCGTCAGTTATGGAACCGCCAAGCTGTGATGCGGTTTTTTGTATCAGTGCAAAGACTGGTTGCGGGTCGAAATTGTTGAACTCGAAGCCGATGTCTTTCGAGAACCTGGCTAGATTGCCAAACTTCAGGTACGCGTCGCCTGTAATGTGAACAGCTCCCTTGATTTCAAGTTCTTCAACAGCTTTCTGCAACGGTTTGACGTATATCTCGGTAGGTTCCAAAACCTCCATGACTACCTCTCTGTCAAAGCCGTCTGGAACGTCATGAGCATCGTACTTCCCACCCCATTGCTTGAATAGGACTTTCCTTGCAAGCGAAATGCCGTTACTATGGAGTCCGGAGCTTCTCAATCCGATAATCGCATCGTCAGGCTTGATGTTTCTTCCATAAATGATCTTCTCCTGAGCAACTTCACCTACCGCTGCCACTATCATGTCGAAGCCTCGACCATCAACCAAGCCTTTTATCAACTCGGAAACGTCACCTATTTCTCCGCCCGGCACTGGGCATGCGGCTTCAGCAGCCCCTTTTGCTATACCTTCCAGCCATTCTTTGACCAGTTCGGGATTCGAGGTTTGTGCATGAATGTTATCTGCAATGGCCAGCGGTCTTGCTCCGGAACGGATGACATCGTTGACTGCCATGGCCACGCCATCAATTCCAATCGTATCATATCGGTCGGCAAGTTGGGCTACAAAAACCTTCGTTCCGACACCTTCGATCTCCAAGTCTAGGTAACGTTTCTCGCCTATAGGGAAGATATTCCCAAATGGAAGCTGAACCATGGCACCATAACGGCTGAACCTGTAAGTTTCTTTCAAAAGCTGCAATGCCCTCTTTGACTCAGTTCTCTTCTCTCTGTCGACACCAGCGCCAGCATACGTGAACTTCCGAGACAACAGCACCTCTCCCTAACTAGGTCAAGCTATTGACCAACAGAATATATGTAGTTTTTCAAGCTTCCTCAAGAACAGCATACTGTGCACATCATACTTCTACCTTGCCACGATCTGGAAGTGACAGAACCACCAGACGCCTTCTTGGAACACGATGATTGCCTGAGATTCGATGGGAGTTGTGTTTCATTAGCTGAGGCGAGCGGAACTGGCTTGAAAGCTTCAGAGGAGAAAGGATTCAAGCGTGAGAACGGTCAATTTCGCTCGCCCCTACGCTCCCTTCACTTAGGAAGAAACAGATGCGAGTCGCCTTGTGAGTATGGATGTAAGCGCAGGTCGGTGTTTTGTGATCTGTTAAAGGCGGCAGGGCTAGCTGAGCCAACCATCTGATATTGCCCGTCCGGCGGCTGTGCATTCCACAACATTCCTAGCAGGATGAAGTATTGCTCCAGAAAACACAGTCCCTTCTCAGTGGCTTCGTACTGAATTTGGCTTTTTCTTATGTCTAACTGTATGAAACCTATTCTAGCGAGGGAATCCAAATACTTCTTGAGTTGGGCATAGTTGATACCCGTATCCTTCATGAGACAGTACTTGTCCTTGTTGCCATTTCTCAATGCGTCTATTATCGAAGCGATGATCTCAAAGTAGCTTCTGTACTTCTTGCTCAAGGGCAGACTGCGGAGGCCATTCTTGTTTCGCATTGATGGTGCGAGTAGATTGCGCTCAACTACATAGTCTGCCATGCCTTATTCCTTCCAAGTACATACAGGCTCATTTAAACACTTACGGGTTTTTTCCGTAGACTCGGTTGAAAGCAGGCGAACAGTTGTTGACAGAATTGACGTGGAACATCGCGCGTCGCCAAGTATATATTATTGTGTTCAATTGAAACTATTGAAAAGGGGTTGCAGCTTGTCTCAACGTAAGCCAATGCCCGGCGAACTACAATTCCTGCAGGAAGCAATGGATGCCGACTGCCTAAACACAAGCATACGTTTACGAGACGGCGAATATCAATACAGCCTCGTCAAGGCAATTGCTTCATTCCAATTGGATCTGTACTTCCCAGACGTCAGGGACATCATAAGGGCCTTGTATGGAGAAGAGAAGACCCGGGATCTTCGATTTGTTCGCAAGATCCAGACTATCTTGAAGAAAATGGAGAAGAGCAACATCGTAAAGATTCTGCCAAAGAGAAAACCTTGGGAACTGCAGAGATACGCCCTTTCAAGCTTCAAGTTCCAAGACAGCGACAAGAACGTAGTAAGCTTTGCAGCAGATGAGCAAATAGAGCATGCACGCGATCTACTGAGCACAGCAACAAGCGAGCAAGAGGTTGCCAGCCCAAGCTATTCTCGTATTTCCCTGGTCTTGACAGCGATTGTTGCTTGCTATGCTGCAATTCTGTGGTCACTTTTACAGCCTGTTATCAACCCAATCATCTTTGTCTCTGCACTGTCGATTTCTGCCATGTGTTCTGTAGTTCTGGGGAGAATGCTTTCACGATAATGATGGTGGAGGACTTTACCTTAACGTTTAATAATTTTGCATACTATGAGAAGAAGATGTGATTAAGTTGAAGAGAACTCCTTCGATTTTGTTTATACTCTTTCTTGTTCTATGTGCACTTCCTGCCATGAAGTGTAAGATTGATGCGCAGGCAGATTCATGGATTGAGGTTGGCCCTTCAGGCGATTTTCCAACGATTCAGCAAGCCATCAACAATGCATCAGACGGAGCAATCATATTCGTGCATAATGGTACGTATCCGGAAGATATCATCGTCAATAAAAGCGTATCTCTGATCGGAGAGAACAGAGATTTCACAATCATTCAAGGTAACAGATCATTCAATCTGGTCTACATAAGAGCCGGAAACGTAACAATCAGCAACTTCACAATGAGAAAGACCAGCCCCCAAATTGTCATGGCATTGTCCGTGACTTCCGGCAATAATGTCATACGACACAATAGGATAGTAGACAACTACTATGGCATTGGTCTCTATTCGTCCAGCAACAATGTGATTTCGGATAACAACATATCAGACAATCAGATTGGAGTGAGCGCCTATCTGTCCAATAACAACACGTTCTCAGACAATGTTATCACCAATAACGAGGGCGGGATTACTCTAGCGTCGTCCAACTATAACGTGCTTTCAGGCAATGCTCTATTGAGCAATGGAGACGGACTCAGTCTCTCATCATCCAGCAAGAGCAACATCCTGTATCACAACAACTTCTATGATACAATTGGAGTGTCCAACGACTCATCGAACACATGGGATTCTGGCGGTGAAGGCAATTACTGGATTAACTATTCAGGGCAAGATCTGAACGCGGACGGAATAGGCGATGAACCTTATCCTGTCGGCAGTAACAACAGAGACAACTATCCCCTAATGGGAACGTTTTCCGATCACAGCGTCATTCTGAGGAATGTAACGAACCATGTTATCACAATAAGCAATCATTCAATCT
>Ga0315289_10002492_pt1 | contig 28132 bp, 21 predicted proteins | sample YL17G11_40_MG_FD_203452 | JGI IMG/M metagenome (GOLD analysis project Ga0315289, IMG submission 203452) | Sediment microbial communities from Yellowstone Lake, YNP, Wyoming, USA - YL17G11_40 | ecosystem: Environmental > Aquatic > Freshwater > Lake > Sediment | place: USA: Wyoming | collected... | reverse complement strand
GAGAGACTGCAGGGGTCCAGGAAAAGGTCCTTGAAGAAATATTAAAAACTGCTCCTGAAGGCAGTCCGGATGCCCCGTATATCAGAGTGTCCCCGTCCGGATCACTAGCATCGATGCTGAAGGTAAGAAGAGATCCCTCATTCACAGTCTTGTTCCCAATCGTGGTTAGTACAGGGGGCCGGTTAGGCTGTAAGAGAATCTCGATCAGATGCTCGCCCTGACCGGGGGTAAAAGTCAGCGCATCACTGGTGTTTGTCCACGATCCATAGGACGCACCATCCCTTGTGACCCCGATAACACTCTGCTGGAGCTGGGAGACTGTAACAGTAGCACTTGGCGATCCACTCCTCGTATACAGTGATATCCGGTTGGGGTTTTCCGTCCCTGTGATATAGTTGATGCCTGTATCTAACTGCAGGAATGACCTTCCTGAATAATTCAGGTAACTTCCATCTACGAGGGTGTAATTCACAGGCTTGGTAGTTACCCTTGCATAGAAGGTATTCGCATCGGTGGAGAAGGGCCCGAAGGACGAAGACCCGGTACCGGTGTAGACATAGTCGTCATAGGAGGAGGTATGGACCTGCACCCCGCTGCCCTGCCCGGTCACTGCAAGTGCCGAGGGGGTCTTTGCCGCTTCGGCATCATAGCGCGAGAGGAGGGCCGTTACCCGGTAGACATTATTTGCCGCGGGGCTGCGGAAGGAGACCACCGGGGAGTACACCTCCCCCCTCTCATCGGTCCCTCCTATTCTGCCTATCAGCTTCGTGACCAGCACCTCTGAGGCCGGGCTCGTGAAGAGCTCGAGGTTCACGTTGTTCCCGTAGGGGTTCTTGGTCGTCCACTTCAGGGAACTTGTGGTGATCCCGGTCGAGGTCTCGGTCTTGTAGGGAAGTCCCAGCCAGTTGTAGGCGGTTCCCCCGAGGGTGAGGCTGCCCTTGACATTGCCGACCGCGGAACTGGAACTGGATGGGGTGATGGAGAGGCTGGTCGGCCGGAAGATGGTCCGGTAGGTCCAGGACTGGGTCCCCTCCAGCCGGTCAATGAGGATGAAGTACTCCTTGTTCGGGTAGAGGATCGATCTTGTGTACTGCACCGGGGATGAGAGCGCCGAGAGGTCCGCCCAGTGGTCGGCCCCGACCACGTTTGTGATGGAAGCCTTGCCCTGGAAGAGCTCCATCCACGGGACCTGGATGATGGGGTCATTCGTGACCGGGGTCACGATATTGTTGATATTGCCCTTGTAGATGCCGCGTGCCTGGCTGTTCGCCCAGGACGACACGGTGAAGGAAGACCGCGGGTTCTCGAGGGCGATGGTGTTGTGATGGGACTCGAAGTGCCCGTAGAACCGGTCGAGGATGTACTTGTCCTCCCCGGCATCGGCGAGAAGGAGGTCCCCCCGGCTGTAGTACTCGATGCCCAGCTGGTCATGGTGCGCGGTGTCCCGGTTGCTGGCTGTCTTCTGGTTGAAGGTGATGAGAGAGAGCCAGTCGGCGTCCTGGGCCCAGCTGCCCCGGAAGGTCTGGTAGATCGAGCTTGCATTCAGGTGGCTCGTCCAGGGCGGGTCCTGCATGGTGACGGACCCGTAATCGCCGTACACGAGGTAGAGGATCTCAGCGGTGGGGACGCCGCCCGCGACGGTGGAATAGGGGAGGAGGGTGGAGGCCTTGATAGTACTGACATATTTCATTACCTGGGCCCGAGTGTCAGGATCGAGGAGATTGTAGATCGCATCGTGATAGTAATACTTCACATTTCCCTCGGTGATGAAGTTGTTGGCATAGAAATTCGGCATCGTCTCCCACAGCTCGGAGGTGAGAGCGCGTTTCGTGGCAGGATAGACATCGAAGATGTTCTGGCCGGTGTAATGGCTGTACACCTGGCACCACCAGTAGAGATCGGCCAGAGTATACTCCTTGTACCCACCGTTCAGGTGCTTCCCGGAGCTCTCGTCAAACCCGTAACTGAACAGAGAACGGCCGCCGGTGTCGTGGAGCAGGTCGTTCACGAAGAGGTAGTCGGTCCCCACCTTGTACCAGTCGGCCGGGGTCGTGGAGAGCGCGAGGTGGTTGGGGTTCGTGTAGTCCGAGAGGACAATCCCGACAATCCCGAAGTCCGGGTAGGCCCGGCCCTGAAAGTCGTCGAATGAAATCTGCCAATATCCTCTACCATCAACGTTCAAGTCTTGATAAGCCCGATCTGCATAGATGGCTAGATTGTCTCGTATAATAGTTTCATTAGCAGAATCTAGACCAGGTTGGATCATGTCATACGCCAGAGAATATCCACGGAGTCCAGTTGACCTATCTATGGCTGTTGGGATGGTGCCCATGCCTAGTCGAAGGAGTCCATCTCTTGTATGGTTGAAATATCTTAGATCCGTTGTGATCTGGTAAGCAAGGGCCAGATCAAACGTGTACTCCTGGCGGTAGTATTCCCGTTCGGTGGTATCAGCGAAATTATAGGTCATTGCATAATTGGCATCGATGATGATCGTTGATTCCCACTCCTTCCAGGGAGAGGTTGTCCGGTGCTGATACCCCGGCGTCTGCCCGATATCGTTGAAGATGAGCGAGGGATGACTCAGAGCATTAACACCAACCGGTATTGAAAAGAATATCAGAATAATGGCAAGAAGGATGAATGTATTCCGCGACATGATATCCATTTATATATTCCGATTTTCCTTCTATATTTTATTATGCTCCATGAATGGTAAAAACCACGTCCGGGATCAATCAGGCATGGAAAAATATATCCTCGAATCAATCATTAAATAGAAGTCACAATACCTGCCTGAGTCGTTGGTTCTATGAGAATTCCATCAATATTTGGTAAAATCAAGAATTACAGGCTGCTGAATGGCCTGAAAAATAACAAATGCGTATTTTTCTTATTCTTTTTCCTGTTCATGGTTGTGGTTGTGGCATATATTGTGCCCAATGGCGAATTCGGGAGATTGTTTGGAACCGATGAATATACCCATCTTTACCATTCCCAGGAGATGTACGCATCAGATTCCCTGTTTGAATTTTATGTAAGGATGGGAGAGAAAGTCTCCAATCCCGAATCCCCGGATAATCTCTATGCATACCCCTTCGGGTTATGGTTCTTCGCTGCGATTGTCGCAAAAGTTACGGGTATCTCCATGACTGAGACTGCCCTCATATACTCGCTGGTGTTTGTCCTGGTCCTGGTATCGTCATATTATTTTTATATAAATGCATTTATCAAAAAGAATACGCAGAAGATCCTTGGGATTCTCTTCTTCCTTTCAATGCCGGTCATATCCATGAACATCACGGGGTTTAGGCCGGAAATCTTCACGCTCCCCCTCATTTTTATCCTGATATATTTTGCGCTGCTGGATGAGATCAAACTCCGATATCTTGTTATCCTGGGGTTATTGACCTTCATTCTTGTCATCTCCCATACAGGGAGCTTTATATTCCTGCTCGCTTTTTCTATAGGATATATTTTCATCTATTCGTTGATCTGGGGAAAGTTCCCGAAGATGATGTATATTCTTTCAGCAGCCATGCTCTTCATTTATGTACTCACCATCAGGATATTTTCGCATATTCATCCCCAATATATTACGAAAGCAACCCTTTTCCTGATGCCGGGGAGTGTACTCGCCAAAAAATTCTATATCTTCTTTGCCGATGATCTAAGCTATGTTCTGTACACAAATATTTTTGTCCAGAACGACTTTGCCTATGCGATCTTCTGGTCCGCGTTGATCTTCGCGGGAGCCGTGCTCTTGCTCCAGGTACACAAGGATATTTCCAGAGGATTTCGTGCCCTGAAAGGTTTCGCGCAGATATCTTTAATGCCTACCCGGGGCTTGTTGTCCAAGGGGTGGCTCAGTACCCCCGTGTGGGCCGGACCTATCCATGTGGTCTTATCTGTTTTTGGAGTCTTTTTCCTTGAAAGCCGGGGAATGTGCATTTTAATAACCACCATTATTACCAGCGTTCTGCCCGGATATCTTGAACAGACGGGCGGCGTTATCGGAGCAACCGGATCCCTGCGAGAGATTGTGTATCTTATAATTATCATTCCAGTCGTCTCGGTGGCCGGTTTTGAATATATCCTCTCAAAATTGAAGGGATTATCGAGGTTAAGCAGGGTATCATCGTCTGCCTTCATATTCCTTATTTTGTTATCCATGATTCTTGTTCCCGCAATAGGCAACGCATATTATAACCCTATCATTTCGGGGGAAGATTACACCATCAAAGGGCTGCAATGGTTAGGTACAATAGGACATCCGGATGAGAAAGTCACCGGATATGGCTTTCGGCCTACATCGGCATATGCACAAAAAGACGTGGCGGGATATGGCATTTCTCGAGGAACTGAGGTGAGGTACTTTGAGAAATTGCTGAAAGATATCTTTTTCACCCCCAATCCGGGATCAGCAGAGGATTTTTCTTTTGCATTTGGATCAAAATATCTCATTTCTTCAGATAAAATTGTACAGGATCTTGGCGGAGATAGGAGTAAGGTACAGATTGATTCAAATCCGATGCTCGATAAGATTTATTCAAGTGGAGACTTCGGTATCTATGATAACCCAATTTCGCTGGAGACCAGCGGTAATTACAAGTCACTCAACGGGAATATCTCCATTAAACAAAGCGGTTCCAATCTGGAATTACTCTCCCCCAGGTACAAGGTTGTCATGGATGTCAATTCCCCGACAATCTTATTTATCGGAACTGCGCGGGCTAATTACCTCAGCGAAGGTTTTTTCATTGATTTCATGAGAATGGATTTCTTTGGCGAGACCCAGATGTTAATCTTTAACGATCCGACCTTCTCAAAGGAGATCCATGATAACGAGATAACTTATCGCAAGGTGCTCCAGAAGGGAGATGAGAAGTGGGCAACAGTAACTGTGAAATATACATTTTACCCTGAGACTATCAGACGGCAATTTATCATCTCCGATGACTGGTATAACACCACCCTTCCGATGCGTCTATTTTTCTCTTCAGAAATATTCATACCGATGACAGATATCATGCTGAAAAATGGTCCACGGAACATAACGAGGACCATCTCCCCTCTGGAGGACAGCGTGCCGATTTCCGAGATCTACCATTACCTCTTCCTCATGGAGGATAACCAGGGAATTTGTATTAATTATGATTCCACAGCGCCTTTCCCGAATTACCTTACCTATCAGGGATCCACACGATACACCGAGTACGGTCTCGCTACAACTGATCAATATGCAGGCTTGATACCCGGATCATCCGTAACGTTTACTCAATATATATCCATCGGAGATGAGAATACAGCCGAAAGCAGGATAGAAAAACAGAAAAAAATTACTCTCCACTCATATCCCGATGGAAGTATCCCCCTCATTGTTATTCCCTATGCAAACCTTACCCTTCCGAGTTATTTCCAAAGTGAAATAAGCCAGATGTCTGAGGAAAATCGATCCTATATCATAACGGGAGGCCTCAACCCCCCAGTCCGGGGAATCTTCGAGGAAGGTCTGAGACATCCCGAGATGGCCCAGTATAACGGAAATGGTACCAATATTGTCATTTTACCGATATCAGAGCCTCAAAGTTACTCATTATTGCTATCTGGTAATGCCACGAATGTTTTTACGCAATGGAGGAATGTGCTCGAGAGTGTAGTGAAAAATGATGATATGGCTCTTTTTGTCTTCAGACCTGAGGAGGTTGCGAATTCAAAATATTCATCGGATTTCCTTGGCTTATTCGAATATGCCAAGGAACTGGGATTAACAGATACAACCCCGGACAAGATCGCAGACCACTTTAGAAAATTACAGAAGATAGCATATAACGCGTCACAAGATGGTGATTCCGCATCCATCACTGTAATAAATTCCAATGATCAGGAAGCAGATGGTGTCACCTTCAAAATTCAACTCCCCCGTCTGGAGACCGGATCATATCGCATAGAAAACGGTCGATTGGCGAGAATGAAAGAGGAGGGTGAACAGGTTATTCTCTATGTCTCCACGGATATTCCAGCTCATGGTTCTAAGCAAATTTATATCCATCCGAATTTTGAGAGAAAGCAACTCGCCATCGATGTTACACAATACCCAATCGAGGGCCCGGTTCATATCTTCATCCTCGATGACAAGCAGAAGCGACTGCCAAAAACCACGATTACGGTGGATGGAATGCTCCATGTGACTGATATGAATGGGATGGTCGAAGTGGAGTTAAACAGGGGATTTCACGATATTATGGCATTTAAACCCGGATATAATAAGGCGACTCGAAGAATTGAGGTGAACGGGAGGCTTTACATGATAATAAAATATTATAATAAATTGATAAACCATACCTCATGACCCCTTTTCCCTGATTTCAGAGGATCACAAGGATTTTTCTTTGAACATCAAGAAAATCATACCCTTTTCGGGAGAGTGGGCTCTTATACTTATATCTAGGAGAGGGAAATGAATCGAATACACGTGCACCTGATGAAAATCGACACCCCATCCTGATATTTTTAACAAATTAGTATCATATTCCGAGTAGATGAATGAGTCAGAAACTCTTCGAATAATTCACTTTTTGCGCTTCCCGAGTCCATTCAAGCAGGAGCAGTTATTTATTTATGAAAAATTATATTTAATTCACGGGAATCATCCGCCGAGAACGGGATTGAAGGAATCACATGAGTATCAAAGATCTCACATCGCTTCTAACAGATTTTCACAGCTTAAACGTGTTCCAGCAGGAGAACTTAAAGGGTCTCCTCGCTATCTCCCGGATCTTTAATTCTGATGCAGGGATACCAAATTCTGACCACAGTGCAATCGGACCGGATTCTATTGTCCTCGAGTCAGGTCATCAGCCGAATTTCCTACCATACAGCGGAGTCTGGAAGAAGGCTTTTCTCCTTGATTCCATTCGTAAAGAACTGACCGTTTGCGGAAAGGATGCGGTTGCAGTCTTTGGTTTCTCGGATCACATACTATCGACTGCTTCCTATCTGTCCCAAAACCAGATCCTGGCCTATAAAAAGCAGGGAAAAGAGAATATCGGGTTCAAAATCCCCGAACAGGACCGCTGGAGATGTTTCCATTATCTTAGCAAACCTACGGAAGAACAGTTACATCGCGAGATTGAAAAGATCAAACGATGTTATTCCGATAATTTCAGGTATCTGGACACGATGCAAGATGCGTTGAAGCATCGGATGGGTGATATACTGGAGTTACTCTCCGAGTGTTATCATCTCGCCACCTCCTTTGCCGATTTTAACGCTTTCTTCTTCTCAAGGATGTGCACAGATGTATATGGCTTTCAATTGCATTTCTTCCGATACTCGGATGTCTTCGAGCATGGTTTGCTGATAAACGAAAGCAGGAAAATTCTCTCTCAGCCTGATGTTTATAGCTCCCAAATCGAGGCAGCAATTGCGAAAACCGGATCGATAAGCCCGCCGCTTGCGGAAAATGCAATGCCATTTTGGTACCATTGCGATTGTGGGGGGAAAATACATCTTTCGGGCACAAATCCCTCTGATGTGGGCGGAACCTGTCCGGTGTGTAAAAAGAATCATCTGATCTCCCTCGGTCCCAATCTGGATTCGCTCGGAAATTATTACTCAAGGATGAGCCCGAATGCCATCGCACGTAATATGATCTTTTCCGAGGGATTCGGGACGACCCTCTTTATCTCAGGAACCGGTGGGGGTCTCAAGTATGGACAGGTTGCTGATGCGGTATCAATTGAAATGGGATTTCACCGTCCCCTCACCATAGCGTGGAGATCGGCAGACATGTATCTCGGAGCTGTGCATAACCGGGCAATTCAAGAATTAATAAAAATTTTCCGGCTGAAGATAACAGATCTTCTGGAAAGTCGGATCAATGAGAAGATAAGGGATTGCCGGGGCGCATTGGAACGGAAATTGAACGAAATGGAAGTTACTTCCCAGGATAAAAAAGCAACTCAGAAATTGAGAGGGAAATACCTGAATTCCCTGGTTCAGGCTGAGACTGTCCGGAATGTCTTCTCAGAGACTCCATCTCTCCTTGACATCCTGATGACCTTCGACTCGACCCTGATATCTGAAAAATGGAGAGATACTCTACTAAAAGTCGATATCAGACCAGACGGTTATTGGCTGAGCCTTCAAGGCGACATTCTCTATCCATACAAAGGGATACAGGGTATAATGAGCAAAGATATACCAAATATTTACCATGCAATGAAATCGATTGAGGTTGAATAATGTCGAAGAAAGTGTTAGTGATCAGTCCCCATACCGATGATGGTGAGCTGGGTTGCGGTGGCTCGATCTCCCGCTTCATAGAGGAAGGAGATGAGGTATCTTACGTTGCCCTCTCCTCATGCGAAAAGTCCATCCCGCCAGAATATCCCTGTGACATTCTCAAACAGGAAGTCAAGCGGGCAACTTCTGTCCTTGGAATCACCGAACCTATTCTCTATGAATATGAAGTCCGTGAGTTTCCACGCTTGAGACAGGATATCCTTGACACGCTGATCGGCTTGCGGAATGAATTACATCCCGAGATCGTTTTCACCCCATCATCATTTGATACTCACCAGGACCATAAAACAACGAGAGAGGAAACACTCAGGGCATTCAAGCAATGCACCATTCTGGGATATGAACAACCTTGGAATAATATTACCTTTAATACCCATGCATTTGTGTCACTCAATGAGAGACAGATCCAGAAAAAAATCGATGCCCTGCGTTGTTATAAGACTCAGAAACATAGGGCATATCTGAGTAACGATTTCATCAGGGGGCTCGCTATAACTCGGGGCGTTCAAATTGAAGAGAGATATGCCGAGGCATTCGAAGTAATAAAGTGGGTTATTCGATGAATCTGCGATGTGACCCAGATGCATTTTTTAATGACCGTTGATGTGGAAAGTTTCTCTATCCCATTGAATCGCTGTGATAGGGGGATGGCAGAAGAGGTTGCGAAGCTAGGGTTACCGAGATTACTGGATTTATTTTCGAAATATGATGTCTCTTCTACATTTTATTTTACCGGAGAATTTACGTCTCTGTTTCCCGATGCGATAGATTTAGTTCAAGATAATGGGCATGAAATTGGATGCCATGGATATTTTCATGATCCGGAGAGATCTTTCGATATTTTGAGTTATGATGAACAGGTGAAGGACCTCCAAAGAGCCAAGGATCTCATCGAATCAGTTGCCGGATCGATCGAATCATTCCGGGCTCCTGCCTTAAGGATAAACACGGATACGGTGAGGGCTCTCGAGGCTACCAAGTTCAGATCTGACAGTTCAATATGTCCACAGCGTTTTGATGGTCCTTTCACGTTCGGGTCTAAAAAGAAGCTGAAATGGCTTATTGCTCCCAGAAAACCATATATGATCTCTTATGATTCAATAGTTAAACATGGGGCATCAAACATTTTAGAGATTCCCATATCCGCTGCAATAGTGCCCTTCATCGGAACGACTATGCGGGTAAGCCCGGTACTAACAAAGCTTGTGCGTAAATATTTATATTTCGAATCTAAAAGAACAAATAAGCCTATAGTTTTTCTATTCCATCCGAATGAATGTGTGAATGTGGGTAAAATTGTCTTAGCTACGAGACGAACGAAAAATCCAATTGAGTACCTTTTTGGAGATATTATTAGACAAAAGTTGAAATTAAAGAATCTCGGATTGGCTTCATTAAAGTTACTTGATGAGGTTTTATCAAGTGCAGCAGGATGTGGCTTCGAATTTATATGTGCACATGAATATACGAAAATGTATAAAGCAAATTGGCGGAAATAAAATATGACCAAATTGGACATTTTTGAATTGCAAAGAGAAGACGAAAATGCTTGGGACGCTTATGTTCACAGATCCGATACCACAACCTTCTATCACCAAATCGGCTGGAAAAACATTGTTGAAAAGACATATAAACACAAATCTATTTATTTGATCTCGAAAGAAGAGGGTGAAATAAATGGGATTTTGCCAATATTTTTTTTAAAGAGTATTCTTTTTGGCAAAAAATTGGTTTCAGTTCCATTTGCACCATATGGGAGTGTGTGCGCTGATAATGAAATGGCTGAAAATGCCCTTATTGAGAAGGCAAAAAAGATTACGGGGGATTACAAAGCAAATTATCTGGAGCTTAGATATTTTACCATGAGAAAAGATAATTCTGAATTTTCTGCGAATAATAACTATGTAACTTTTCTTTTGAATTTAACCAAAGATCCAGATGTCGTTATGAATGGTTTTAATAACAAGGTAAGAAATGCGATACGAAAAGCCTTGAGATCAGATCTTGAAATTAGTTGGGATAATAATCTGAAGGAGTTCTATAGTATTTATTCTAAAAATATGAGGGAATTAGGAAGTCCACCTCATTCATATACTTTCTTTAATAATTTAATGCATGAATTTTCCAATCATGTAAAAATAATCAGGGTGCAGATGGACAGCAGGACGATCGGAGCTTTGTTTTTAATCTCATTTAAACATACCTTGATTTCAGGTTGGGCTGCTTCAGATAAAACATATCAAAAATTTAACCCAAACAATTTGTTATATTGGGAAGTTATCAGGTACGGTTGCGAAAAAGACTATAAATTTTTTGATTTTGGCCGCAGTACCTTCAACTCTGGAACCTTCAATTTCAAAAAGCCATGGGGTGCTGAACCTAAACAGCTTTGTTATCGATACTATCTATCTAATATGAAGAAGATACCAGATACCAGTCAGTCTAATCCAAAACGTCAAATATTTGCAAAGGTGTGGAGAAGATTACCCCTCAGATTGACAACAATGGCAGGATCCTACATCAGAAAGACAATACCGTGATAAAAATGATTCCATCCGTTATTGTACCTATCACAGGCAAGGAAATTTTTAGTGCTATTGGGTTTTTAAATACGAAAACCAGGATATCAGAATTCGAGAATAAGTTCTCGGAATATATCGGATGTAATCATGCAATTTCCACTTATTCCGGCACTTCTGCATTATATATACTCCTTAAGGCGTTTGGATTAAAAAGGGGTGAGGAAATCATCATGCCTGCATATACGTGTGAAAGTGTGCCAAGGCTTGTTCTAGACATGGGGTACATGATTAAATTTGTTGACATAGATAAAGAAACGTATAATGTTAGTATTGAAGACCTTCAGTCAAAAATAACGAGAAAAACCAAGGCAATAATTTCGATACACATGTTTGGAAACCCGTGTGAAATGAACGAGATAATCGAAATTGCAGGGGATTATAATGCGGCGGTTATTGAAGATGCGGCACAGTCAATTGGTGCGGAATATCATGGGAAGAAGATTGGAACTTTAGGAGATGCGGGTTTTTTTAGTTTGGGTGAAGGAAAACCTCTTACCACAATCAATGGTGGTATGATAGTGACAAAGAATGAAGAGCATGCAAAATTGTCCAGAGAAATCTCGGAAACTTTCAATAAAACGAATACAAAGAAAAAGGTCGCAATAATTAGCAAATTATTCGCTTATTATATGCTTAATAATCCCTATTTTTACGGGTTAATCCATAAAGTGATACAATTTCGAAGATCTCGAAGGAGAGGCAATCTGCTCGAATGCACAAACTTGAACAATTATAAATATAAATATACGGACATGCAGGCTTCCATTGGGATGATTCAACTCTCAAATTTGGGAAAATATAACGAAGCGAGGATAAAAAATGCAGAATTTCTAGTGAAATATCTGAAGGAATTTGAAGGGATTCACGTGCCAAGGGCAGGGGAGCATGGAAAACCGATATTTTTAAGGTTACCCATCTGGTTTGAAGATATTACTGAGAAACAACGGGAAAATTTAATTGAAAAATTGCGAAAATCAGGTATTGATGCACCGATTGCATATCCAAACTCCTTACCAAAATTCTTTTTCAATTTAAATGGGTATCCCAATACAGAAGAGGTTGTTAAGAAGACCATTACATTGCCAACGCATCCTCTCGTTAAAAAAAGTGATCTTACCAAAATAATCGAGGTCATCGGGGAGGAATGGAAATGAGAATACTTATCAATATCGGGCATCCAGCTCACGTTCACTTATTCAGGAATGTGATCAATAATTTGGAAAAAAAGGGACATAAAATAGACATTGTGACTCGAGATAAAGATGTTACATTAAAATTATTGGATTCATTTAAATTTGATTATAAAGTTATGAGCGGTTATTATAATACTTTATTAGGAAAAATGTATGATTTCCTGAAGACTGAATTGAAGCTATCAAAAATAGCCTTTAAAATCCAACCAGATCTATTAATCGCAGTTGGTGATCCCTATGTTGCGCATGTTGGACTATTCATTCGCAAACCGTCCATAGTATTCACTGATACCGAAGATGCAAAATTGGCTAATAGGCTTACTTTCCCTTTTGCTACAGTAATTTGTACACCTTCAGTTTTCAAAAAAGATTTAGGTAAAAAGCAAGTTCGTTATAATGGTTATCATGAACTGGCATATTTACATCCCAATTGGTTTATCCCGGATCCAACCGTCCTGGATGACCTCGGAATTTCCAAGAATGAAAAATTTATTGTCGTTCGGTTCATTTCTTGGGCTGCTTCCCACGATATGAACCTATCAGGAATCAAGGAAAATTCTGAACTCAGTTTCATTAAAAAACTTGAAAAATATGGCCGGGTATATATTTCCTCGGAAAAGCCATTGAATTCTGAATTAGCCTCATATTCTATAAAAATTCCCCCTGAAAAGATGCATTCCCTCTTGTATTATGCACACTTGTATATTGGGGAGGGGGGCACAATGGCTGCCGAAGCTGCACTTCTAGGGACACCAGCCATTCATATTGAAGCAAATGCCTCCGGTCAAGCTACAGGGAGTTTATGTGGAAATTTCATCGAATTAAGAGATAAATATGGACTGTTATATTATTATCCAACCCAGGAAGATGCTCTTGAAAAAGCAAATGAAATTCTTGGAAATCCACGGTCAAAAGAGGAATGGCATTCGAAAAAGGAGAAATTGCTGGCAGAGAAGATTGATGTAACGGCATGGATGACCGATTTCATTGAACGATACCCAGAAAGCTTCTACGAACATTTGAGAAATTTGGAACGAATCACATGATAGGAATGATCCCCCCTATCTGTCCTCTGTTATAAATGACTGTGTAATTTCTTCACCTATTTCAGAAAGCGAACCGTTAATAACAATATTGACACTGTCTGGGTCCAGACGAATCTGAGTTCTGTCCGGTAGGAATAAATCAATATACTGCCGGGTATTGGACGGATCAGTCTCAATTTTTAGAGTATTTTCCTCGAGTTTCATTCTGAGTCCAGTTTCTTCTCTTCTGGACCACCATTCGAATATTTCGCCGGAATGTGTAATCCAGGCACCCCTGTCTCTGCACAATTCGATTATTCTCTGGTACATCTCCCTGGCATGTGGGTATTCGAGGTCATTAAACACCGGGGGATGCCAGATAAGGGTGAGGAGCCCCTGGTGTCTCTCAACTTCGGCGATGATCCGTCGGCAGGCATCCCATCCAATGCTATTCATGGGGATTGTAATATCCATTAAAATAACCGGAATTTCAAGGAGTTTTAATTCTTCCCCCTGAACCAACGGATGAAACGGGAAACAGGTTCCATATCGGAAACCGACCCTGTCTTTAAACCCCAAGGAAGTATCATATGATAACTTCGCAGTCTCATGAATCGTCCATGTCAGTGGGATCTCAAGGTTAAGATGATGCTGCCTGATGCCTCTGATCTCTCCTCCTGTTATCGCCTCAAGATCCCTTTTTTCTTTTTCCAGCAATTCAGGATTTTTATAGGAGTAAAACGAACCATGAAGGCCCACCTCAAATCCGGTTTCACGTAAGCACCGAATAATGGCTTTCATCTCCGGATTTTCCAAACTACGGGTTCGCCCCCAGTGATGCCAGGATTCGGGCGATAGCAATTCTGCTTCTGCACTCTCTTTCAGAAAGAAAAATGTTGAAGATACCCCATAACCCTGTTCGATTTTTATGATATCTGAAAAGGTCCAGTATGGCTCCTTTCCTTGCATCTTTTGTATCATCGAGACCATTTGATTTCTGAGACCCTGAAGATCCCCCGAGAAGAGAAATCTGCAGGGCCGGGTTATCCATTGATAGGTCTTTTTCACCTCGTCCACATCGTGAGTCAGGCAGACCGCGAATCTCTTCCCTTCCGGCCAATATGCTTTCCGTGCAAGGGGTATATTCACCTGCTCGCATCCTAGCTGGATGAATCGTACCAGGAGATCCTCAAAAAAATCGACAAGCGGCTTTTGCGCAACGAGATCTTTCTGGTGGTCATCCAGATGAGGCCAAATCCTGTCTAGATGACCGTTTAGAAGAGACCCAGTCTCTTTAAAAAGATTGAAACCGATTTTAATACCCCCTTCAAAACGAGTAACGCATGGGTAGGACGAACCGTTCTCCTGATACCATGCCAAAGCCTGATCTTTGTCTCCTGTATCGAATGGTATCTCAAAGATCGGTACCTCCCCGAGTTCTGTGGAGATAGTACCGGTAACTGAGTTTTTTATTTGGCTCTCTTTGAGGGTAATTGAGAATATTCCCGGCTCCTGATTTCTATAACTAATGCAGATGTCCGATTTCGACAGAGAATTAAGTTCGATGGCCAATCCGGATTTTTTTAAAAAATGTTGGATGCCGAATCTGGTGATTGGATCGTCACCTGCGTATGATAGCGAGATCATAATTTGATCTTCTCACCCTGGTTTTCCCTGTATCCTTCTTTTAGATTGACTATGAGCTCTGTCTTCCGAATATCGATTCTCCTAATCTCCATAATCTCGAAGAATATTTTCTCCCTTCAAACCATATAACTGGAACCGAATTGAATCGGGATTTAAACAAAGCCAGTTCTTGCTTATAGCCAAAATCCATATTTTCGAAATACCGGTACGAATGATTGTGCGCCCATTTGATGGCTTCCCAACAAACCACGTCATTCCCGTAGATCCCCTTCTCATAGAATTTTGGAGTGCCCATCCAGCATCGAACCGTATCCCTGTCCAATAAAACAACTACATTGCCTACTAATTTGTCTTGATAATAGCATAGGAATATTTTTATATTATTTTTAAATTCTTTGATGATATGATGATAAAACGAATTATCCTCATTTACTACCGCCTTTTCTTCTCTTCGCCTTCTCGTTAATTCGGCGATTATTTGATGCAGATTCGATTCATCTCCTTCTTTTACAAAGACGCCTTTTCTCAGGGATCGATTTATGGTTGCCCTCAATTTTGGATGAAAATTGTTCCAAATGGATTCTAATCCACCAGATATATCGAGTTTGTACGTGTAACCCGAATTGATTTTATATCCGCACCAGACTAAAGGTCGGGAATCATATAACCCCGGCGAGAGGTGAATTCGTACAATTCCACAACTAAGGGTTTCAAAAAGATAGGAATCAAGACATTTTTGTATTTCAGTGAATAACCTTTCTTTCTTGTATTGATCCAGTGTTTCATAATCTTTCATCACCGGTCCCATATAGATGAGATTCATTTCAGGAGGTGGCGAATAAGCAATCTTAAAAATTTTACCCTTATAAACAAACATTGGATATAATGCGATAATTTTTTTCCCCCGATAAAAAATGATCGGATATAATTTTGCTTTAGAATGCATTTCAGTAATTTTCAGCCATTTCCAGCGGTGAAAAATTGTGCCGTGCTGAGAATTATTTACAATATCGTCCCACAGTTCTGCGTCGCCCTCTTCTGCTAAAGTAACTTTTAGAGTCATGATATACTATGTTTATTGCACCTTTTTTAGGAGGAATATATCCGAATGCTTCTCTTTCCACTCATCTAGAGTACAGACAATTCTCACAGGTATACCCACAGCGACATTATTGGAAGGAATGTCTTTACTGACAAGAGATCCAGCTCCTATGATAACATTATCGCCGATAGTGACATTGGGTAAAATTATTGCTCCTGCACCAATGTAAACATTATTACCTATGGTGACCGGGCCGGTTTTATTCGGAATACTCGGGGCAAGAACCTGATAACTCGAATCATGAGTAACTACAATCACCCCTGGTCCGATTTGCACATTATTATGAATTGTTATAAGATCCGAGTAGAGTTCTTCGAGAAAAACCATTTGAGATATAATAACTTCCTCACCAATTTTTGTTCCTCGCAATCGATAAAAAAATACTTTTATTTTAGGACCCGGAAGATACATTGCTAAGAAGTGCAATATTGTTCGTATTAGAAATTTGGGATGTAAAAATAAATTTCTAAATTCTCCCATATTATGCCCTCGTTATACATTTCCTAGGCATATTGTTATCTTTGATCCCTAATAAGTTTATAGACGCCATTAGCAAATCGATACACGGGTGAATACCATTTAGCCCAGTACTCTTGGACAAGTTCCGCATTGAATTTATTCTTGAAGGAGTATAAGGTGGAATCATCGGCACCGACAATCTCAAAATACTCGAATCCTTGATTTATCGCCCATTGGATAACAGTCCATAATATAAACTCATTCGGGGAAACCCCTTGAAACATGACCTTCGGTGAACCAATCCAGAAGGATACTTTGTTCTTGAATATTATCATGATAATGCCGCTCAGGATGTCTTCACCATTTTTTGCTAAAAAAACCTTGACATTTTCGGGATTGTATGCATCAAATACCTCGTCGAGAAATTCTTTCGGAGCATGTATTCTCTCCCTTGTTCTCATGAGGGAATAGATAAAATCCAGATCACTTTTTGATCCTTCAATACACTGCAGCCCCAGTTTCTGACTTCTTGAAATAGAGTTTTTCAGGGTTTTACGGAAATTCTTCCATACTTCTTCCTTTCCAACTTTTAAATTCAGAAAATAGGTAAACCGTGGCTCAATATCATAGCCATTCCATCCAAAACCTCTTGGATCTTCGAAACCCGATGACGAACGTATCTTGATCGAATTGGCATGGAGTGTTCCAACAAGGAATTTATGCAGATTATTTTGAAATTCAGTATACATATGATACCTTTCGCGGGGTCGCACCTGTCTTAAATTGTGAAATATCGGACCAAGGTAGAGACATTCAACACCGTCCGGAGGTGAATGGGCCCAGCTGCCAACCGGAGTTTGATAGTGATAGATCGGAATTAAACCGATTATGTCATTTTTTTCATGGACAACAATTCGATAGAGTTTCGGAGAGAAGGATGTTTTAAAAATTTTTTTTTGAGAATATTTCTCCATGATTGAAAGCCATTTCCAGGTATGAAAAATTGTTGAATCAGGTGATTCATAGATAATTTTATCCCAGAGGCTTTTATCATCCTCCTGGGCAACCCGGATATCCATACCAACTATTATTTTTTTATTAGTATTAAATGTTTTAATTATGGATGCTGTGGAATTATATCTCTTAAATTGTTTAATCCAATCGGAATCAACAATATTATCCCTAAATATTCTGTAAAGGACAAAAGGAGATATGTATTCTTCATTTTTGAAAAACAGTCCCAGAAACTAATAATTCGGAATATTCTTTAAGGGATAGGTTTAAATAAAGATACACCTAACGTGAGAATATAACCCCAGACGTAAGCTCAGATTTTCTATTGAAGGGTGGAAATAATGGTGGTAGAATTGAATTCATGCAATTTTATTTATTCAAATACCATGGCAGCCACGGATTCCTACATGACATTTAAATTATACTTTAAAAAATATAAAAACTCCTTTTTTAGAACGATAAAATCCACAGGACTAAAAATACCTTTTTTCGATGATTTATTAATAAAAAGGTCAAAGGACAAAAGAATTTATCTTAAAGTCTCGATGAAAGATATGAAGGCTGAGATTCTTAATTTAAACCAGGGGGAGTGGGTACAGGTCCGTTCCCTGGACAAGATCTTTGCCACGTTGGACGAGAAGGGAAATTACAGGGGACTATTTTTCATGCCGGAAATGGCTAAATTCTGCGGTAAGAAATTTAAAGTTTTTAAAAAGGTTGAAAAAATTACCATAGAATCAACTGGCGAGATGCGAAAACTGATAAGTCCTACCGTCTTTTTGGAGGGGGTATTTTGTGATGGCGGGTTCCATGAAGGATGCGACAGATCATGCCTCTGTTTTTGGAGAGAGGTCTGGTTGACCAGAGTGCCTGAATAATCTGCGATTAGAATGTAAACAACCAGGTTATCTATCGAGAACATGTATCGTTCATTAATATTGGAGCATTGATGTGACCCTGGATATCAAGTTTATCGATGATACGAAATCGGATCTATGGAATCAAGTCATTGCGTCATCCTCTCATGCTACCATTTTTCATACATGGAAATGGTTAAAAATCGTGGGGAAATATACGAATACAACATTTTACCCCATCGTCGTCTATAATGGAACAAATATCGCTGCAATTTATCCTGTTTTTATTCAAAGGAAGGGATTTTTCAACCTTGCATTCTCCCCTCCCTCTCACGCATATTTACTCTACCTAGGACCGGTGATAGCTGAATACGAGAATAAAAAACAGGATAAAAAAATCAGTACCTTCACGGAAATTCAACATGAAGTGGATAAATACCTGTTTCAAACATTGAAATGCAAATATGCCCGTATACGCCTTTCTCCTACTTTATTCGATTCAAGGCCCCTCCGATGGTGTGGATATACCATCGATCCGCTTTACACTTATCGGATAAATCTCAGGGATGGAAAAGAAAAAGTCTGGGATCAGTTTGACCGAAAACTCAGGGTCAGCATCAATCGCGCAATGAAGGAAGGCATTGTTGTTCAGCAAGGTTCTGGCGACGATTTGCTATTGATTGAACGCGAACTAGCAAGGAGACAAAGGGAACAGGGTACCAAATCGCCGGATCACAGCAGTTACCTTGCCGAGATATATGAGAATTTCAAGGATAACATGAAAATTTTTCTGGCATATCACCAGGAGAAAATGGCGGGAAGCCTGGTTGCCCTCCGTTTTAAAGATGTTCTCCAACTCTGGATAGGGACTCCAAAGAGCGATCTGAAGGGAATCTCGCCAAACGACCTTGTTCAATGGGAGGCCATCCAGTGGGCATGTGACAACGGATTGAATTGGTTTGAAAATATGGATGGGGGAGATAATCCCAGATTGACCACATACAAATCAAAATACAATCCAGAACCTTTTATATGGTTCTCCGCGACAAAGTATTCATCGGTATTTTATCAAATAGGAGAGAGATTGTTGAAATTATAATATAAACATATTAATATTAGTTATTCTGGGCTCTCCCTCCAATACCTCTTAAAAATTGTAATGTGGGATAATCGGTCAAGAACGGATTTCTACAAGTATTTATAATGATATAGAAAAATATTATAGTACTATTAATAAATTCTAGGAAATGAAAATGAAAAGAACACTAACTTTCTATTCAGTACTTTTTTTTATTTCATTGATCCTCCAGAGAGGATCCGGTATCATTATAAAAATTATCCTGGCAAATAGCATCTCACCCTATGATTACGGATTAATTACCTTTGTAGCCCTCGCCTTGCCTTCAATGTTCCAGATTATCGTAAATCTTAATTTTTACAATATCCTGTCCCATTCCGAAGAAGGAAAAAAATATTTTGGTTTTACCCTCATATTCACCATCTTTTTACTTTTCCTCATATCAACAGTTCTTTTCATTTTTAGGGATTCATTTTTTACATATTTAAATCTCCCACAGGATGGGTGGAACCTCTATTACATCGTTATTGTCACTTCCTTAATTTTCATAAGTATAATGACGGACTTCCAGGGTCTCTATACAGGTTTAAAATTATACGCTCTTCCAGGGTTACTCGTAATTCTTCCTACGATAGTCAGGCTCATCATAATACTGTACCTGATTTATTCTGGTGCAGCCTCATTCATAGCAATTCTCCTCGTTTTTACTCTCTCTAATGCAGTCCCATTGCTTTTCATTTTTATGTCCAAGAGACTGCGTGCCCACCTATCGCTAGTACGCTCAATCGAGATACCTACAAAGGAGATATTCTTCTTTGGTTCGGCTGTTTTTATCACAGGATCCTTTGCATCCATCGGTCAATATATTGTTAAAATTGTCCTGAGTCATGAGCTTGGGGTGCTATGGCAGGGGTATTACGATGTCTCGTTGACCCTGGCTTCGCTGATAATGTTTACCATGGGAACCATCAGTTATATATCAATACCAGAGGCAACGAATTCGAACAAGGACGGGATATTTAGAGCCGGTGGCCTCGGGGACGTTACAAGAGCTTTCTTTGCCTTCTCGATATTCCTCGTGATTCTTCTTTATTTCTATTCTGATTACATTGTTGTGGTTCTGTTTTCAGAAAATTATCTTTCCGGGGCAAAATATGTCTTCGTGCTCGCTATAGGGTTCATTTTTCTTTATATTCAGGCATTCCTTGCAAATTTAAACCTATCCTTTGCGAAGGAGGTCAGAGACTATTTGAGACTGGGTTCTATCCCCATCGTTCTCCTGCCCTTGTTCTTCTTTTTACCAAAATTCATGATTGAGTATTTTCATGACTTGGGTTATGATAACGGATTTATTGGGGCGTATATTTCGTATACCGGTATCCTGATACTTCTGACCTTGCTGACGATTATTTCATCCAAGGACTTATCGCCTCTTAGGATTCTCTTTTATAAGATTGATCGAATGATAGCATCAGCAATCATCACTTGTGTAATTATCTATTATTTCAATCCTTCTCCAATAACGGGCATGATATTGGCAGCATTCGTGTTCACAGGCCTTGCAATTGGTACAGGATACATCAATAAAAAGATGCTGTTCGAGATATTTTCAAGTCCGGAGAAATAAAATGGGATATTTTTCTGGCAAATAACGCAAGATATTTCAAATAATTAAATAACAGAATTCATATTTCGGGATACGTCCTAGAGGAAAAATGAGCCTTTCCCAAGTCGACAGGTTGAGAAAGAAGAACCGAGGCATTGAATTTAATCCAAAGTGAATTGATCGAGTTCCGTTCTGCAGATGAGATCTATTTCACTTTGGATGAGGAGGGAAATACAGAGGACTCTTTTTTATGCCGGAGATGATAAAATTCTGTGGACAAAAATTTAAGGTATATAAAAAGGTTGAAAATATTGCCCTTGAATCCACCGGCGAAATGAGGAAACTATTAAGTCCAACCGTTTTTCTGGAATGGGTATATTGCGATGGTGAATTTCATGAAAAATGTGATAGATCATGCTTCTGCTTCTGGAAAGAAGTCTGGTTGAAAAGGGTCTGAACTTGATACTATTATCCCTTCAACGTCGACAGAATCATTTATTTTTACAATAAGAAAATACCTATCTTCTCCACTTTCTCAGGATTTTGGTGATGAAACGATTGTGAAAAGCTAGAAATCTCATTTTTATTTTTTTCCGCATTTTTCCTGCATCAATGATTCTAATTCTCCATGCTATGATTGCAAGGGCTGTGAGAAGAAGGATAGTGATAACGATATTGATGGGAGTGAAATCAACACCCAGGTATACGTCAACAAAGAGTACTGAAGCCATCACCGAGGCGACAGAAAGGACCAGAGAAAGAGCAATCCGGTTGATTTGGGTAAGTTCATCACGGAACGGATAAAATGTCCAGCTCAGGGCATAGCCTGGAACAAAAAAAATCAGGATGAAGCCGGCAATCGCCTGAAATATCGTGATGAGGTTCATGAACACCCCTGGCAGATATTTTAGGATTCGGAGTTTTCTTTCCCTTCTTTCTATCTCATCCCGGAATGAAAAAACCTACTACACAGAAGATGCCCGTGAGCCCGAACATCGCCAGGGCTGACTGTCTCTCCGTGAGCCGGATATAGGAGGGAAGCACCCACTTGAGGGTAAATCGGTTTGGAACCTCCAGGGTCCCATCCTCCCTGATCTTCCCAAATTTCTCGAAGGGCACGCGCTTCATATTCAGTTTCCAGTAAATCCACATAAGGAAGTTCACCGTGTGAGGGATCAGCATGACAAAGCCTGATACGATGAATCCCTGGATGACACAGGTAGCACCTATGGCGGCTCCGACCGAGAGTGCCCCCACATTTCCCCAGAAGATCTGGGCAGGGTACTTCTCGAAGAGGAAGTAGGCGGCAAGCGCGCCCGTCAGGCAGATGATGAAAAGGACCTTGTAGATATCCCCGAAGAACCAGGTCTTTACGAGGAGTGTTGTGAGGACCAGGAGTGAGAGACCAGGTGCAAGCCCGTTGAAACCGGAGTGCATATTCACGAGATTTGCGACCACAGGAACGAAGGTGGGGATGAGGAGCTGCAGGTAGAGGATATTGAGGTCCAGGGGGCCTATGAAGGGAATCTGCAGGGGGATCACAGGTACGAAGGGGATAAGAGGGTATGAGCAGTAGTAGAGGAGGATCAGTTTTGCACTTCTCCCGATATCGATCATATCATCGACGAGGCCGAAGAGAGCGAAGAGGACGATGACCATGATCATCGCATGGTTCTCGGGGGGAATATGCTTCGAGTAGAAGAGTGAGATGATGGACATGGAGAAAATAGCGATCAGGAGAAGGATCAGCCCGCCGTTGATCGCGACCTTGGGACGATCCGGTTTGTACATATCACGTCCGACAAAACCGTGTGCCTTCATCGCGCGGATGCTTTTGGGCATCACAAGAAGCATGAGTGCAAAGGGCATGAGGATGAAAAATATAAACATCAGGAGAAGAGGGAGGTAATCCATAGGTGTATCAACACTTTTTCTCCTTTTTCTATATATCTATTATGATTTTTTTCTGATGATTATTTTTTCCCAATCAAAAATATTTACCCGATGCGGGGAGATTGATGGGATGGATCCTGATGAGCGGTCTTCTCGAGGGTTCCGGATTGCATAAAACCTCCCCTGAATGTGACTTGTGGAAGAGAGCGAAGGGAGGTTATCTATCGAAGTTGGGTTTTCTTACATCTTTCAAACCATTTTTATTCAGGTCTTAGAGACCATCACAGCAGGTTCTCCACCTTGCTGTTCGCGATCCTCCCGCTCACTCCCTGCCGATCGCACTGGTGCCCGAGGATATAAAGATATACCTCCCGGATCTTCCCGAATTCATCGACATAGGTGTTGTACTGGGTTACAAGGCGGGTATAGCGGGCATAGTCCGCATCATATTCATCCTGGGTGGAGTAGCCGGTTCCCGCAGTCAGCTTCTGCTCAAGGTTCTCGATCTCGTTGAACATCCCAGTACCTGTTTCATTGATCCACCGCAGTCGATCTACCATCCTCTTCTGGGTCGAAACGATGTGCATCACGTCGTTGATGGCCCGGTAGGTGATGGTTCCGTTCCCGGTCGGGATGATGACCGGGTTCTCGTTCTCAAACCCGTCAGGGTAGAGGCCGATGAAGGAAGGCCGGGTGGTCTCAATATAGACATACTTCCTGCCCCTGAGTTCGTAGACCCGGAAGGAGGGGTGACCTTCAGTTTCGATCCGGATCCCCGCGGTCGCATGGTGCTTTGCAGGGAAGAGGAGGATGGCTGCATCGTATCCTTCCCTGTTCAGGAGCCCGAGGATGAGGAGGCTCTTCTCGTCGCAGTCCCCTTTTCCGTCCAGGATCACCTGATCCGGTCTCCTGGGGCAGATGGGAGCCATGGGATCATAGGGTATCTGCTGGACGAAATGCGTGAGGAGCTCGAGATATTCGTCATTGTTCAACCCTTCCATCCTTCGGATACGGCGGAGCTCCCCGAGGAGTGCATCGTAGAGCGGGGCTTCTCCAGGATCCTTGAAGATACTTGCATAGTACGAAGCGAGTCGTTCCTCCTCACCCGTCCTCCAGGACATAAGGGGACAATCATTGACTCCGGCACTTCCCATCCCAGGAGGTACTATCACGGGAATGGTGAACGAATAATCATTTTTCCCGGAGGTGAACCTGAAGGATCTCTGCTCCCCCAGGCCCGCCACCGGAAGGATAGTGGTGCTCGTCGCGGCGTTCGGGGTCTCGGAGAGGGACGGAAGGGGCTGAACCGGAACAGCCGTGGCACTCGGGGAGACCTGAACCGGAAGATCGGGGATTCGCGAATTCTCTCCCTGAAGGCAACCAGGGATGAAAATAAACAGGATAAGAAGGATGAGGAAGATCGGCAGTCCCCGCTTCATCCTGTCTCACCTTCATCTGCCGGAGTCAGGTAAGTATTTAAAGAAAAAGTCAGGGCGACCTGACCCACCCATTCCTTGGTTGACCGGAAAGATTGCCCACTGCCCCTGGAAAAGTCCCTATCCTGGATAATTGGGTGTTTCCTCTTCACTGAGTAAGTGTTATTCTTGAAACGCTATGACGTTTCTGGCTTCAAAGATGAAAAAATCAAGAATGCATAGAGCCCAAGTTTACCTGAGAACTCCTTGTGCGACCGTTTTCATGATTTACCATTATTTCTCTGAATTCTAGCCTGATCCCAGACAAAGTTTTAGGGGGAAAATGAACCTGCGTTTATGAAGGCATCTTCACGAGCCCAGCATAATGTGCCAGGACTGCCATTCCAAGCCGAGCGTTCTTTCTTGCATAGGGGAACGAGGCTTTATCAAGGGTATCTTTGGGGGTGTGGCGATAGCCATGGGATTCCGAGTGAGTCATGATCGCCGGATACCCCGCTGACCAGAAGGGACGCACATCATCAACACAGTTGAAGAGGTTATAAGTGAGAGTTGCCTTCATCCCGTAAAGACCATTAGAACGGACCATTTCTTCAGCCATCGGACGGGACTCCAGGTTATACATAATATCAACAACGGAACGGTTCGCCGGATCATAGCATGCGCTATCGTAATTCAGATAGAGCGAGATGTCCAGAGATTGGTTTTTTGCTTGATGGGCATACGAGGTGCTCCCCAGGGAAAACTCCCCCTCTTTACTTTCTTCTCCATTCCAGAACGCGAACTTCAAGGTATTGGGGAAACGGTACTGGCTCATCACCCTCGCAAGTTCCATCACGATACCGACGCCGCAGCCATTATCCGTGACGCCCGGAGCATGAAAAGGATTGGTTGAATTGCTGTCATAATGGGCCCCCACCAAAATAATCTCCTTAGATACGTGATCCTGGCCCGGAAGGGTTGCGATGACATTCCTGAGTTCTCCACCCTGATACTCGACTGATAAATTCGGATACGCTGATAATCGCCTCTCGAGGTACTCTGCTGCCTCCCGGTTCCCGGGGCTTCCATATGCTCTTGTTGGAATTTTTTGCAGGTCTTCAACGGTCCTGAATATTTCGGATTCATTTACCTGAAGCAGCATTGCGGTGATGATGGGATCTGGAACTCCGGTTATCTCGGGATGAAGGGTCTCATTGGGTTGGTATTTCACCAAATACGCACCTAACCTGGGTAAAATGGCAAACTGGAAAAGGGAGGCGCAGATGAGGATACATATGAGGCCCAGGACCGCAAGAAGCGTTCGCGAGGTGAGCCGGTCTTTCAGCTCCTGAAGACTGGCCTCATGACTCATATATCATCTATTTTAGGTTTTTCGAAGAAAGGGATTTGGGTCTGAATAAGCAAGTCATAAAGACGCCCCCCACCCCTTATTACCCGCAATGGAGAGATGATCCGGTATGCTCTGGGCAATCCTCGCCTTCGTGGGAGCCGTCCTGGACGCGGGGTACTACGCCCTGGCAAAGCGGTTCCTCGAGTCGATGGAAGACGAGGTGCTCGCCGCAGGGGCATTCCTTGCGACCTCGGTCCTCCTCCTCCTCATATCCTTCGCGAGGGGTTTCCCGGAGGTCTCCCCCGCTCTCTTCCAGCCGGTCATCATCACCGGCACCATCAATATCGTCGCCGCTGCCCTCGTCTTCTACACCCTGCGGAGGGCCGACCTCTCCCTTGCGGTACCCATCATCACCTTCACGCTGGTCTTCCTCATGGGCTCCTCGTACCTCATCCTCGGGGAGGTCCCGACAGCTGCCGGGATGGCAGGGATCCTCCTCATCGTCTTCGGGACATTCTGCATCCAGGTGTCCCCGGGCAGGTCCGGGCCTTCTTCTCCCTGGGACAGGGCACGCTGGAAGGGAATCGTGACCATGCTCGGGGTGGCGTTCCTCTACAGCCTCTCCCTCCCCTTTGATAAGCAGGTGGTCCTCGCATCGGATGCCCTGTTCGGCTCTGCCCTCGCATGCCTCTATATCGGCGGCGTCTTTGGAGCGATCACCCTCGTACGGGGGAGCTGGAAACGGGTCCCCCCGGGCGCGGCCATCTCCGCGGCGCTCGCCCTCGGCGTGGTCCTCACGGGGGCGACAATCGCCATCAACCTCGCGTACACCCTCCAGATCGTCCCGTACGTCATCGCGGTGAAGAGGCTCTCCATCCTCTTCTCGGTCCTCATCGGCGGCCTCGTCTTCAGGGAGGAGGGACTCCGGTTCCGGATCCTCGGTGCCCTCATCATGATAGGGGGAGTGGCCCTCATCGTCCTCACAACGGTCCCCGGATCAATACTCTCATGAAGGGGCCGGTCACATACCCTCCACCGGCATGGAACTCAGGCGGGACCTCTCCCTCTTCGACCTGACGAACATCGTCATCGGGTCCGTCGTCGGGGCAGACATCTACATCGCCTCGGCCCTCACGGCAGGGCTCGTCGGGCCTTTCGCCATCGTGGTCTGGATCGCTGCGGCGATCTGTGCCACGGTCCTCGCCCTGGTCTTTGCGTACTGCGGCTACTTCCTCCCCCGGGTGGGAGGCCCCTTCGCCTTCGTCTCCGAGGCCTTCGATGACTTCTTCGGGTTCATCGCAGGCTGGTCCCTCTGGATTGCCGAGATCCTTGCCCTCCCGGTCTTTGCCATCGCATTTGTGCAGTACCTCGAGTATCTCATCCCCCTGAGCACCCCCACCGAGATCCTTGTGAAGGGGGCTTTCCTTGCAACCCTTACCCTGGTGAACATCATGGGTGTCAGGGCCGCGGGGAGGCTGAACGATCTCCTCACCTTCGTGAAGCTCCTCCCCCTCCTTGCCCTCGTCGTCGCGGGCCTCGCGGTCTTCGCCCTCAACCCCTCGAGGCTCCTCTCCACCTACACCCCCTTCGCTCCCCTCGGGTTCGGAAACGTCGGCAACGCGTTCGTCCTCATCTTCTGGGCGTACGTGGGCTTCGAGATGGGGACCCTCCCTGCGAGCGAGGTGAAGGACCCGGCAAAAACCATACCGAAGGCGATCATCTCGGGCATGCTCGTGGTCACGGCCTTCTACCTCTCCACGAACTTCGTGGTCTTCGGCATGGTGCCCTGGGAGACCCTTGCAAGGTCGGCCACCCCGCTCATCCTGGTGGGCGGGGCGCTCTTCGGGGCTGCGGGGGCCGTCTTCATGACGGCAGGCGCGCTTGTCTCGGTCTCGGGGTCCGACGAGAGCGGGATCCTGGGGACCGCCCGGCTCTCCTATGCGATGGCAATCGACGGCCTCTTCCCGAGAGTGTTTTCTCTCATCCACCCTCGGTACGAGACACCGTACGCGGCCCTCATCATAGAGGGCATCATCGCCTTCCTCCTCTCGCTGGTCGCCGGCATCTCGGGGCTCATCTCCTTCTCGGTCTTCAACATGGCCTTCTCCTTCCTCCTCACCTGTCTCGCCCTCACTCTCCTCGCAAGGAAGGGTGAGAAGACCCCGCGCGGCATCGGGATCCTCCCGTGGGCAGGCGCCGCCATCTGCATCTACCTCCTCTATGTCACATCCCTCTTTGACAAGCTCGCTGGCGGGCTCGTCATCCTCGCGGGGATACCCATCTACGTGTTCTTCTCGCCGAAAACCGATATCTACCACTTAAAGGAGCTCTTCATCTCGGAAGAGGCCATCTTTGTGAGGAGAATGGCGCGGCAGCGGCGGTTTCTTGCAAACCTGCTCCGCATCCTCCATAAAATAATTGAGTGAAAGGAGTTACCGCGGGTTCTTCCCGGTCACGGTGGGATTATCGGGGAACATGGACCACTCGGTGAAGGACCCTTCGTAGATCTTCACCTTCGGGTACTTCAGGTAGAACCTGAAGAGGCAGAACTCGTTGGTCGCCTCCCTCCCCGTCCCGCAGGAGCAGATGATGGTCTTGTCGGG
>Ga0315289_10002491_pt1 | contig 28150 bp, 24 predicted proteins | sample YL17G11_40_MG_FD_203452 | JGI IMG/M metagenome (GOLD analysis project Ga0315289, IMG submission 203452) | Sediment microbial communities from Yellowstone Lake, YNP, Wyoming, USA - YL17G11_40 | ecosystem: Environmental > Aquatic > Freshwater > Lake > Sediment | place: USA: Wyoming | collected... | reverse complement strand
ATGCAGGTTGTGCGCCAGGGGGGTAGCATCATCATCGCGGCGGAGTGCTGGGACGGCGTGCCGGACCACGGGGAGTACAAGAACATCCTAGCCCTGGCCGATAGCCCGCGGGCGTTGATGGAACTCGTCCGGCGGCCAGATTTCCTGATGATGGACCAGTGGGAGGCATACCTGCAGGCCCGCATCCAGTGCTGGGCCGACGTGTACGTCAAGAACAGTTATCTTTCGGACGACGAGATCCGCGGCGCGCTGTTCCAGCCCTGCCATCAGATCGAGGAGACGCTGGGCGGGTTGCTGGCGCGCTATGGCCCGCATGCCCGCATCTGCGTCCTCCCAGATGGGCCACAGACGATCCCCTACGTCAAATGAGCCGCTACCAGCGCGACCAGGCGTTCAGCAACGTCACGTACGATGATGTCTGGCACGCCGTCGAACGTTTTCGACTGCAGGCGCAGGTCAAGCTGATCGTTCACGTAATCCACGACGACAAAGAGGCCGGCGGGAGTTAAAGCGATCTCGGTGGAAAACAGTTCGAGCCCGCAGATGCGAGCAATCGAGGTCGCGACGTGGCGCAATGGGGTGAGGCTGTAGCGGGTCTCTTCGTCCGAGGTGACAGGCGTATAGACGTGGGTGCGGGTGTCCCACCAGCATGGGTACACCTGCCCCACACAATAGATAACCCGAAACCACGCTGCACGGGCGTCAAGGTGAACCGGCACGACGTGGGCCTGCAACAGGTACTTGTCGGTTGGGAATGCTTGCCGGGCCGCGAGCACCTGGCTCAGCGAGGTGGCTTCCATCACGACTCCTGCGCCACCACCGCCGTGGGCGGGTTTGATGGTGAACTTGTCTCCCAGTAGGCTCAGGTCTACAGGTGGGAGGATGGGTTGTTCATGGTAAGAGGGAAGGATGATGGCGTAAGGCGTGTACAGGCCGGCGCTGATCAAGTCCAGGTGCATGGTGGCCTTGTCCCCGGTGCGGGCTGCCTGTTCCTGTGGATTGATGCGAACCACACTGTGCGCACGGGCCCACTCGACGAGCGGAATAAACCGGGCGTCGGCGTCGGAGGCCCGGTCCAAGAAGGCCCGGAAGGTAATCTGGTTGCCGGCAAGGGGCCTGCCCTGAGCTTGTCGAAGGGACTGCAACAAGCCCACGATGTTAGCCGGGGTAATTTGCAACAGCGATAGCCCGTGGGACTGGCAGGCTGTATCGAGAAGTGATACGAAATCAGCGTCATGTTCCCAGTTCCACGCGAGGCACAGGTCGTAACTAATCAAGGCCCACTTTTTCCACTCTGTATTGTGCTTCGTCGTCCAGCAACTGGAGTTGGATGGGTAGCGTAGAGCATCTTGCGCCGGTAGATTCTCCGGTTAGCAAGTTTTCAACCAGTGCATTGATTTGGCGCAGCAACAGGGATGCTTGCTGGTGGCAGCAATAATCAGCGATCCATCCCCGCATTTGCTGTCTGGCGTCGTCTGGCAATGCCAGCGGATTGATCACCGGTAGATTGTCCAGTTCACGTGGTTCGACCTTGAGTGTGTTTCCTCCATACGTCCGGCTGACCGAGTGGAGCCGTGAGAGCGAGAAATGGCTGTTCAACAGCGCCCACAACAGTTCGATGGCATCTGCCTCGATCACGTGGCGATTTGGGTAGATCAACGAGAACATGTTGAGCGGGCGTACGCCGGCGCGGTTCAGTATAAAGCGCGGATTGCCCCTTGTCAGGATGGTAAAGAATATGGGGGGAACGTCGCGCTGCTCCATGGCGTACCATCGCTTGCGCGTCTGCACCAAACTGCGCTGATGGTAGCCGCTGGCCTCGCCTTCAGCCAGGTAGGCGCGCAATGGCGGATATTCGTTCACTTCGTCATTGTTCAGGTAGAGCAACCAGACACGTTTGCCTTGATCGGAGAGTGTTTGCCATCTGGCCTCGTCAAGAAGGAGGTCTTGTATTTCCCGGTTGCGTTGCAACGTGCGGACCACGTATGGCTCAAGCGCACGTCGTTCCACCTGTTCAGTGGACAAGACGAAAAAGTCATTCGCGCCGGTGGCGATACCTCGCACGATTTTTGCCAATGCTTTGAGAGGCACAACCAATCCGCTACTCGCCCATTCGGTTCTGACATGTTCAGGTGTGGCGATGCCAAACCACTTGGGAACTTCCAGCAGATCGTCCTGCGCTTGAATGACAAGCGAGCCAAACGGCAGTTCTTGCTTTTCGGAACCTCCCTGCTCCAGGCAGGCCAAGAAGTCATCTGTGCCGGGCAATGCGGTGAGCGTCAGATGGCGTACCAGGTTGTGTCTCTCGTAGCCCTTGCGAAACAGCAAGATCGAGGCCCCCACGTTCACTTTGTGGAAAGCGTTCATCTGAGGTGCAAAGTGTATCATCGCGGTGAGAGAGGTGTGTTGGCATAGTACTCGTCTGGCTGCGCGTCCGTAACGGGCGTCGATCACCTCCATCGGAACGATGACCGCACCATGGGCGCCGCAAGGCATTTCGGCGATCAGCTTGAGCAAGAAATAGAACGCCAGTGTACCCTGACGAGACACGTCCAGGTGGAGTTGTGCTTTGAAGAAGGCCTGAAGCATATCCTTCAGTTCCGGGCTGATGTGGTGATGCCGGGTGTAGGGTGGGTTACAGATCACCGCATCTACGTTTGGTGGAAGGGGTGCCTTGAGGTAATCCTGCGCAGTGAGCATGGGCCAGGCCAGCGGCTGGCTTTCACTTTGCATCTGAAAGGCAGCCCAAGTCACGTTGAGCAACAAGGGGCTCAGATCGCCCCCGCAGAGCTCTGTGATACCATTCATCTTATGTAGCCGTTGAGCCGCAGTCAAGAGGAAATTTCCCGCTCCACACCCCACATCGGCCAGGCAACGTGGTTGTGACTGTAGTAGCCAGGCGACCATCCAGTCGGCGATGTGTGGGTCGGTCCAGAATTGCCCGGTCTGGCGGCGTCTAGATTGTGGAATGAGCGCACTGTACAATTCCCCCCAGAAGTTGAACCACGTAGTGCGGGAACGTCGGGCAATTTCACGGGCCGTGTCAGCCAGGGTTCGGGATGCCTCCACGCCCAGTGAGTCTAATGGCGTGGCAAATGTTCTGTCCGCGATGCCTGGGACGGCCTGGTGGATCAGCGCGTTGAGCAGCGCCTGGCGTACTAGCAGACGTTGACATTCCGCGTCCGACGTGTCCCAGCCATGCCAATCTGCCCAGGCGACCACCTGTGCATCAAGCGGCTGTGCCAGTGGCAACCAGTTTTCCGCGGTCGTATCTATCTCTTTAACCAGTGTCTCAAATGTCAACGTCCCCGCTCTCTTTGTGTCACTGTGACTCCTCGCGAGGCACAACCCTGATCGTCACCGGGTCGCTCTTGGTCGTATTGCCTGCCGCGTCTATGGCAATGACGTAGAATGTGTGCAGCCCCACGCCCCCAACTGTCCAATTGACGTTGAAGGGCGCAACGGTGCGCATGGCGAAGGGTGTCAATCCTTCTGGAGGCGCACTTGCCTTGTCCCCAGGATACTCGTAGAACTCGATCCGCGCGACCGAATAGTCCTGCACCTCGGCGTTGACGTTGGCCCACTCGTCGTATCCGTATTCGTACTCGGCCCCTTCCTCCGGGTAGGTCAGGTCGAGCGTGGGAGAGATATTATCCACGGTCACCTGGATGGTCGTCTCGCGCAGCGCCGTCGAGTGGTCCACGACGCTGAGGCGCAGGCTGTAGAGGCCGTCCAGTCCACTGGTGTCCCAGAACTCCAGTACGTTGTGGTCCACCTGGTTGCCGTGATCGGGGCCGACCTGGACCCATGCCGTGGGGTTCATGCCCTGGCCGAACACCACACGGTAGAAGTTAAAGTCGCCGCCCTTGGCATTGCCGGTGATGGGGACGGTGCCCCGGATGTAGGAGTAGGGCGCAGGGTTGACGATGGCGACGTCGGCGTCGCTGCGCGAAGGGCCGTAGATGGTGTCGTACTCGGTAGGTGGTACAGAGGGGCGCTTGTCTTCCTCCAGGCTGGCGATCCAGTCGGCGGCTTCGGGCGGGTACACCTCGTAGACGCGCTCCTCGCACAGTTCCGGCGGCGTGTAGACGGTGCACATCCGCCCGGTCTCGCGGTTGACGCGGAAGACCTGGTGGATGCGACACGCTTCGGTCGGCTCGGTGCCGGGGATGAAGAGTTCATTGGCGGTGGGGCAGTGTTCTGTGGGTAGTTTGCCGGAGATGGCACAGACTGCCCGCTCGACCAACCCCTCCGGGCGCGCGAAGGGGACGCTCTCTTCGTTCTGAAGCGCGTACTCCATCACCGCTTTCCAGATGGGAGCCGCGCCGATGAGCCCGGCGACGGGCGCCATGTCGCTGTTGTCGGAGTTGCCCAACCACACGCCGACGGCCAGTTGAGGCGTGTAGCCGAGCGTCCACGCGTCCTTGTAGTTGTTGGTCGTGCCGGTTTTGGCCGCCGCCGGCCGGTCGTTGGAGAGTTCCAATGGGTTGGGGTTGCCGAATATCGCCCAGCGGGCCTGCCGGTCGGACAGGATGCTGTTCATCAAGTAGGCCAGTTGGGGCGAGAGGACGTCGCGGCTTTCGGGCTGGCTGTACTCGTAGAGCACGTGGCCATTGCGGTCCTCGACGCGCAGGATGGCGACCGGGTCGAGTTCCCGGTAGCCTTCGCGCCGTTGCGCTTCGGGCACAGGTGCGCCGTACATGCGGCCGCCGTTGGCGAAGACGTTGAAGGCGTAGACCATGTCGAGCAGGTGGACCTCGCCGCCGCCCAATGTCAGGCTCAGGCCATAGTAATCCAGCCCCCGGTCGAGCGTGTTGATACCCATGCGATGGGCAGTACGAATGACGTTGTCCACGCCGGCCAGTTGCAGCGTGGCGACGGCAGGGATGTTGAGGGAACGGGCCAGCGCCAGGCGCAAGCGCTGCGGGCCGTGATACTTCCGGTCATAGTTCTCCGGCACGTAAGGATACCCTGTGGGCTGCTGGAAGGCCGTGCGCACGTCGAGGAACATGTGGGCGGCGTTGTCGCCCTGTGCCAACAGCGTGACGTAGGTGAAAGGTTTGAAGGCCGATCCGGGCTGGCGTCCTGGCCCATCCACGGCCACGTTGAACTGGCCATCAATCGCTTCGTTCCAGTAATCCAGGCTGCCGACCATGGCCAGGATCTCGCCGGTGGCGGGGCGAACGGCGACGACGGACGTGTTGCTGACGTGGTGATCGCGCCCGACGCTGGATGCACGCAGCGGCGTCAGGAATTGTGCCGCTGCGCAGCCGCTGTCCAACATCTCCTGGATGACCGTGGCCTCGTCCTCACCAGAGAGGCGACGGACCTGCGCGCGGGCCACGCATTGGGCCTGTTCCTGCAAGTCCAGGTTGAGTGTGGTATAAACCCGCAGCCCGCCCCGGTATACAACCTCAGGACCGAACATGTCCTCCAGTTGTTTGCGCACGTAGATTGAAAAATGCGGGGCCAGGATGTCGAAGCGTTCCGTGAACTTGGCCAGGGTCCAGGGCTCATACTTGGCGGCGACCGCCTCTTCAGGTGTGATGCAGCCCTGGCGTACCATGGCGTCGAGCACCAGGCTCTGGCGCTCGCGGGCCGCCAGCGGGTCGTCGAACGGGTTCATGCGCGGAAACTGGGGGATAGCAGCCAGCGTGGCGGACTCGGCCAGCGTCAGGTCACCGACGCTCTTACCAAAGTACACGCGGGCCGCGGCCTCAATACCGTAGGCCAGGTTGCCGTAAAAGTTGGTGTTGATGTACCATTCCAGGATCTTTTCTTTGCTGTACTTTTGCGTGATGCGATAGGCCAGCAGGATTTCGGTGATCTTGCGCTCATAGTCTTTCCACTTGGGGCCTTCCGCGCTGACGTAGCGCCGTCCAGGCTCAATCACAATGTTCTTGATCAACTGCTGGGTGATCGAAGAGCCACCCTGGATTTGCTGGCCGCGGACGTCGGCCCACAAGGCGCGGCCCATGCCGCGCAGGTTTATGCCAGGGTTCTCCCAGAAGGTGCGGTCCTCGATGGCAACGGTCGCGCACTGGAGGTCTTGTGGAATCTGATCCAGCGTGACCCAGGTGCGGTCGCCCGCGCGGGGATCTATCACTTCGTAGAGCAAGATCTGGCCGGTGCGGTCGTAGATTTTGGTGGTCTCGAAGTTTTGCTCGGCGGTCTCGATTTCCTCCGGCTCAGGCAGGTCGCGGGTGAAGTAGGCATAGGTGCCAGCAGCGGCACTGATCCCGCTGACGACGACTCCAGTGATCACGAGTAGCGCTGCAAGCAGCAGGACGCCAGCGACGCGGAACAACTGATGCAGGCCGGTGCGCTCCCCGGCGCGGCGACGCTGACGGTGCCGCAAGGCGATGTGTCGAACAATACGGACTGGTGTCACGATATCACTCTCCCCTTTCAGTGTATGTGAATCGTACCAGAAAGGGGGCAGATTGGCAAGTTGCCAGGTTGACGTCGGCTATGAGTCGTGTTATACTTTGGCACCGTTGCGTAACGCGAGAGGAAGATGGTACAGTGGACCTGAACACGCTTGGCGACCCCGCATGCGCGGCGGTCGCACGTCTTGTATGGGCTGATGCCAATGCGGGCCAAGATTATCCACACAGGTCATACGCTTGCACAACGTTGCGCCATTGAGGCACTGACGGCCGGGAAACTGGTCGCTTTTCCCACCGACACGGTCTACGGCCTGGCGGTATTGCCTTGGGATAGGGATGCTGTTATCCGTTTGTACGAAGCGAAGCAGCGTCCACGCGATAGGCCCCTGGCGTTCCTGCTATCCGATGCCGACGAGTTAGACCGGGTGGCCATACTTCTGCCTGGCTTCCGACGCCAGTTCAGGCAATTGACCGCCCGCTTTTGGCCAGGTGGGTTGACACTGGTGTTGCCTAAGACCGAGAGCGTGCCTGATGTGGTCAGCGCTGGGCCCACTGTGGCTGTACGTGTGCCTGATCTTCCTCTGGCCCGTGACCTCATCCGGGGTGCAGGTGGTGTGCTGGCGGCCACCAGTGCCAATCTCTCGGGTCAGCCCAGCCCGATCACCGCTCAAGAGGTCGAGAAGCAATTAGGAGACCGGATAGACTTGATTCTCGACGGTGGCCCCTGCCGGGGAGGAGTCCCGTCAAGCATCCTTGACTGTACTGTCTCTCCTCCAGCGCTAGTCCGGCGTGGGGCTGTCTCCGAAGCGGCCTTGCGGGCGGTCATCGGCACAGTCAAAATTCCAGATTAAAGGAGTAGCAGGGCATTGCGCAATCAACGAGGTTTCACTCTGTGGTTCACCGGCCTCTCGGGGTCGGGCAAGACCGCCATCGCGAAACAGGTTGCGCAGCAACTGCGCGACCGGGGCCTCAAAGTCGAGCGGTTGGACGGCGACATCGTGCGCCAGGGTCTAACCAGCGATTTGGGTTTTAGCAAGGAAGACCGCGACAAGAATATCGAGCGGGTGACGTTCGTGGCGAAATTGCTCACCCGCAACGGCGTGGCAGTCCTTTGTTCGTTCATTTCTCCCTACCGGGAGCGGAGAAACAAGTCGCGCCAGGAGATTGGCGAGTTCATCGAGGTGTACGTCGAGTGCCCGGTGGAGGTTTGCGCCCAACGAGATGTGAAAGGCATGTACGCGAAGGCTTTTGCCGGGGAGATCGAAAACTTCACGGGTGTCTCCGACCCCTACGAGGAACCGGAGAACCCGGAAATCGTCTGCCATACAGCGCAGGAGATGCTGGAAGATAGCGTGGCGAAGGTAATCACCTATCTGGAAGAGCGTGGGTACGTTCCAGTGGCGTGATTACAGCCGGTCGAGCAGAAAAGCGAATACGTAAACGGTAGTTGCGCGCTCCAAGGGCAGCATAGGCGAGGACAAGGCACCAAAGACGGCGCTTGTTTGCATGGGCCGCCCCCGGGACGGGGGCTTGGAGCGTTTTATACCGAGTGCTATGCTATCCCCGCCGGGCGGCTCTGCTGCCTAGCCGGGACGAATAAGCCCTGCGGGGGAGCGCATCCTGAAGTGCACCTGATGACCATCAGCAATCAGCAACCAGCATCCAGCCGGCATCCAGTATCCAGCATTCGGTCCTTGCTGCGTTTCATGCCCCTTCTCGTCTTCCTCATCACCTTCATCCTCTACGCCGCCACTGCCGCTCCGGCCACCCTCTTCGGTGATCCCTCCGAGTACCAGTTCATCCCGGCCATCCTCGGCATTGCCCACCCGCCGGGTTACGCCTTCTACACTCTGTTGGCCAGACTCTGGCAGACGCTCGTCCCGGTGGGCACTATCGCCTTCCGCACCAATCTCCTGGCCGCGGCCGTCGGGGCCTGGGTGGTGACGGCCGTGTACCTGATCGTCCGCGATCTCCAACTGCAAACTGCAAATTGCAAACTGCAAATCGGCAAATCGCAGATCGCGGATCGCCGTTCGTTCATTCGCCCATTCGTGGATTCGTGGATTCGCAGATTCGCCATTCGCTATTCGCTTCTCATTCCCCTTCTTGCAGCCTTCAGCCTGGCCGTCGCGCCCGATCTCTGGCAGCATGCCATTCACGCTAATGCCCACGTCGTCAGCGCGGCGTTGGCGGCCACTCACCTTTGGCTCCTGGTCCGCTGGTGGCGCACTGCGCGTGACCGGTGGTTGGCCGCCTTCGCCGTGACGCTGGGCCTGGCGGCTACCCACCATCCCGTTACGCTGGTAGGGGTTCCAGCATACGGCCTTTTTGTCCTGGCGGTGCGGCCCTCCATTCTGCGCCAATGGCGCACCCTGCTGATATTGGTGGGGTGCTTCCTGCTTGGGTTGGCCCCACTTATTTATTACCCCCTGCGCAGCCCCAGTGCCCCCTTTGGTCCCACCGGCATGCGCACCTGGGAAGGTTTCTGGAGGCACGTCACCGCTCAAGGGTTGCGCGTTAACCTTTTCCACTTTGGCCTGGCTGACCAACCCGACCGGGCACTGGTCTTCTGGTCTCTCCTGCGCCTCCAGTTCCCCCTCCCCGTCATTGCTCTCATCGTCGTGGGCCTCGTCCGGCTGGTCCGCCGCGCACCCAAACCCGCTCTCCTCATCTGCTCATTCCTCATCACCCATCTACTTTTCACGCTGAACACCGTCCAGGACGTCATGGCCTACCTTCTGCTCCCTTTTGCAGCGCTGGCCATCACCGCCGGCATCGGAGCGTTGGCCCTCGCTGAATGTGTGGAGAATGGAGAATGGCGAATGGCGAATGGCGAATGGAGATTGGAGAAGAGAAAAGGGCGGTTTGCCGATTTGCTGATTTGCCGATTTGCCGATTTGCTATTTGCCATTTGCTATTTGCTTTCCTTCTACCAGGCTGCTCTCAACCTCCAACGGGGTATCTCCCTGCGCGGCTTCGCCACGGCCGAGGAATACGTTGCGGCTGTCTACGATCGCTTCGCCGGGCGTGGCGAGGGCGCGGTGCTTTTGTCCGACTGGGAACACCTGACCCCACTCTGGGTCCACGCCTATACCCAGGGGGAGGAACTGGACGAGAGGGACGTAAGACTCGTCTACGTCTCCACCAGCAACCCGTGGGTGGAGAGTGTGTGGCAGCACATTGAGGAGGGGCCGATCTACTTGCCGGACTACCGGCCGTCGGTGCGGGATGCGGGCTTTCGTCTGGTGCCAGAGGGGTTCTTCTACCGGGTCGTGGCCCCACCGGTGGCCGATGTCACCCCCACTCACCCTCTCGACGTGTGGGCCGACCGCCGTGTCCACATCCTGGGTTATGACCTGCCAACCGACACCGTCCGGGCGGGCGGATCTCTGGAGTTGCTGCTCTACCAGCGTGTCTCAGAACCGCTGGAGGGGATCTGGATGCCGTATGCACAACTGGGCCCCGTAGAGGTGCGGTGGACGACAGATAGCCGCCTGCTTACGCCCCAGTGGTTGCCCGGTGAGGTGGTGGTGGAGCGGTACGAACTGCCGGTTCCCTTCACTCTGCCGCCGGGAGAATACCCGTTGCGCCTGGGTTACGCTGACCTGAGCGGTGGACGAGCGGAACTGGCCCTGTCCACCGGCAGTACTTTAGTGGAACTGGCGACTGTCACCGTCTTGCCCAACCCTGATGCGCCTCCGGTGGGAGTGCTGGAACGAACGCTGGCGAACCTGGACAACCAGGTAGCATTGATCGAAGCGCGGGCGCGCGCCGGCTGGCAGATGCGGCGGGCCCCCTGGGAGGAGCCCCTGGCCATGCGGGCCGGGGCGCCGCTGCATCTGACGCTCATCTGGCGTGCCCTGGCCTCCCCGCGTGACAGTGATACGGTCTTTATCCATCTGATTGACGGAGCAGGCCGTTACGTCATCGGCCACGACTATACCCCCCTGGGTGGAGCCTGCCCTACCTACCTGTGGTTCGCCAAGTGGCTGCCGGGCCAGACGTTCACCGACCCTTACCGGTTGGTCCTCCCGGCTGACTTGCCCCCCGGCGATTACTGGTTGGAGGTGGGCCTGTATGGGATGACTTCCCTTCGCCGCCTTCCTGTGGTAGACTTACAAGGTAACCTGGCGGGCGACCGGGTCATCCTGGGGCCAGTGCGGGTGGAGTAGGGAGGCAAAGCGTATGGATATTGCGGTGTTGATCTGGGCGGTGGCCCTGACGATCCTGGCGGTGGTGGGTATTGTGTGGGTGCTGGACCTGCAGGCGCGCTTGAGCCGGGTGCAGCGTCGCCAGGAGAAATTATTGTCCGGGGAGGAGGAGGGGGCTGGCCTGGCGGTGGCATTACAGAACCTGGCTGCCCAACTTGCGGAGACGACCGCGCGCACCGAGCGGTTGGTGGCACGCACTGAGCAGATTGACGCGGCGTTGGCTCACACTATGCAGGGGGTGGGACTGGTACGCTTCCGTGCCTTCGAGGATACCGGCGGTGACCAGAGTTTCGCGCTGGCACTGGCGGATGGTGAGGGGAATGGCGTCGTCATCTCGGCGCTTTATGGACGGGGCGCGACACGCATCTACGCCAAGCCAGTCCAGGGATGGCTCTCACCCAAGGCGTTGAGTGCGGAAGAGGAGCAAGCGCTGGCGCAGGTGCGGCAGACCATCGTCGGTCAAGATTGACAAAAGCGCAACGCTGATGTATCATCTGGGTAAGTGTATTGTGACAGAGGACAGATCGCCACTATGTTTTAAGGAGGATATCTGTGTTCGGCAAAGAGAAGACCCAATCAAAGACGGCCCCTGTGGCTCCTGTCTCTAAGATCGAGACCATCATTGGTCCCAATGCCCACTTCCGGGGCGATATCCAGTCCGACGGCGGTATCCGCATTGACGGCATCTTCGAGGGAAACCTTGACATCACCGGCAACCTGGTCATTGGCGAAGGTGCGAAAGTCATCGCCGAGATCCGGGCCAACAACATTTCGATCTCTGGTGCGGTCAAGGGCAACGTCAACGGCAACCGGGTGGAGATATTGGAGAGCGGCCGGGTATGGGGTGACCTGACGATCAAATCGCTGCTGCTCAACGAAGGGGCCTACCTGCGTGGGCAGACCACGATGCAGGGTGACATTGAGCCCCCACTGATCGAGCCCCCCAGGCCGCGACCTGCGGCTGGGCCTGCCAGTGCTACGATCGTGGACGTAGAACCTAGATCTCAAACCGGTAAGTAGATCGCGACAGCAGCAGAGGAGCCATCCCAAGCCCCCCACGCAGTGGGGGGTGTCGTGACAGCCAGCCCAGGAGGGGGCCTGCCCCGAGCTTGTCGAAGGGGGAGTATTTTGGGATCGGTGAAGCGCCCCACCGCGCTCGTGTCGTGGTGGGGCTTTGCTGTGTAATCCTGGTACCTGGTCAGTGACATCACACGATCGGCCAGGGGACCTGGTGGCGGGTGGGGTCGGGGTAGGGAAACATGGCGCTTTCCAACAGCGCCGCCAGGCGGGCCTGCAGTGCGGTGCTCTCTTCCTCGACCAGCAGCCTGGTCAGCGTCTGGTGCAGTGTGCTCTTGCTGGTCAGGTGTTCCTGCAATTGGCGTAGATCGGCCAGGAATTCCTGGGGGATCAATGCTCCAGCAAAATCCCAGATCACGGTGCGCAGTTTAGGCTCTGGATGGAAGGTCAGCGCATTGTCAATCGCCCAAACGTGGCCCTGGCGGTCCAGCAACAGGTGTCCGCCCTTGCGGTCGGCGTTGTTGGCCAGAATATCGAACAGGGCTACCGGCAACAGGTCGGTCAGTCGGTCCTCGCGGAAGGTGAAATAGTTGGCCTCAGGGTCGGCATGAATGTAGAGTTGGAGAGCGCCAGGACCGTAGGGGCCATCGCGCAAGATGGTAGGCGGAATGCGCGGCCACCCAAGTGCCCGGCTGACCACGTAAGTGGCTACTTCCCGCAGGCAAAGTGTGCCACGGGGAAAATCCCACAATGGCCTTTCTCCTCGACGTGGCTTGTAGATTGCCAGTGCTTGCAGGTCTCCATCGTCCACACGGGTCAGAAAACTGGCATTGGAACTGGAGAGTATTTGCCCCAGGAGCGACACGCGGCCCTGGGAAAGCAGTTGTGTTGCACGTTCTAGTCCCATGGCGGCTGGCCGGACAGGCTTGGCTACGCCCGATCCTGGGCAGGCTGTCACGGAACTCCCCACTGTGCAAGCCCCCTGCGTAGCGGGGGGTCTGATGACGGCTTGCCCAGGCCGGAGTTGCGCACGGTCTTCGAGCGCCCCCCTACTGGCGTGGGGGGCTTGCACGAGATTCCCTCACGCTCCTGTGCCGACGTGTTTTCGCCCATTGCCTCTCACACAGACGTGCTTTTCATCGGGTTGGATTGGCTCACCGCACAGGAAGCAGATGGGACGGCCTGAGGCGACGACGATGGCTGCCTTACGAGCCAGGGCGGCCATCTGGGCGCGGCTGGCCCAGATATACACTCGGGTTTTCCGTTCTGCTCCCTCCTCAACCAACTCTTCGGCCATGACGACCACCATATCCCGAGCCTGGTCGTACCCCAACCCCAACCGTCCTACGCGGAAGAGCGGCTCCACCGGATGAACGAGGTCCAGATTGGTGGGCTCAGGTTCATCTCCAGCCTTTCCCAGTTGCTCTAGCAGGCCGCTGACGGCGATGGACATGGCGGCGGCGTGCTCCTTCTCGATGATCAGCGTGACGAGCATGTCGTCCTGGGTGGCCTGGAGATAGAAGGTGCGCTGCCCCGGTGGACCGCTGGTATCGATGGTGATGAAATCTGCCTGGCTCAGTTCGATCAGTTCGGGCAGGCTCATGTCTTCTCTCCTCTCGCCAGGTGCGGGTCTAGCGTACCAAAAGCACCGGGCACTCGACTTCGTCCAGTAGCCTCTGGAGCAATTCCTGGGCCAGGATCGTGCCGCTCAACACCAGTACGCCGCTCTGCTCTGCCCGTACTTCGTGAGCCAGTGTGGCTACGCCGGCATCCACCAACCGCCGGTAGCGTGCCATGAGCCCTCGTCCGCGTAGCCAATCGGAAACCTCGGCCTGCAACCGTTGTGCTGCGTCTGGTCCATCGGCCAGGATCAGTATGGTCAGGTAACCGGCGCCGGTCTGTGCCAGATGAGCGGCTATCCTCAGCGCCTGCCAGGCGGTAGGCGTAGCGTCGTACGTCACCACCACGGGAGGCTTGATGCCTGTGTCCTGCTGGAGCAAGAGCACGCAACAAGGGGCACCTGCCGCTGCTGCCCTGGCAGTGGAGCCCAGCCGCGTCTGGCGGGTGAGGGGCCGGCTTACCCGCCCCAGGGTGAGCAGATCTGCCTCCAACGCGGCCGCCAACACCTCCGGTGCGACCTCGCCGCGTACGACGCGGAAGGACCACTTGACGTGCCGCCGCTCGCTTGCAGCCACCAGCGCCCGGCGTGCCTGAGTTGCCTGTGCCCGCAGTCCCCGTTCCATGCGTGCCTGGTCCAGCCGTGCGGGAGCCACAAACGGGTACCGCATCTCTCGCGCCACCGGCAGCCCTGCCAATCGCAACAGGTTAGCGTCTTCGACAAAGAGCCCTTGTAACTCCGCTTCCAGGCTCGCGGCCAACTCGGCGGCGGCCTCCAACGCTGCCAGGCTATGGCGCGAGGCGTCCAGTGCCACCAGGATATGCCGGATCGTCCACTGGTCAGCCTGCTTGTTCATGCTTGCCTTCTTCCCCTGCTACTACTTCTCCCGCTTCCTTGGGAGGTTTAGCGAAGGCACGTTGTTTTTCGGCCAATTTGATCAGCCGGGCTTCGACGCGTTGGTTGACACTTCCCTCGGGGAAGTTCCCCTCCTCGTTCCGTTCCCCGGCCGGGATACCGGTCATAAGCTCCATGGCCTCATCCACCGTGGGTATGGGGTAGATGTGGAACTGACTCGCTTTCACCGCTTCGACGACGTCGTGCCGCAGCATGAGGTGTTGCACGTTGGAGGCGGGGATGATGACCCCCTGCTCGCCGGTCAGTCCACGGGCCTTGCAAACGTCGAAGAAGCCTTCGATCTTTTCGTTGACGCCACCGATAGGCTGAGCCTCGCCGTACTGGCTGACGGAGCCGGTTAAGGCCCACGATTGCTTGATGGGCACCTCGGCCAGCGCCGAGAGCAGCGCGCACAGTTCCGCCATCGAGGCACTATCTCCCTCCACTCCGCTGTACGATTGCTCGAACACCATGCTCGCCGAGAGGGAGAGAGGACGCTCGGCGGCATAGCGAGCGCTGAGGAAGCCAGAAAGGATGAGCACCCCCTTGGAGTGGATGGGGCCGCCGAGTTCGACCTCGCGCTCGATGTCCACCACCTTGCCGCTGCCCATGCGAACGCGGGCGGTAATGCGGCTGGGCCGTCCGAAGGCAAAGTTGCCCAACTCGATGACTGAGAGGCCGTTGACCTGTCCCACACGCTCACCGGTCGTGTCGATCAGGATCGTCCCGCGTTGAATCTGATCCTGCACAAGCTTCTGCAGCCGGTCGGCACGATGAATCTGCGCGTCAACCGCACGCTGTACGTCGTCTGCGGTCACGGCACCATTGCCGGCTACATTTGCCCAGTAGTCTGCCTCGCGCAGCAGATCACACATGCTCAACAGGTGGATCGAGAGTTTCTCGGCGTCGCCTGCCAGCCGGGCGCTGTGCTCGATGACCCGCGCGACGGCTCCCCGCTCGAAGGGGCATAGCCCCTCCCTGCGCGCGAGCGTGGCAATCAGCCGGGCGTACAGCCGGTTGTTCTCCGGGGTGCGCGCCATCTCCTCGTTGAAATCGGCCTCGACCTTGAACAGTTCGCCAAAGTCAGCGTCAGCCCGGTAAAGCAAATAGTACAGCAACCGCTCGCCGATCAAGACGACCTTCACGTCCAGCGGGATGGGTTCCGGTGCCAACGAAACCGTGCTGATCAGGCTCAGGGCCTGGCCCAACGGTTCGATGCGCATCTCCCGCGCGCGGAGGGCACGCTTAAGCCCATCCCAGGCATAAGGTTGCAGCAACATCTGGCGAGCGTCCAGGATCAGGTAGCCACCGTTGGCGCGGTGCAATGCGCCTGGCTTGATCAGGTTAAAATCGGTCACCAGTGCCCCCATCTGGGCCAGGTGCTCGATCCGGCCGGTGAGATTGTCGTAGGTCGGGTTGCTCTCGTAGATCACGGGCGCGCCCGTGGACTGGCTATGGTCTACGAGCACGTTCACCTGGTAGCGGCGAAGGAGGGGTGAGAGTGTCAGTGAGGGGGGCAGCGGGACACCCATGATCTGGGGAGGCTCCTCGGGTGTGCGGAATGCGTCTACGTTCTCGACTATGTCCTGTCGCACGGCGTTCAAATAGTTCACCACGTCCGGTAGTGCGGCATACTTTTCGCCCAATTCGTCGATCAAGTGGCCCACTGCGAACATCGCCACCTGGCGGTCCAGTTCTTTGACTTTCTCCCGCGCTTCGCGTTCCCATTGTCGCACCTGATGCAGCGTCTTCTGGAGTTGCTCCTGGAGTTCGGATATATCCTCTTCGAACCGCTTCCGTTCCTCCTCCGGCAGTTTCTGAAAGTCATCCGGGCTGATGACCTCGCCCTCCCGCAGAGGCGCAAAGGCCAGCCCGGCCGGTGTGCGGATCAACGCGATGTTGTGCTCCTGGCCCAGTTTTTGGATTTCGTTGAAGGCTTTCTCCTGTTGCTCCTTGAATTCTTCCTCGGCCTCCTGCTTACGGGTACGGTAATCCTCGCTCTCGAAGGTGGTCGGGAGCGTGGTACGCAGTTCCGCCATCAACTGTTCCATGTCCTTATGCAACGCGGTCCCTTGCCCTGGCGGGAGCCGCAGGGCGCGTGGTTGGTTAGGCTGCTCAAAATTGTTGATGTAGCACCAATCGGAGGGGATGGGTTCCATGGCCGCTTTCTGGTCGAGGAACTGGTTGATGGTGGTACGTTTCCCTGTGCCGCTGGGGCCCAGGGCGAACAGGTTGTAGCCCTCTCGTTGGATGCCAATGCCGAAATGGATCGCATCCACCGCCCGTTCCTGGCCAATCGTCTCGTTCTGGTCTTCCAGTTCGGCCGTCGTCTCGAAGTCGAATTGTGATGCATCACACGCCCGGTAGAGTTGTTCCGCTCGTAGAGGTTGTACAGCGGCCATGGATAAGCCTCCTTAAATCTGATCTGGTATCCGGCATCCGGTATCCAATCGCAATCCCGGTTCATAGGCCGTGATGGCCTCGCGCCACTCGTCGGGTATCGGAATAGGGCGCTGAGCCTGGTAGTCGTAGCACACCTGCACCGTGCGGGCCGTGGCGACCAGGCGTCCATCCTCCCCTTCTGCCCGGTACTCGAAGATGAAACTGGAGTTGCGCAACTGGCTCACCCGCGTGTGGATCGTCACGCGCTCACTCAGTTCCAACGGCGACTTGAACTGGCAACTGGCCTCGGCCAGGATGATGCCAATACCAGCAGGGTCGCTCGAGGCTATGCCCAATTCTCGCAGATAGTGCATCCGGGCCTGCTCCAGGTACGTGAAATAGACGGCATTGTTGACGTGGCCCAGCGGGTCCAGGTCGCGCCAGCGTACCTCTAAGATGGTCGAGAAGCGAAAAGGGTCGCCAGTCATCATGGCTCGGCAGGGACAATGCCAGTTTGTACTCAGGTGTAGATGATAACAGAAAGCGGCTTATTGCGCAAACCGGCCCCTTGCACTATAATCCTGGGGCAGTATGCCTGTCCCTCCCGCTGCCCCACCCCGTGTCGCTTTCACCGAGCGGCTGCTGGCCTGGTTCGCCTGCCAGGCCCGTGACCTCCCCTGGCGGCAGGAGCGCACTCCCTACCGCGTCTGGGTGGCGGAGGTGATGTTGCAGCAAACCCGGGCCGAGACGGTCACACCTTACTATGAGCGCTTCCTGGCACGTTTTCCCACTGTCCAGGCCCTGGCGGGCGCATCGCTGGAGGAGGTTCTGAAGGTGTGGGAGGGGTTGGGCTACTATGCCCGCGCCCGCAACCTCCACGCCGCCGCCCGGCGAATTGTGACCACCTGTGACGGTGAACTCCCAGACACATTCGAAGGACTGCTGGGCCTGCCAGGGATGGGGCGTTACATCGCCGGGGCGGTGGCCTCGATTGCGTTCGGGCAGGACGTGGCGGCTGTAGATGGCAACGCCCGGCGGGTGCTCTGCCGTGCTTTTGACATCCGGGAGGACACGACCCGGCCAGGGGTACAACGGCAACTGGAGTCACTGGCGACGGGGCTACTCCCGCCGGGGCGGGCGGGCACGTTCAACGAGGCGCTGATGGAACTGGGGGCCACGCTCTGTACGCCCCACGCGCCCCGCTGCGATCGCTGCCCGCTGCACGATGTGTGCCTGGCCCGCCAGCAAGGGCATCCGGAGGCGCTGCCTGCGCGGAGTCCGCGCCGGCGCATCCCCCACTACGAAGTGGCGGCCGCCGTCATTGCCCGCGCCGACGGGCGCGTGTTGGTGGCGCAACGCCATGCCAACGATATGCTGGGTGGATTGTGGGAGTTCCCCGGCGGCAAGCGCGAGGATGGTGAGACGCTGGCCGAGTGCCTGGCCCGCGAAATCCAGGAGGAATTAGGTGTGGAGATTGAGGTGGGCGAGCAGGTGACCGTCGTCAAGCACGCCTACACCCACTTTCGTATCACGTTGTATGCTTTGCGCTGCCGGCTGGTGGCGGGTGAGCCTCGCTGCCTGGACTGTGCCGCGTTCCGCTGGGTGACGTTGGCCGAACTGGAGGCACTGCCGATGTCCGTCGCCGACCGGAGGATTGGGCAGGCCCTGCAGTCTGGCCCAGTCCTCGGACCTGTCCGCGCTGGTCTGCATTGACCTGGCGGAACCCGAAGACCTGACTCGCTGGAGGCGACGATATGTCTGGTTCAGGGCACAAGGACGTAGCCCAGAGTGGCAAAGTGGTGGTCGCCTGTAAGAACGTGGGTCAGGTTGAGGCCCTGCATCACAGCGAAAGAGGTACAATCGGTGTACGAGAACTTCTGGTCGTTGTAGTGCTCAAAGATATTCCAGGCGCGGGCTTCATGTGTCTCATCCACGCGCACCAGTTCGACCAACTCAGCCTCAATCAGCTCTTGGAGTGTGTACCAGAAGCGCACGGCAGCAGAGTGGTGAAGGTTGTATCGGATGAGCGTGATTGCTTCGGCCAGTACGAAGTTCGTAGTAACGAATGTGTGGCCTTCATCCAGCAATTGCTCGTTCGCGAGCTGCGCCAGCACGTGATCGGCATCGGCCGTGTCGGTAAGCGCGTACCAGGCCCAGGTATCTACAAAGATCCTGCTCATCGGCTTCCCCGCGAGTAGAGATACATATCATGGTCACGGGCGACGTCGTGGGAGGATCGTCCCTCGCCCAATCCCTGACCTAGTTTGCGCATCAAGGTACGGGCGCGCTCGAGACGTACCTGACGATCCAACCACTCGGCCACTGCGGCCTGCGCCACCTCTTCTACCGGGAGCTGCCGGGCACGGGCCACAGTCGCCAGTTGTTCATATTGCTGAGGCAGCAACTTCAGCTCAACAGCAATGGCGTTCATTGGTGTCTTCTCCTGTACCTTGATTGGTTCTATTGTATCATGCGGCCCGAGTACAGTCAACCCTGGCGCTACCCCAACAGGGGCGGCACGCGCGCCGTCAGGCCGCGCAACTTCGCCTGGAGCAGCGTGAAGGCGGAGCGCAGCGGGTTCAGTGGCACCATCTTCACCGGCGTCACGCCCATCATCCGTGTAGTGAGCCCCACGCGGCCGACGGATCGGGCGCTGGGCGCGCTGGCGCTTGCCTCTGAGCACAGCATTCGCGCTTTTTGACACTTTACCCAATTGGGCTATACTAATCGGCGTGCGTAAACTCTTGTGCTCTGCCCTGCTCGGATTCGGGTTTGCTTTCCTGGTCTTGGCCGTGCCCGGCCTGGCTCAGTCGCCGGACCAGCCTGCTTTGGTCCGCATTGACCTGACGGAACCCGAGGACCTGGCCCGCGTGGCTGCGCTGGACCTGCCGGTCTATGCCCATCTGACCGCGCCAGGCGCTGATTACCTCCTGGCTGTGTTTACTCCTCAGCAGCAGGTGCAACTGCGCTCGCTCGGGTTCAGGCTGACCGTTCTCGATCCCGATGCCGAAGGCGTAGTCTATTACCTGATCGAGAGTGGCCAGCCCCAGATGGCTGAACGGGTGGCCCCTGTCTTCGTCATCCTCCACGACGATGGCCGCCAGGCCGTGGGCCGGCGGCGAGGGGGCATACGGATGCAGGCGATGGACAGCCTGGACGTGCGCGCGGCCCCGCTTGGCCCGGATCCGATTGTCCTCACTCCACGTATCACCGGCGACATTCCGAGCGCCCCTGTGTACGACCCGCTGGTCGCCGAATTGCTCACCCAGATCACCACCGGCACGCTCGCCGGGCACGTTGGGGGGCTCAGCGGCGAGCAGCCTATCCTCGTCGGTGGCCAGCCTTATGTCCTGACCACTCGTTACACCTACATCAGCGAACCGATTGCCAGGGCCACTCAGTACGTCTACGAGTATATGCAGGCGTTGGGCTACGACGTACGCTACCACGGCTATACACTGGCAGGCTACGCGTTGCGCAACGTCATCGGCGAAAAGCGGGGACTCGTTCACCCCGATCGAATCGTCCTTCTCACTGCCCATCTCGATTCCAGAGCCACGAGTTCGCCCCATAACCCTGCTCCAGGCGCTGACGACAACGGGAGCGGTTCCGCTGCATTGATGGTTGCGGCCGACCTGCTGGCGGAACTGGACTTGGCGTACACGATCCGCATCGTGTTCTTTACCGGCGAGGAGCAGGGCATGTGGGGCAGTTACTATTATGCCCGTGACGTCGCCAACGCCGGTGAGGACGTCCTGGGTGTGCTCAACCTCGATATGATTGCCTGGGACGCTAAAGGTGGCCCGGCCATAGACCTGCATTCGTGGCTCCCCAATGTCGAAGACGATTCCGATGCATTGGCCGACCTCTTTGCTGCTGTGGTGGACGTGTACGGCCTTGGCCTGGAGCCTCAGATTGTCGAGAGCGGCGCGCACTTCTCCGATCATGCCCGCTTCTGGGATCGGGGGTACGCAGCGCTCCTGGTGATCGAGGATTATTACAATGCCGGTGAGCAGCCTGGCGAGCCCCGCGACTGGAACGCCAACTACCACACGGCCAACGACCGGCTCGGCACCCTCAACCTGGGGTATTTCCGTGAGGCTGTGCGTGCCAGCCTGGCGACTTTCATCCACCTGGCCAGGCCGATGAGGTCGGCTCTCACGTTCACAGTGAATGGAAGCGTGACCGATGCGGCCAGTGGCCTGCCGCTTAGCGCAACGGTCCAATTCGGCGGCGATCCTGCCATTGCTGCTCCGACCGGCTTCTACAGTGCGACCGTGTTCAGTGGCACCTACGTGATGGCCGTCAGCGCTCCGTTCCATCATCCCCTCACGCGCACGATCGTCGTGAACCGTGATATGAGCCAGGACTTTGCGCTGTGGCCCACACCGTGCGCGCTGGTGGTGGACGACGACTACGACGACAAGGGCAACCGGTACGACGACCAGGTCTACTATACCAGCACGCTGGAGGCGCTGGGCGTGGGCTACGACGTGTGGAGGGTGCCCGATGACCGCGACGGTCCGGCACTGGACGTGTTGGGCCGGTATCGTGGAGTGGTCTGGCTGACGGGGCGGGACTGGGACTATACGCTCACCTCAGCCGACCAGCGTGCGCTGATGGGGTATCTGGAGGGTGGGGGGCGGCTTTTTCTCAGCGGGGAGGACATTGGGTGGGACGTGGCCCGTCGCGGTGAGCCACCCTTCTATCGCGACTATCTCCACGCCGACTATCTGCGCGACGGCAGTGGCTATTGGCGACTGGCCGGGGCTGATTTCCTGAGTGGTGTCAACATCAGCATTCAAGGTGGCGATGGAGCGAACAACCAGAAGTATCCCAGCGACGTTGCCGTAGTTGGTGATGGTGTGGGGTTGTTCCGCTACCCGGATGGGGATTGGTCGGCTACGGCGTATGATGATGGAGCCTACCACCTGGTCTACTTTGCCTTTGGTTTCGAGGGCATCAACAGTGCCGCCGACCGGCGCACAGTGATGGAGCACGTCCTGAACTACCTGGCCCCACCTTGTCCAGAATCCACGTTCACGGTGAGTGGGACCGTGGCCGATGCGGTCAATGGCCTGCCGCTCAGCGCTACCGTCCAGTTCGATGGTTATCCTGCTATTGCTGCACCAACCGGTTTCTACAGTGTCACCACGTTCAGCGGCACATACGTGCTGACCGCCAGTGCGCCGTTCCATTATCCAATCACGCGCTCGATCGTCGTAGATCGTGACGTGAGGCAGGACCTGGCGCTGCGGCCCACGCCGTGTGTGCTGGTGGTGGACGACGACTACGACGACAAGGGCAATCGCTACGACGACCAGGTCTATTACGCGAGTACACTGGAGGCGCTGGGTGTGGGCTACGACGTGTGGCGGGTGCCCGACGACGGCAACGGTCCGCCGCTGGAGGCGTTGCGGCGGTATCACGGCGTGGTCTGGCTGACGGGGCGGGACTGGGACTATACGCTCACGGCAGCCGACCAGCGTGCGCTGATGGGGTATCTGGAGGGTGGGGGGCGGCTTTTTCTCAGCGGGGAGGACATTGGGTGGGACATCGCCCGCCGTGGTGAGCCACCCTTCTACCGTGACTATCTGCACGCCGGCTATCTGCGCGACGACAGTGGCTACCGGCAACTGGCCGGGGCGGGCTTCCTGAGCGGCATCAGTGTCACCATCCAAGGTGGCGATGGAGCGAACAACCAGAAGTATCCCAGCGACGTTGCCGTAGTTGGTGATGGTGTGGGGCTGTTCCGCTACCCGGATGGGGATTGGGCGGCCACGGCGTATGCCGATGGAACCTACCGCCTGGTCTACTTTGCCTTTGGTTTCGAGGGCATCAACAGTGGTGCCGACCGGCGCACGGTGATGGAGCGCGTCCTGAACTATCTGGCCCCATGTTCGCCCTGAGAGTTCCTGTTTGACAGCCTGCCAGAGGGAGGCATTGTCTATGGAGTCAATCGAGACTGCACCAATTAAGCCCACCATCTATCTTGACGTGCTCGACAAAGTTGACATTCGCGTGGGGACAATCGAGCGTGTGGAAGACGTGCAGGGCTCAGACAAGTTGGTGAGACTTCGTGTTGACTTTGGCGATCACAAGCGAAGTATGTTGGTTGGGATGAAGCAAGAACGGCAGAATCCGCGGGAAATCGAAGGGCGGCAGGCGTTGTTTGTGGTCAACCTGGAACCGAAGAGCATGATGGGCGAAGTTTCCGAAGGCATGGTATTCGACGTCGGATATGCTGATGGCATCACTCCAGTGTTGGCCGTGCCGGAGAAGCGTGTGCCCAATGGTGCACGTGCCGGGTAACTGACCGGGTTCCCAGTACGAAACGTATGCTTAGAGATAGGGTTATTTATGGCAAGGATTGTGCGTGGATTTCTATGGAGTGATCAGGCTACATAGATTGGCTTGGCGCAGCGTGAGTCCAGAGCGCAAGATCAATGGTGCGGAGACGCTTAAGAAGGTATCGGATAACTTGAAGTTATGTCAAGTTTCCACTTGAATCACCGCCAGATATGGGGGATAAGCGACTACTTGTGTCTGTATCTGGGCAGGCAAAAGAGTTATCCGATACCCTCTTAAGGCTTCGGCAATTGTTCGATCTCCTGGATCAAGAAGGGTAGATTGGGTTTGATGAACGAGAGTGCTGGCGCAGGGATGCGGTGGCGCTTGATATCGGGAGGGAGATGCTTGTGGTGAGGGTAAGTGCCCGCCAGCAATGGATTGTCTGGGTGAGGTTGAGAGTCGTACCAGTATAGCTTCTCGCTACCACACCAGACCTCGTAGCCGTAGTCTTTGATGAGGCCAGATGCACCTGCAAAAGACAGCTTCTCCCGGACGATGAGTCGGTATCCGTTGGCAAGTTCGATCTCGCCTGTCAGACGGGCCACATTAGCGCCTCGGCGGATCACCGTCAGTGTCGAGCGCTGAAGTAAGGGGAATTGCTGAGGCAGGGTATAGACGAATCGTTCGTAATCAACCAGGGAGCGCAACGGGTTCACGGCGGGCTGTCTTCCCAATTAGATGTGATAGGCTGAATGCTGGTGTTTGCACCAGCAGTGAGTGTACTGCCTCACGGTATTGTGCTCGTCTCTCAAGCAGGATCTTGTAAGTGCCAGCCCATTCGCTCCAATCTAGCACCCATGCGTCATCTTCTGGCTCTTCGCCTCGCTGATAGGATTCGTAAAATGTCTCTGAAAGCACGCCATATTTGCGCTCAAAGACAAGCAAGTCCTCTTCAAGGGCGTGGATATCTTGTAGAATCTCATCCAGTGTCATCGGTATTTTCCTTTCTGGAACAAGACAACTCAGTCCAATAAGAGTATATCACGGAGGTGGAGAGGTGTCAATAACCGGTTGGTCGCCGCTATGGGCTGATGATCGCACTGGTCCGTTCCTGACCATCTATCATCCCAGGAGCGGCGGCACCCTTGAAGTCAGGCCGCGCAGCTTGGCCTGGAGCAGCGTGAAGGCCGAGTGTAGCGGGTTCAGCGGCACCATCTTCACCGGCGTCACGCCCATCAGCCGGGCCTGGTAGCGCGTGTTGGACATCAGGTCGTTGTGCTCGGGCACCCGGTAGATACGCCGGTCGGGATAGCGCCTCTGTAGCAGGTCCCCCACCTCCTCGCACGCGCACGGCCCGACGACCAGGACGTCGCCCGGCAGGCCGTCCAGGTCGGCCTCCGCGAAGCCGGAGCCGCACACGAGCGTCCAGCCCCCCCGGCCGTGGTAGTCGTTGTACAACATCTCCTGGATGAGTTGAGAGTTCCCCCAGCAGCCCTCGACGCACGCCTTCGTGTGCCCGATGACCCACCGCACCTCGGGGTGGAAGCGGCCCAGGACGGTGTGGGGAAGACGCTGGGTAAAGTGGCTCAGTTCCACGCCGCGCACGTCCATGCGCGCGATGTCCCCCTCGCCCAACCCCCATTCGGCGCACAGCCGCAGGTGCTCGACCTCCTGCAGGCTGTAGCCCAGCACCCGCGCCCCGACGACGTCCACTGCCAGCGTGTCCGGCCCGCCGATGAGGACGTTCATCGGCACCAGGCATTCATCGAGCAGCGCTGTGGCGGGGAAGTGGCCGTGCGCGACCGCGTTCAGCCCTTCGATGATGCAGAAATCGGGCTGCGTGAGCGCGTAGAGCGCAGCCAGCCGCCGGTGGAGCGTCCCGTGGGAATGGCATTCCATCCGGTCGGCGTCCACGGGGAACGCCTGCTGGCCCTTCACGCCCAGCGTCACCGTCGCCTCCGAGTGCGTCTTTAGTTTGGGCAGGCTGAGGTAGAAGCCACGCCCTGAGCCTGTCGAAGGGGCACGCCCTGAGTGTGTCGAAGGGTTATGGCCCCGCTGGATGATCTCGTCGTACAGGCGGCGGGGGACGCGGATGCGCGTGCCGTCGCGCAAGGATACCTCGACCGTGGGACCTTCGTCCAGGTAGACCGGTTCGGCCCCATAGCGGCGGCAAACCTCTGCGTAGCCGGTGACTTGGAACACCAGGCGGGTGAAGTTGCCGCCGGTGCAGTTCTCCATCACCGCCAGGCGCGTGTAGCCGTGGTCGCGCAGATAGGCCAGGACGGCCTCGAGGGCGGCCGGGTCGGTGTGCGTGTGGGGGGAGAAGTGGACGCCGTTGGGCTTGATATAGACGGTGCCCCCGTTCCTGGGAATTGCGGCCTCGATGCCGCCGTGCGGGGCAAAGATGTCCTCTAGCGCAGGTCTGAGGCCCTGCGTTGTGTCGGCGATCACGACAGTTGGCATAGGCATACCTCCTCATAGCACCGACGCGGCAAGTATCCCGGTTCCATTAATTGTTTTGTTCCGGTAATTGTTTTTTGGCACTTGCTTGAGCGGCGAAGCGCTCGACCTGCGCGACCTGCACCGGATTGGGACGGATGAATGGGCGCACCCGGCGGATGCATGCCCAGGCCTGCTCGGGCGTCAGCCCTGTGCTGACCAGGTAGGCCGCGGCCATCACGGCCGCCCGCCCCACGCCGGCCCCGCAGTGGACGTAGACTCCCCCGCCGCGCGCGATCTCGTCCGCGATGAAAGTAACCCCGGTGTGCAACTGTTCCAGTGTCGGCGGTCCGTCGTCATCTGTCGGCAGGTGCAGGTAGCGAGGTGGGGCGATGCCTGCCGCGTGGTCGTCGAACTCGGCACGCAGGTTGACCACGGCCGTGACGCCACGCGCCGCCAGGCGCGGCCAGCCCCGCCGCCGGTACTGCCCGCCCACGTGTAAGTGTGGCGCAATCTGGCTCACGCGGCGCATGGGTGCGCCGGTGACGATGCGCACGGCGTGGTCAGCCGCCCACAGCGCGGTCACCCGCAACCCTTGCCAGGTGAGCCGGCTCCACAGGATGTTGATCCCTTTGGGGGTTTTTCGCAGTAGTCTCATCAACTGTCCCACTGTCGTAGCCTCCCGCTCCTATCATATCATCTTCACCTCTTCTACGGTTCAGGAATCTGGATTTGCTCCAGAAATGCGGTGTTCCCGCCTGTAGTCAGGTTGACCCGTTCCAACTCGGGCCACGTGTACCAGGCGACGGCGATCTGGTATTCGCCGGGTTTCAGGTCCTGCGGGATCGGTATGTCGAACCAGGCGATGAACGCGTCGCCGGCCTGCCATTGGATGCTGTCGAAACCTGGCCCATCAGCCTGGGCCACGACCTGGTTGTCCAGCGTGAGCAGGTACGTGCCAACGTGATATGTGACCTCCAGCGGTGACGTTTGCACCACCCAGGTGAAGGTCAGCGGCAGCGTGGTGCCAGGGCGGACGTTCCCGCGCGCATAATCCATCAGCGCGACACCGTTTGTCCACGCGGCGACAGGTTGTCGGGAGAAGGGACGCTCGACGATGCGCGCCTGCCTGTCTGCAGGTAGATCGTAAAAGCTCCAGGTCTTACCTCGCATCTCGATCGCTGAGCCTGGGAGTGGGGCAGCCACGCTCGCCAGCCAGGCCGATGCCCGACTTTCTCTCCAGGCCTCCAGGTAGATTGCGCAGGGGGTGGGAATGGGGATGGCGAGTTGTCCGTCTGTCAGCAGAACGCGCTCCGGCGAGACGAACTCGCGTAATAGCGAGAGTTCGGATGTCTCGACGTTGTGTCCTTTGGACACAGCGACCAAGTCACACCCTGGGCGTTCAGCCAGCAGTTGGTGGCCCTTCTGGATGGCAGCACGAATGTGCCGGATTTGTGGCGGGCCAGCGTTGCTCTGGAATCGGTGGTCTTGAAACTGCACGTTGAAGGCACATTGCCAACCTACCCACGCCAGCAGCGGCAGCGGCAGCACGGCCCACACGACGACCTGGATGGCACGTTGCACGGTTGGCTGGCGAGCGCGACATGCGAATCGTTCGAGGCCAAGTTGTGCTTCATCCAGAGAGATAGCGATCAGCATAAAGTGGGCCGGCAACTGGCCGATCAGGTAGTAGGTCTGCAGATGGTGCGATGGGCGCAGGTAAAACAGAATCGGGAGGATGAACCACAGCAGCAGGATGTACAGGCCGGCTGCTTTCTGCGTTGCCTGTGGGGTGCGCAGGGGCCGAATGAATGTGCGGATGCTGGCCCACAGCGCATAGACCAGCGAGAGCGTCAACAGTCCTGTCGCCAGGTGGTCGAGTTCCCGCACGTATTTGACGATTCCGAGTAGCCCTTGGGCATGCAGGATGTCAAGGCTGACGAGGATGACGGCAGGGCTGAAAGGAACGGGTTGGCGAGCGAGTTCCAACACGGCTTGTACGTCCATCCAATGGACCCCACGTTCATACAACAGGAAGGGCGTGTACAAAAGGGCGAAGAGGGCAACACCGGCGACGAGAGGCCAGAAGCGCAGTTTGCGCCAGAAGAGCGCACAGATCAAACCTGTCGTCAACAACTGGACGCCCGTACCCGGGTGGACCTGGGTCATGCAGGCAGCCCAGACGAAACTAAAGATCAGGTAGATGGGACGCTGCTCGACGGCAAAGTACGCCAGCAGACAGGCCAGCGTCAGCGATGAAAAGACCGGCACCATCGTCTGGTTCCAGATCAACTGGCTGTAGAACACGCCCCATGGGTTGACCGCAAAGATCAAGGTGGCCCACAGGGCCGCCCGTTTGCCCCACACCTTGTATGCTGACCACCCGGCGACGGCGACCATCCCTGAGATCATCGTCAGTATTGCGACGCTGAGGATATCGGGCCAGATTCGCAGCGCAGCGGCGTACAGGTATTCGATCATCGGCGGATTCATGAAGCCGGCGGACGACTTGTTGGCAGCCAGGGGCATCGCGCCGCCGTTGACCCAGCGCAGCGCCAGGTTGAGTGTAAACGACTGGTCGCCCCACAGTCCTGTGGTGTCCAGGCGCCGGATGCGCAGGAAAAGCGCCAGACCCAGGACTAACAGGCATAAAACGACTTCGATGAAGCATTTTCGTCTATGCATACTGCAACCTTGGCGCCATTATACCGCATCCTCCACGGGCTGAGAAATTGCGCTCCGCAATCCGAGCTACGAATTGACATCCTTGCTGCGGAGTGCTATACTCAGTAGATCACAATAGAGCTTCTGGCGACTTGTAAGAAGGGCATAACTTGGTTAATATCTCCTGAGAACATTTACCAGGAGCCAAGCTATGCCCACGAAAAACGATCATGATTTGATTACGC
>Ga0315289_10002489_pt1 | contig 28158 bp, 23 predicted proteins | sample YL17G11_40_MG_FD_203452 | JGI IMG/M metagenome (GOLD analysis project Ga0315289, IMG submission 203452) | Sediment microbial communities from Yellowstone Lake, YNP, Wyoming, USA - YL17G11_40 | ecosystem: Environmental > Aquatic > Freshwater > Lake > Sediment | place: USA: Wyoming | collected... | reverse complement strand
CTGCCTTAACCTTCACCTTAGGGTTATAGAGAACCGCTCCCGTCTCCTCATCCTTGGTAATCGCTTTAGAGCCCAACGATTCTGCCGTAGATTGACATGGCGGTTCCAGACAATGTCGACATTGATCGGGGAAGAAATACCATTGAGGCGCTCCCTCGACCTCGAACTCACTGAATCTTACCAGCTTGAAGGTCTGGAAGGAGAGATCTGGCGGATTCTGATGGCTTCCATGCTGCGAAGTTTTGGTTCCCGGATTTCGATTCCACTGTTTGCAGGCCACTTGGCATCCACGACATGCCGTGCATTTGGATGTATCGATGAAGAACGATTTGTCTGTCATTCAGATCACCTCCCTTAACCCTTTTTGGCGGGTGGTTTGGCTACCGCCACTTTGCGAACATTCGCCATAAAGGCCTTCGATTCTGGAATCATCGTGTTTGGGTCTCCAATCGTCGGGGTCAAGAGGTTGGCGCTCTCGCCCCCTTCCTTGGGTTGAAGCCATCCATAATGCCAGGGAATTCCGATCTGGTGAACGGTCTGGCCAGCAACATTGAAAGGCTTGAGACGTGACGTTACGATGGCGACAGCCTCCAATTTGCCACGAGACGTTTCCACCAATACCCTATCGCCACCCTTGATCTCTCTCAATTTCCCCAGCTCCAAACTCATTTCGCAGAACATTTGTGGCTCGGCTTCGATGAGCCATGGAAGCCACCGGGTCAAAACACCAGTCTGCCAGTGCTCCGTCACTCGGTACGTGCTGCAAACAAAAGGATACCTTGGATCGCAGGTTAAGAACTTATCCGGGCCTCCCTCGAAGATCTTGACGACCGGATTGATCCTCTGGTTCGACATCAGGTTCTTCTCAATCGGACATTCGAGAGGTTCATAATGTTCGGGGAAGGGTCCATCTTTTAATCCGGGCCCGAAGAGAGAGGCAACGCCGTCAGGCTTCATGATAAATGGATAAGCTCCTTCCGTGCCCATGGGCGGAACTGCATTATCGGGAACATCGCCGACCCATCTCTTATTGGCCGTGTCCCATTTCAAGAGAGGACGATTCGGGTTACGGGGGTTCCCGTCCAGATCCACAGAGGCACGATTGTATATGATCCGTCTATTCACTGGCCAGGTCCACGACCATTCAGGATAGAGGCCCAGTCCGGTGGGATCGGTCTTCTTTCTGCGGGCAGCCATGTTCCCGGCTTCCGTGTAGCTCGCTGAATAGACCCAGCTCCCACAAGAAGTTCGGCCATCATCCAGTAGGTAGACAAAGCTCGGAAGTAAGGTTCCCTTCTTGTAGGGTTTCTTATCCACAGGATGCTCAGCGATATCTTCCATGAAGTAACCATTGATCTCTTTGGCGACCTTGTGAACATCGAAATGACCGTTCGTTTCATAATCCCACGTCAGATTTAAGATCGGATCTGGGAAGACACTGCCACCTTTTTCATAGAGGGCGCGGACCTTCTTGAAAAGCTCATACATGATATCGCCGTCCGGTTTAGCTTCTCCGGGAGCGTCCGCTGCCTTGTACCGCCACTGCATCCAGCGACCGCTGTTGCTGATACTGCCTTCTTTTTCTATAAAGGCTGCGCAGGGCAACTGGAAGACCTCTGTCTTGATTTGCTTGGGATCCATCCCGGGTCCCTTCCAAAAGGATCCTGTCTCGTTATCAAAGAGGTTCACATTCACTAACCAATCCAGCGTGGCCATGGCTTGGCGGACCTTGCCCGCGTGAGCGCCTGAGCAAGCCGGATTCATGCCCCATGCAAAGAAACCGGTAAAGCTTCCCTTGTACATCTCATCGAAAAGATTGAGCCAGGACGCATCTTGGCCCGGATTGAGCTTAGGCATCCATGCGTATCCGAAATCATTTTCTTTGGTGGCCTTGTCACCAAACATCGATTTCAGAAAACTGGCCACATACTTGGGTCGGTTCCTCCACCAGTTGACACTCCGAGGATCTCTCGTCACCGGAGTGGTCTTATTGTAATCTGCAAGGAGTGTCCAAAGGGCGTTAGGCGTGGGCAGATATCCTGGCCAGATGTGAAAGAGAAGGCCATGGTCCGTAGATCCCTGGACATTTGATTCACCTCGAAGAGCATTGATGCCACCGCCCGCAACACCCATGTTTCCGAGCAAGTCCTGGATGATAGCCATGGCACGGATATTCTGGACGCCGACGGTGTGCTGGGTCCAGCCCATGGCATATAAGATCGTGCCTGCTTTGTCGGGCGCTCCGGTTGCAGCGTACGCCTTGTAAACCTTCTCGAGATCGTCCGAGGGGGTTCCGGTGATCTGTGTCGCTTTTTCCAGTGTGTAGCGAGCATAATGTTTTTTGAGAAGCTGGAAGACACAGCGTTCATGCTGGAGCGTCATGTCCCTCTTGGGAATGCCGTTTTCATCCTTCTCCAGAGCCCAGGTGGACTGGTCATAGGCCCTCTGGGATGGGTTGTAACCGGAGAAAAGTCCGTCGTCAAAACCAAACCTTGGATTCACGATAAAGGAGGCATTGGTGTAATTGTTAACGTAGAATTCGTCGTAGAGGTTATTATCCAGAATGTATTTGATCATCCCTCCCAGGAAGGCGATATCACTCCCGGAACGAAGTCTGGCAAAGATGTCGGCTTTGGTCGAAGTACGGGTAAACCTCGGATCCACATGGATGAAGAGTGCTCCCTTATCCTTGGCTGCTTGGATCCATTTGAAAGAGACAGGATGATTCTCGGCCACATTGCTACCCATGTTCAGAATGACATCGGAATTCCTGAAATCAATATAATGATTGGTCATTGCACCGCGTCCGTGCGACTCTCCCAGAGCCGCTACAGTTGCGCTGTGTCAGATACGGGCCTGGTGTTCAATGTAAATAAGCCCCAGAGACCTGAGAAACTTCTGGTAAAGCCAGCATTCCTCATTGTCCAGGGCTGCGCTCCCGACAGAGGCAATCCCATTCGTGCGGTTGACGGGTCTTCCGTCGGCATTGCGCTCCACAAAACTCGCATCCCGGCTCTTTTTGATGTTCGCTGCGATCTTGTCAAAGGCCCACTCCCAACTCACCTCTTTCCAGGCATTACTGAAGGGAGCACGGTAACGGACCTTTTTTAGACGATTTTCATTGACAGCGATCTGGTAACTTGAGGCTCCTTTGGCACAAAGGGCACCCTCGCTGATGGGATGGTCTGGATCTCCTTCGGCATTGATCACCTTGCCCTTACTATCGGTATGGACGATGATGCCGCAGCCAACAGAACAATAGCAACAGATGGTGGTTGTCTCTTTCGCTCCTTTGATCCGGAGTTCCTGAGCATAGGCCTCGATGGGTGATAGATCGAAACCGAGGCCTCCCATCACTGTTCCTGCGGCAGTCGCACCCGAAACCTTCAAGAAAGTCCTTCGGGTCATTCTCATGATTGTCACTCAGCCTCCTTTCTCTGGTTTTATGTCCAACTACAACAAGACCAAGTTAAGAGGGTGCTTCACCCCCTTCCCTCAGGTAGTTCAGCAATTCACAAATTGTATTATTTCTTTATATTTTCCCCCGTCTGAATGAGAGAAAAAAAGACGGGCGAGAAGAACATGGAAGATATAGTTTGGCGAACGTTAACACATTGATTTTTTTTGTCAAGAGAAAAACGCAGAGGAAAAAACACCCAAGAACGAATCAGAAAAAAATGATCACCCTTGCTACCGCTGTGAGCAAAAAGGAAATTCCTAGGCAAGGGGTTTCGATGTGCGATCAGGTTCTTGGTCAAGGGTTCTTGCCATCTCATCGAGAAGGTCGAGTGTTTCTTGAGCTGCATCTTCATCGATCTTTTGGATGGCAAAACCTGCGTGGACAAGAACGTAGTCGCCCACCTGAATGTCGTCAGGGAGAAGAAGCAAGGACACGTCTCTTGTGGTGCCGTAAATATCCACAGTAGCGACGGGATGCTTGACTCTGAGTACTTTTAAGGGGACGGCGAGACACATAGGTGACCGGAAGGTGCCCCGTCCCGCCCTGGCGGGATAGGCGGGGTCAAGGGGCACAATATAAAATGAAAATACCATGCCGGGAAGCCTCGCCCAGTGGGCGGGGAGCTTCATTCCTCAATACCTTTTCTACCCTGGTTTAAGAAGAAAATCAACGCAATCCTCTAAAAAGTTGCATCTCTTTTCTCAGCCATGTCTGAGCTTTCCTTTGAGATGGAATTCCATTATAATTTCCCATGCATAAATTCATAGCGGACGGAGCCCTAAAGATGAAAGTGATTAGACCTAAAGGACCCGAGATCTTTGACATCGAACTGGATAAAGACTTGCTCGCAAGAAACAAGGCCCTGGCTAGAACAAACAAACGTGCCTTTGATCGCTCGAAAATCATGGCAATTGACGTCATGGGGTCGGTCGGTTCAGGCAAGACCTCACTGATCAAGGCCATTCTGAGAAAACTGGCGATGCGGGAGAGGGTCGCTGTCATTGCCGGCGATCTGACGACAACGATCGATGCGGAACGAATCAAGAAGGAAGGGGCCCGTGTAATTCAGATTAATACGGGCAAAGAATGCCATCTCGACGCGAACCTCATTTCTCGGGCGATCAAAAAGGTGGATCTGGAGGGAATCCGATTCCTCTTCATAGAGAATGTGGGCAATCTAATCTGTCCAGGAGAGTTTCCACTTGGTGCCCACAAACGACTGGTGGTCGTCTCTGTGACCGAAGGACCTTACACGGTGGTCAAGCACCCCTACATTTTTCGAGAGGCCGACGTGATTGCCCTCAACAAAATCGATCTGGCAAAAGTGATGAAGGTCAGTGCTTCGCGGTTAGGAAAAGACGCTGAGAGAATTAACCCGCAGGCCCCATTCATTCGAACCAATGCGATTCGAGGAGTCGGTGTTGGCCGGATCATTCACTCCCTCGGACTCCGGTCCTACCGGTCCTAACGATGCACGAATATTCCATTGCCTCTGAGATCGCTAAGAACGTTCTCGACGCCGCAGAGAAACAAGATGGGAAGCGCGTTCTTTCGGTTCAGTTGGACATTGGAGAGCTTACGCTCCTGAACATGGAACAGGTGACGACTTGGATTCACGAATTATTCAAGGGAACGATTGCTGAAGGAGCGAAGATCAAGGTGAGAACGATCAAAGCCCTCATTCGCTGTCCATCCTGCGGATATCATGGAAGGGGAACGATGGATCCGGAAGATCCTCTGAAACACCTCGTCGCTTCTCCCTGTCCTCGATGTGGTTCTTTGGCAATCCAAATTGAAAAGGGACGGGAGTGTGTTCTGAAGAAGATCGAGGCCCTTCGATAGAGACTTATAGAGAAAGGGCGGATCATTTCCGCCTTTAGCAAATGCGCGGATACTGCCCTCCCGTGAGCATGTCGACAATTCGATGACTTCCGATGAATGTTCGGAGAACGACTCGCTTTGGGTTTTCCTCTGTGACAATCCCAATGACCTCAGCCTCTTTTCCTAAAGAATGACCTTTTAAAACCGTCAGCAAAGGAGGAGCTGCTTCGGGTGGGCAGATGGCAATCAGTTTGCCCTCGTTCGCAAGGTAAAGCGGATCGAGGCCCAGAAGTTCGCAAAGCCCTCTCACGGATTCCCGGACAGGAATCCGTTCTTCTTCGATGATCATCCCGGTGTTCGAAGCAGAAGCGATTTCATTGAGTGTGGTTGCAAGACCGCCTCGAGTCGGATCTCGCATACATCGGATCGATGGACAGACGTCAAGCATCTTCTCAACAAGATCATTGAGGGGAGCACAATCGCTGTTGATGGATCCCTGGATTTGAAACCCTTCCCGACTGGAAAGAATCGCCATCTCGTGATCTCCAAGCGTGCCGCTTAAGAGGATCTTGTCTCCTGGTTTCGGGTTCGTTCCTGAGAGATTGACTCCGGGCCTCACCCATCCCACCCCTGAGGTATTGATGAACAACTGATCGCCTTTTCCATGCTCCACCACTTTGGTGTCACCGGTTACAATCGTAACTCGAGCCTTCTCGGTGGTTTCCCGAATCGAAGAGACAATCCGATCGAGGGTTGAGAGGGGGAGTCCTTCTTCGATGATGAGAGCAAGACTGAGATAAGAGGAGGTGGCGCCCACCATCGCCAGGTCGTTGACGGTTCCACAAACGGCCAACTTTCCGATATCTCCGCCGGAGAAAAAGAGGGGATGGACGACATAGGAATCCGTCGTGAAAGCAATTGTCCCCGAAGGATGATGGACCTTGGCACTATCGTCAAGAATATCCAGAAGAGGATTCGAAAAACGGGGCAGAAAGACCTGCTGGATCAGATCGTGAGTAAGTCTTCCTCCGCTTCCATGGGCCAAGAGAATCTTGTCTTCAGCCATATGCTTCTCCATGAAGATCGAAAATATTTGACCCGTCACTGGCAAGTCGGCTAGATGCCCCGCCTTGCCTGTCCCGTCTTAACGGGATGGCGGGGAGGGCGGAAACGGACTCCAGGACTGGAGTGAAGCTACACGCCCTAAAGGGCGCGGCTTCCCGGTAGGGAACTTTCCTTTGATATTGTTCCCCTTGAACCAGCCATTGAGAGCGGGGTCAAGGGGAACTTGCCGGCCAAAGCCGACCTTGTAATCATATCACCATTTCCCGGAAGCCCCGCCCTGTGGGCGAGGAGCTTCACTGGAACTTGAAATAGGTGTGACAGGTTCCCTCGACCGACACCATACAAGGTCCAACCGGGTTTTCAGGAGTACAGACGGTCTTGAAAAGCGGACAGTCGGTTGGAGTGATGACTCCCTGAAGGACTTCGCCGCAAAGGCATTCAGGGTGTTCCTTAGGAGATTCTACCTCCACAGGTATCGTTCTTGCATCCATGCTCAGAAACGGTTTCTTGAAACGGTATCCACTGTTGGGAATCGATCCGAGGCCTCTCCATTCCGCTTCATTCGTTTCAAAGACTTCGTCAATCTTCGCCAGAGCGATTCGGTTCCCTTCTTCATGGACCACTCGCCGGTATTGGATTTCGATGTCGGCCCGTCCGTCCTCAATTTGATTGACGAGCATCCAAATCCCGTGAAGGATGTCCAAGGGTTCAAATCCAGTGATCACTGCAGGTCGCCCGAATTCTCTCGACAGGAACTCATAGGGAGTGGTTCCGAGAATCGCGCTCACATGGCCCGGAAGAATGAATCCATCGATCTTGACCCGCTTCGCCTGCAACAGAACCTGGAGGGCAGGAGGAATCCTTTTCTGGCTATCGAGAATAAAGAGATTCCGAAGCCGTTCCTCCACTGCCTGGAGGATCGCTGCGGCAATCGTCGGCGAAGTCGTCTCGAATCCGATGGCGAAAAAAATAACTCTCTTGTTCGGATAATCTTTGGCGATCGTTAAGGCGTCGAGGGGAGAGTAGACCATTCGGATATCTCGGCCTTCGGCCTTTTCTCGTTGCAGGTTTGAGGTCGAACCAGGAACTCTCATCATGTCACCAAAAGTGACCAGAATGGCATCTTTCTGCCGCGTGAGGGCAATGGCAAGATCGATGTCCCGGTTGGGTGTCACGCAGACCGGACATCCAGGGCCAGAGATGAGTTTCATGGACTCCGGAAGGAGACTTCGAAGGCCATATCGGAAGATGGACACGGTGTGAGTCCCACAGACCTCCATGAGATGAACGGGGCGGTTGGAGACCGTTTGAATCTTCCGAATCAGGGTTGTGGCAAGCTCTTTGTTTCGAAATTCATCGACAAATTTCATGTCTGACCCTACTATATCCGTAAGTCGTTTCGTCTGGGTTGGGCATGGGTATCTCCATCGCTTTACAAATGCGGTTATTTCAGAAAGTGAGGGCAAATACGTCTATTCTTGATTTTGGCATGGAATGATTGCGATGTGGAAGAGGTGTGCAAGCAGAAAAAGGTTACCGCCGTAAGGCTCTTCCGATCCCCATACCCAACCCAGGATGCACAGCACCTATTCATATTATCTCCGAGACGCAACCCTAAGACCATTCAGTTCGATTCGAACAGTCTCATGTGACCAATGACCGCTTGCCCCAACGAGATACATCCATCATTCGTTGGAACGAGTTGGTGCGTGTATACTTCAAAACCTGATCTTCGGAGTCCTTTTGTCACCCAAGTGAGGAGAATCATATTTTGAAAAACGCCGCCGCTCAAGGCCACACGGTTGAGTCCGGAAACCATTCGAATCGCTTCACAGGCATCGATGATGAGTCTGGCAATGGTTTGATGGAACCTTGTAGAGATCTTTGAACGACCCGTCCCTCCCACGAGGTCCGCAACCACTCCCCGAACGATTCCCGCTGGATCGATGACCATGGGAGACCTTCCTTTTTCGATATGGAAAGGGTAGATTTCACGGGCAAGTCGGCTGGATGCCCCGTCTTGTAGGCGGGGAGGAAAGCCGACCCTGTAATCGTATCTACATCTCCCGGAAGCCCCGCCCTGTGGGCGGAGAGCTTCACTCTGGTCGGGATTGGCGATCATTTCCAGTTCGATGGCTGCCTGGCCCTCGTAGTGTACCTTATCCCTCACGGACAGGATCGAAGAGATCGCATCAAAAAAACGGCCCATGCTCGACGTTTGAGGAGCGTTGATTTTCTTTTGGACCGTGTGACGCAGTAGTTCCCATTTTTCAAAATTGATTCGTTTGATCAGGTCGATCTTGAGCCCTTTGACTTCTTCACCGAAGACATCTGAAAGATAGACCATGGCCATACGCCAGGGTTCTTTGATGGCCATGGTCCCACCTGGCATGGGGACAGTCTTAAGGTGGGCCATGCGGGTAAAGTCACGGAAATTGACCTTGAGGAATTCCCCTCCCCACACCGTACCATCCGTTCCGAACCCCGTACCGTCGAGGGCTACGCCGATGACATCCCCTGAAATCCCGTTCTCAACCATGGTGCTTACAATGTGGGCGTGGTGATGCTGGACTCCAACCTTCGGGAGTTCTGAAATGGAGAGGGCGTACTGGGTCGAGAGGTAGTCGGGGTGAAGATCATAAACCACGGCCTTGGGATCAATGGAGAAGAGTCGCTTGAAATGTTCTACTCCTTCCCGGAAGGAGTTCAGGGTTTCCAAATTCTCCAGATCTCCAATGTGGTGACTGACAAAGGCATACCGATCCCGAGTCAGGCAGAAGGTATTTTTTAGTTCACCACCGCAGGCAAGGATCATTTCAAGAGGGAAGGAGAGCTTCATCGGAAAGGGAACATATCCCCTTGAGCGCCGGAGGATGTAAGGCTTTCCTTCAAAGACGCGCGTCACGGAATCGTCACATCGCATGTGAATTTCACGATTGTGCAAGAGGAAGTCATCTGCAATGTCGGCCAGCCGGACCGTGGCCTCTTCATTCTTGTAGGCAATGGGTTCGTCACTGACATTGCCGCTGGTCATGACCAACGACTTGAGCGGTCCATGAAGGAGGAGGTGATGGAGAGGTGAATACGGGAGCATCACGCCCAGGGTATTCTGATAAGGAGCCACAGAAAAGGCGATGGGAGAGTCCTTCCTTTTTCTCAGGATGACGATTGGCCTCTCCACAGTCTCCAATAGCGTTTCCTCATCTTCGCTGACTTCGCAAAGTTGCCTAATCTCTTCGATGTCTTGGCACATCACTGCGAAAGGTTTGTCTTCTCTGAATTTCCGAGCCCGAAGCAAGGCAACAGCAACCTCATCTTTTGCGTTACAGGCGAGATGAAATCCTCCCAATCCCTTGATGGCGACGATCTTTCCTTTTTCGAGAAGCTCAAGAGTTTTCTCAATGGGATCCCCAGAAACCTCGTTTCCAGCTTTATCAACGAGTCGAAGTGAAGGGCCGCAGACAGGGCAGGCATTGGGTTGGGCATGGAAGCGACGGTTGAGAGGATCTTCGTATTCTCTCCTGCACACAGGGCACATGCGGAAAGGGGCCATGGTGGTCTTTTCCCGGTCGTAGGGAATATCCTGGATGATCGTAAATCTCGGTCCACAGTGGGTGCAATTGATGAAAGGGTAGCGATGTCGAAAGTCATCTGGAGAAAAGAGTTCTGCAAGGCAGGGATTGCACGTCGCCAAGTCAGGTGAAATCAGGACAAATTTATCCTCGGTTTCTTCGCTCTTTCTAATTTCGAAAGTCGTATAACCTAACGGCTCGGTATAGTGAACTTCCAACGACTCGATCTTGGAAAGGGGAGGAGCTAGACGGGGAATATCCCGAATAAACTGATCAAGCTCTTCCTCTTCTCCCTCGGCGTCGATAAAGACTCCCTTGACGTTATTAAGAACCCATCCTTGAATGGCATGTGTCTGGGCAAGACGGTAGATGAAAGGCCTGAAGCCAACCCCCTGAACAATGCCCGTGATCCGAATTTCAGCCCGCTTCATACTCCCATTTTAACTTTCTTTGGAAGGATCGTCTAATCCGAATCACTAGCAGGCTGCTGAAAAACGACCATCTGCGGCGTTTCCCTCATCCTTCGTCGTTGCAGGGTACGGCCAAGTACGCCTCACTCCTCAGGATTTCAGGGGCCTTGCATCTGGGCATTTTTGAGCAGCCTGCGAAAGATGAGTTTTTCATGTTAACTGCTAGACCGGAGACCTGACTTATCAACCATTGCTATTTAACTCGGTCTGTGGTATTCAGGATTTCATAACGAAGAGGAGGTCACAGACGGCGATGGACCAAGAGACGAAAGAGTATCTTGACCAAAAGCACGTGAGTCTGGCTCGAAAAGAGGACATGGAAAAGCTGAGGCAGGAAATGAAGGCCACCTTCCGTCAGTGGAGAGGGGAGAATCAAAGCGACCTTCTCGAATCGAAGAAGGAGATCAAGGCCAATCTTGAAGAACTGGGAAAGGAATGGAAAGCGGAAGTGGAAGCCATACGAAGGGTATGGACTGAGGGATTTCAAAAGATTCGCCAGGAGACACAATCCATGGTCAACCAGTCAGGTCATACGATGGACCTTTCATTTCATGAGGTTAGAGAAGACGTGAAAACTATTCTGAGCCAAGTAAAGCAAGACCTGATTTCCAACCTCCGGTTGAACAGAGAGGGAGGGAAAGAAGACCTTGAGGCCTCACTCTCCTCTTCGAGGAGGGAGGCAAAGGCAGACCTCGACCGCCTGGATGAAAGGTTGATAAAGCTTCAGGAACAGACCCAAAAGGTTGCAGAGGAATTTGGACCCTTGGGTGAAAAAGTTCAAGCAGGTTTAACCGAGGTGAAAGATGAGTTGAGTTCGATGATCAAATTTTCCTTTGCCGAGTTGGAAAGGAGACTGAATGCTTTAGAGGCGAGAATCAAGATTCTCGAAAAGATTGTTCTTCAATAGACATTAGTGTCGGGGCTTGTCCGCCGGAACGGCCGGCTCGAGATGGATGTTCACGGTGGCTTTGGGGATGAGTTGCTTAATATCACGTTCTAGATGATCACAAACCTTGTGCGCTTCTTCCAGGCGGCTGTCCGCACCCATCAGGAGATGCATGGTCACCAGATATTGGTCTTGGTGATGCACGATATTGAGGTCGTGGTACGCTACAAAAAGGTCCTGATGTTCAGTCAGAATGCCGGAGATGTCTTCCTTGGGCAACACCTTAAACGAGCGCTCTTTGCTCGGATTCACGTGGACCAACGCGTCGGCTCCTGGAACGATGTCAGACACCTTTTGTTCAATCAAACTGGCGATGCGGTGGGCCTCCGTAAAAGAGAGCCTGCTATCCAACGTCAATCTCATATCAACGAATGTTCTTGCCCCTGCACTTCTGATTCGCAAAGTATCCAGCCTTTCTATCCCTTGTACCTGACTTAAAGCCTTCTCTATCTTCTGTTGCACCCCTGTAGGGGCCTGGTCCAACAGAACATTGATGGTCCGGACCCCCAGCCGGATGGAGACGATGATCACGAGGACAGCCACAATCAAGGCGGCAATGGAATCAGCCAGGGAAAACCCAAAGAACTTGTAGGCCACCAATCCAACGATAACGACAGCGGAACTCCAAATGTCTGATGAAAAGTGAAGAGCATCTGCTTCTAATGCCTGGCTTCTATGCTTTCGCGCCACCCTGTAAAGTACCGTGGATCTCGAAATGTCCACAATAATCGAGATCGCCATGACTCCAAAAGAATAGATGTTGACCTCCACATGGGCCGCCTTGCCGGTTATTCTTTCTACCGCTTCATAAATGATGTAGCCGCAGGTGACCAGCAATAAAACAACCTCCATGAAAGCCGAAAAACCTTCAACTTTGCCGTGACCATAGTGATGTGTATCATCGGGTGGCCGGTCAGAAATCTTGACGGCAAACAAAGTCATCAGTGCTGCTACCAAGTCCAACCCTGAATGGGCTGCCTCAGAGAGAATCCCCAGGCTATTGGTGGCGAGCCCGACCACCAGCTTGAGACCTGTCAGAAAGACCGCCGCTAATACCGAGGTAAGAGCAATTCGAGTTTTCTCGTTATTCTCCATCATGATTACCTAAAATAGAAATCTCACTGTCTTCCGGGAATGACAGTCACTGTCTGATTGTCTCTGAGTCGCTCGTTCCCCTTCACAACGAGTTTCATTCCCTCAGAGAGGCCCTCTCCCTCGATGCCGACCATACTCCCCTGATAACCGATCACCTTCACCGGAATCATTTTGACCTTGGAACCGCTTACTGCGAACACGACAGGGGTGCCGAAGAGGGTCATCACCGCGTCGCGGGGAGCCACGAGGCTTTTTCTCGGTTCCATGCTCGGGAGACTCACTCTCGCTTCCATCCCTTCAACCAAGGAAGAGGTATTGCTTATTCTTATCTTAATCGGAAGAGTTCGGGTCGCAATGTCCGCACGGGGCACGATGGCTGAGATTTTCCCTGTTGTTTCCTTTCCCAGGGCCTTCACTTTAACATCCATTCCGAGGCGAATCAGTTTCATCGTGCCTTCGGGAATCTCAACCACCACATCGACCACATCATCCCTTCCCAGAGTGGCGACGGCCGAGCCTGGCTGAAGCCACTCTCCATGGTTTACCCATCGTTTGATGGCGATCCCGTCAAAGGGGGCCTGGATGGACTTTTTTTGAAGCTCAAGCTTCAGACGTTCGATCTCCGCGAGCAAGGATGCAACCTTTTTCTCAAGGCTCTTCGCTTTAAACGTGCTGTCATTGTAGCGCTGTTCTGGAACAACCTTTTTCTGGTAAAGACTTTCAATCCTCCTCAGGTCTGTTCTCGCATTCTCAAAATAGGTGAAAACTTCATCATAGGATGCGGCCGTTTCTTGGAGGGTCATCTCAGTTAATTCAGAATTGATTTTGACCAGAACGTCCCCCTTCTTTACGCTTTGTCCCTCTTCGAAATTTACGCGCTCGATCTTGCCACTGGACTCAGCTGCCACATCCGACACCTCGGGGTAATAGACCGTGCCGACATACTCAACCTCGGGTGCAATCACACCCACCCTGAGATTAGAAACCACAACCGTTGGCGCCGGCATCCCTTGGGGTTTGTTGTCTTGTGCGAAGGTGACTGAAATACATGAAACGCAGAGGCAAAAAACAAAGCCCCCTTTTTTGAAACCCGCTGACATTCTTTCCTCATTCAGCCTGAGTCGTGTTTCTCTGCCGCGCCTTTCAAGGCGGGGCTTCGCACGATCGAACGGGTGAATTGTGAGATGCGTTTAAGGAAAAGGTTCAACGTAGAATTGAGTGACAGAAATTGAAGACACGAGAGACGATCCTAAAAGAGGGCCTGGACAAATTCGCCGGCATTGAATTCTCTCAGATCGTCCATCCCTTCACCCACGCCAATGTACCGGATCGGGATGCGGAACTCCTCGGTGATGCCTATGATGATTCCTCCCTTTGCCGTTCCGTCAAGCTTCGTCAAGGCAATGCCGGTCACGCCAATGGCCTCATGAAAGAGCTTGGCCTGAGAGATGGCGTTCTGCCCTGTCGTAGCATCAAGGACCAGAAGGATTTCATGAGGAGCGCCAGGACACTCCCTGTTCACAATTCGTTTCAGCTTCTTCAACTCTTCCATCAAATTGACTTTGGTATGTAACCGTCCCGCCGTATCGATGAAGACGAGATCGGCATTTCTGGCCTTAGCGGCGTGGACGGTATCAAAGGCCACTGCAGAGGGGTCCGATCCCTTCGACTGTTTGATGAGATCGGCTCCGACCCTCTGTGCCCAGATTTCGAGCTGTTCAACCGCTGCTGCGCGGAAGGTATCTGCGGCTCCGAACAAGACCTTTTTCCCTTGGGCAGAATACTGGTGAGCAATCTTTCCCAGGGTGGTTGTCTTGCCCGCCCCATTGACTCCCAAGACCATAAAGACGAAGGGTTTTGTTTGAGCAAAATCGATGGTCAGGGGGTTCTCTCCGGATTTGAGAATGCGAAGAATGTCCTGCTTAATAAACTCTCTTACTTTTTCGGGCTGTTCGAGGTCGCCTCTCTTCAGCCCCTGACGCACCCCTTCGATGAGCTGATGAGTTGTCTTTACGCCTAAATCCGCAGCAAAGAGGAGGGCTTCGAGCTCATCCAGAAGATCTTCATCGATCGTCTTCTTCCCAAGAAAGAGACTATCCATTTTCTCGACGAAACCCTGATGAGTCTTGGAAAGTCCCTGTTTCAGTTTTTCAAAAACATTCCACATAGAGATTTCCTCGCGAAGCTATCCGCATTGACGTTGGTTCGTAGCCCATCAATAATACCAATATATCACATCAACTCCAGAATGCCCAACTCCTGCCCTGGATTTGTCCCCGTGGCTTAAGACTGAGAAAACAAAAAGGGCGAGAATGAAACTCTCGCCCTTTCTAAAAAAAATCGAATTGGGAAATCATGATTTTCGATCTTTCACGTCTTCGAAATCGGCATCGACCACGTCTTCCTGGGAGGTTTGAGGTTCTGCCTGCGGGCCCGCTTCTGGACCGGCGCCGGAGGCCTTGGCTCCTTGGGAGGCTTTGGCATACATGGCCTCAGCCAGCTTGTGAGACGTTTGGGTCAGTTCCTCCTGAGCCGACTTGATCGCGTCAGCGTCATTCGAATCCATGGCCTTCTTAGCCTTGGAAATCGCATCCTCAATATTCTGTTTATCTTTAGCATCAATCTTATCACCATACTCTTTGAGAGATTTCTCTGTCGTGTAGATGATCGTATCGAGATGATTTCTCGCCTCCACGACCTCTCGTCTCTTCTTGTCATCAGCCGCGTGAGCCTCGGCATCCTTCACCATCTTCTTGATCTCTTCGTCAGCCAACCCACTGGACGCAGTGATCCGAATCGACTGTTCTCTGCCTGTCCCGAGATCTTTTGCCGAGACGTGGACAATCCCATTGGCGTCAATATCGAAGGCCACCTCGATCTGAGGCATCCCTCTTGGCGCTGGCGGAATTCCCATCAGTTCGAACTGTCCAAGGGTCTTATTGTTCGCAGCCATCTCCCTCTCTCCCTGCAAAACGTGAATCGTCACCGCAGGCTGATTGTCAGCGGCCGTCGAGAAGGTCTGACTCTTCTTCGTGGGAATCGTGGTGTTCCGTTCGATCAACTTCGTGAAGACGCCACCGAGCGTCTCGATTCCGAGAGAAAGGGGCGTGACGTCGAGCAAGAGCACATCCTTGACTTCGCCTTTGAGAACCCCTGCCTGAATGGCGGCACCAATGCCCACTGCTTCATCCGGGTTCACACTCTTGTTAGGCTCTTTCCCAAAAATCTGTTTTACCTTTTCCTGAACCTTAGGCATTCGGGTCATGCCGCCAACGAGAATGACCTCGTCGATGTCTCGGGACGAAAGTTGGGCATCCGTGAGGGCTTGGCGACAAGGCCCTTCCACCGAGTCAATGAGATCTTCGGTGAGTTTCTCAAGTTTTGCCCTTGTCAACTTCATGGTCAGATGCTTGGGGCCCGAAGCATCTGCCGTAATGAACGGGAGATTAACGTCTGTCTCCATCATATTGGAAAGTTCGATCTTTGCTTTCTCGGCAGCCTCTTTTAGTCGCTGAAGGGCCATGCGGTCCTTTCGAAGATCGATCCCTTGGTCCTTCCGAAATTCATCGGCGAGATAATCCATGACACGTTGATCGAAATCGTCTCCGCCGAGATGAGTATTCCCATTGGTAGATTTCACCTCAAAGACACCCTCGCCCAACTCGAGGATCGAAATATCGAACGTCCCGCCACCGAGGTCGAAGACAGCGACCTTTTCGTCCTTTTTCTTGTCTAGGCCATAGGCGAGAGAAGCAGCGGTTGGTTCATTGATGATGCGGATGACGTTCAGCCCAGCAATCTTGCCTGCATCCTTGGTCGCCTGGCGCTGGCTGTCGTTAAAGTAGGCGGGCACGGTAATCACCGCGTCTGTGACCTTCTCTCCCAGATAGGCCTCTGCTGTTTCCTTCATCTTCTGAAGGACAAAAGCCGAGATCTCTGGGGGGCTCATGTCTTTATCCCTGGCTTGGACCCAGGCATCGCCATTCTTGTTTTCGACGATTTTGTAGGGAAGGACCTTGACGTCTTTCTGAACTTCAGCGTCCCGAAACTTTCGGCCCATCAGTCGTTTAATCGAGAAGATGGTGTTCTCGGAGTTCGTGACGGCCTGCCGTTTGGCAATCTGCCCGACCACCCGTTCTCCCTTATCCATAAAGGCAACGACGGAAGGCGTGGTCCGGCTTCCCTCCTGATTCGCGATGACCACCGGGTCCCCCCCTTCCATGATCGCCACCACCGAGTTTGTCGTTCCCAAATCAATTCCAATTGTTTTTGCCATGTTCGTTTGACCTCCTTAAAGAAAAGTGAATGTTCAATTCGTCATTGATGTTCCTTGTGGAGTCGGTTTCGATACCGAAACTCCTGCCGGCCTGATGAGGCGGTCATGGAGGAGATATCCCTTATGGAACTCTTCCACCACTTGATTCGGTTCGTGCTGATCTGTCTCCACAACCATCATGGCCTCATGGACAGCCGGATCAAAGGGCTTTCCCACCGATTCGATGGACGAAAGTCCGAATTTGTTGAGCGATTGAAGAAGTTGCTGAATCGTCAATTTCACTCCCGTCACAAGACTCTGAAGATCCACCGCTTTCTCGGAGTGATTCACTGCCCTCTCGAGATTATCGATAACGGGTAGAATGGCTTTGATGAGGTCCTCGTTCGCGAATTTTAGATAATCCTCTTTTTCCCGGGCCGCTCGCTTCTTATAATTCTCAAGGTCGGCCGCAACCCTGAGAAAGCGATCAAGATTGTCCTTGGCTTCTTTTTCTTTCTCCTCCAGTTCTTTTCTTAGGGCTTCGCTGTCCTGGTCTGCTTGGACCTCGACCTTGACTTCCGTCTCAGGAAGCGAGTCCTTGGCGTCTTCAGCTGATTTTGACTCATGGTGATGCGTTTGGTTTTTCTTTTTTTTGTGCTGGTTATCCATCATACGAACTCCCGACGGTACTACCACATGATCATTGCGTTTCAAGAATTTCTGTCACCAGTTTGGCTGTATAGTCCACCAACGGAATCACTTTGGAATAATTCATCCTCCGAGGGCCGATAACGCCTAAAGCTCCCAAGACCTTACCTCCAAAGCTATACGTCGAGGTGATGAGACTGCAGGTTTCCATCTCCCGGATCTGACTCTCAGAGCCGATGGCGATTTTTACGCCCTGAGGCTCCAGACAGGTATCCAGAAGTCTGATCATCGTTGCCTTCTCCTCGAAGGCTCGGAAGAGATCTCTCATCTGGGACAGGCTGCTAAATTCCGGCTCCTCGAGAATATTCGTTCTTCCATCAATGAAGACGTCGGCGTCCTCCACCGAGGATAAAGCCTTCTGACTCAATTTGAGAGCTTCATCAAAAAGACGATCGTACGCCATCTTCTCAAGCCGCATCTGTTCCAGAATCTTCTCGCGGACCTGGCGGAGCGTAAGACCTGAGAGGAGACCATTCAAGTATTCAGAAAAGCTATCGAGATCTGATTGGGAGTAATCTTCCTCCACCTCGACGACTCGATTCTGAACCATGCCACTCGTGCTCACCAAGAGAGCCAAGATCAAATGCTTCTTCAGTTTCACGAATTCGATATGCTGAAGGACAACGAGGTCGGTCCTCGGAGCCCAGACGACGCCGAGATGACGAGAGGATGAAGAAAGGATACGAGATGCTTCCCGGAACGGCTCGCCTGTCTCGGTTTGCAGGTTCGTGAATCTCGATCGAATCAGTTGCCGCTCTCTGTCACCGAGTTCGTGAACGTCGACAATAAAATCGACGTAGAATCGAAATCCCTTTTCAGTAGGAATCCTTCCTGCAGAAGTGTGAGGCTGATACACAAGCCCCATTTCTTCCAACTCGGCCATGATGCCTCTTATGGAGGCTGGGCTCAGAAGGAGGGCAGACTCCATCGAAACCGCCTTGGAGCCGACGGGCTCTGCCGACGTAATATAGTCCTCGATAATAATTTCGAGGACTCGTTTCATCCTGTCCGAAAGAAGAGAAACCATTTTGGAACCGCCTGTGACCTATCTAATGATTCAAAACAATTTAGAATACTTAAACTCCCTTGAGAAAATAATAATGGGGGTATCGTTTGTCAAGCAAAGGGCTGAGAATTGTCTGGCCTGTTTAATGCTGGATTGTTTAATATTTTTAAGGGGTTTCGCTTAGCGGACAGTCCAAAGGGATTGCTTGAACAAAGATCCTTTCGGTAGGATTGGTTTTCAGCAGGTTATTCTCAATGGTTTGGAATAACTAAAGAAATTCAGTTATGCGGCTCTCGTTCCTTCATTAACCGAGCCAAGGCGGCCTCGCCTGTCAGTCTTGGGCTTCACCCGTTCGGCTGTGCGAAGTCACGCATTTCAAAGCGGGGTAGAGAAGCACGGCTCAGGGTGAACCTCGAGCAAGCCTCGGCCCTTAGGCCGGGGAGTCGAGAGGTTCATTTGAAATGGTCAAAACCGAGGCTGGAAGGACTGTAGACCTTGCCATCTCCCCGGGCGACGAGCAACCTTCTCTTCTTGGGGAGAATCTCACCTATGCAGGTAAGGGGTAATTTAAGAGAGTGGGAGAGCGAGGAAATCCGATCACGGTTCTGGGGCGGCGCTGTAAAGAGGAGCTCATAGTCCTCTCCTCCGGTCAGAGCAAATCGGTAAGGGCTTCGTGAATAGAGATGAACGAATTTCTTGTACTCTCTTGATAGTGGAATCTTGTCCTCAAAGATGAGGGCTCCCACTCCGCTCTCCTCCAAGAGGTGAGAGGTGTCAATCAGGAGTCCGTCACTCACATCGATCATGGCAGTGGCCAGGTGGTGGTTAGCAAGAGCCTGCCCCAGTCGAAGCCGGGGAGTGGGTGAAAGATGTCGTTTGATCAATTTCTTGGATGTCCCTCGAGCGCGATTCTTTCCTAGCATTCTGAGACCCAACCCAGAATCTCCAAAAGTTCCCGACACCCAGAGGTCATTTCCAACTCTGGACCCATTCCTAAAAAGGAGGTTCTTTTTTTTTCCTTCTCCCAGAAGAACAATGTTGAGAATGATTTTTGGAGAGAGAGAAGTGTCTCCACCCACAAGGTCTGTTCGAAATAATTTCGCTCCCTCCTTCAGGCCACGATAGAGCTGAGAGACATAAGAGATGGGCAGACTCTTCGGAAGACCGAGGGAGACAAGAAAGTATTTTGGAGTGCCTCCCATAGCCGCGATGTCGCTCACATTGACCCCGATGGCCTTTTTGCCAAGAGAGGTAGGATCAATCCACGCGCGGTGAAAGTGAATCCCCTCGATGAGGATATCCGTTGTGGCAAGAAGAACCTTCTCTCCCATCTCCATAACGGCAACATCGTCACCGATGCCCCTGACGAGATCCGTACGCGAGGCCGCCATCCACCTTCTGATTCGTTGGATGAGTCCGAATTCTCCGATGTCGCGAATATTCACTCTTTTCACCCACTGCTATGGCGTTTGCGCCTTTCAAAATCAGGTTCACCGCAGAGCCGCAGAGATCGCTGAGAGGGGGTTTCTTTTGATCTAATCGGGCCTTCGCCGCGCCGTAGCGGCTTCGGCCGCGCAGGCGGGAGACCGCGATTGGATCAAAAACTCCCTGCCGGTAGGCAGGCCTGCGGGAAGAAGATCGAAACCTCTTGATGGCCGTGGCACCTACTATGAGGCTTGCATTGAAAAAATGGAAACCTTTTTGTTTGGCAGTATCTCCCGCCAAACAAAAAATGCTTTCTCTGCGTCCTCGGCGCCTCTGCGGTGAAAATTCTATTTTGGATAAGCATGATTTTCACCCGTTCGGCCGTGCGAAGCCCCGCCTTATCTGCCTGCGGTAGAGCGGGGCGGGGAGTTTCGGACTCTGCTCTCTGCGTTTTTTCGCTTGCGTCTTTGGGTTGGAGAGGGCAATCTGGAGGACTTCATCCATGTGCTTGACGGGGAAAAAAGTTAACCTCTTCCGAAGATAGGGAGGGAGGTCATTCAGATCCTTCTTGTTCTGAGCAGGGAGTATCACGTTGGTGATATGATTTCGAAGGGCTGCCAGAGCCTTCTCCTTCAGGCCTCCGATGGGAAGGACTCTTCCTCTCAGGGTGATCTCCCCTGTCATTGCCACATCCTTCTTCACAGGAATTCCGCTAAGAGCGGAGAGGAGAGCCACGGCGATGGTGATTCCCGCAGAGGGTCCGTCCTTCGGAATGGCGCCTGCCGGTACATGGATGTGGATGTCCTTCTTGCTGAAGTCGGTCAACCTGAGACGGTATGCTCGGCCTTTGGATCGGACGTAGGTGAGGGCGGCTTGGGCAGACTCCTTCATGACTTCACCCAGGTGACCGGTGAGAACGAGCGATCCCTTCCCCTGCGTGGCTGAAGCTTCCACGTGGAGAATATCTCCTCCGGTCTCAGTCCATGCCAGACCCGTGGCCACACCCATTTCATTCTTTTCCCGCTCTTCATCTGGCAAGAAAGGCGGAGGTCCTAATAAGACATGAAGGTTCTTGGCGCTGACGTGGGTGGTCTCTTGTTTTCCTTCGGCCACCTTCTTGGCTACCTTCCTGCAAAGAGAGGCCAATTCTCTCTCAAGATTTCTGAGCCCCGCCTCTTGGGTGTATTGGGAAATGATTTGCAAAATAGCCTGGTCAGAGATCTCGAACATTTTAGGAGTCACCCCGTTTTCTTCCATTTGGCGCGGGAGGAGATAATTTCGGGCGATCTTCAATTTCTCCACATCCGTATACCCGGGGATATTGATGACCTCCATCCGGTCTTTGAGGGCAGAGGGGATAGGGTCTGTCTGGTTTCCTGTTGTGATGAACATGACCTTAGAGAGATCAACGGGAACGTTCAGGTAATGATCGCTGAAAGCATTGTTTTGTTCCGGGTCGAGAACCTCGAGGAGGGCGGACGATGGGTCACCCCGAAAGTCGATCCCGATCTTGTCCACTTCATCCATCATGAAGACGGGATTGTTGCTCTCTGCTTGCCGAATGGACTGGAGGATTCGGCCGGGGAGGGCACCGACATACGTCCGACGATGTCCGCGGATCTCCGCCTCGTCGTGAATTCCCCCGAGGGAGATCCTGACAAATTTCCTGTCGAGAGCTCTGGCAATCGATCTTCCGAGGGAGGTTTTTCCAACGCCAGGCGGCCCGATGAAGCAGAGGATGGGCCCCTTCATCTTCTTTTTAAGCTTGTTGACACTCAGATATTCGAGGATGCGCTCCTTCACCTTCTCAAGATCGTAGTGATCGTCATCGAGGACCTTTTTCGCCTTCTTGATATCGAGATTGTCTACGGTGGACTTCGACCAGGGCATGGCGACCAGCCAGTCCAGATACGTGCGGCTGATCGACGCATCCGCGGCATCCGGGTTCATCTGCTCCAATCGCTCAAGCTCCCGATAGGCCTCTTTCTGGACCTCTTTAGGCATCTGGGCCTGCTTGATCTTCTTCCGAAGCTGCTTCATCTCCTCGGAGCGCTCATCTACCTCACCGAGTTCACTCCGGATGGCTCTTATCTGCTCTCGAAGAAAATACTCTCTTTGAGTCTTACTCATCTCCTCCCGGGCCTGAGATTGGATCTTGGCCTGCATCGTCAGGACCTGAACTTCTTTCCCAAGCAGTTCACTCAAGGCTTTAAGTCGTTGCACAGGGTCAAGAATCTCAAGGATCTCTTGAGCTTTTTCAACGGTGAGGTCCAGATTAGAGGCGACGAGATCGGCGAGTCTCCCAGGGTCATCCACGCTCTCGAGGATGAACATGAGATCCGGAGAGAGGAGCTTGCCATAGGAAATAATTCTTTCCAGTTGCTCCCGGATGTTTCTCATGAGCGCTTCAATTTCAAGAGTGATCTCCGTGACAAAGGGATCTTTAATATTTTCAACCTTGACCTGGAGAAAAGGTTTCAATGGGAGGACGTCCTTCATGGACGCTTTCGAGAGCCCCTGAACCAGGATCTTGATCTTACCATCCGGAAGTTTGAGCATCCTCATGACCAGTGCCACCGTGCCGATGGTATAAAGATCTTCAGCGGCAGGGTCCTCTTCGGAGAGGTTTTTCTGGGCCACGAGGAAGACAAGCCGATCTCCTGAGAGGGCCTCTTCCAAGGCTCGGACAGACTTCTCGCGACTAATGAACAGAGGGATCACCATGTAAGGGAATACGACGATATCTCTTACTGGAATGACCGGAAGCGTTTCCGGAAGGTGGAGAATTTCTTTTTCAGTTCTTTTTTTCATGGCGTTTCAAAATGGCCTCAATCAGATTGGAGGTCGAAGATCCCTCGACGAAGGGGAGAAGAACCACCTTCCCACCCAGACCCTCGACCACCTCCCTTCCCACCACTTCCTCCTTGGTCCAATCCCCTCCCTTAACGAGGACATGGGGTTTAAGGAGTGTGATGAGTTCCAGCGGGGTGGGTTCATCAAAAACACTGATGTAGTCAATGCAACCGAGTCCTGAAAGAATTTCTGCTCTTTCTTCGACAGGAAGGATGGGACGAAGGGGACCTTTTAGACCACGGACAGAGTGATCACCGTTGATCCCAACGATCAGAATGTCTCCAAGGGCTTTGGCTTTCTCGAGGTAGCGAACGTGCCCGACATGAAGCAGATCAAAGCAGCCGTTCGTAAAGACAACTCGCTTCCCTTTTGCTTTCAGATTTTCGACAATCCCACGTAATTTTTTTCTTTCTTTGATTTTTTCCTTCAACCCGCGCTCCTCCTTAAAACCTACCAGATTTACTTGTGGGAGTCAACTTGCCCAAAGGATATCAGATAACTATTCAAGGGTAAAGAGACGACATATGGGTGGGCTAGTGTGGACCCTGTACCGGCACCTTACAACTCGCGGAGAAGGACAGTTTTCTTTAGATCGAGCATCAAGTCTCGTGACGAAACAAATTTTGTGGTAACGAACATAAAAACAATGAAAGATAAATAATAACAATAGCTTAAATATCATCAAATTTTTTACTTGACAATGTCCTGCCAAGATGATATCGATATTTTATAAATATTTTTAAAATATATTGTTGTCTGTTTTCCCCAAGTGCTCGATGAACAATGTAAGAAACAAAAAATCTACTGCCTATGAAAATCTAAAGAAGAAAATTATCAGTGGTCTTTTACAGCCAGGAGAAGCTCTCAACGAAGGGGCCCTCTCGAAGGAATTCAAGATCAGCAAAACGCCGATCCGGGAAGCGCTCCAGCGGCTGGAGCGAGATGGGTTTGTCGAAGACATCCCAGGTAGGGGGTGTTTTGTCTCAAGAATCTCCTTCCAGGACATTAGGGAATTCTTTGAGATTCGTGAAATCTTGGAGTGTGAGGTGGTGAAACGGGCTGCTCTGAAGGGTGACCCGGAGAAAATTGAAGGGGTCAGAAAGAAATTTGAGTCCTCAGAGAGCAACGGTGACCGGAGTCCCCGAAGTCAATTCAAGGCAGGAGATCGAATTCACACCTATATCTTCGAAACCTTCGGGAACAACCGATTGAATGAATTTTACCGGAGAATCATAGAACACGTGGAGAGGATGCGAATTCACTTTTTCAATCAACCTCGCGGGGAGCGGTCAGGGCAGGCTTACAAGGAGCACCTGGAAATCTTGGACGCCCTGTCTGCTCGTGACCCTGTAAGAGCAGAAAGGGCAGTGAGAGACCATCTCCGCAATTCCATTGAATTCCTGAAAAGCGTCATTTAAGGAAATTTCCGTTCGAAGGGGGAGAAAATGGTTCATGTGATCACGAAGATTGAGAGACCGTCAAGAGACTTGATCGACCGATTTCGAGGGATGGGTACGGCCACGATCCACGAAGCTTCCGGAAGAAAAGGGTACGTGGATTGTGCGATCAAGCCTATCACAAAAGGGGTTCGTATTTGTGGCCCCGCCCTTACGGTTCAATGCCATCCGCGGGATAACCTGATGCTCCACAAGGCTCTTGAAAGGGCACAGGCCGGAGACATCGTTGTTGCGTCGGTCGGAGGATTTTACGAAGGAGGCTATTGGGGCGGCTTGATGGCGACATCGGCGATGGCGAGGAAAATAGGGGGATTGGCCATCGACGGCTGCGTGCGCGACTCCGAAGAAATGATCGGAATGGGATTCCCCATCTTCTGCCGGGGATGCTGCATCCTGGGCACAGGAAAAACGGGGCTGGGACTCATCAACCACCCAACCCTCTTCGGCGGGGTCATGGTCAATCCTGGGGATCTGATTCTCGGCGATGATGACGGTATGGTGGTGGTTGATCGAACCGAATGCAAAACGGTTCTGGAAAAGGCGATTGAGAGAGTCGAAACGGAGAAGAAAAAATCCGTCCAGCTTGCCGCCGGGGTATCGAGTGTGGAGTTCAACAAATTAGGCAAAGTCTTTGAATTTCTGGAATTGAAGGAGGAGTGATCACAATGAAAGTGCAGCCGAATCGGCTGAAAGAAGTTGCAATACACATTCTAAAGGGATTGAACGCCGCGGCGGATGAAGCAGCTCTGACAGCCGAGAGCCTGATTCGGGCAGAGATGAGGGGGACCGACACGCATGGTGTTGTGTTTTTGAAACTACTGGCAAACCGGATTAACGCTCAGATGGTCAACCTTCCGACTCAACTGAAAATCATCAAAGAAGACATGGCTACCGGCCTGATCGATGGTGGAAACGGACTGGGGCAGACCGCTGCCCACCGGGCCATGACGATGAGTATTGAGAAGGCCCAGCGCTGCGGGGTCGGCTGTTGCCTAATACGAAACACAAACAACATCGGCTTCCTCGCTTTCTATACCATGATGGCTGCGGAAAAGGGAATGGTGGGAATCATCATGACGAATGGTGCAGCCTCCGTTTCTCCGTGGGGAGGGGCGCAACCATTTTTTGGAACTAACCCGATGTCCATCGCTATTCCGGGAGGGCCGGCAGAGGCTCCGGTTGTGCTGGATATGTCATCGAGCCTCGTAGCGCGCGGCAAGATCCGGCGTGCTCACAGGATGAAGGAGAGTATCCCCCTGGGATGGGCCTTCGATGAGACCGGGAATCCCACCACCGATCCGGCCGCCGCGCTCAAGGGAACTCTCGCTCCCATCGGAGGGCCGAAAGGCTCCGGCCTGGCCATGATGGTGGATGTCCTGGCGGGTATGCTGTCGGGTTCAAAGTATGGTTCCGAAGTCAAGACATTCCACCAACCTGAGGGACCGACCGGCGTTGGCGTCTGTTGCATGGCGATCGACATTGAAAAGTTCATGCCCATTGAGAATTTCAGGGAACTCTTTCGTTCTTATACCGAGACGATCAAGGGATCCAAGAAAGCCAGCGGTGTCTCCCGCATTTACCTTCCAGGAGAGATCGAGGCTGAGAAGGAAAGGTTAAGTTTAAAGGATGGAATTGAAATCAGTCCAGGGACGGCAAAGGACTTGACTGATCTCCTGGAGAGGGTGAAGAGCCCTCTGAGACTCAGTTGAAGGTGGCAACGATGAAATGGATTGTCAGAGTGAATACGAAAACCGGGGAGATCACGAAGCAAGAGGCTTCACCCGAAGAGATGCGTTGGGGAGGTCGCCTGCTCATATCGAAATTCCTGTTGAGGGAAGTCCCGCCCGCGTGTGATCCTCTTGGACGCTATAACAAATTGATTATCTGCCCCGGGCTTCTGGGAGATACTGTCGTAACAACCACCGGAAAGTTTTCTGTCGGAGGAAAGAGCCCGCTCACCCGTGGCGTAAAGGAAAGCGACGTGGGAGGTGAGGCGGGAAAGAAAATCGCGCGGCTGGGAATCAAAGCCCTGGTGCTGGAGGATCTTCCGGACACCCCTACGACCAAGGTTTTGACGATCGCTGCGGATCACATGAAGCTTTCGGAATCCCCTGAGCTGCGCGGAAAACAGGTATCAGAAACCTTTCAAACCCTCCGAAAGAAGTTTGGTCCCCAGGTCGGAATCATGTGTATCGGCCCGGCAGGAGAGATGAAGATGTCCGGGGCAGGCGTGGCAGTGACAGATGCTCAGGACATCCAGGTCCGGTATGCGGCTCGGGGCGGACTTGGGGCGGTCATGGGTTCCAAAGGGGTGAAGGCGATCATCGTGGATGATACAGGGGCCAGCCCTCCGCCTGCTTTTGATGAGGCCCTTCTCCGAGAAGCGAGCAAAACGCTCGTTCAAACGATCATGGCTGATCCGAAGACAGAAAACAGGCATCTCTACGGGACGCCTGCAGTTTTTATGATTTGCAATGAGCTGGGTATTCTGCCCACAAGGAATTTCAGCGCGGGCCAATTCGAGGGAGCGTTGGAGCTCTCGGGAGATCGCGTCTCAGAGGTGATTCTGGGCCGTGGGGGAGAAGGCCGGACAGGGACACCGTGCGTTCGTGGGTGCGTCATTCAGTGCTGCAATATCTTTCCGGATCCCTCTGGGAAGAAGACGGTTGCCTCCATCCAGTATGAGAACATGGTCCTTCTTGGGCCCAATTGTGGAATCGGGAATCTCGACGATATAGCTGAATTGAACAATCTCTGCAATCAGGTGGGTGTCGATGCCATCGAGACCGGTGCGGCCATTGGGGTCGCCATGGAAGCCGGTGTCATCCCCTTCGGGGATGCCGAGGGAGCGAAAGATCTGATCCGTCAAATTGGGCAGGGCACTTATCTCGGGCGGGTCCTGGGGAACGGGGTGGTGATCACCGGAAAGGTGCTGGGTGTGAGACGAGTCCCGGCTGTCAAAGGCCAGGCCATTCCGGCCTATGATCTCCGTGCATTGAAAGGCAATGGAGTTACCTACGTCACGTCGCCCATGGGAGCGGATCACACGGCAGGGAATGCCCTGGAGATGGTCAAGGTCCTCAATCCACTGGGCCTTGAAGGCCAAGTGGAAAACTCGAGGAGGCTCCAAATTCGTGGTGCCATTCTGGACACCATGGGCCTCTGCCTCTTCACGCGGCCTCCTTTTGTGAAGAAGCCCGAGCTCTTTGCGTCCTTCCTGAAGGGACGATATGGCTGGGACGTCACTTATGACGATGTCCAGAAAATGGGGATCGACGCCTTGGAAACCGAACGAGAGTTCAACCGGCGGGCGGGTGTCTCAGAGGAGTTTTTCGACGTTCCGGAGTTCATGCGGGAAGAGCCGCTCCCGCCGAAGAATTCTGTTTACGACATTCCTATGAAGGAGATGCAGCGTATCTGGAAAGTCGAACCTGCAAAGGGTGTTTATTGAGCTTAGATCCTGATTCGATAATTCCGTAAGGTGCAAGGGGTGAACGAAGAGTGCAGCAAATTGTTTACATTCACCGCGGAGACGCAGAGAGCGCCGAGAGGACGATTTTCTGTCTGTCGGGAGATGCCGACAGACAGAGAACCTCCGACCCTTCGGGTCTATTGCAGCCAAAAACAGCAGAATCTTCTGGAGAATCGGCCTCTCCCCCGCACACTTCACGGGACCTTCGGCCGATTCTCCAGAAATTATAGCTTTCTCTGCGACCTCTGTGTCTCGAACGAGCACCCAACTTCTCGGTGCGAGTGGGCGGTGAAATTCTATACAGCCTGTTTCTTGCTCTAGGGAATAATCTCTCACGAAGAATGGAGGTTGATATGTCAGAATTGAAAGTTGTCCATATTAAAGATGTCAAAGGGGAACGTCGCGAACCCCCCAGGGTATCATGGGTTCTGGTGTCTGAAAAAACGGTGGGAGCTCAGAATCTGGCCATGGGAGTGAACGAGACCTATCCCGGAGGAATGGTGCCGGAGCACAAGCACGATGAGCAAGAGGAGGTCATGTATTTTGTGGCGGG
>Ga0315289_10002488_pt1 | contig 28169 bp, 11 predicted proteins | sample YL17G11_40_MG_FD_203452 | JGI IMG/M metagenome (GOLD analysis project Ga0315289, IMG submission 203452) | Sediment microbial communities from Yellowstone Lake, YNP, Wyoming, USA - YL17G11_40 | ecosystem: Environmental > Aquatic > Freshwater > Lake > Sediment | place: USA: Wyoming | collected... | reverse complement strand
ACGTAATTGGGGACTATGATGATCCGGATACGCCGGCACTTCAGGATTACCTTGATCTGGTCGATAAGGATGGTCCGGGGTTTGAAACTGTTATGATTGGGGGACACGGGGCGTGTGTGTTCGGTTATCATTATGGGGAGGGATTTGGATTTGATGAGATCATGGATTTTGATCCAAAGGGTCTTTTCTATGACCTGCAAGGTTGCGGGAGCGGTGATTACACATATTTCAGGAACATTGGTTCATCGTATGTGTTTGCGCCAACGTATGGGCTTGCTGCCATTGGACTCACCAAATCTGATAGCCTAAATGAAGAGCGAAGGTATTACACCCAGTTGTCCCAGGGGTTCTGCCTGGGTGACACGCTCCTCGACTGGCAACGGTTCACCGGTGAGTACTACATGGCGATCATTGGTGACCCGTTGCTCACCCTCTCGAATGCGACATGGATCAGCGAAGGCAATGTACCACCTAATCAACCGGGGGTACCCACAGGTGGTCCCCCCTTTATCGGTGATGTTGGTTCCAGTTATTCGTTCACCGTGGTAACGAGTGATCCTGATGGGAACCGGATCTGGTACATGGTTGACTGGGGTGATGGGACCACGTGGGTGAGCGCTCTGGTTGATCCTAATGTTGAGCAAAGCATTAGTCATAGCTGGTCGGAGTCCGGGGTGTATAGGGTGCGGGTGCGGGCGACCGATGAAGACTATGCAAATGGCGCAGTGGGTGCCATGTCAGGGTGGTCTGATCCCCTGGTAGTAACCATTGCGAACCCGGAGATCACGGTGAACCCCAGTAATGTTCGTTTTCAGGCGGAGGAGGGAACACCCTGTATTCCACAGAACCTCACTATAGAAAATTATGGTGTCCTTCCGTTGGAGTTCACGATTACGAAAACGTTTTTTGAACCAGAAGATTACATTCGATGTACTAGCTTGTCTATTACACGAGATGGATCAGGGGCTGTAGACCATGACAACAACGTCTATCTCGTATGGGTCGATACCGTTGGAAGTATTTATGAGTTTACGGGGTATGTCCTGTATCGTAGATGGGACTCTGGTACGTGGGGGTGGAGCTCAAATGTGGTACTTGATACACTCATGTGTGGGGACATGTATCCTTATAGGACTCCGTCGGTGGCGGTGGATCCTGCGGGTAACGTGCATGTCGTATGGACTCGATACGATGGGAGCATATGTTACAGGAAATGGGATGATAGTGCACGCCAGTGGATTCCTAGTCTTAATCAGGAACCTTCCTGTGTGGGGTATGGGTGGATGTCGTCGATAGCCACCGATTCCCAGGGTGTGGTCCATATGGTATGGTATTACAATGGCCGTGTGTATTATAAGAATACGGTGACGTGGACTGGTGCTGGTCAGATTATTTGCACAGGCAGCCCGTATCAGCCGTTGCTTGCAGTAGATGCCTCTGATAACCTCCATGTGGTGTGGAGAAATGGGGCGAATCGGTTGTATCACAAACTATGGGATGCCACAACTCAGAGATGGAGTGCGGTACAACCGGTTTTTAACCGGTCGTTTTCCACGGTGGAGGAGTACGCGCTGGCTGCTGATTCTACGGGTAATGTGCATGTCGTCTGGCTTTGTAAGGAGCTGGGTGGCACGCGGAATGTCTATTATTCGAAATGGGATGGCGGCACAGGGGAATGGACATCAGACACTGACCTGGAGCTGATCACCTCAATCACCTATACCAATGTAAATACGGGGCAGCGATACGTTTCGATGGCGATTGATTCTAAAGATAATGTGTATCTTCTCTGGCTTGATTACAATCCTGAATTTTATGTTAAATTATTCTATAAGGTGCGGGTTGCTCTGCTGGACAGCTGGACTGAGACCATGACGCTTGATATCAGTGCTGGGAGTCCGTTACTTCTTGCTGATCACCTGGGTACCATCCACCTATTTAGTATTGTTGGGCTTTCTGGGATATTTGCGACGAGGGCGTTGTCACCGGGTATCGACTGGCTTTCTATGGAACCTGTGTCTGGTGTGGTTACTCCTGGTGGTAACGTTGAGGTTGCGTTGTCGGTTGATACCATGGGGCTTGCAAAGGGTGCTTATAGGATATATTTGGTTATTGCGAGTAATGATGTCAGTGATCCTGTGGTAAGGGTTCCGGTGAATCTTACTGTATTGTCGTCGGTGCCTACGGCACCTCAGGTCTGTGTTTCGTGGTGGGGGGATAATTATGTGAATCTCAGTTGGATAAACGTGACGAGGACTGAAGATGGGTTTCCCCTCAGGGATCTTGCAGGATTTCGGGTGTATCGGAATGTTACTGGTTCCTGGAGTGCGTTTGAACAGGTTGCTGAGGTTGCTGCACCTGCAACCTTGTATAATGATACGGGGCTTATCCCTGGGTTGTTTTATTATTATCGTGTAACTGCTGTTGATGAGAGTGGTCATGAGAGCGGGTATACCGTGTGTGAGAAGTTGCGGCGGGGTGATGTGAGTCATGATGGGAAAATCACTCTTATTGATGTGGTGTATCTTACCAACTATTTATTTATCTGTGGTCCAGCGCCTTTTCCGTTGGCAGCTGGTGATGCTACTGGTGATGGAACCATTGAGCATCCGCGAGTCGGTGTTAGTGATGTGGTGTATCTGATTAACTATTTATTCGTTCAAGGTCCTCCCCCGGTGTATCAGGAGTTGCCGGATATGCTTCCCCGGGCTGATGCCGGCCTGGATCAAAGAGCCATCGTGGGCACTACCACCGTGGTTTTTGATGGGAGTAAGTCGTATGATCCTGATGGTACCATTGTATCCTACGAGTGGGATTTTGGTGATGGTTCACTACATAGTTTTGATAAGATCGCGACCCATACCTATGCTAACAAAGGAACATATACGGTCACGTTAACGGTGACTGATAACCTGGGTGGAACTGATACTGATACCTGCTGTGTTCGGGTGATGCCTTGGGTACTTCATGTCCCTGATGATTTTGATAGTATACAAACAGCAATCGCTATTGCTTTCGACGGACAAACTATTTTAGTTGCACCAGGTACCTACAGTGAGCCTCTTGACTTTCTGGGTAAGGCGGTCACTGTTCGAAGTACTGGTGGCCCGAGGGTTACGGTTATTGATGGTGGTCAGGTGGGGAGTGTGGTAACGTTTGTGAATGGTGAAGCCTCTTCATCGGTTCTCGATGGGTTTACCCTTACAGATGGAAACGCTGATTACGGTAGCGGAATTTATTGTAAAGGGTCATCGCCAACTATAACCAATAATATACTTGCTTATCTACAGGGCTCTGGTGGTGGGATTTATGGTGATGGAGTATCGGGGATGATAGTAATGAATAATAGTATCTCGTCTAGTAGCCATGGCATCTATCTATATAGTTCATATGAGACTACCATTACTAATAACACGTTTATGTCGGGTGGGATCACCATATACGGAACTACGCTCTATCAGTGGAATACCCATACCATCGAAAACAATACTGCTAACTCGAAACCAATTTATTACTACAAAAATGGGAAGGATGTGCTTGTTCCCTCTGATGCAGGCCAGATTATTCTCGCGAACTGCTCCAATTTTACCCTGCAAACCCTTACCATTACCGATGTAGAAAACGGCCTTCAACTTGCATACTCCTCCTACGCTAACCTATCTATGAACACCATCACTACCAACAACGGATACGGCATCTATCTATATAAGTCGTCTAGCAGCAATACCATCACCGAAAACAACATCACCAACAACGGATACGGCATCTATCTGGAGGGGTCGTCTAGCAACACCATCACCAGAAACAATGTCACATATAACTCCAAAGGCATCTGTCTATATGGGTCGTCTAGTACTAGCGCCATCACCGAAAACAACATCACCAACAACGGATACGGCATCTATCTGGAGGGGTCGTCTAGCAACACCATCACCAGAAACAATGTCACATATAACTCCAAAGGCGGCATCTATATAAAGGCGTCGTCTAGCAACACCATCACCAGAAACAATGTCACATATAACTCCAAAGGCATCTATCTCCAATACTCATCTAACAACAATCGTATCTATCACAACAACCTCAAAAACACCAACAATGCCTATGATACTTGTAGTAACACCTGGTACAACACTACAATACATCAGGGTAATTATTGGAGTGATTACCAGGAGCAAAACCCTGATGCCACAGATGGAAATGGTGATGGCTGCTGGGACACACCTTACAATATCTCGGGTAAGACGCCGCCGAATCAGGATCTGTATCCTCTAGTGAACCCATGGACGCCACCGCCGGATCCTTTCAAGGGTAACGGTGATAATAGAGGAGACGATATACCCCCTATCACATCTGGTGGATATAATCAAGAACAGTCTCCACCAGTGACAGAGTACCCGGTGATATCACCGGATTTGACGCTCGCTGGTTTCACCGTAGAACAAACCTCTGAAACAACGATGCAACTCACGGTAACTGTTAAAAACACTGGTGAAGACACGATCAACCTCGCATTCCAGGTTTCGTTCACTGCATGCATAGAACAAGATTCCTCAGGGGAAAATAAGTCACTTAATGTATCCATCGGCACGGTGACCATCCCTTCATTAGGACCCAGTGAAACTGTAGAAGCACCAATACAATGGGAAATCCACCTCCAACAAGACGCAACATTTATTGCATACGTAGATAGTGCCCAGGTTATTGAGGAAACCAATGAACTTAATAATACTGCGCTAATAACCATAGCTCTATCACTTCTCAAAGGGAGCCTGACAACCACTGCAGATGTCTACAAACACCTGAATGAACAGTATAAAACCCGTTCTGCAGAAGAAATCACTGTGCTCGCGCAAAAAGCTCTCGAAACAGGAGCCCATACCAACCTTATCCAGTATATGGAAACCATGCAGGAGATAACAAAACTACAACAAGAGGTAGGTAAAGAGCTCGACGGACAAATAGCACCCAAGCTTCTAGAGGAGTACCAACGAACCATAGAAGACCTAACTATGTTAATTAAGAAAGCATTCGATGATGGAATCATCAGCTGGAATGAAACCGTATCTGTTGTCGAAACGCAGAACCATGTCTGCGACATCGTCTGTCTTACCGACTACCTGTTCGTAGGAGAACTAGCACCAGGTGGCTGCTGCGAAGGACGTGTATAAAAATGAAAACAGATAGAAACCATATGAAAACGCTAGCAACAACGGTATGCATCCTCGTAATTGCTTCCTCCTTTGCTTCTGCGGTGACCTCTCTATCAACACCACATGAAAAAACTCCAAACGAGGTTAAAAAAGTTGATAACCCTGCAGAGACATCGGTATCTCAAGGAGATACCAAGATAAGGCTCCTTGCCTCAGACACGAGCGGACTGACGCTCGAAATCAGAGTTACTGAAAACGATCTGAACATCAAAGAAGTCACTGTCGCAGGCAAATTGTTCCATATGATAACCCTTGCTGATTGTGTTTCTTCTACCGATGAAATCGGTGGACCTCAACTTCCCTTAGCCACGCAAATAGTAGCACTACCTGAATCGGTAGAGGTCACACTTGAAGTTCTTTATTCCGCATTTTCAACAAAGCGTGATATCACGGTCTATCCTGTTCCAGAACCAGTGAAAACAAAGACTCCCGATGGTTTTACGTATTTTGATGAACAGTTCTACGTTGATGAAAAAGCGTATTCCACGGATGCTTTTCAACCAGGACCACTTGCACAAATTAGTGGTATCTCATATTTGAGGGATGTGAGGGTTGCACAGCTCACGTTTTATCCAGTTCAGTATAACCCGGTTACCCAGGAGTTACGGGTGTATTCATCGATAAAAGCACGGGTGAACTATAACGTTCCTGCAAAGCTTGAAATACACGATGCAGGACCATTGACAAACATATTAGAACATAGTGTTTTAAACTATGAGAGTAATCAAACACCTGTCTTATCTCTTGGACGAGATGGACAGACCCCTGGTACAGTAACGTATCCATCTGATTTTTCTTCTCATGACAATGCAGCAGACTATCTGATAATCACCAGTGATCAATTTTATTATCCTGCACTACAGGACTTTGAAAACGGAACACTTGCTAATCAGTTAAACGCACTTGCTCAATGGCGTGCTGCATATAATGGATTTGATGTTGCTGTGGTTACGGTAAACAACCCCTTTATCGGAGGAAACAGCGACACTACTATCAAAGCATTTATTGACTACGTCTATCATAACTGGTCTGCACCCCATATGAGTGATAATCATGTAGGGTACATTCTTCTCGTGGGAGACACCCTAGATGTCGACACCCATTATCAGGACGGTACCTGTGGACTATGCGTTTCGGATAGATGGTATGGCTGTATCGGTGATGATCTGCTTCCAGATATCATGATCGGGAGGTTTTCCGTGGATACCTCTACGGAGTTAGAGGTTATTGCGGAGAAGACGATTCACTACGAGCAAAACCCGGTTGAAGGTGATTGGCATAAAAAGGTGCTCCTCTGTGAGGGTAGTCTAGGCAATTTTCCCGAGTATCCTTTTGTAAAAGAAACACTTCTTAAGAATGGTGGTTATGGGGTGTACGAGGTGGTAAAACAGGATGGTGGCACCTCTAGTGATGTGGTTACCAATATAAGCGAGGGGAGAGTGATTGTCACGTATTGTGGCCATGGAACGAGGATCGAGTGGGACCCAGGGTGGCCTTCACTTTTTCAATACAATAACATTTTCCAGCTTACTAACGGGTACAAACTTCCTGTAATCTTTAGTTTAGCCTGTGATACAGGGATGTTTCAAAACAAATTAAATTGCCTTGGTGAAGGTTTTTTAAACACACCGGGTAAAGGAGGGATCGCTTTTTGGGGGGCATCCAGCGTCACATCAAGTAGCTCTTTTCGGTATGCAACCTATGCGTTCATGTCAATTTTTAAACATTTTGAGTACATTGTTGGAAGGATCATCTATGATGCCATCATCCAAACCTATGGCGCCTATCCAGAGTATAACCTCCTCGGTGACCCTGCCTTAGATATATCGGGTTCAACAGGGTATCCTGATAAACTTGATTTAGCTATCTCGTATTGGAACATTACTGCTACTCCTGATTCGGTACATGAAAAGGTATTCGTCAATGCCACGATTCAGAACATCGGTGGTGGTCCTGCTATAGATGTTCCAGTTCGGTTTTTCTATGTCACACCTGATGGATCGTGGTGTTTCATTGGGGAACACAGTATTCCTGAAATCCTGCCAGGTGGATTAGAAACGGTTTCGCAAATATGGAATGTTACGGGGAGATCAGGGGCGATTATTGTGAAGATTGATCCTGATGATGTTATAGATGAAGCCTTTGAACTCAATAACCAGGCAGGTATCGCTATAGAACTCCCGACAATACGCGGGATTGAATACTCCATATGCACCGATCCAACTAGTCAGTCATCTCCTGCTCTCTATGATAACATCGTTGTCTGGGAGGATTATCGAAATGGCAATTGGGATATTTACGGGTATAATCTCAGCAATTTCACCGAGTTTCCCATATGCATCGAATCACATCCTCAATATGAGCCAGCAATCCATGGACACACGGTGATCTGGTTTGATTACCGGAATGGTAATTGGGATATCTATGGGTATGATCTCAGCAATTCTACTGAGTTTCCGATATGCACTGAACCCCATGATCAATTTGATCCAGCAATCCATGGACACACGGTGATCTGGATTGATTACCGGAATGGCAATTCGGATATCTATGGGTATGATCTGCTCACCTCTACTAATCTTACCATCTGGACTGAGCCGCATGATCAATTTGATCCAGCGATCTACGGGAACACCATAGTTTGGCAAGATGGTAATGATATTTACGGGTACGACTTATGTACATCAACCTATTTCACCATATGCAATGAAACAGGTTCTCAATTCTCTCCGGCGATCTATGGAGATACTGTCATTTGGATAGATCAGCAGAGCGGAACCTGGAGTGTTTGTGGGTATAACCTCGTCACCTCCATTGGTTTTACCCTATGCACCGAATCTTGGATTCAAAGCCATCCTGTGATCTATGACAATATCGTACTCTGGGAGGATCGGGAGTCGGGAAATCAAAATATCCGCGGATATGATCTAATCTTTTCTACTAGTTTTACCCTAGGCACAGCATTAAATGATCAACCGCGATATCCCGCAATAGATGGAAAGCATATCGTCTGGTCTGATACAAGAAATGGAAACGAAGATATTTACGGTTTTACGATCTATGAACCGCAATCACCATCAGGTTTAACTGCAACAACCACTGGGAGAACAGTGCTTCTAGAATGGAATCCGAACCCTGAATGGGATTTAACTGGGTACAGGATATATCGGAATAGCACAGGTTCGAGCACTGTTTTTGAAACAATCGCTGAAGTTAACAATAATACAGCCACTTATTGCGACACGGATCTCACATACTATACTACTTACTCCTATAAAATCAGTGCTTTTACCATTGTAGAAGGGGATTTTTCTGAAGTAGTGAACGCTACTATAAACGAATTGCCTCATTGTGGTGATGCTAACAATGATGGAACTATAGATGTTACAGATGTTGTATATCTTATAAACTATCTGTTCATAGGAGGTTTTGAGCCCATGCCAATGTTATGTGTCGGTGATGCCAATGGTGATGGAAAAGTAAACGTCAATGATGTGGTGTACCTCATCAACTACCTGTTCATGGGTGGACCGCCACCCGGTGGCTGCTGCAAGAATTAAGGAGTGGGACGATAGAGAACGTATAAACGGCTCATCGTCGTCTTAAATTCTGCCAATGATCTGCACGTATACCGCACAAATAGATAGTTATTAATAATGTAAGATGGATAAAACAAATAGAAAATTTATATATAATAAAAATATTTATATATAAAAAAATATTAATATGTTTATAGAAAGATGGTGGTATAAAAGCTCTATGCCATATGCTGCCTGCTATAAAAAAATGAGGGGGTATAAAATGAAAAATATTATCATAAAAAAAAGCTTGGTAATAGTGGTAGTAATAATAATGACTACTAGTATGCCCTCCATCTTTGCTGTCCAAGAACGCCTCATCTCTAAAACCGATAAACCGTTATTCCACGATGTACAGGATGATACATTTTTCAGCAATATCATTGATACGACAGGAACCAATAATATCCGTACAAATACCTCCGGTTACGACAGCAAGGAGGAAAACAACCATATGTGGAGGCCTGCAACTGGAGATGCGATAGCAGATTTTGTTCCCGGGTGTATTCTTGTCGAGGTTACCTCTGATGTTGATATATCCACCCCTGATAAGGCATTGGGGGCAGTGAGAAGAATAACAGATACTAATCCTTCTTTTGCATCAGTTCTCTCAGCACAACCGCTTTTCCCCAGAGGACTTTTGACTGATGATGCCGAAAAAAAGAATGAGTATGGTTTTGACCGTTGGGTTCTGGTTGAATTTGTTGATTCCGCTATTGACGTTGTTTCTCAAGCTCAACTATTCAAAACGAATGCACATGTTACGTCAGTTGAGTTAAATTACCTCGCTCATCTGGATGTTGTTCCTAATGATCCTTATTTTGGTAGTCAATGGGCTTTACGTCAATCGAAAGATTGCGATATTGATGCTCCTGAAGCATGGGATATTGAAACCGGTGATTCTCATGTCATCATCGCGGTTATTGATACCGGTGTTGATTATACCCATCAAGATTTAGCTGCAAATATAGGCCCTGGATATGATTTTGTAAATAATGATAATGATCCACGTGATGATCACGGTCATGGTACACTTTGTAGCGGTATTGCCTCTGCAGTAACCAACAACGGTATCGGTATTGCTGGTGTATGCTGGAACTGCACGATTATGCCTCTAAAAGGTTTTAACGCAGAGGGTACAGGATCATATGGAGATCTTTCGAATGCTGTTCTCTATGCTGCTGATCATAGCGCAGATGTCATCAGTATGAGCTGGGGAGGAAAGTCTGATTCTCAGGTATTACATGATGCATTAGAGTATGCGTATGCTAAAGGTGTCGTACTTGTGGCCTCTGCAGGTAACGACGATTCCGATGTGCTGCATTATCCTGCAGCCTATGATAGTGTTATCAGTGTTGCAGCTACGGATTGTAACGATGAAAAAGACTATTTTTCTAATTGGGGTCCCTGGGTAGATGTTGCTGCTCCAGGTGTTGATATACTTTCTACGATGCCCACGTATACGGTGACGATGAACTATTATGGCTATACAAAGTATTATTGTCGAGCGAGCGGAACAAGTATGGCGTGTCCCCATGTTGCCGGGTTAGCTGGGTTGCTGTTATCGAAGAACCACAGTTTGACCCCTGCTATGGTACACACAATCATAGACAATACGGTAGATGTGATAAACACCTCAGAAGTTATTGGACGGGGGCGAATAAACGCTGATAAAGCACTCCAACGAAAACCTGCGACAGCGATTTTGCATCGTTTTCCAGAATGGAGGGATGTGAAAGGAGTTATAGCACTCAATGGTAGTGCATGGGGGGAGCAGTTTAACTATTTTGTAATAGAGTACGGACGCGGCAGATGGCCTGACCAAGATGATTGGACGGAACTCACGAATGCTACTCTTCCTCAGGATGGTGTGTTAGCTACTTGGGATACAACGCAGATGGAGGACGCTTTCTATATGGTTAGGTTACGAGTTGTTTGTACCGGTAGTGTTTATGATGATATCCTGTGGGTGGTGGTAAATAATAAGTATAACTTTGCTATGGTGGATGATACGAATACAGGAGGACCATGGGATGGAACACCAACGTATCCCTATCGGCATATTCAAGATGGTTTATATTACAGAGGAAAAAATGACGATGTCTATGTTCGCAATGGCACATATTACGAACACCTGGTGCTAAATAACCAGGTAAGTCTCTGTGGTGAGAATAAAAATACTACAGTTATTGATGGTGGTGGAGAGGGAAGCATTGTTTCTATCTCTGCTGATCGAGTGAGCCTGAGCGGATTTACAGTACGCAACGGTGGAAGCACAGGGAATGACGCAGGAATACATATTGAAAATGCAAATTATGTTACCATTTCCGGAAATAATATCGTAGGAACTACGATACCTGGTATGTTGCCTACCGTTATTGGTATCTCTATATCGTCTTTGTCTTATTGTCGCTCTACATCGTATAACACACTATCTGATAACCTCATTACAAACAACAGATATGGCGTTGTTATCACCCAATTTACACCTGGTTTATGTAGATACACCACCATTGCGGGAAACATCATCATGAACAACAGCTGGAACGCTATCGATCTCAACGGGTGTAATTATACCACCATTACGGGAAACCTCATCATGAACAACAGTTGGAATGCTATAGATCTCAGTTGGGATACATACACTACCATCTCTGGAAATACCATTATAAACAATGGAGATTATGCCCTCTGCCTCCAGTACTCTTCTCACACCACTATTGTTGGAAACAACATTCCCGATAATCAGAAACATGGCATTTATCTAATGAAATCATCTGCCAGCCTTATATCGAAGAATACCATCACGTATCCAATTATTCTCCAGGATTCATTGAATACGACAATCAATAATAATATCATATCAAAAGGGATTAGAATAGCGGGCACCGAACCGATCTATTGGAATACCCACACGATAAAAAACAATACCGCAGCAGGTAAACCAATTTGTTACTATAAAAACAATAATTCTGGTGGTATTATTCCCTCTGATGCAGCGCAAGTGATACTGGCGAACTGCTCACATTTCTTACTTAAAAATCTTAATCTCTCAAACGTAGATAGTGGGATTCAACTTGGTTTTTCCTCGGATAATACCGTTTCCGGGAACATAATCACATACAATGTATACTGTGGCGTTACTCTATTGAATTCATCGAACAACACTATCTCTGAGAATACCATCACCTACAACAATGGGAGAGGCCTTATTTTACTGAATTCAGCCAATAATAACATAACCGGGAACCCTGTTATGTACAACAATGGCTATGGTATATATCTAAAAAATTCATACACTAACATCGTTTCTAAGAACATGATCACATACAACAAAGGCTACGGCATCTTTCTGGACAGGGGAGCAAACAACACCTTAACGAGAAACTATATTGCTGACAACGAAAATGGTGAAAGCAGAATCTCCGGTGGCATCGTTCTCGCATTATGTTCTGATAACAACAACATCACTGAGAACACCCTTATGAACCATACCATCAAAGACCAGTATGGTATCCGTCTGATTTTCCGGTCTACTAACAATACCGTCTATCACAACAAATTCATCAATAACTTTCAGCATGCTTTTGATGATTCTATTAATATCTGGGATAACGGGTACCCCAGTGGGGGGAACTACTGGGATGATTATAACGGTAGCGACCACTTCTCAGGTCCTAACCAGAATATCCCTGGAAGCGATGGCATCGGCGACACACCATATGCTATCCCTAAAGGGAGTAATCAAGATAAGTATCCGTTAATGTTAACAAAACCTGCGATACCTGATTTAGACTGTGACGGCGACCTGAGTTGGACTGATGTCAAACCAGGGTCAACCGTCCATGACACCTTCTCTGTCAAAAATGTTGGCGACCCACTTTCAACGCTTGACTGGGAGATTACCGAGAAACCCGGTTGGGGTACGTGGGTATTCATCCCGTCAAATGGCACTGATCTCTCACCTGAAGCCGGACCAGTCACTGTCAAGGTATCTGTGGTTGCACCAAATAAGAAAAACAAGAATTTCACTGGAGAAGTAAAAATTGTGAACAAAGAGAACAGTAGTGATTTTTGCATTGTTCAGGTGTCGCTGATGACGCCACGGGATAAACAATCGTCGTTACTGTTGATGTTCATCGAACAGCTGCTTGAGCGGTTCCCCTTATTAAAACAGATCTTCCTACGGCTCCCTGTGATAACAAGAGTGCTGATTAGAGAGTCTCCCTCACCCTGTGTATCATCGGTTATATACGAGCATTAACGTGCGTTAATGTTAAATACTAAAATGACATTAAATATACTCAAGGGGTATTATATGAATTATAATATTTTTAGAAAAATGGTAATTGTGGCGGTTATACTTTTTATAGCATTGCCGTCGCTATCACCAGCGCAGATAATTTCTAAGCAAATAACGAAAGCCGGTGAAGACAAGACATATGAATTGAAGCATAGTGTGATGTTTTCCAAGGACGATCTGATATTCGATACATTGATGGGATACGATGTCGTCCAATTAAAAGATGGTTCCTATCGTAATGAGCTTGGAAAACCGTTGCTACCCGTCAAAGAAATAAAGATTGCATTACCTCAAGGTATGACGGTAACACGAGTACAAGTCGTTGATATAGAACGTATAAGTATCAGTGGTTTGTATACGATTTTACCTTCTCAGCCACCAAGGAAATTAAATGATAACCTGATGCCTTTTACTGAACCTGATATGAGGGTGTATGCATCAGATCAGCTCTATCCTTCATCGGTAGTGGAATGTGTAGGTCAAACTGATCTTGCAGGTCAAGGGATGGCGGTTATCAGACTATCTCCAGTGCAGTATGTCCCTAGTGAGAAGAAGCTTTTCTTGTCTACATCTATCACGTTTGTTGTAAGTGGCAAGGATGGGTATGTGTGTGGCGATCATCTCTCTCCGTCTATTTCCACTAGTAGCCAAAACTTGTATGAGTCAAATGTTAAAGAAATGGTAATCAACCCGGAAGATGTACAGCTCCATATGTCTACTACGCCGCAGCCGAGTGGTGTTGCACCAGGGGATTATGACTATGTGATCATCACGCAAAGCAGCTGGGTGAGTGCGTTTCAACCACTTGCTGACTGGAAAACCAAAAAAGGGATCCCTGCAACTATTGTGACAACCACATGGATTTATAATAGTGGGGGGTATAGTGGCTCTAATGTGAATAAGATAAAGGCGTTTGTGCAGGATGCGTATACGAATTGGGGAACCATATTCGTCTTGTTAGGCGGTGATATTGATGTTGTTCCCTGTAACTATCGGACGTTTTCATCGGTCGACTCTGGTTCTGTGGCGAATGATGCATATTATGCAGATTTTGATGCTGACTGGATCTGTGAGGTTCATGTGGGTCGTGCGTCGGTGACGACGACAGGAACAGGTGTTGGAGGGATAGGGAATTTTATCAATAAGATACTGACGTATGAGAAAAACCCGCTGCTTACAGGCTATGCAAAGAAAGCTGCTCTCTTCGGTTTTGATTTAGATAGCAGTACGCATGCAGAGCAATGCAAGATCACCATTGATAACACGTATATTCCCTCAAGTTGGACGATGAGCAATGTATACGATAGCCAGGGTGGAAACCATAGAACAAATGTTATAAACGCAGTCAATGCCGGTCAAAATCTCATCAACCATGCAGATCATTCATCTTCCGATTATATGGGAACTGGATACATAAATCATAACTGGGGCATATATTCTTCTGATGTGGATGCATTCAACAATGGAAACAAACAGAGTATCTTCTACTCGATGGGGTGTGATCCTGCTGCCTATGACAGTAGTAACTGCATCGGCGAACATTTTGTGAGAGATAACAATGGTGGCGGTGTCGCCTTCGTTGGGAACTCTCGTTACGGGTGGTATTCCTATGGATCTTACAACACGTATTCTATGTTGTTTGATACCTATTTTTTCCGATCATTATTTGCTCAGAATCATTACAAGCTCGGTGATTGTTTTTCTGATCATAAAAATGATGCGTATCAAAACGATGATTACTACAAGTACATCTTCACTGAGCTCACCCTTCTCGGTGACCCAGAAATGCCGATTTGGACAGAAGATCCAACAAGTCTTGTTGTCACATATCCAGCTGAATTTCCTATTGGGTCCTCAACCTTTACCGTTCATGTTACTTCAGGTGGCAACCCGGTGAATCAAGCCTATGCCTGTCTATGGAAAGGAAACGAAGTCTATCTCACCGGATATACCAATTCCAATGGAGACATTGTCTTTAACCCATCGCCATCGACAACCGGAGTTATGAACGTAACAGTGACGAAACAGAACTATCTCCCCTACGAAGGCAGTGCAAATGTCATTATTCTCTGTGGCGATGTCAACAATGATGGCGTTATTGATGTAAATGATGTCGTGTATCTTATCGACTATCTGTTCACAGGTAATCCAGCACCAATTCCATTGGTATGTGCTGGTGACTGTAACGGTGGTGGAACAGTAAACGTTGCCGATGTCGTGTACCTGATCAACTACTTATTCAATGCTGGACCTGCACCTGGTGGATGTTGCGGATAAAAGAATCTGTCTTTGTCTCGTTCACTGACGTTTAATTTTTTTTGTTGGCGATGGGAGTGGTATGTTAGGGCAATGGATATAACAATTGCAAGTTTACATACGACACGTTTTGCAATTTTTACAGGAGTCTTCTGAATCTTTTATCTATCATTTGTCTATCTTATACTAGATAGTACAGGACCTAGCAGCGGGGTAGCCTTTCGGACCCATCTGAGATAACCGTGCTGTTGGTTTTTAATTTGGGCGTTACATTCATACATCACAACATATATGCGATGAAACATGATTTAAAACATGTAGAAAAACATAAACAAAGAATAGAGCAAGTTTTATAAATGATTTATGCATAACATGATTATGCATAATCTGGTTAGGTGAAGTTGATGTTTGTGAATCGAAAAAAGGAACTAAGCATAATGGATGCCTATTGGGACTATATCGCGAGTGGCAAACAGATAAATCTTGCGCTATTTGGTTTACGGAGAATAGGTAAAACAGAGCTGCTCTTGAAATTTAAAGAGAAAAAAGAGAGCAGGGGTATATTGATTCCTTATTTAAATATGCAGAAAATTGTGCCTGATCTCAACAATTTTTCTAAACAGTTCTTCATTGAACTGCTTTATACCATGGCTACTTTGACTAAAAAGGTTGAAAAACCGGTTACATGGGATGACCTGTTGGTTCTAGCTACACAATGTGGTGAACTGGAAGGCGTATGTGTAGCAAAGGCATCAAATATACTAAATCAGAGAAAGGTAGATGAAACCGCCGTGCTTGATATGGTGTTCTCTTTTCCTGAAAAAATTGCAGAAAAGCATGATTGTAAAATACTATTTATGATAGATGAGTTCCAGGAGATTTTACATGTTCAGAAAGGTATCCTGCGGATAATGCGAGCGATAACTGAAAAACAAAAGGATGTGAATTATTGGGTTTCAGGTTCTGTTTTCACGGTTTTTGAGGAGCTTTTTGGGTATAAAAATCCGTTTTTTGGGCAGTTCAAAAAAATGAAGTTAACCGGATTCGACCGAGGGAGCAGCCATGAGTTGATAGAGGGGTTGTTACCTGTAACGATGGATACGGCACAAAAAAATACTATTTATGATTTTACTGGTGGTCAGCCCTATTATATCACCGCTATATGTGAACGTGTTATCCAAGAATATGCCATACAGAAGGAAATGGATGGTGATAGTGTGAACTATTGTATCCTTCAGGAACTATTTGGTGAAACAGGTAAGATCAATGAGCACTTTGAATATCTCATGGATGTTTCGTTATCCAGGTTTACCAACAAGGATATGTACAAAAAGATGCTGCTCTATCTTTCTCGGCAGCCTGATACGCTTTCTGGTGTTTCACGGTACATGGGTATGCCAAGTGGTGAGGTGTACAGCTATGTTAAAACACTGCTTAAAACGGATTTGATTGTGCGAGATGGCACCATGTATAGGGTTAGGGATCCTGTGTTTGAAGGTTGGATTAGCAAGTTTTATCTGGGGCTAGATAGGTTTACGTTGAGGGATAAAACAGTTTTTGAAAAGGTTTTCTCAGAGTTGCAGGAAAAATATGTACGAGCATCATCGGAGCTGGGAAAAGCAAAAGAATATGAATTCAAATCGAGGTTGGAGGAAAAAATGGGAGTCAGGTTGAAACAGTACGTTACACCTGATGGTCAGATAGAGTTTGACTTGGTTGGCACGAAAAAGGGTATCGTCTACATTTTTGAGATTAAATGGAGGAATAGACCAGTGAGCATCAGAGATATTATTGATTTCATGGGTAAGGTAAAACGGAGTGATTTCTGGTCGAGGAAGCGGAGATTGTTTGTTGTTTCAAAGAGTGGTTTTGATACGAAGACTCTTGAAACGGCAAGAGAAAACAAGATTATCTGCCTCGATAAAAATATAGATGAGATACGTACGTAACCCATGTTTCTATGAGACTCTCTGCATGCTCTATCATTTTTGTTTGCTGGGTATCATTCCATCAACTGGATTTCAGAAAAAAATAGATGGTTATCTGCCAGATTTTGAAATTTACAATGAACCACGATATGCCCCAAAAACTGGACAAATGGTACGTCTCGAAAACTTGACAACAATTCATATAGAGGAATGGGGTGTGCCCTGAAAACTGGACAGACCTGAATGGTTTTATATGCCCCGAACATTGGACAAACAAAACAGGTGGTGTATAGCGTTTTTTTTTGATTGGAAGAAAACCCGGAAGATCCTGGCGGAGGAAATCAGAGGGTGTTAAAGGGTTTTGCATGCCCTATAAATTGGACAGGGATGGATGAGCTTCAGGTTTGTGTTGGTGATAAGGGGGTGTTAGGCGGTTTAGTGGTATACATTGTAGGTGGTTTTTTGCAGGCACAGTTTGTTGGTTGTTACGTTATATTCTTACAATGTCATGTCATGTGATTTTTACAGGAATCTTCGTTTTCAAGTTAGGATAATCCTTTTCGATACCTTGATATCCAAGGTCATCACCAAGTTCAACTTCCGGTGGTATCGGTGGCGGACCGGTTTTCTTGAAGAGGTCATAATCATGTTGTTTTCCATTCCGGTGTTTGGTTTTATGCAGGATCAATCCCTTTTTGTTCACCATTATCTGTGTTTTCACTGTGTGTTTCTTCTTCTTCCTGGAGTAGTAATTCTTCCGCCGTCTCCTATTCTTGGGCCTGGGTATCTCCTGTTTAGTGGTATCGATAAATGCTTTCATTTCTGGGTAAAGTCTCAGAAGTTCATCCAGATCGTGTATCCGTTGTGTTTGCTTGGTTATCTTCTCAGGTATCGGGATGCAGGTTTTTATCAAGGGTTCTATCATGGCGATGTCTCGGGAGACGTTGCTTAGGTTCAGGTCGAAGAGGAAACCGGCGAGGGCAAGATTGGTATAGAGCCGGTAGTAAAATAAAAGCATCAGCATCCGTTCTTTCAGAGGTAATTTGAATTTTCGTCCTTCCCCGATTGCTCTCTTTCGGTTTTTTTTCCTTAATCGTTTTTGTTCATGTTTTGGATATTTTTTTTCCAGTTGTGTGTAGATTCGGTCAAATTCTTCACAGGTGAGTCCTGTGAATGTGCGAAACAGCCCTGGCGTTCTTGATAATTTTTCGTAGGTCAACATAGGTGCATCCATCCTATGTTAAGTACAATCTCTAATTGATATTAGCAATTTTAATTTATCTCTATTTTATTGACAATTTTGAATCAATCGACAGATTTATATTACCGAATAACATACGTATATTGTGCCCCCTAAATTAAAGCGTGATAGTATGACATACATAGAAATAAAAACAATCCATGGAAGACAGTACAAGTACCTTCGAAAAAGCATCAGAGATGGAAAGAAAGTACGTCATGTCACCATCAAATGTGTAGGACCTGTCATACCTGTTTATAAGACTGGAAAATCCCGTAAGACAAACGCATCCATCTATGTGAGAACCCTGGAACCCGATGACGTCAACACACTGAAAACAGCAACACGATCAAGCAATGTGTTCACCAGAGACCGAGCAAAGATCCTGCTCCTCTCGTCTCAAGGATACTTTGCACGGTACATCGCAGAAAAACTAGGTTGTGACGCACGAAAGGTAAGGACAGCGATCAAAACGTTCAACACAAAGGGATTGAACGCATTGGAGCGAGGAAAAGCTAAAGGAGCAGAACCACGGATCACCAAAGAGCAACAAGCCAAGATACTGATGATTGCATCAACCGAGCCGCATCGGCTCGGTTTGCATTTCACCACTTGGAGTCTCTCCAAACTCAGAGCTTATAGTATGGAACAGAAAATCGTTGACACGATCTCGATCGAGAGTGTCAGGCAACTTCTGAAACGTGAGCGGATGAAACTTCGGAAAAGCAAACGTTTTCAATACAGTAACGACCCGTTGTTCGCTAAAAAAAACTCGTGATCGACTGGCTTCGCTTTACACCACCTCTGAACAGTATCACCTTCAGTTTTGACCAGAAAGCTAAGATCGCAATCAAACAATATGCCGGCTGCATCTACACCAAAGAAAATTTCGTGCGACATCCTGCAAAACAAAAAACTAGAGGATTACTCGAGATGCCCGCAGCAATCAACATCCACACCGGACAAATTCACTACTGGTTCTACGACTGGAAAAACAGCTTCATTATCATAGAATGCTTCGAAGATCTTCTCAGATTCTACCCTAATCAGGACATCTACATAATCCTGGATAATTGGAGCGCACATACCTCATATGTTCTGCATGTATGGAATTTTTTTCACCCGCGACTTCATCTGGTGTACCTTCCAAACAATGCCAGCTGGATGAACATGATCGAACGTGTGTTCGCCAAATATGACAAGGATATTTTACAGAACAGTAATTTTCAGACCGTCCGGGAAGCAATGGAAAAAACCGCTCAATATTTTGATAACGAATCAAGTTTTAGGAATTGGTCTAGTTAACCTAATTTTTAAGAAAAGTATATATATATGAAAAACAATATATAAGTATAAGAAAAGACGGCTAGGACGGAAAATAGAAAAGGCCTATCCTAGAAGGAAAATAAAAAAAAATAGGAAGGGACTGAAAAAATGATAAAGGAAGTATTTTCAGATGAAGAGTTCTCTTCGGTAATGCAAATGGACAAATCGAAATGTGGCGGGGGTTCTTATGGATCCTGTTATGCCTGTTGGTATTACCATGGAGGACCAAGAGCATCAGATATTCTCATGTAAGCAAAAAAAGTAGGGATATTTCCAAAAGAAATATCTCCTCTATTTCTTATACCAATTAGAGGAAAATAGTACAGACATAAAATTCATATTTTTTCCAACTCGCATAACCAGAGAAAATCTGGAAAAATATATATTGTCCTACTTTATAGTATGTTTAGATGATGGGATACGCATTCCTCATTAAGGTGGTCTAAATCGTGGGATCTATAACACATACCAATCTATTTATTCATCGTTTCAAAACCGATAATAACTATTACATATACGATGTAAATACGAACCAAATCCACTGTGTCGACCAGATCACCTACCATATGCTCGATGATTACGGTACTCTCACACAGGAACAAATCATCAACAAATATAAAGACCAAGCAGATCCCACCGAAGTGGCCAACACATTAAAAATACTCGAAACAACAATATACAAAGATAAAATATTTTCCAATCACCGTCCAGCAGCATTAAAATTTGCTGAATCACAAGCTAGTATAAAACACAACCTCTCCACACAACTAAGCCGACTCGTCTTAAACATCACTGAGCAATGCAACATGCGCTGTAAATATTGTTCCTACTCAGGAAAATACCCCTACGAACGAGTTCACCAAAACCAACATATGACTCTCGAGACCGCAAAAAAAGCCGTTGACTTCTATCTATTGCACAGCTGCCAAGATCCAGGACAGATCATCGGATTCTACGGCGGTGAACCATTACTGAATTTTAATGTTATCAGAGGAATTGTATACTATACTGCGGATATATCGAAGAAAAAAAATGTTTATTTTAAGATAGAAACAAACGGTACGTTGTTAAATCAAAACATAATCGATTTTTTTATTGAGAATAATTTCATCATTTCTATAAGTTTGGATGGACCGAGAGAGATACACGATCAGAATCGGATCCTTAAGAATGGTAGAGGAAGTTTCGATACAGTGATTCGTAAGTTAACAATGATTAAAAATAGGGATAAAGACTACTACAACCGATATGTAAGGTTCATGATAACGATCGTTCAACCGGATACCTTTTTAGAAGTAGAACAATTTTTTTCATCCTTCGATTTAATGACAGAGCAGATACCTACAGTGACTTATGTTGATAGTAAGGACACTACTTTTTTCAGATCGATTGATTCTGTGGAACTCTGGAAATTAAAAATAAAAAATGAACAAAATAAGCTTAAAAATGAACTTTATCAACTGTTAATAAATGGAGGATCGGCGAAGGGAAAACCGGTAATGGAATTATTTGATCTCTTTCTGATAGCCATCGTGACAAGGAGCCTGTCTCCCCTCTCGGATGTTTATTGTCCTCCGAGAATTTGTGTTCCTGGCTTAGTGGAACTTTTCGTAAATGTAAAAGGGAAATTTTTTATTTGCGAATCGTTTGGTGAACATTTTTGTATTGGGGATGTTAATAACGGTTTCGATTTTGATGCCATCTTCAAATTATTGGAAACATGGCGTTCTCTTAATGAGACCGAGTGTCTGAATTGTTGGGCTTTACGATTGTGCAAATTATGCTGGGTCCATGCGCGAAAAGGAGACGAACTCGCCTTAGAACGGATGCGAAAATCCTGTAAAAATATGCGTGAATCACTAGATATATATTTAAGTTTCTATGCTTCAGTCATGGAGAAAAACCCCAGCGCATTTGATTTTCTAAAAACATTATCAGATCAGCATAAAAAGTTTGAAGCATAGAACGTAATGCTCGAAAAACAGTAGCTTCTTAATATTTTTATGATATTTTTCAATTGAAACATAAAGAAAAAATATATATTGTTCTATCCTTTATCAAAGCGGATGATAGGATGAACATCACTCCATAAGGATGGTTTAGTCATGCGAGCTATACAACTGAACAACCCATTTATTCATCGTTTCAAAACCGATAATAATTATTACATATACGATGTCAATACGAACCGAATCCACTGCGTCGACCAGATCACCTACCAAATTCTCGATGATTACAGTACTCTCACACAGGAACAAATCATCAACAAATATAAAGACCAAGCAGATCCCACCGAAGTGGCCAACACACTAAAAATACTCGAAACAACAATACACAAAGACAAAATATTTTCTAACCACCGTCCAGCAGCATTAAAATTTGCCGAATCACCATCTAGTATAAAACACAACCTCTCCACACAACTAAGCCAACTCGTCTTAAACATCACTGAGCAATGCAACATGCGCTGTAAATATTGTATATACTCAGGAAAATACCCCTACGAACGAGTTCACCAAAACCAACATATGACTCTCAAGACCGCAAAAAAAGCAATCGATTTCTATCTCTCAAACAGTCGTCAATCGAAGAAACACATCATTGGATTTTATGGCGGCGAACCACTCTTGAAATTTGAGTTGATAAAGAACGTTGTTGAATACGTAAAAGAAAAAAAGAAAGTATCTGATATTATTTTTAGTGTCAGCACAAATGGTATATTATTAAACAAGAGTTTGATTGATTTTTTTTATGAGAATAATTTTTTCCTTTCAATTAGTCTCGACGGACCGAAAGAGATACATGATCGGTATCGGGTCTTTAAGAATGGTAGAGGAAGTTTTGACACAGTGATTCGTAAGTTAAAAATGATAAAAAATCGCGATGAAGAGTATTATAAGAAATCAGTAACTTTTTTATTAACCCTTTCATCTAGTGAGTTATTGGAATTAGAGCATTTCTTTTCATCTTGTAATTTAACGGTGGGACAAAATCTAGTCATTAGTGATATCAGAGAAGAGGATACAACTTTCTTTAATGTTGCTAGGAAGAATAACTCTAATTTGAAAAAGAATAAGAGTAATTGTTTATCTCGGTTTAAGATGGGGTTAATAAACGGGAAAGCAGGAGGAATGGGATTTTTAAGTATCTTATATGGATCATTATTTACACCTCTCATTAAGAGGCCATTAACTATGTTATGTGATGAGTATTATCCACCAGAAATTTGTATACCTGGCCTAAGTAGATTATTTGTGAGTATAAAAGGGAAGTTTTTTATTTGTGACATGTTTGGTGAACATTTTTGTATTGGGGATGTTAATAACGGTTTCGATTTTGATGCCATCTTCAAATTATTGGAAACATGGCGTTCTCTTAATGAGACCGAGTGTCTGAATTGTTGGGCTTTACGATTGTGCAAATTATGCTGGGTCCATGCGCGAAAAGGAGACAAACTCGTCTTAGAACGGATGCGAAAATCCTGTAAAAATATGCGTGAATCACTAGATATATATTTAAGTTTCTATGCTTCAGTCATGGAGAAAAACCCCAACGCATTCGATTTTCTAAAAACATTTCCAAACCACCAACTGAAGGTCTAAAGATGATCAACAACAATAGAAAAAAAGGAGACAAAAAAGTTGAAATGTACCTTGAGAATGCTAGAAATTCAGATGGGACAAACACTTCTCTTAGCATCCTTAAACGCCTTGGTCGAAGATTTCTACTTATTGGTAACTTTAGAGAAGCCGAAAGAGTTCTGAAGATAGCTCTTCAAAAGAAACCAGAGGATACTTCTAGCAAAATGCTTCTTGGGCAAACTTACTATCGCTCGGGACAACTAACCAAAGCACTTGAAATATTTGAGAGATTACCAAAAACACCTGAGGTTTTATACCATATTGGAAAAATCTATGCATTTAGAGAATGTTGGGATGAATCTTTAGAATATTTTGAAAAACTAAAAACGGAAAGTCAAAAATCAGGCGATATCTCTTGGGTAACACTAGCTGAATCGGAAATAAAAATTATAAAGGGTGCTGATACTGCAGAATTTAAAGATCTCGATCCACATATTCAGGGGATAATCAAATCTGCGCCATCTCAAAGTAAATTTCCTGAAGCTGGGGCCGTTGTTCTCTTAAAAGAGAGAATGTTTGAAGCAGAAGAGAATGCTTACACCATTAAAATCCATAAACTTATTAAGATTTTTAACACGCGAGGAAAACAGGAATACGGTGAAGTCAGAGTTGCCTATGATGATACATATGAATATGTAGATATTAATTTTGCTCGGGTTATCAAACCTGACAATTCTATAACATCACTTTCACCCATATTTTTTAAGATTACAACTCCTTATTCAGATTTTCCTCTTTACTCCAACTGTAAATATCGGGTCATTTCATTTCCAGGGTTGGAGGAAGAAGTTATATTAGAATATCAAGTAACAAAGACGAGGATAAAACTAGTTAATGGTAAAGATTTCTGGGATATACACAAATTTAGTGAACCAGAACTGGTGCTCTACCAAACATATTCAGTTAGCTTCCCTATTGGAAAAAAGATTCATGTAAAAATACTTGAAACCAATAAGAAGCCGATCGACACTATAGAAAAGCAGAAAAAAACGCTCACCTGGGAATTTAAAGATGTACCACCAATTATATATGAAGAATTAATGCCTCCACTTGATGAAGTAACGCCACAGATATATATCTCTTCGTTTGATAGCTGGGCTAAATTCTGTAACTGGTGGCGAAGTCTCTATCAGAACCAGATAAACATAGATGATGAAATAAAACTGAAAGTTAATAAACTTACATCTCAAATAGCTGATCCAGAAGAGAAGGTTAGAACGATCTATGAGTGGGTAACATCACACATCAGATATATTGTTTTAGAATATGGAGAGGCTGGTTTTAGACCACATAAAGCAACAGAGGTTTTTAGAAATAGATATGGGGATTGTAAAGATCAAGCTATTTTACTTATTACAATGCTAAGAGAAGCTGGAATGGAGGCATATCCTGTTCTTCTTGGTGTTAAAAGAAGGAACCTAGTCAAAGAGATACCAATGATGCAGTTCAATCACTGCATCACAGTAGTAAAAATAGATGGAAAGTATATATTTCTTGATCCAACTAAAGAGGCTTGCCCATATGGTTATAACCCTGCCTGGAATCAAGATAAGACCGGTTTGGCTTTTATAGATAATGGATACGAACTTTTGAAAGTACCTCTGAAGAGCGCCTATGAAAATAAAGAGATAATAAAAATGAAAATAACGGTAAAAAATGATGGATCTATTAATGTTCAGAAAATAGGAATAATGCATGGCGAGAAGGCGTTGAAGTTGAGAGGATGGTTTAAATCTGGCAGCTCTGATAGAATCAGGGAGACTTTGGAGCGGGAGATGTCAAGATCTTGCCCTGGAAGCGTGTTGCTTGATTATTCAATTCACAATCTTGGTTCTCTCTCTCGACCATTTATTCTTGAGGAGAATTATCAGGTCCGCAACTGGTTAAAAGAAGTAGGTGGTGATAATCGATCGTTCAAATTATCCACGGTTGAGATTTTCACTGCAGGAACTGGGAAAAGGAAGAGAAAATATAGTATTGATTATGAGACAACGGAATGGAAGGAGTACAAGATTGAAGTTTATTTACCAAAAAAGATGAAACCAATATTTATTCCGGATGCTTTTAAACTGAGAAACAGATATGGCTCTTTCTCGTATAAGGTAAAAATTGAATCTTCTAGATTAAGGATAAACATATCATATATTCGAAAAGTTGCACGAATACCCTCTGAGGGATACATGAAATGGAAAAGGTTCAGTGATGAAGTAGTAAATAAGCTTCAGCAGGAAATTGTTTTTAGTACCTAAACTCCGCATTTTTTAGCGTATTAAGGAGAGAGACCCTTGACCTTTATGTCGAGAATGAAGCATGTCTTATAATACAATAATCTAGAAGGTTGGAATCCTTCCTGTGCTTTGCCAAAGGGTGCACGGACATGAGCCAATTAATTAAATACTGGATCTGGACATAGCGGGCCGTGTATAGGTTTGCATAGCATGCATCCTAGAGGCGGATTCATACCTGGTTTTTCGTAATCCATATTATCACCCCTTTTTCTTTCATAGTTATAATTATATACGTAATAGTATTTAAACTCTTTCTAAGTTTAGTAGGCGACATTAGTTTCTGGACAAATTGGTTAGAGATCCAGATACTTCAATTTGTCCAATTATTTGTGTCGTTGACTAGTTAGATATTCCTGTGATTTTGTGCCATCTCATCGAGGGTACCAAAAAATCGACGAGACTTTTCCTTGTCAAAGAGAGGAAATTCAGTAGCGAAAACCAGTCATGGTACGATTTTGGAGGAATATCTTTAGCAGTAGATGACCAAATAGTTTTTGTACTCTTGTGCATCTCAGATTCTGGGGATGCGGGATGAAAAAAAGAACAATTAGTGAACCAGTTCACTAAATCATTCATTAGGGATGATACGTTTTTAAAGAAAGAAAAGATATGCATTGGATACTTTAACCATTCAAACGAGACATTCATGATCATTCCTAGACGGCAGGAGAACCAGATCTGCTATCAGCAATGGCTTTAATAAATGGGGTATAACAGGAAGATATAAAACTGAAAATAATTTGATAGGATTATATGAAGAAATTGATTTTGAATGATGATGCAATCTATCGAAAGGAGAAGGACTCCTATATAGCATATAATCCTTTAAATTTGCAACTACAAATTTTCAATAAAACCTCTGCTGATATTTTAGAAATGTGTAAATTCGTAATTTCGCAGGATGAAGTAATTTTAGGGATGAAAAAATTGTATTCACATGAGGTAGATGATGATACACTAACTCAGGACGTTGTGGAATTTATTAATGATATGGTAAAGAAAGGATGGATAAAAGAAGTGGACAATGGCATAAAGAGAAAGACATCTGCTAAGATTTTTTTTGAAAATGTTAATTTCACTCTTGATAATAGCTTACACATGCCATTAGTAAGTTTTTTGGAGATAACAAAAGGGTGTAATCTAAGATGCCGTCACTGTCATATTGAAGGTGGTAAAAGATATAAACAGGAATGCTCAACTGCCGAATGGATGCGGGTAATAGATGCATTATGGGAGAACGGCGTTTTTGTGTTAGTCTTCTCCGGTGGCGAACCATTTTATAGAAAAGACGCTATTGAGTTACTACAATATGCCGATAACAAGGGGTTCTTAATTTCGATAGCATCAAATGGACTTTTACTTAATGATGATTTGATTGATCAATTATCCAACCTCAAACATCTAACATCTATAGCGATAAGTCTAGACGGTGCAACTCCTGAAACCCATGAGTTTATCCGAGGCAAAAGGACTTATGTGAAGACGATAGATGTAATTAAAAAACTGAACGACCGCAGATTTCCCATTGAGATAGATACCATTATTTATAAAGATAATCTATCGGAACTCGAAGACTTCGTTAAGCTTCTTGACAGGATGGGTATACATACCTTTGGTTTTGGAAAATTAATTTCAAGAGGACGAGGAAAAAAAATATCTGACATGAGGTTATCCAATGAAGAATTTATTAATTTTACAAAAAGATTAGATGAAATATCAAAAAATCCACAAATCAGTGTTCATGTTAGTAATGAATTTTTAGATACAGTCAAATACATCACGACACCAGAGATTTCAAACAGCAGGACTCAAAAAAAGAGTAAAAATAAACCTTATGCATGTGGAATGGCGTATTCTCAAATTGTGATTGATCCCGAAGGTAATGTGTTTCCATGTTTGTATTTTAGAGGAAGGAAGTATTGGCTTGGAAATATAATCAATCAAAGTTTATTCGACATATGGCATCACTCTAAAAATCTCACCATATTAAGATCTTACTCCGCAAACGATTATGAACAGTGTCGAGGATGTAATTTAGCAAATGAATGTAAAGGTGGGTGTAGGCTCGACGCCTACGATTCAAGCGGTTCCTTCTTTGGATATTTACCTAGCTGCCCTAAATTGGTTGCGAAACACTTAAAACCAACGTGATTAAAATAGTTTTTAGTAAGACAAAAACTGCGATTTCGTAGATGGATGCAGAATTGATACTCTTGAATCTGTCAGAAAGTCATTGAGAATCTGTATAAAAGAAGATTTTTTATGATGCTATGCCCATCGGGCAAGGGTACCTTCTCTCTCCGCTTTTTGTATCCCTTTCTTGAACACCCAGAGACCAAGGGGGAACAGGATACATGAAAAAAGAATCAAATAGAGTATTGCTACCTGAACATCAC
>Ga0315289_10002487_pt1 | contig 28175 bp, 19 predicted proteins | sample YL17G11_40_MG_FD_203452 | JGI IMG/M metagenome (GOLD analysis project Ga0315289, IMG submission 203452) | Sediment microbial communities from Yellowstone Lake, YNP, Wyoming, USA - YL17G11_40 | ecosystem: Environmental > Aquatic > Freshwater > Lake > Sediment | place: USA: Wyoming | collected... | reverse complement strand
GGGATTGCATTTAGCTTCTCATAATAAAATTTTCGTTCGGTGAAGTTGTGCGCCTGGTTGAAATAAACAAGGTTTTCAAAGTATGCCGCTTCGGTTTTACTTAATGCCAGGGCCCCGCACATCTTTACCACGGACGCGCGCGATAGGTTTTTCCTGCCGTTGATGACATTGAAGACGAAAGACTTGCTGGTGAAACCAGCTTTCCGGGAGAAGTTCTGATAAGAGAATGATGAGCTGGAAGCCTTCTTCTCTTCGTAATAGTCGGCGAGAAACTTTCGGTAATCCTGGTAGTTAAAGACGCTGGGCATGGTTTTTCCTCCCTGCTGATAATCTACCACAAACAGAGAGAAATATCAAGCATGGGAAGAAAATAAGGTGTTCCGCTGGAGAACGCTCAAAACCTCAATATAGAGGATCAGGCCCAGATCATTTTGGCGCGGGCTGACACTTGCTTCGGGTATTGGAATTAAAATTCATAAGTTGATGCCGCGAAAAAAGAAATTCCAATCCTACAATCCAAAGGCTATTTTAAGAAAGGTCGCGCCTCAATGCTCTGCGCGCGGCGCGATTTCGAATCCCGCAACCCTCAGGAGCCCTTAATGACCGTCCAGACCCACAAGCAGATGGCGAATTTCATCTGGAGTATCTGCAACCTTCTCCGCGGCCCGCATAAGAGGAATGAATACAGGAAGGTAATTCTGCCGTTGACCGTGCTTCGGCGTTTTGATTGTATTCTCTTGCCGAAAAAGCAGAAGGTGCTCGATGAATTCGCAAAGCAAGAAGTTATTATGGTCCTTTCGCCGGAAGTTACCAAAGGAATTAGTGTATCTTGAGCGTGGCACGCCGGCGCGGAGGATGAAATTAAAAGCGAAAGTGTTTGCGAAGCAAAAAGGTATTTGCGCATCGTGCGGGAAAAGGCCTTCTGCCTCGGCGGAAGGCGGCTTAAATTCATCAAGGGGGGGTGCAATTTGTACCACCCCTTTTGTTGTGGTCGCCGGAAAAGTATCTTGATGATCCGCAAGGCCTGAAAGGAAAGGCGGTCATGCGGTGCGCCGTCGGGATTTAGCACGCATAAGATTTTCCCAAATGGGCATCTGTTCATGTCTTTGATCGGCAGCATTGAGTTTTCATTTCCAAAAATCGGCGATTACCGGCTGGATATAACCGCGGATAAGAACAAGCTGGGGACTGTGTATCATTATAATATCGAGATAACAAAGGCGCCGTGAGCGGCAGAGCGCTGCCGTTCGCGTCGATTATAGGAAGAAATGATCGATATATGCCCGTTTCAACGGGCCAACGCAGTCCTCCGCATAAACCCGCGGCCGCCGAATTCATTCGGTCGGCGTTGATGAAATACCGGCAGTCCACCAAAATCCGCATAATCGTATTCGGCATTTAGTTGGAGCGAGTCGCGGCTCGCTCCTGTTGCGTTAATGGATATCAATCATAATTCCGTTTGTCAATACAGGTTGGAGCAGGGGCGTTGCATGCAACGCCCCTGCTTCGAGTATTGGAATCAGGAGGTTAATGGTTCCGGGGTTTCATCCCGCGGTCTGCGGGATCGGATTCAGGATTTCTAATTTCCGGCATGGCCGGTTCCCACTGATCCCCGGTCCACTATGTATCCCATAATGTGGAAAATATTATTGCTCTTATCAACATGCGGCCTGCGGTTTTCCGGGAACACGAAGAGGTCTATGGCCGCCATGCCCGCGGCAACAGCGTTGAATTCGTACGTGGTAAGGCCGCACGAAAGTGATTCCAGCGTGTTGTTGAAGCCGATCAGCGAGATGTCGCGCGGAACCATCATGTGGCGCCGGGCCAGAAACGGCATGAGCGCCTTGGTGGCTATCCAGTCCTCGGCCGCGACCCATGCGGTCACGCCTTCGATCGCAAGCGCCTTTTCGCAATTCACGTCGAACCGGCGCCACACGCCGGCGATTTCACCCTGCCATTCGCGCATCTCTATCATGATGCTTTCCCTGCGGGGCGACGGGCCGAATTTCGCCTCCAGAAGGCGGCGCTGCCTTTCGAGATAGCGCAATTGACTCTCAGTATTTTTCGACAGCGGCCCCAATGGCGGTTCCGCGGGTGCGCTCTGTGACGCGCGCGAATACAAAGGAGTGATCGCATCCGCATACCCCGCGGCGCCAAAGGCAGACCTGAGTCCCTGCAGATGGTCCTCGGACCATTGCATGTCCGGCGAATGCGCGAAATAGCAGATGTTCCGATGGCCGCGGGAAATCAGGAATCGGCCGACCTCATAGCCGCTTGCAAACCCCAGATCGCCCCAGAAAAACAGGTCGCGGCTTTCAAGTGCGCCGCGGTACACATGCTGCTGGTCGCCGTCGAACAGAAACACGGGCCGCTTATGGGAAAGGAGCGCGCGCGCAAGCGCGATCTGCCGCGCTGCCTCGGGATAATCGGGCGCAAGCCACACGGCCGATCCCAGAAGATCAGGCATTTTTTCGAATGACGCCAGATCATCCGAAAAACCCTTGAGAACGAAACGCAGGTTCCTGCGGCTGCATTCGTTTTCCATGGCATTGATGAGCGGATAGACCCAGGTGCGCAGCGTGCCCTGCATTTCGATCAACTCGTACAGGCCCTGGCTCAGCACCAGCAGGATTTGCGAACCCGCGCGCCGGGCGGAAAATTGCCGGATGCGATATTTTTTCTTATGCCGCACGAGCACGCCTTCGTCCTCCAGCGCGCGCAGCAAACGCTTGAGCGTAGCAAAACAGACCCCGTAAAGTTCGGACAACTCTTTACACGACGGGAGTTCTGGCCGGGTCCTGAAACGTCCCTCGGCGATATCACGCCGCAAACGCCCGGCAACAGCCTCCGTGCGGCCGGTACGCCGATCTTCCTGGGAATGCGCAATAGGGCCGGCCGGCGCCGCATGCAGCCGGATCCCGCGGCCGGGACTGACCTGCAGCCTGCATTTTTCGCGCACCCGCGCCAGCGCTTTGCAAATAATCGGCACCGATACTCCGGTGGCCAGGGCGATTTTGCGCACCGGCGGCAGGCGCTGGTCCCCGCGACGCACGCCATCGCTCACCAGCCGTTCGAGATACGCGACAGCCGAATCCAAAGCAGGCCTGCTATTGCTTCCGGACATGCCATGCTCCTGCCTATACAACTTTAACAATAATATTCAATAATTTAATTAATTCCTATGCTACAAGCAAGCCTATCGAGTATTATATCCCCAAGCCACAAAGGGGGACCGTATGAAGCTGTTTCATATTATTGCGCGACAGCGCGCATTCAGCGCGATTCTTGTGATCTGCTGCATCAGCCTTGCGGCCCAGGCGTACACGCGCGGCCGGGTCAAGATCGTGAACAACACGGTGGTGACCGATCAGGGCACGCTGCTGCGGGGCGTGGACGCCCTGCTTTTCAGCGGAAAGGACACCTATACCTACAGCAAAGACTGGTATGCAATGGTCAAACGCAATGGTTTCAATTGCGTGCGGCTTGCGGTCCAGTTCTGTCCCCAATGGCAATCCGATCTGCGCATAGCACCAAAAATCCCCTACATCGATACGGCCGTGAACGTGGCGGAATCGCTGGGCATGTATATCGGCATTGACTTTCACGACGTCTTTGGCACTAAAACCGACACCCTGCTTAAATTCTGGGACATTGTGGCGCCCCGGTATAAAAACCGGACCCATGTGATTTACGAACTTGCCAATGAGCCGAACTGGGGCATACAGAACGAACCGATTTTTTATGCGCGACTTCGCGCCCTTGCTCCGCTCACGCACATCATCCTCTTTTCATTCGCCCGGCCCGATTACGGCATGCTGGAGCAGGTCAACCAGAACCAGCAGGGCATCAACTGGACGAATGCGTCGGTAGGCTATCACCCCTACTTTTCATCCAACGCCGACGGCATCATCCGCCTGCATACGAAATTTCCCTGTATGACAACCGAGCTTACCCCGCATCCGGGCGTGAATGACTGGAACAGCATGCAGCCGCTCAATGGCGACAGTTGGGGCTGGGTAAAATGGCACGAGCAGGTGGGGATAAGCTGGTGGCTCTGGTACTGCGGGCCCATGGAATCGGAACTGCAGCCGCTGCTTTCGGATGCCCGTAATCGGGGCTATATATGGCAGCCCGATAATTTCACCACCATGGTGACGGTCCCAATCAACGGATCGGATGCCGTCGACCCGCAGGCGATATTCGCAACGCCCCGGGGTTTGATGATGAACGGCATCGCCCCCCGCACGGCGCGCGTATTTGACATAACGGGCAAACTCGTGACCGTGGGAAATGAGGGCGTCAACGCGCTGCGGCCGGGATATTATGCGGTCCGTTCGGAAGGCAGAAAGCATGCTTCGGCCGGCGCAGCCTGCATCGCGCCATCAAAGGAATAGCAGCCTATGAATACCATTATCCGTCGGCATCCGGGAAAACCGCATCACGCGCTCATGAGCCGCTTGGTCGCCGCGCTCACGGCGCTCCTTGCGCTGGCAGGCGGCATTGCTGCCCAGTTCGACGCCACGCCGCCTAGTGCGCCCGCCGGCCTAACAGCGAAAGCCACGAATCCCTCCGGAATAGCCGTTGCACTCTCCTGGCATCATGCGATTGACAACGAGAGCGGCGTATCGGGCTACCGGATCTACCGGGACGATGTGCAGATCGCCGAAACAGCGGACACCACGTTCGCCGACAATACCCCGCTCGATCTCACTTCATATTCCTATCAGGTTTCGGCCCTCAACGGTTACACCGTGGAAAGCGCGCTGGGACAGGCCGTTTCGCTGACAACGCCAGCGGACCGGGTCGCACCGCGCATTCTTTCGGCGTCCGGCTATTCGACCCTCACGAACGGGTTGGCGACAAGCACGGTGCTGATTTACTTCAGCGAACCCGTGAATGAAACGGATGTCTACGATACCGCGAATTATAAAATTGACAATGGAGTGCGGCTTTCCAATACGATCCAATCGCAGAACAACGGCGCCGCAATCGTGATCACCACGGCCGCATTGCTTTCCACAGGACAGCATAGCCTGCTGTGCAAAAACCTTTCTGACCTGGCCCATACGCCGAATGCGGTCCCGGCCGCGAACGCCACCGCCAGTTTCAGCATCGAACCACTGCGGCTCTGGTATGATTTCAACCAGGCGTCCATCGCAAATAATCCCGGCGCCATTCCCGATTTGTCGACAAATCGATATAATGCCACCATCAAGGGAAGCAATAACCAGATCATCACATCAAAATTCGGGCTGGCTGTGGGATTGAGCGGCAATATGTCCGAAATCGATGTTCCGGCGAATATCGTCCAGTCACTCGCCGCGACTACCGTTGCTCTCTGGATCAGATTCGATATGCCCCAGGCTACGCTATTAAGCGGCGTCAGGATTTTTGATTTCGGGAATGGCGGCACCGGAGCCATGTATCTGACGCCCAAGGGAAGCACCGGCAAACCTGTTTTTGCCATCACGACTTCCGGATCCGCGGGCGAACAACGCATTACCGGTTCGTCAAGCTTCCCCATGAACGCCTGGGTGCATGTGGCGATCACGTTGAACGGCGCCACCGGCATTCTTTACATAAATGGAGTTGAAGCCGGGAGAAACGCCGCCATGACTCTTACCCCCTCATCGATAGGGTCCACCACGAGGAATTATCTGGGCTATTCGCCATCCGCCGCCAATCAATTTCTGATAGGTTCCATCGATGATTTCCGCATTTTCCCGCGCGCCCTTTCCATGTCCGAGATCAATGCCAGCGCAGGTTCGGGCGCCGTGAGCGTCCACGAAGTCCGCGCCTTCCCCGTGCGCATGTACGCGGCAGGCGTTGCCAACATGCGCGTGCATGTGGCGGACGACGGTTTCGCATTCAGCCTGAAAAAGGCGGCGCCCGAACATGCGGGCTGCGAGATCTTCGACCTTCTGGGGAAGCCGGCGCCGGTGGCCATCCGCCTGTCAACCGCGCCGGGCCTGTACATTGCAAAACAATAATCCTATCGAAAGGGGAAATTATGCGTTGCCGATTGATTCCGGAAAAGGGGATACCGCGGACCGCAGCTCTTCGGGCCGGAGAATGCCTGCAGGGCATTCTGGCGCTGGTCCTGGCACTCGGGTGCCTGCAGGCAGCGAATGCCTATACCCGCGGCAGAGTGAAAATCATGAACTATACCGTCGTAAGCGACCAGGGCACGCTGCTCCGGGGCATAACCACGGACATTTACAATACCGGAAGCACCCAGGCCTGGAATGTCGCGTACTGGAAGCAGGCATCGGACAGCGGTTTTAATTCCATGCGCCTCTCCGTTGAGTTTGCCCAGCCGTGGCAGACCGACCTGAACATTCCGAATAAGCTCCCCTTGATCACGCAAGCGGTAAACGCGGCGGAACAGGCCGGCATGTACGTTGGGATCGATTATCATGATATCGGATGCCATACCGCAAAGCATCCATTTGATTTCTGGAATGCGGTCTCCCCCATGTTTCGCGACCGCACGCATGTCATCTATGAGATCAATAATGAAGGCAACTGGCCGCCGGAGAACTGGACCCGGTTTTATAAGCTGATCCGGCACCATGCGCCGTTGACGCATATCATCATTTTTTCATCCCCTGTGGCCAACGGCAGCCTGACGGGATATCCCGGCCAGGTCCGGGGCGTGGACTGGACCAGGGCATCAGCCGGCTATCATCCCTATTCCACGTCGAATCCCGTCAATATCATCAATCTCCATGCAAAGTATCCGTGCATCACGACGGAGCTTACTCCCTATCCGGGCTTACATGATTGGAACATCATGCAATACCTTAACGGCAATACCGCCGACAGCCTGGGCTGGGTCAAATTTCATGAGCAGCAGCAGATCAGCTGGTGGCTGTGGGGCGTTGGCTCCGCCAGCGCCTGGAAACCGGTGCTGACCTATGCGCGCAGGGACGGCTATATGTGGCAGAAAGACAATTTCACCACCGGCCCGGCTGTTCCTTTCAGCGCGACATTCGCAGCGGGCGATGACACGATCTGGGCCGGCGATACGCTCTGCCTTGCCTGGGAATGCCCGCAGGCCACCGGCGTGTCAATTGACAATGGGATCGGCGCGGTCTCAAATGCCGGCAGCAAAACATTGGTCCCGGCCGCGACAACCACCTATACCTTGACGGCGCAAGGATCCGGAGGTCCGGTCACCAGGCAGGCTGCCGTGGTCGTGCGACCGCTGCTTCCCGCGTCAAATCCCGCTGGGCTGGTACCGGGGCTTACCTATAAGTGCTATCAGAACTCAATGGGGTCCGTGCCTGATTTCACCAGCTATGCGCCGGTATCCACCGGAACATGCGCCAATTTCGATCTCTCCGTGGCATGCCGCACAACCAATCTGGGCATGCGCTACGAGGGCTATTTTTCGGTTCCCAAGGATACCCTCTATACCTTCGCCGACTCAGCGATGTACGGATGCAAAATCTACGTGGATAATGTCCTTGCCTGCAACAACGCATCGTGGGGGATCGGCGGCGGCGGGGCCACGGTGATCGGGACCGTAGGGCTCAAGGCGGGAATGCATGCCATTCGCGTCGACTATATCCTTGTTAACAGCAGCAGCGGATGGTTCTCCGTGGACATGAACTGGAAACCGATTCCCACCAGCAATCTGTTCCGCTCGACCCAGCCGTCGGATATCGAGCATCCGATCGTATCCGCGATGTCGGACCGAGGGGCATTCATGATGCGTGAAGGCATTCTCGCCGTGGGCAATAACCCCGCGGATGTCAAGGTTTTCGATACAAGGGGAAAGCAAGTGCTCGTCTCTGATCGTCCGGTCATGGGGACTGCCGATCTGCGGTCGCTCGGGTCCGGCTGCTATACGGTGCGCCTCGAACGGCCGGGCTGCCGCCGTATCATGATCTTCGCCATCCCATAACTATTTGAAAAGGAGCGGCACACCATGAAAAGCCCATTGCGCGCGTCTGCGATGATTTCTCTGCTGTTCATCGGATGCATCAGTTTTGCGTCCCACGCCTATATGCGCGGACGCGTAAAAAACCAGAACTTCACCGTCGTATCCGATCAGGGCACCAATCTGCGCGGAATTACGGTAAACGTCACGAGTTCGGTCGGGAATGCCGGGAGCGTTTCGTATTGGAGGCAGGCCGCGGACAGCGGCTTCAATTCAATGCGGCTGGGCGTCCAGTTCGCGCAGCCCTGGCAGACGAACCTGGAAATCGCGCCCAAGCTTCCATGGATCGAGCAAGCGGTCGCCGCATCAGAATCGGCAGGCATGTATATCGGCATCGACTACCACGACATTTCCGGCACCGAAGCGCAGCGTCCCTATGATTTCTGGTGCGCGGTCGCGCCCAAATATCGCAATAAAACACACGTGATATATGAAATCAGCAACGAAGCCAATTATCCGTATCAGGAGCAGGAAGCGCTCTATCGGATCATTCGCAGCAAAGCGCCGCTCACTCACATAATGACGAACTCTTTCTCAGTGGCGAATATGAATCTGACCATACTGGTGGACCGGCAGAAGAAAATCAGCTACACCAATGCGTCTGTTGCCTATCATCCCTATTCGACGTCCAACCCGACCGAAATTCTGCGGCTCCATGCCAAATATCCCTGCATGACAACTGAACTCACGCCGTATCCCGGACTGAACGATTGGAATATCATGCAGTACCTCAATGGCGTTACGACCGATAGTCTTGGATGGGTCCGCTGGCATGAGCAGCAGGGAATAAGCTGGTGGCTCTGGGGGGTTGGCTCAGCTAACGCCTGGAGGCCGGTTCTTACCTATGCGCGAAGAGACGGCTACATGTGGCAGAAAGACAATTACACCTCGGCGCCGGCCGTGCCCTTCGGCGTTACCTTCAAAGGCGGCGCGGACACGATTTATTATGGCGACAGCCTGATCCTGGGCTGGGAATGCCCGCAGGCGACGTCCGTGGCTATTGACAATGGGATAGGAGCGGTGTCCGCGCTCGGCAGCCGCAAGGTGATTCCGACTTCGTCAACCATGTATACGCTGACCGCCCAGGGCCCCGGCGGCCCGGTTACCAGTCAGGTCACCGTGACGGTGCTTCCCCAGCGCACGCCGGAAAATCCCACGAATCCCGTGGCCGGACTCACCTATCGCTATTACGAAGGCTCCTATGGCATCGTGCCGAATTTTAATTCGCTGGTACCGGTGAAAACCGGGGCCTGTGCCACCTTCGATCTTGCGGTCGCAAATCGCACAACGAATATGGGTATCCGCTACGACGGGTATCTTGCCATTCCCTCCGACGGAATTTATTGCTTCACCACTTCGGGCTATTCCGGGACCAGGCTGTACGTGGGCACGACCCTTGTGGTTGACAATTCTTCATGGCAGGGGCCCGGGCCGGTCATCGGTTTTATCGGACTTAAAGCAGGAAAGCACGCTTTTCATGTTGATTACTATATTGCATCAGGCACTCCGTCGATTGCCGTTACTATGAATTGGGCGGCGATCCCGAATAGCAGCTTATCAACCAATGGGGCGCCCGCATCGGTGGGTTCGAAAATGCCTGTTGAAAAGCAAGCGCCGTTCTATTTGCCGCGGCAGAAACTGTTGATGGTTGGCGATGCGGGGGTGAAGGTCCGGATTGTCGATATGCACGGCAGAATCATGGCCGCGCCCAAAACCGCGGCAGGCGCAATTGATCTTTCCTGCCTGCAGCCGGAATATTATTCGGTCACCATTTCTTCCGGCAGCTATGGTTCCCGGAATATGGGGATTATGATTCAATAATTTCATATGAAGGCTTGAATAATATATTGGGGGATTCGATCATAGAAGGCCGGGCATGTGACCCAGCCTTCTTATACCCGCGACTTGAAATTCATGAATAATCCGGGCTGTCTTGGACAACCAGGCGAAATATGCTATTTTCATTTTCATACCATGCGCGACCCGAAACCCCGGCCTAACGACGAATTGTATCTCTCAATTCTTCGCTCCATGACTCCGGAGCAGAAGCTTATGAAGGTCTTTGAGCTCAATGCAATGGGCAGAGAGCTGCTCAGGGCCGGCCTGCGAAAGCGCAATCCAGGCCTTGCAGAAGAGGAAATCGAAAAGCTGGTTGTTGAAACAGAAATCAAATGTCACAACAGGAATTATTAGTCCAGCTTATCCGCTTTCTCAACAGGGAGCAGGTCCCCTATATGCTCACGGGGTCCATCGTTTCCAGCATGCAGGGCGAACCGAGGTTGACACATGATATCGATTGCATCATCTCCTGTTCCCCGGCGATCGCCGCTTCGCTGAACGCGGAATTCCCGGGTCCCCGATTTTACTGCGATGAAACATCGGTGCGAGCAGCGGTCAAAGACTTCGGCATGTTCAACCTGATCGATTCCATATCCGGCGATAAAATCGACTTCTGGATTCTCACCGATTCGCCCTTTGATATCTGCAGGTTCAGCCGCCGTAGTTCTACCGCTATTTTCAGCGAAACCGCCTGGATCTCGACCCCGGAAGATACCATACTCGCAAAACTCAATTGGTCAAAGATTTCCGGGGGAAGCGAAAAACAAGCTGCCGATGCCCTGCGCGTGTATCAGACTAACCGGGACGCCTTGGACCACCGCTATCTTGCTAGCTGGGTCCTGCAGCTTGGGATTAGAGAACAATGGGATGATCTTCAATCGCGGCTGAATCGCTGACTGTCGGACAGTTCTCATACGATCTGCATCCTGGAATCGCCCTGTTTCACCCGGTTCAGAAAGTCCCCCATCCTGTCTATTCCTAGATTTAGTGAATTTAAGTAATATAAGGATTTCTTCCCACCATTAAGATCGGCTACTATATAATCATAAAAAAGGGCCGGATCGCAGCCTGCGCACGGCCGGCAAAACAATCTTTGGGGGAAAGGATGGTTTATCATGGCCATTTTAGCGATTAAAGGCATTCATTGCGATCTGCGGAATCGCCTGGCAAGCGCGGCAATGATTGCATTAGCCGGCGTCATGATGATACGCGCCGAAAATGTCGTATTTCCGATGAAGAATTCCGGTGTTGTTGATATCGTCAAAACCTATGGGATCGACAAAACAGGCAAAACCGATGTCACGCTGCTATTGCAGAAAGCCATTGACTCAAACAACACTTGGAGGACACTGTACCTGCCCAATGGGACCTACCTGGTGTCCAACACGGTGCATTGGAAACTCGATCCCAGCCCTACCAATCCGGGGCGGGGTCCGATATTGCAAGGACAGAGCCGCAAAGGGACGATTATCAGACTGCGCGACAATTCGGGCCTGAGCGGACCGGTCCTCAAAACAGGTTCGGGGGTGGCCCAGTGTTTTAATCGCGGTCTTCATAACCTTACGGTCAATACCGGCACGGGCAATCCCAGCGCCGCTGGCGTCAACTGGTTCGGCAATAACGAATCGATCATGAGCAACGTTGATATCGTTTCGGCCGACAACAACGGCAGCATCGGACTGGACCTGGCCGGAGGAGAGCAGGGTCCTTGTATGGTGAAAAAGGTTTACATAAAAGGATTCAAGACCGGTGTCCGGTGCGATGCGCTCAATGCTGTGACCATGTCCCACATATCGCTTGCCAACATTTCGACGGTCGGCATCACCAATGTCAACAACCCGCTGTATGTCGACAGTCTGACGGCGACCAACCTTGGCGTTACGGTCGTTAATAACTCCGGCATCATGGTCGTCGCCAATGCCTACTTGACGGGAACGAATTCCTCGGTGCCGGCGATCAGCAATTCGGGCACCATGTTCTGCCGCACGATAACCACGCAGGGGTTCCAGCGCGCCATCACTTCGGGCGGAACGCCGCCCACGGGCGCCACCATCGACGAATTCTCCTCGGGCGGATCAAAAAGCATCATCGCCGGCTCCGCGACCCGCACCCTGGGCGTGCCGGTCCGGTTTGCGCCCGATCCCGACTGGGACCCGGACACGAACCACTGGGCCAATATGGAGACGGTAAAAGGCGGCCTGGGCGTCCGGCTTTCCGATATTGTTGCCATGCAGAAAGCCCTTGACAGCTCAAGTATCACCACGATACTCCTTCCCTGGAGCAAGCAGTATACGTTCAACGATACGATCCGGGTGCGCGGCGCCACGCAACGCATCATCGGCACCGCAGGCCAGATGGCGGGCACCGGCGCCATCGTGGTGGAGGACGGGCCGGGCGCTTCTCCTGTTGTCAAATTTGAGCGGATCGGACTCGGCGTGCCCCTCATCGTACGCTGTTCGCGCACCGTGGTCGTGGAGGCCATGGAAGGCGGTTATATCTATGGCGACGGCACCGGCAACCTGTTCATCACCGATATCACCGGATATGCGTATATACGCGGTCCGCAACAGAAGTGCTATATGTGGCACTATGATGCCGAGCCCGGGGAATATGATAATCTCGTGATCTCCGGCGGCCGCACCCGGATTTTCGGCTGGAAGACCGAGGCATGGGGCACCAAGGTCAAAATGACCGGTGGCGCGCTTGAAATGCTGGGGTTCCTCAGCTATAACTACGGCGCTAAAACCGGGCCGCTTATCTCTATTATCAATTCCGCGTTCTCGGTCGCCTGCATGAGCCAGACCAACTTCGACGGCAACCCGTATAACCAGCTGGTACATGAAGAGCGAAACGGCCAGATCGCGGACCTGAGCGTGAGCGGCAACGGCGGCAGCCTCAATCTGCCGCTCTTCATCGGCTACGACCAGAATTATGTGCAGGCGAAGCCGGCGGCGCCGCGTTCGGGCGCTTTGGCGGACATTATCCGGGCGTTCGGAAACAGCGGCGGCCTTCGCATCGCTCGGGCAAACGCCGGCGCGTCAATTGACATTTTCGATATCCGGGGACGATCGGTCCGCGTGCTCCATTCCGGGGCATCGGCCGATCTCGCGGCCCCGGGACACGGCATGTACCTGGTGCGCGCGCGCTCCGCGTCCGGAGCGCATCGGCAGATCAAGGCGGTTTACGCGGGAGAATGATGCGGAAGGCGTGGCATACCGGGAAGATTGGCGATCAAGGGTTCGTTGCAGCGGTTTCGCGAGATTTCGAAATATCAGCAATGTATCGGATTATTGGGGAAATAATCAGCAATGTCAAACCCCGGACCTGCAATCCGGGCATCCATCCGTGCAGAGGGGGGCACCATGAAACAGTTCATCACCGCATGCATGCTTGCCGGAACGGCAATTCCGGCGTTGGCCATCAACGGAAAGCAGGTCAACGGCTGGGCGGTATATAATTGCGTACAGTATCCCGGCCTTTCGCCCTCCAACGTATATGGTTGTCTGGACCAGCAGACGCGCTTTCCGCGCGGCTTTCTTGTGCGCGCCGATATTTCCGGTGGCGCGGTGACCGCGCGTGACACGGTATTTCCCAACAGCGCCAATCCGCGTGATACCAGTTTCGTCGCCGAATATCCCGCCATCAATGTCAGCGGGACTAAAATCGCCTTTCTCCGCTGGGGCCGCAAAGCATGGATCCAATCAAACGGTGATTTCAATATTAATGGCGACTGCAATTCCGGCACGGGCTGGAAGCCTGAATCAAGCGCTGTCTGCATTATCAACAAGGATGGTTCCGGGTTCAAGCGCCTGATACAGGTCACGCTGAGCGAGACGCCGGTAGCGTGGGGCGGTTCCGACGGCGCCGAGGGCGACCAGGTGCTGGACTGGCCCGCGGGTGACTGGATATATTATGAAAAACCAATGAAAACCGGTGAGATCCATCGCGTGAATGCCGTCAACGGCACGGATGAACTGGTGTATAAATACACGCCCATGGTATTCATCCGGCGGTTTACAATGAGCAATGATGCGCGGTGGTATGCCGAACAGCACCGCGGCGGCGGCACCACCAACCTTGGCAATTTTTCCCACTGCAGGCCGGCAGCGGGCGCCACTATCTCTTCAAGGACCGGCTTTGATACCTTGTGCGGCAATGACGGATGCAATATCGCCCTTTCGCCTTCCGGAAACCATTTCGTCTTTTATCTTGGAAATCATGCCACGAATTATATCTACCAATGGCTCCATTCCGCGGGACAGTTCCATGGCCAGGACGGCAATCCCGCCATTGTCAGCAAAGGGACGGTAAGCAATACCCAGATCGAATCATGGGGCAGCTTCGATATGACTTCTGTCGACAATGCCAATGGCGAACTCATGCGTTTTTCCTCGAATTCCGACAAATGGTATCAGAAGGAAGTCGGGTGGTGCGGGCAGGGCCTGCTGGCGAATATCAAAGGCACCAGCATGGTTCTGGTCAATTGGATTGACCAGGCGGCAATCATGGTCTCCAACTATAGCATGCCCGCAGACTGCAGCGGCGACCCGATCCGCCGCGGCGCTTCGGGCGACTTCTGGGTGAACGATGCAGTGAATAATCCGCAAGGCGCCAAAACGGAATTAAGCGACGGGACATGGGCGACCATCGGCTCGGTATCCACGGCCATGCGCACCGCTCATGCAGGCGCGCAACCCGGCCGCATCTCAGTTGCCCGCAGCGGCGCGGAAATCCGGATCTTCTGCGACCGCATTCGCGGCACCGTCTCCTTGCTTGACATGAAAGGAAGGCTGCTGTGCCGCGCGACGATCGTGCGCGGCGCGGCTTCCCTTCCGGCTTCCCCGTCCGCCGGCGCGCCCTGTATTCTCACGATCGCCGGGCCCGACGCCGCGCAGGCGCAAAGCTTCATGATCGCGCAGTAGCGGGGCCATCCTTCTGCAATCCCAGCCGCTTTGCCGCTGTCGCGGCAGGCGGAGCGGCAACCGAGCCCCGGTCGATAAGCGTGACCTTGCCCGGAAGGTTTCCCTCCGCATCGGCCCGCACCGCAAAATCGCCTATCGCGATATGCGCGGCAAGATATCCCAGCTGCTGAAAGCCGAAATCGATGGTGGTGATGGGATACAGGAAGGCGCTCGGCAGGTTGTCGAATGCGATAAGCGAAATGTTCCGCGGCACACCGAGGCCTGCGGCCAGCAGCCAGATATAATATTCCTGCGCCGCGGAATCGTTGACCGCGACGATCGCCGTAACGTTCCGGCGCAACACCGAAACAAACGAAGGGCTGCCGTCAAGCAACGCCGCGAGCCTGGATGCGCTGACCACGGCCCCGTCCTTGAGCGGCGCAGCGGCGCGTCCGGAGAATTCCGTCTGGAACCGCTCCACGGTGCTTTCGTGAGGGGAGCGGTTCCACTGCCCCGACCAGAACAATTCGGTGTGCATGCGGTCGACAACCGCGGCGCCGGCGTCCAGTGCGGCCACGGCATCGCGGATCAGGCCGATCCGGCGCGTTGACCAGCTCTTGGGCACCGTGGGTTCGGTATCGAGCGTGCCGATGGTCCGGTGTCCGTGGTTGAGCACGTGCTTGACGGCCAGCATGACAGCCGCGCGTTCGTCCAGGTGCAATCGGAAGAAATTCCTGCGCAACCCGAGGTCCCGCCCCATAGTGCCGGGAAGCCGGTCCACGGCGTCGAAAATCAACACGGGTTTCCGGAACCGGTGCAATTCCGCGGCCCAGAATTCCGGTTTGTCTATATGCATGCCGTTCACCAGCAATGTGCCGGCGTAGCGCGATCCCAGCCTCTTGACATAATGCACTGTTTCTTCGATGCCGGCGGGCATGAGGGGTATGCTGGTATCGCTCTGTTCCCCGGTGTGTTGCTGCGCCGCCACGATCGATATCCCATATTTGATCAATTCGGTCTTGAGCGCATGGGCAAAGGGCGCCAGATGCGGAAGGGAGAAGAGACGCTCGGCGTCAAAGGCGAACGGAACGACCATCAGAAGCACCGGTGAACTGTCCGCGCCGGGCGGTTTGTCCCTTTCCGTGCCGATTTTGGCGGGCCCGGCAATCCAGCGCTTGCCGCTTTTATGGACGATATTTCCGCGCTCACAATCACGAAGCGCTGCTATAATTGTATGCGGCGAAGCATGGTGATGCGTGCAAAGGTAATCCACCTTAGGCAGATATTCCGCGACGGAATATTCTCCCTGAATGATTTTGCGCCGGATTTCTTCGCTGATACGGCCGCATGCTCCGGGTCTTGGCTGCGCCTGACGGGGAGCAATGCCTCCGATGCCGGCGACCACCTCGATGGCCCGTTTTCCCGGGCCGCAGCGCACCACGCCATCCTTTTTCAAAATGCGGACCGCACATTGTGCGCTGGCGTAGGAGACGCCATTGCGCTGTGCGATCTCGCCGATTGACGGAAGAAAAGCCAAACCGGCGGCATTGATTTCATCAAGCAGGGATGCGGCAATCCTGGCGGGAAGATTCGTTTTCAAGGCAACTTCCCTAGAATTAGAGATTTAGAGCAATAAAATACATTATATAAAATATTGCAAATCATCATAAATTTCCTTATACTTCATACTTCGGTTGTCGGGAATTCAGCTGCGGCCGGGAACGTCGCGCATTTCGAGGTGCGCACAGAGGAAAAATCCACCGGCCGCATTGCGGCGGAATGCCGGTAATCGAAAACGCCGGCAGACTGTTTTTCCGGCCTTCCGTATTATATATTCATAGGCGAGAAAAGGGACGGGTGGCGGTTTGCAGATGCCGATCCGGCTCCGCAATCCCGCGAATAGCCCGCAAACCATGCCAATGCACCAATAATCCAATGGAGGAAAGGCCCATGAAACGCACAATCGGATATGCGCTTTTCGCATGCATGCTCGTCGCCGTGTTTTCCAATCCTGTAAAGAGTGATACGTTCAGCTGGAAAGTGCCGGTCACCTATTTCGATTTCCGCAGCAACGGCAGCAATCCGGAGTTCGAGTCGTCCACGTCCCGATCAGACACGATGCTGTCCCTGGTTGGGGACACACTCAATGCCAGCCGCCGGCCCATGGTGAATCCTCTGCTGGTTCCGGGGGTGAACGATTCCCAATGGCTGGTACGCAGGACCGACCTCTGGTTCCGTCCCTGGTCGCCACTGGATTCCGTTGACATTCGCATTCCGGCACAAACAACCATCGGAAACTGCCGTCCCGATTCCTCGCGGGTCGACACGCTGATCCTTGATCCGGACACCATTTACCAGTATAACTTCCGGAAATGCGATACCATCCACACGCCGGCCACCTTTTTCAGGACCGATACGGCCTTTAAAAACATTCAATTCGACGACTCAATCATATTGGGCGTTGAGACCCAGGACGACGACACCCTGACCACTTTCTATGCCGACCTGTTTTTCCCTATTGACGGAAAGGGATTCGGCGCGGAACTGGGGCAGGGTTTCGCCCACAATTTCAGCTATACGATGCAGCTGCATAACCGCGTGGTCTTCCATAAAGTCGGCGCCGGCGCCTCGATCACAACGACCAGCGACGACGATTCGTGGGTTTTCATCAACAACCATCTGGTGTTGGACAATGGCGGTGCTCATGCCTCAAAAGCGAAGGTTGTATACCTCGACAGCCTGAACCTGGGGCTGACACCGAACACGGTCTATAATTTTGATCTCTTTTTCGCGGAACGCCATACGGTCGGCTCGGTATTGCGCCTGGAGATGTACGACATTCAGCTCCAGGACAAAACGCTGGCGATCAGCAAGGCAGCTCCGTATTCCGGCCGGGCGCTTGCAACGGGCAAACTGCTTGCGCTGGGGAATGGCGTATCGATCATGGTGCCTCGCGCGACCGCATCGGTGGTGCTGCAGCTCTCAGACCTTCAGGGCCGCACGCTGCTCAATCAGCGCGTTGCGTATTCCAGCGCCGGCATCGGCCTTCCGCAAACCAAGTCACGCGGTATCACGATAGTCAACGCCCGATGCCTTGATGCCAGCGGACATGCGCTGGGCGTCTTCTCAACGCAATGTATCGGCAACGGCGCCCGGTTGTGATCCGGACTTGTCTATAGGGTTGCCTCGACGCCTTCATTATGTGGGGATCCCGCCGACGGCGGGGTTCCCACATTTATTTTAATAGCCGATTATCGTGCGCAGGCCTGATCGATCTTCCTATCTCAGACCACTAAGGGCAAGGCTTACATGAAAAAAGCGGTCCTTACCGGCATCCGGCGCATGGAGATCGTGCATGCCGAAACCCCGCGGATCATCCGGGACACCGAGGTACTCATCAAGATGGCCGTCGTTGGCGTCTGCGGATCCGATATCCACTACTATGTTGATGGAAAGATCGGAAGCCAGGTTGTCACCTATCCCTTTGCCGTGGGGCATGAAGGCGCCGGCGTTATCGAGGCTGTGGGCGCGAAAGTAACGTCTGTCAAGCCAGGTGACCGCGTGGCCATTGAGCCCGCCATGCCCTGCTTTGCCTGCGACCAGTGCAGGGCCGGACGGCCGCACACCTGCCGCAAACTGCGTTTTCTCGGATGCCCGGGCCAGGCCGAAGGGTGTCTGGCGGAATATATCGTCATGCCGGAAACCTCCTGCATTCGTCTAAAAGACAGTATGTCATTCGAGGAAGCCGCGATCTCCGAACCGCTGGCCATCGGCGTCTATTCTGTCCGTCAATCCATTCCCATGAAAAATGCCGCTATCGGCATACTGGGCTCAGGCCCGATCGGCTTGAGCGTATTGCTGCCGGCGCTTGCGCAGGGCGCGCGGCGGATCTACGTCGCCGACAAGATCGACTCCCGATGCGCGTTAGCGGCCCGCATGGGCGCGTACTGGACCGGCAATCCCGCTAAGCAAGACATCGCCGCGGCGATCAATGCGGCGGAACCAGGTCAGCTCGATGCGGTCTTCGAATGTTGCGGACAGCAGGAGGCGCTTGACCAGGCGCTTGAGATCCTCAAACCCGGGGGCAAGCTCATGATCGTCGGCATCCCGCGCGAGGCGCGAGTCTCCTTCAGCATCGACACGATGCGGCATAAGGAAATCTGCGTGCAGAACGTGCGGCGGCAGAACCATTGCGTACAATTGGCTCTTGACATGATCGACAACAGGGCTTTCAACGTCATGCCGATGGTGACGCACCGCTTTCCATTTGATAAAGCCGGCGATGCTTTCAATCTGGTGGCGGACCTGAAAGACGGCGTGGTAAAGGCGATGATTCAATTTGATGGCATGCAGTGATTTTCGGCCGCATGAGCAGAACCTTGCAGGACCGCGCGCTACGATTTTCGCCAGGCACCCGGCGAAACACCCATTTTGTCCTTGAACTTCCGCTCGAAACTTGACATTTCGTGAAACCCGTTTTCCCACGCGATCCGCTCGACGCTTTTGCCGGTTTCCCGCAGCTCCACGCACGCCAGGGTGACGCGCATGTCGATCAGATACTCCTGCGGACTTTTCCCCATCGCCGCGGTGAACAGACGCCTGAACGTCGAGACGCTCGTGCAGCACGCCTCCGCCAGCGCCGCGATATGCACCTTCTCCGCATAATGAAGCCGCAGGTGCTCCAATGCGGGCGTGATGCGCTGCATCGAGTCAAGACTTTTTGCCGGCGGACCGGCGCCGCTTGCCAGTCCCTTCTGCCGGTGCAGGTCGGTGAGCAGGGCAAGGACCAATGCGCGGATGCGCGTCTGGTGATGCAGGCCGGACGCGTTCATTTCGTCAATGATGTCGCGCGCCGTCCGGTGGATATGCGGACCGCTCCGAGCGTCGAAAATATTGGTGAATGACGCGCCGCAGAACCGGGAAATGTCCAGAACGGCAAAGTCAAGCGGGAAGGGCTTGAGGAGCTTAACAACATCAAAAAACAGCCACGACCACCGGCTGACGGTCCCCTTGCGGCTCTGGGCCCGGTGCCATTCCCTGTTGTTAACAATGAACATATCGTCGCTTTTAAAGGGCAGGATTTTCTCGTCGATGATGAAAAGACCCGTCCCTTCGCGACAATGGCCCAGTTCCATCACATTATGGATATGCAGCGTGGTCGCGGCTTCGTTGTCACTCAGCACATAGTCCGCTACCCACTCGACGGGAAACACTTCCGGCAGGAAATACCGGCGTTCCTCCAGTTTATAAGACGATTTTGAGCGACTTTGCATAGAAAATGAACTGCTTTGAGCAGGAATTTCCCCTCAATTCCCATATATTAAAATACATCTATCGTATCGTTCGACCGACTCTTTCATGCGCAAGAGGATTCACATCATGTTCATGCCTCTTAAAGACATCCGCGAAATCTGCGCAAGCCGCATCTCCATGCTTGACAAACAGGGGCATGATGTAACGGGTTTGCCTGATGCGCTCAACGCAATCCCTGAAAGCTATGATGCGCTGCTTGGATTTGCCCGGGACATCAATCACGTCCCCTTGCGCAAGGATTTCCCTTATGTGGAACCCAACGATCTGGAGTCCATCCGCCGGCTGCGCCCCGCCGATCGGCACGACGTTCTCGGCAGCTACATCAGCGAGATGGAGATTCGCGACAAGATATACGGCGGGGTTTACGGACGCATTGCCGGCTGCGTACTGGGCAAGCCGCTCGAGGTATCGTGGGACCTGCCGCGCATACGCCAATACCTCGAAGGCGCCGGCGCCTGGCCTCTCGCCGACTACGTGCCGGCGCACAGTCCCTCCCAGCCGGGTCCCCTGCGGCGGGACAGCATTGACAGCATGAAAGGGTTCGTCACCTGCGCGCAGGAAGATGACGATATCAACTACCTCGTGCTCGGACTGATGGTACAGGAGTGGTTCGGGCCGGGCTTTACAACACAGAATATGGCCCATGTCTGGCGTCAGAACATCCCCTATGGCTGGACCTGGGGCCCCGAGCACTCGCGTTACTACCTGCTTGCTGGACTGTGGGTGAACTATGCAAACCAACTGCCCCGGGGCGCCGAGTGGGATGAGCTGGAGTCGTTCCTTAACGACGGTGAAGAGCTGATCGGGGCCATGATCCGCGGCGACGCGTTTGGATTAGTCAATCCCGGCCGCACCGAAATGGCCGCGGAGATGGCCTGGCGCGACGGACGCTTGACGCACGGGAAGACCGGGCTGTACGCCGAAATGTGGGTCGCGGCCACGATCGCGGCGGCGTTCCATGAGCGCGGGCCCGAAAAAGCGATACGGGCCGGCATCGATCAATTGCCCGCCAACTCCCGCTACGCCGAGTGCTGCCGGCAGGCGCTTGACATTGCGCTCAACGAACCGGACTGGCTCAAGGCCTGGGAACCGATCAATGCGCGGTGGGGCCATCTCGGCCACGCGGGCACCATGAATGAGACGGCGGCGATCATCAACGCCCTCATTCATAGCGTCGACACGACAGGGAACGTGGATTTTGAAAAAGCAATTTGCATTACAGTCATGCAGGGGTGGGACACCGACTGTTCGGGCGCCACGGCCGGCTGCATCGCGGGCGTTCTGGCGGGCAAAAACGGCATCCCGGACAAATGGACCGCGCCCCTTAACGATACCTTCCACACCTGCGTGGCGACAATGCGGGAGACGCGGATCAGCGGATTGGCCGAACGCATGTACCAGATGAGCAGGATCGTGCGCGCTGCCGAAGGACCGAAAGCAGTATGAAAAATCCAAATACCTTACATACCACTATATTCAAGGAGGACGAATGCGCAGATATCGCTTCAGGGGAATCCCTCTGGCCCTGTATGTCTTTCTTTTTGGGGGGGCCATGAACAATCCGCGCGCTGCGCTGGATCCGATCGGAAAAATCCACATTCCCATCGGTATCGCCAATACGCTTGATCCGCTCAAGACATTCGTGGAGGCCGAAGGCGTCATTTCGCCGGGATTCGCGACCTATGGGATATACTTTTGGGTGTACGACGTGCAGGCAGCCAGGCTTCTTGCCCCCACGGAACAGACGTGCACGCATGGGCTGAACGATACGGGTTGCTTGATCCCCTGGTCGTCGTGGCAGGCGAATAACCTTAATGTAAAGACTGAAATCTGCGAGGTGGTGAAGCAATATGGGGGCAATCAGGGTTATGTCACCGCCATTCGATTGACGATTAAGAACCTTGCAACGACCCAGCGCCAGGTGAAGGCATATTCGGCGCTCAGGCCCATGGGGCCGGCGGGATGGACGGTCAAGGCCCTCTCGGTCAGCGCCGACAGTTCGGCGCTGCTCGTTGACGGTCATACGGCCCTTGTTGCTTCACAAACGGTAAGCGCCGCAGGGGTCTCCAACAGCGACAATATCGGCGCCACCGCCGGCGCCGGAGGGATCCCAACGGCAAAAACCGCATCGTCAACCGGGACCTGCTCCGGAGCGTTGCGGCAAGATTTGACGCTTGCGGCGGGAGAAACGAAAATCCTGCAATTCGTTTGCCCCGTGCGCCCCGGCAAGCGCGCGTGGCGGCATCAGTGGGATGGGGTTAATTCGTGGGCACAGCTTGACCTGGCGACCATCAATCCCGATACCGGCGGTATACTTCAGCCCGATCCGGGCCTTGACGCTTACAAACAAATGAATGTCGACCAGCTATTCACCGAAGCGACCAACTACTGGAAATCGGTTTCCGGCAACGCGACCATTGTAACTCCCGACAGGCGATGGGCCGAGTGTTTTGCCGCCATCATCGGCCACACCGCGATATCGGTCAACGAGCACGCTCCCGATGTGACGGTGATCAACTACAATACGTACAACCGCGATGGCACGTACACGGCCAATATTCTGCAGAAGTCGGGAAATCTGGATCTGGCGGCCGGATGCATCACCGATTATTTCTTCAAGCATCCCTTCAGCGGGCGATCGTATCCGGAAGCGGACAATCCCGGCCAGATCCTCTGGGTCACCGGCCAGCAATGGCTTTTCGGCCGCGACAAGGCATGGCTTGCGGCGGTGTATCCATCGGTCCAGAAGATCGCTGCGATGATCCACTACTACCGCACGACAACCGGAACGCTCTGGATCAACATGAACGGCCTTGACTTCGGCAGCGCCGTGCCGGCTAATCAACGGCGTCAATTCACCCCCGGCGCCTGTGACGGCACCAACTTCAACTATGCCGAAGCGTACGATCTCGCCGGTATTCGCGCGGCGATTGCCATGGCCCAGGCAATGGGCAATACCGCCGATGAGCAGGCATGGCAGAAATTCGCGGATTCGCTTTTCACCCAGTATGATGCCAAATACGGAGGGAACCTGGGAGACGGGTATGGCAGCTACTCGGTCCTCTGGCCATGCAGGCTCTATCCATTGACATCAGGGAAGGCGTATGATCAGTTCAGGAACAACGGCGCCTCCTCGACCGGTGAGTGGCGGTATTTTCCTCTCGCCCGGTCGCACCAGGGCCTGCTTGCCGGCAATCGCGCCGCCGGATATCAGACCATCAATAATCATCTCGCCGACCCCCAGATGCAGGGATGGTATGCCTTTGATGAAGGCGGCGGAAGCGGAACGGCCGGCTGGGAAAAGATAACGACCTGGACAAAATGGGATCCGGGCACCGCCATGCCGCACGGGTGGGCGAATGCCGAAATGTTTCTTTTGCTGCGCGATTGCCTGGCCTTCGAAGACGGGAACCAGGTGTTCCTGATGTCCGGCGTGGATGAGGCGTGGTTTAAAGGGCCGAATCCGGTCCAGGTTGGCGGCCTGGACACATGGTTCGGCAAACTCACGTATAAATATATCTGCTTTCAGGGATACGCCGAACTGCGCCTTGGCAGCGTCGCGCAGCCGCCGCAGGGGTTCGTGCTGAGGCTGCCTGCTTCTCTGAGCGCAACGGTCACCATAGGCGGCACGGCCGTACCATCCAAGCGGACCATCGGGAGCAATATCGATTATGAAATTCCCCTTGGTACGGCAACCGTCAAAATTCAATCCGCCCAGATTACCGGGAGCGGCATTGTTGCCGGCCGCAACGGCCTGCCGGGCGCTCTGCCGGACCCTCTCCTGACGCTCCAATCGGGGACGAAGGGGCTGTCGGTCATCGTATCCGGTCCGGGGGTCCACAGGCTTGACATTCTGGACCTTGCAGGCCGGATGATCGCATCGCGGCAAGGGGTTGGAAACCAGCGCTATCGCTTCGACGCGTCATGCCGTCTGCAAAAGGGAACATACGTGGTACGGTTGACCAATGGAGACGGAGTCGTTTCGAAAATGATGGCGGTGAAGTAGTCTTTTGGCGGATATTCCGCAACACAATAAAACGAAAGGAAGGACCAAATGAAGACCCCGGGAAAAGCATACATGAAATGTGGGTTTTTTTCAATGCTCGGTTTTGTTCTGGCGTTGGCGGCGGCGTCCAATGGCGCGATACCTCAACCCGCGGTTCGCGACAGCATCGCGGATGCGTTTATTCCCATCACCCCCGATACTAATAATTATTCCAGCTATCTGGGTCTTCGCCTGAAGATAAACGCCGTCGATCGCTTGATAAATCATTATAACAAGTATAATCTGGTCACCGAGCTTTTAAAGGCCTATGAGCACCGGCCAGGGGCCCAGGAGTGGGCTGGAGAATATCCCGGCAAATATCTGCATGCGGCAACCATGGCCTGGGTCTACAGCAAAGCGCCGGAACTGAAGGCAAAAGTTGATTCCGTTTCGCGCCGATTGATCGCAACGCAGCTGAGCAATGGATATCTAGGCACCTATCTTCCCCAGGATTATTGGACATCATGGGACGTATGGGCGCATAAATATTGTCTCATCGGACTCGAAACCTATTACCGGTATACCGGTGACACTACTTCGCTGAATGCCTGCAAGAAAGCGGCAAACTTGCTTTGCAGCACATTCGGCACCGGCCTGAAAGATCTTTCCGCGTCTTCCTCGGGAATTCATGAAGGCATGCCGTCTACTTCCGTGCTTGAACCTATTGTCATGCTGTATCGGCTCACCGGCGATCAGAAATATTTGAATTTCGCCAAGTATATCATAAGCCTGCTTGACGGCGCCGGTAATGCCCCTATCGTCAATGATCTGGTGGCCAATAAAGGAGTGAACCAGATCGCAAACGGCAAAGCGTATGAGATGATGTCCAACATTGTCGGCGTGGCCGATTATTACCGAATGACCGGTAACCCGCGATATCTCGATGCATGCGTAAAAGCATGGGCGAACATTTCGACAAAAGTGCATTATATCACCGGGACATCCAGCTATGACGAGCATTTTGCGGGTGATTACGATCTTTTGGGCGACCCGGACGGCGATAAAGGGCCGGGCGAGGCGTGCGTTACCACTACGTGGCTTCAGTTGACGTGGCACCTTTTTCGATTGACCGGCGAAGCAAAATACGCGGATGAAATAGAACGGATAATTTACAATGCGTTGCTTGGGGCGCAACGTCCCGCGAAGGGCTTCAATAGCTTGCTGCAGGATTCCTGCATCGGCGATATCGTTTACTGCGCTCCCCTGACAGGCACTAAATTGTACGGCATAGTCTCGCATATTGTCCGCGATATATCCTGCTGCTCCGCAAGCCAGCCCCGCGGAATCGCCCTGGTTTCGCAGATGATGCTGGGCGTCTCCAATAACAAGCCCACAGTCGTTCTTTATACACCCGCCAGCGCGACCCTGCCGATCAACGCGGGTGGTGAAAATATTGCAGTGAAAGTCGATGTTGCAACGCAATATCCCGCGGACGGCAATGCCATTATTACGCTTAATCCGCCCAAAGCAGCCAATTTTACCGTCCGGCTTCGCGTTCCCTCATGGTGCACGTATTACCAGGCAAACGCATTGGGAAATAAGTATATGGGGACAAAAGGAACATTTCTTGAAATCACCGGGAACTGGAAACCGGGCGATTTCATTCAGGTTTATATGTATATGAGCTATCAAACGATTCCCGGCGGCACAGGAAAACCCCTGGGCCTGCAATATGCCAGCAAAGTGGCCGTGCAACGAGGCCCTCAGATTCTGGCCACCGACGCAAGAGCAGCTACGGCCCTTCCGGCGCGGTGGGTCGGCGGTCTGTTCTATAACGTGCCTGGCATTCGCAATGGCCAAGCGATACAGCTCAATCTGGTGCCCTATTCCGATGCCGGTCAACAATCCGAGAACTTCAGCGTCTACATCGACAATTTCACGATTGACACGACAAAACTGCCTCCAATCAATCCTCCGTCGGTGGGCATCGCGCCCGCGCTTTTTAAAGAAAGCCGGCCGGACTGTTTTGCGGCATCGCTGCAAAAGAACGTGTGGCGGATCTCAGTTACATCCGCAAAGTTGCATACGATATCAATCTATGCGCTTAATGGATCTTTGCTTAAATCGTTCCACGGCAAGGGGAAATGCAGCTATTCCTGGCAAAGCGGCCATGAGGGAGTATCCGCGATGCAAGCGGAAATCGACGGCGCCCTCTATACGAAAAAAGTCTTGACCGTTGGAGCCGATCTATACTGGCGATAAAATCAATCCCGCAGCCCCATCCTCCGGACCGCTGGCGGGGGAAAGGGAAAACGGGCAACACTTAATTCATCTAGCCTATCCGGAGGAAGCATTATGCAGCGAGCGATCGTTACGAGTTTGTTGACGGCATTGATATTCGTTTTTTCCTGCCCGCTAGCTGACGAAACACCCGATAAGATACACCATTCCCTGTCGACGGACGCGGCAATGGAATTCGGGCAGGTCGTCAAGGGTGAGTACTCGGGCGGAACACTCGACCACTTATGGACAAGCCGCCTTGGCGTATGGTTGCGCGACGAAGCCACGGTCGATAGCCGGCTGCAGATCAATATCTCCGCGGGGCTTATTGCATGGTCTCCCGTTCCCACGGGCGTTTTCTGGCAAAGCAGGGAACCTTATTGGTCACCGAGTCTCGGTGAAGCGCAGGCCATTTACAAATTCGGTGATATGGAAAAGCCATGGCTGGAAGCCGCCATTGGTTATTTCCCTTTCAAATACAATCCTCAAGCCAGAAACCTTGGCGAGTATATGTACCGTACGCAAGCATATCCTCCTATTATCATGAACACCAGTTGGATCATTGTCAATAGAGACTTCGCCAATCTTATGGGACTCCATTTGACCAGCAAAATAGGCCCATTCAAACAAGACCTTCTGGTAACCACCGAAACCGAATGGGATCCGCTCTGGGATGCTTCCATTGGTTACCTTGCAGGCGTGAACATCGCGGATATACTGGATTTGGGTGCGGGAATAAACTTCTGGCGCTACTTGTCGGTGAATGAAAAAAGGACCGCGCCTAAAACACTCTCGAATATGTATATGGAAGGCGGCGACACGCTGTATTATTCATATAAATCGATAAAAACGGTCGGCAGGGCAACCTTTGATCCCAAGCGGTTCTTCCCGTCTGCCGTTTTCGGCGAAGAGGACCTGAAAATTTATAGCGAAGCGGCTATTCTGGGGTTGATCGACTACGGCACCTGGTACGACACCCTCATCCAGCGCATGCCCATTATGCTCGGTTTCAATTTTCCAACATTTAAAATTCTTGACGTATTGTCTATGGAATGGGAGTGGTTCGGGTCTCCATATCCCAATGACATGAAAGACATGATTCAGAACATGATTCCCACCCCGGTAAGTTTGCAGGGATCTCCTCTGGCCGACGATATCAAGTGGAGCGTTTTCCTGCAAAAACAGGTCGTGCGAGGATTGGACCTGCGTCTGCAGGTGGCGCGCGACCATCTCAGGTTGGTTGACCACGTCGAAAAAAGGCTCTTTTATCGGGAGAATATACGCACGCAGGACCAATGGTATTGGATGGTGCAGATAGCGTATGGGATTTGATCGATCAAAGGAATGGATACGTTGTGTGCAACCTGGAATATCTACTCTCAGTCGTCGAGATGAAAAACCTTCCGCGCACTGGAAGACCGGGGAAGCGGAACGAAGCCAGCGACGGATGCAACCGACCGACCGCGCTTCGCCATAGCTGCGCGACCGCGAGCGTCCGCCTGAGGTTTTCGGATAGGCTCTGAGCCCGATTTATTCATAAGAACAGGACCTTCACCGCGGAGAACGTGGAGCACGCAGAGAATTTTTTTTATTCCGGAAATTCTTCTTATGCCCCCCGATTCCTCTGCGATCTTTGCGTCCTCTGCGGTTAATTTATGAATTCTCCGGGTTAGCTGTATTTTCGGCAAAGAGGGGTATCCCTTGCCGTTTTTGCTTCAATATTAGCCGAAATTGCCACGAAAGCGCGCCCCTAATCCTTTATTGTATGTGCATGCCAATATGAAAGCCGGCTCGCAGGAGGCCCGGCCTGCATGAAATCCCCAAGACTACGGAAAGGAATATATGAAAAAGGGCAGCGCTGTTTTCCTCTCCATGCTTTTAGTAGGCGGAATACAGCTCGCTTCAGCCGATA
>Ga0315289_10002486_pt1 | contig 28175 bp, 26 predicted proteins | sample YL17G11_40_MG_FD_203452 | JGI IMG/M metagenome (GOLD analysis project Ga0315289, IMG submission 203452) | Sediment microbial communities from Yellowstone Lake, YNP, Wyoming, USA - YL17G11_40 | ecosystem: Environmental > Aquatic > Freshwater > Lake > Sediment | place: USA: Wyoming | collected... | reverse complement strand
TTGGGTTGTTTGGTTTTCGACAAATCCAATTTTACCCAAGAAAGGTCCGGCCGTCTCCCTGCTTCGCAGTCGGGTCAGACCCTGGCTAGGATGTTTGATCCGAAAAAGCTAATTTGGACAAGAGTGTTATGACATAGCCTTAGACTCAGACGGGAATGTCTATGTGACGGGATCGAGTTACGGAAGCGGGACCAGCAGTGATTTTGCCACCGTAGCGTACAGACCGGATGGAAGCCTGCTATGGCCAAATTTATTAGATGGTGCAGCCCGGTACAACGGGCCGGGGAATGGTGTGGATGCAGCTTTTAGCATAGCCGTTTGGAAAGATCCATCAGACGGTGAGGATTATGTCTATGTGACGGGATCAAGTTACGGAAGCGGGACCAGCAGTGATTTTGCCACCATAAGGTATTGGTCTCTGAAGGACACCACTCCCCCGATCATATCAGGGCTTCCAGCCCCAAATTCCATCCTGTGGCCTCCAAACAACAAGTTAGTTCGGGTAGCAATTGTAACGGCCACCGACGCGCTTTCTGGGTTGGCTTCATTCAATGTCACCGGGACCAGTAGCGAGCCGTCCGACCCCAATAATCCAGACATTGTGATCACTGGTAGCGGCCTTGGACCGCGTACTGTCCAGCTTCGCGCGCAACGCCTGGGTACAGGGAAGGGACGTACCTACACGCTGACGGCAACTGCAAGCGATCTGGCGGGCAACACGACAACTGTCAAAACCACAGTCATTGTGCCTCACGATCAGGGAAAGTAGGTGATCGGAGTTCATACTGAGCAACATTAGGTTGTCCCTACTGAAAACTCTGTCCGAAGGAATAAAGCCACGATAGTTAGCCTTGGGCTCGCATCTATCATTCTGAACTGGCGTTTTCGAGGCCCGCACCCTCCGAAGGGAAGATAATCAATCCTTTAAGATCGCGCCGGTGCGCGAAGTGCTCCGCTCGAAGGACTGGACGCTTATCTGGAGCTTGACGGCGTAGCATCAGGCTGCGCGTCGCTCATAGCGATGATGAAGGCCACCCAGTTCCGGGATGGCGATCACTGTGCCGAGTTCCGGCATCTGTACAGGTCTTTGCTCCGGTGCATCCTTGCCCAAGGAAAGATGCGTGCGGCTCTTATGATAGTAAGAAAAATAGGATCGGAGAATCCTGCGCAGGGAGTCTTCGTTGACAACGATGACATGGTCCAGGCACTCGCGCCGGATGGATCCGATCAAGCGCTCGACCTAAGGCGTTTGCCATGGTGATCGAGGGGCGGCCAGAACTTCACTGATTCCCATGCTCACCAGTTGTCGCTTGACCTGGTCACCAAAGATGCCGTCGCGATCACGCAAGAGATATCGCGGGGCGGTATCGTAGGGGAAGGCATGGACAAGTTGTTGGCAGACCCATTGCGCGGTCGGGTGGGCAGTTACATTGAAGTGAAGCACCTTCCGCCGGTCGTGAGCCAGAACGATGAAGGCATAGAGAATGCGGAAGGTAACCGTAGGCACGGTGAAAAAATCTATGGAGACAAGCTCCTTGCAGTGATTTTCCAAAAACGTCCGCCAAGTCTGAGATGGCGGCTTGGCTAGCCGCACGATGTATTTGGCGACAGTGGACTGGGACACTTCGATGCCGAGTTTGAGCAATTCTCCATGGACACGAGGCGCGCCCCAGAGGGGATTAGCTATGCTCATTGCTCGAATGAGTTCGCGAATCTCCCTCGAAATCCTTGGCCTGCCCGGGCGGCCACGCTTGCTTTTCCAGGTCCAAAACGGGCGGAAGGCCTTACGATGCCATGCGATGACTGTCTCTGGTTTAATAATGACGAGGGCCGCGCGCCAATCAGGCCAGAGGCGCGAAAGCAAAATCCAGAGAAAGCGGTCTGAGGCATGAAGCCTGGGCCGGCTTGGAACCGAACGCCGCATGACACTAATCTGATGTCGTAGCGCGAGGATCTCGGCCTGGAGTGCGAGGCGTGTTCGGAAGCTGGAAAGGATGGCTGAAAGCAGCGCGATCACAACTTTTTGCATGAACCGGGAGGCTATCAGGCTGATTCCGCAAGTGCAATATTTTCAAGCTGGACGAAGTTTTTGGTAAGCACAGGTCTGGCCGGCGGCTTCGGGAATATCCCCGGTGTCGGGACGCAGGTGTTTCCAGTGCTGGGGCCGGATTGTGGCAAGCAATTCTTTGCGGCTCTTGATCCGGGGCGTCTCCCCGATGTAGATCTTTCCCATGCGGGCCATTACACTCTCAGGCAGGATCCCCGAAAACAGCAGCAGCGGCCAGGTAAATCTCGGGCCGTTCAGCTTGCGCAGACGGAAGATCCAGAGCCCGAGCGCACCCAGCTGCCAGGCAAACGGCGCCCACCACTTGAACTGCGCTGCGCGCACATTCATCTTCCAGCACTTCATCATCAGTTGCCATTGCAGCCCGGTGAGCTGCTGTGTGGCGGTTACTCCCTCCTGGCCCGCCATGCGGGTGTCGTGCAGCGGCGTGAATATCGATGGAATGAAAAACGCGAAGAGGCCCCTGCGTTCCGCTTCATATATGAGATCCAGCGTGGCCCGGGTGTCCTCGTCGGTCTCCCCGGGATTGCCGATCATCAGCGTGACCACGGGAAACCAGTTGTTGCGGTTCATGATGGCCAATCCCTGAAGAAAGACGCTGGGCCACTCCTCGATCGGAAACGGCGCCGCCTTGCCCGGCATGATTTTTTTCGCCAGCGGAACGGAGCCCGTCTCCAGGCCAATCAAGGGCGATAGGACCTTCTTCTGCGGATGAGTGCTGAAACCGGGGAGGTGAATCGGGCTCTTTGCCAGCAACAGGTCCGATAGTTTCTCGATGAGGATGGGATCGACCACGGCAGGCGCCATGGTGCTGTGGCTCAGAAGATGCTGTTCGACTCCCGGCGTATTGACGATGTCTGCATACAGACCCAGCAATGCTTCCCGGTTCGGGAAATAAAAAGGCGTATCCGTGCGCACCTGGCCCCAGAGAAACATGTCTTCGGTCGCAAGCGAAATCTGCCGGTTCCCGTGGCCAACATTGGCGCGCACGGCGGCCAGGATTTTTTCTTTCGGCAGGTCCAGCTGCGGGCTCAGATCGGGCAGGCAGAAACGGCATCCCCGCCCGCAACCCGTCGTCATTTCCACGACGCCAAAGGTGGTGCGCTTCAGCGGCACCAAGATGCTGTTCCGGTCGGCGGGATGGCCGATTTCAACCTTGCGCGGCAGGGTTTCCCCTCGGATTGCCCGGTTGAACAGCTCCAGTGTTTCGGCCGATTCGCTCCTGCCTTCAACCACGCAATCAACGCCCAGCTCCTCGAGGCTCTGTGTTTGAGCGATCTGCCAGGCGCCGGACCCGCCTACAATTACCTTGAAGTTGCTGCGCCAGGCGTTGCCCTTGAGACTCAAGAACAGCCGTCTGGCGTATTCAGCATTTATCGGATTCTTCGACGTGCCGAAAACGGAAGCGTAAATCCCCGCCGCGAAGGTGACGCCCAGGGGATTGTGGGTGGAGACGGCAACCACCCGGGTCTCGGGGCCGATGAACCGAGGCAGCTCGTCGGGATAGCAGGCGACCACGTCCTCCGGAGGGAACGTGCGCAGCAGCGAGGCTTCCAGAATGCGGATCCCGGCAGGCATGCTGCGCGCCGAACCGTCTTCATTGCGCTCGAGCTCGCGCCACCGCGGATACCTCCGGTTTAGTACCCCCTCCATCCAAATGGGCATCGAAGCCATGCCCATTTGAATGAAGAAGCCTGCGTGGTCGACGATCTCGGTCAGTGGCGCCGTCAGCACCAGCCGTCTTCCCCTCGGGCGCCCCGAATCCGCTCCATTCAGCCTGTGCTCACGTTCCATCTCTACCCTGATCGGATCAGTCATTCGGAGTCCCGCGGCCACAAGGTACGCAGCCGGCACAATTCAGGCCGTCTGCTAATCTAAAGCAGCCCATGGATTAACGCAACTGAATCCTACCGAATCTGCGCTGCGGGGGGTGTCCTTACCAATGAATCCATCCGAGCAAAAATCAGCATGTGCAGGCCAATCGGTTCCGGTTGCTTCCAGATCACTTGTGCAGCTCCAGGATGTCGCCGTCCTCGAGTTGATGAGTCCTCTCCACCATCTGGCCCTCACGTTTCACGGAGTGCCTGGATCGCGGCGAGCTCCAGATCTGCGCGAAGCGCAGAGTGTGCACGAAATCCCGGTGTATGGCCCCCGCGGCGTCGAGCACGGTGCTTCCTCTCTTGAGCACGAACGGCACAGCCGCCGGATCGAGCTTCTTGCCGGGAACCTTGGTGTAGATGCGAATGATGTCCAGTCTTTCAAAGACAGTCCGGCGCAGCTCCTCGAGGCCTTGGCCCGTGGCCGCTGAGACGGACACAACGGCGAATCGCGGCTGGAAGAGGTCTCGCAATATCCCGAGAGTCTCTGCCGCCTGAACCGCATCGGACTTGTTGGCGACGAGCAACGTAGGGCAAAAAGCGACGCCGGGCGGCGCCGCGCCCGGCTCCGGCGTCGCATCGCCGATTAGATGGATCTTTGAATCCTCGAGGATTTTCAAGACTCCGTCTACTTGCTCCAGCACATCATCGCTCCCCAAATCGGCCGTCAGCAAAACCTGGTCTGCCTGGCGCACGATGCTTCCAATCCAGGGCTTGTAGACTTCCAATGCGATGGGCGGCAGATCCACGAGCTGAATCTGAATGTCTTCAAACGGCATCATGCCGGGCTGCGGCAGGCGAGTGGTAAAAGGATAGTCGGCAATCCCGGGCGTCGCGTTCGTAAGCCGGGCCAGCAGTGATGATTTGCCTGCGTTGGGCGCGCCGATCAGCACCGCCTGACCTGCCCCTTCCCTGGGCACCGTGTACATGGCGGACGCTTTCGACACTCCATACCTTTTTTCCTTCTCTTCCAGAAGCCTGGCCATCTTCTGCCTCAAGGCAGCCTGCATCTTCTCGGTGCCTTTATGCTTTGGGATCAGCGCCATCATCTCTTCCAGCGCTTCGATCTTCTCCGGGACGGTCGTGGCTTGCTTGAATCGCTGTTCGGCAGCAAGATATTGCGGGGTCAGGTTTGCGGGCATGGAAGATCCAGCCTCCGTGACCCGCCCATTGTACATGAGGTTGAGCTCAAAACCGGGATCGGCAGCTCTTTAATATGCGACTGCAATACAATGCACTGCGGGAAGGAGCGAGATTATGACGGACCAACTCACCGTTAGACTGCCGAGGCCATGGGAAATCGGGTCGCTCTGCCAGGTGACTGTTTCACCATTTTGGCAGTAGAGTTTTGGGGGATTTGCAGCCTGAAAATTGGTGAAATGGTCGTCTGCCACCGATTCCCTGCAAGCAGGGCCAGTCGGCCGGCCAAAGACCGAGAAAGGAAAGAGCACACTAGAAGAATAGGTTGACGTCCCCTATTTCATTCCGCCATGCGAACGGCCCGGGGCCCCTGGCCCGACGGCGTCAGTTTTTTACGAGGCCGTTCGTCTCCTGTTCCCGGAATGTAAGGGCCTCGAGCGCCGCTGGGCAGGATGGTGGTTTCCGACGTGTGGGCCTCAGCAAGCTGAGGTCCGCTCATCGCGCGCGCTGAATCCAGGATTGTGCTTCGGAGATCCGTACCCTTGAGGATGGCGCCTTCAAAGTTGGATCCGGAGACATCAGCGTAGGAAAGATCCGCGCCTTTGAGATTGGATTCCGAAAAGTTGCTGCACCGGAACGATGTGTGGTAGAAGGAGACGTCCCGCAGGTCGGCGCCGGAAAAATCCACCGCTTCTGCCTTGACGGCGCGAAAATCGCAATTCTGAACTCTTGCTCCGGCCATCTTGGTCTGGTTGATCCTTGCAGCGGGAAACCGGCACATATGGATGTGAGCCCGCAGAAAATTGGTTTTGTCGAGATGGGCGTCGGCGAAGTGACAATCAAATAGACGGGCGTGATTGAGCTGTGTGCCAATCAAGCTGGTCGCCGTAAGATCGCATCCGAACATGTGCACGTCGAACATGCGACAGTTCCGGAGCCGCGCGCCAAAAAGCCAGGTCTGATGCATCTGGGATTCGATAAAAATGGCCTCGTCAATCCAGCATTCCTGCAGGTTGGTTCTGGTCAGGTCGGCTCCGCTGAAATCCACCTGAACCAGGGTGGCTCCCCGAAAATCGGCATCGCGCAGATCAGCGCCGCTCAGGTCCACCCGGGTGAGATTGGATCCGACAAGAACCGCATTCGAAAGAACGGCTTGGCGGAGATCCACATCTATTAAATCGCGCCCGCTCAAACTGGCTCGGGCCAAGTGGGCGCGCGTACCTCCGCGGTTTTCGAGCCACAGTTTATGCGCAGCCAGTATCTCTTCCAGTTTTTCCGCAGGCGTCTTTCGAGCAGGACCACCGGAGACATCTCGACCGGCACGGAAGGGCTGCAAGGGTCTCATAGGGTTCTCTCGTGTCTGTATATCGGCCTAAGCGGTTGCAGCTTTAGTGTCTTGAGCTTCTCCAGTCAAGAGAGTGGGGCCGAGATCGTCCCCTTTTAGCCTGGGCTCAACTTGATATGCTTCCGAACGTGGAGGTGCAGGATTGCCTGGTCCACCCAATTAGAATCTGAAGCGCAGATTGAAGAACCAGTTCCGACCTTCCTCCGGATAGCCGGCCGTGTAACAGTAATTCCGGTCGAAGAGGTTCTTCACGCCGGCCTGCACGGTCATGTGAGCACGGATCGGAACAACAGCTCCGAAATCCATTGTGCTGAAAGATTCGCCATAAGGCTGGGGAGCGGGATTATAAGTTGTATCTTGCAGAGCAATGCCACCCTCATACCTTACTGTAGCAATGGCCAGCGCCTGATGAGGCAGCTGCACAGTGGCGCTGCCCACGAGCTTGTTCTTGGGCAACGTAGGCAGAATCTGGATGCTTGTGTTGACCTGGCTCACCCTGGGAAAGCTGGCAAAGTCATAGGTAAGCGTGCGGTTGAGGTAACTGTAGTTTGCGTCCAGAGTCAGGCGGGAGAACCGTGTGCTGCGCATGTTGAATTCCACCCCTGAATGAATCTCGCTGCCAAGGTTCACGTTCTGGCTGCAATAGCCTGCAAAAGCGCCTGTGTTGCTGCATAACGATCCAGGATCCTTGATATAGACCAATTCAATCGCATCCCGGAGACTGCTCCGGAAGACCTCGATCTGCACCAGCGTCCTGGCAGCAAAAGAGTGCGCATAGCCGATGTTCCAGTTCCTGCTATGCTCCGGCTTGAGGTCCGGGTTGGGCAGTCCCTTGCCCAAGCTATAGGAATAGCTTTCCTTGAGCAACGGGAAACGGCCTCGATCGGCAAAGGTGATAAACAGGGTGTCCGTCCGGGTAAGGATGTAAGAAACCGATGCTTGCGGATTGTAGTTCCAAATGTGAGCGGTACAGCCGGAGAACGACGCATTGTTGGGTGCGGCGATACATTTGACGGGCAGCAATCCTGTTTGCGAGCTATTGTAAGCCTGAGCCTGCAATCCATCCAGATGGTCCACGCTGAATCCTACGGTTGCATTGAGCCGGGACGAAAGCGTAATCGCGTCCTGGAAACCTATCGACGTCTGCTGGGCCCGGTCGACCAGATCGGGCGTGGCGAACGGATAGGGCGACCTTCCCGGATAGATGCTGTAGTCCCTGTGAGTATCATCCTTGAAGAAGAAGGAAGCGCTGATCAAGTTCCGTGGAAAGACACGGGTTGAAAATTCTGAAGACGCGCCATCACTGTGGTCGTCATACTGACTATGCAACGACGTGCTTTTTTTCATGGTTGTGTACGTCGCGTCGTCGTACATGTCGATGCTGTTTCTGAATTGATCGTAGTAAACGCGGAATTTGATCGAGCTCCTCTCGCCCACGCCGGTATTGGAGATGAAGTAATAACTGGTCTTGTTCCAGTATGGCCATTTCCAAAAATTCCTGAAGGTCGCATTCGAATTGGGCCCCGCATAGAGGGGAACGCCCTTCTCGCCCTTCTGATTGACGTAGCTGAACACATATTCGTCCTGGCCCTTCGGCGTCCAGGCGACTCGGCCGCTGTATTTCTCGTCGCGCGAATACGATTGGTTGCGTTCAAATGTCGGCTGGTACTGGTTCAGCGGGAAGTCGCCGGAGAGCGGGATGAAATCCCGCTGCAACCAATCAATCGACCCCTGGACTAGGAAATGCCGCCAGCGGGACCCGAGATGCAGCGAAGACAACAGCCTGTTGCCCGAGCCTGTTCCGATCAATGCGTCCCCTTCGAGCTTCTTGATCGGCTCTTTCGTGACCAGGTTGATGGATCCGCCCAAGGCATTCGGACCAAGCAGAGGAGAGGAATAGCCCCTGGCGACCTGTACTTCGGCAATATCGCTGGTGAGAAAGCGGTTAAAGTCGACATAACCGTCGTAGGGCACATAGACAGGAATGCCATCCAGGTACAAGGGCACCTGGCCGCGGGTGCTGAATCCGCGAACGCGAATCCCAGCCTCATTCCGGTTCGTCGAAATGTGATCGATCGCGACTCCCGGCAGAAAATCGAGCGCCTTGGCTACAGTCACGGCATCGCGGTTTTTGATCTCGGTCTGATCAATGCTGTCGGCCACGGGAGAAAGCGGCGACATCGCCGCCGTAACCGTGATTTCGGTCACGCCCAGGTGAAACGGCTGGTCCGGATCTTCCTTCAAGATGGCCTCGACCGTCTCACGAAGCAAGGAGACCTGGCTGCGTGTCTGCTCGGCGCTCCAGGGCTGCGGCGGAGCAGGTGCCAGCTTAATGCTGGAGTTCGCGTGCAACTTCAACCAGTTTTCCACCTCAGTGCGAATTGCCACAATGACATCGCGTTGTTCGCCCAGGCTGGCAGCAGAGGCATTCTGGAGATCTGTTAGGTCTTGCAGCCACGCAAGGGGCCGCTGCGCCTGTGCCCGCAATTCGGAAGCACTTAGAACGAGAACGAGCAGAACAAAGGCGCCTCCCGCAGCGGAAGGACGCGCATGATCAATAAAAGACACGGGTCTCTTCTCCTGCGCAAGGAATCTGCGCCTGATTGAGCACCTCCCTTGTACCTGCGGCAGCATTATTTATCAAACTCTTTGTTTTCACGTATTCGGGATTATCGAATTGTCACAGGTTGGGTTGCTGCCCTATTATTTGTAGAGTGCGGAGTTGATAATGCTGCGACAAGCCTGGCGCCTCATCATATTCGTTGTTGGAATGACGGTGTTGCTGATCGGCATTGCTCTCATTGTGCTTCCGGGACCTGCATTTGTTGTAATTCCGGTTGGTCTCGCGATCCTGGCGACGGAATTCGCCTGGGCGCGCCGCTGGCTCCAAATTCTCCGCAAATCAGCCGAAAAGGCTGCCGAGAAGCTCAATCCTCGATAAAACCGGCGACGCTTCCCTATTTCCAGCGGATTTCTCCACCTGTCAGCCACACGACGCCGGAAACAGCGAAGCGTCCCCGGTTTTCGCCCATTTTACGTGAGGTTGACGAAGATCGAGCTAACGCGCCTTGAGATTGGATGACTGCTCACTTAATCTTTTAAGGAAGCGCTTTGGCGGGTGTGCGCCGGCAGGATGCTGATGGAACCAAATGAAGATACTTGCTGTCTTTGCTCATCCAGACGATGAAGCTTTCGGCCCCGCAGGCACTCTGGCGCGGTATGCGCAGACCGGGCACACGGTGCGATTGGTAACGATGACGCGCGGCGAGGCCGGATCGCTCGGCCCGGCAGGACGTCTCACTCAGCCCGAGCTCGGCCGCCTCCGGTCGGAGGAGCTCCGCTGCTCGGCTGATGCACTGTATTTGTCAGCCCTCAACATCTGCCATCTTCCTGACGGGAAACTTGCGGAGCTGCCTGCGGAGCAGGGCCTCACCATTGTTCGGGACGAGATTGAGGCCTTTCTTCCTGACGCGCTCATCACCTTCCATTCCGCCGGCATCTCCGGCCACCCCGATCACCGAACCGTTGCGCGCTGGTGCCTGGACGCCGTCGAAGAGCGCACCCATCCGCCGCGGTTGTTCGCATACGGGATTACCGCAGAACAGGCGCGACGGGCGAGCCATAGAAAGTTGACACCGATCCCTGATGACGAAATCACTCACGTCATAGACGTTTCCGCATATCTGGAATACAAGTTCGACGCGATCCGCTGTCACCAATCCCAGTCCGAAGCATGGGAGAGGATGAAGACAGTGGAAGGCGGTATTGAATCTTACCTGCGAAATGAGCATTTCTCGCAGGTCTGGCCTCGATCAAAGCAACGGGCACGATCGGATCGGCTCGAGGATTAAGCAGCAGTAGAGGCACGACCGCGGTAAAGTCGCGCACAAGAGATGAAAGCTGCTGCGAAAATGGTGACAGGCGCCTTTTTGCGCCCAGGAAATCTCAGCAGATGGATAAGCGGACGGTTGAAAAGAGGTGCCGGTCACCATTTTCTGGTCGCGGCCGGGCCGGCAGCCCCCGCTGGAACCGCTTTGCACTTCGTCGTAGGAGTGCCATCATCTTTTTGTTCTCTTTGCCTGTTTGCTTAGATACCTCGTTTCCACTCTCGACAGGAGGTCAGCCATGAGTGGTAAGAGCTGGAAGAAAGGAATTATCGGGATTCTAACCGGAGGCGGCGATGTTCCAGGCCTCAATCCGGCGATTCGAGCCCTCACGATACGTGCTCAGCGGGAAGGATATCAGGTCGTAGGGATACGGCGGGGCTGGGCCGGCATGATCGAGATCGTGCCGGACAAAGCAGCCGACAACAGCGACAAGTATCAGATTCTGACGGAAGAGATCGTCAATAAAGTGGGACGAACAGGCGGCACTTTCTTGCATACCTCCCGCACCCTGCCGAGCCACGTGCCCAGAGCAAACGTCCCGGCCCACCTCAGAGACACGTACAAGGATGACATCAATGACTTGACTCCCGAAGTCCTCAGAACCCTCGACTTCCTGGGCCTCGACTACCTCATCCCGATAGGGGGGGACGACACCCTCAGTTATGCAGTGCGGCTTCATCAAGAAGGATCCAAAGTTGTCGCCATCCCGAAGACGATGGACAATGACGTGCCGGGCACGGACTACTGCATCGGATTCAGCACCTGCGTCACCAGGATTCTCGAAATGACGCACAGTCTCCGGACTTCCGCAGGCTCGCACGAGCGATTCCTGGTGATCGAAGTGTTTGGACGTTATGCGGGCTTTACCGCGCTGCTCCCCACCATGGCCGGGGCCGCGAATCGCTGCGTGATCCCTGAGTACAAGTTCAACATCGATCGTCTAACCGAGCTGCTGGCTACGGACCGGTTCACCAACCCCAGCCGCTATTCCGTCGTACTGGTGTCCGAAGGAGCCATGTTCGTGGGGGGCGAAATGATCTTCAGCGGTCAGGAAGCCGACGCATACGGCCACAAGAAACTGGGCGGCATCGGCGACCTGGTCTCCCAGCAGTTGAAGGAACGATCGGCAGCATTCAACAATGGCCGACGGATTGACGTGATCAACCAGCGGCTGGGCTACCTCGTGCGCTGTGGCACTCCCGATGCCATCGATTCCATTGTACCCATGGCCTTCGGCAATCTGGCTCTCGATCTGATCCTAAAGGGAATCCACGGACGGCTTGTGATCTTGAAGGACGGGAAATACGATAGCGCCCCTCTGGATATTGTAACCAGCCATAAGAGAGCGGTGGATGTAAGCAGGTATTACAACACCGAGCGTCTGCGGCCCAACTACTCGAGCTTCGAGTCCAAGCCGCTGTTTATCGTCGAGTAGCAACCAGAAAACACCCGGGGCAGCATAGCCGCAGCCTCAGAGTCTCACCACAACGGCACGGAGAGACGAAGAACGAGAACGCATGCCCCTTTCATGGGCTGAACGTTTAGGCTTCGCCTCCGGGCAAGCAAAACTCTAAATCCGAGGGATCGAGCTTGGCCAGCAGCGGGATCCAGAAGTTCTCGTATTCCACGATCAAAGATGGAATAAAAACCGTCACGGCCTCTTGCCGTTCGCCCAGGAGCAATTCCGACAGGTTCGCCGTCGACGCCCTTTCGATCCCCTGAATTTCGTAATAGTTCCGCAGCAGGTCGTCCTGAGCATCCGATGGGACGCCGGCAACAAAGTTGAGCTCGCACCAATCTCCGAACAGGCCGTCATGAATGTCCACCATGGGAATCCCCTCTATGCGACAAGCAAGCGGACGGCGCTCATAGATGAAGCAGGTATCATCGGGAGCGAGAAAGGGACAGCGAGGGCTCGGGACACGCGCCCCGATGCGGTCAATGAGCAGATCATCTCCCATCTTCAGCAGGTACGGGGCTTTCAATTCAGGAGCCTGTTTGGTGATCTTCTTCTGGATCTCAGCGGCGCTCGCGGCCGCGGCTGACCGGGTTTTCGCAGGAAGCGCACTGAGGCTCAGTGTGACGTGGAGCGCATCGGGCAGCGAAATGTCAAACAGTCCATAGCAGCACAGGACGCAACCCTGCCTGCATCGCATCTCACTCGCATGCCTGGCTTGAACCGTTTGGAACCACTCCGCTGCGCGATGCAACAGACTGCTATAACTCCTCATGCTACCCTCCGAACAGCCGCCTGTGGCTGCCTGCGTCCATCGCCACAGCCGGCGGATATCGGAACCTGATGAAACCATTTCAAGCAGCCTCCTTTCAAGTGCTAAGATGCCGGCGCAATTTCTGCGCTGGTGCGATGCTCGGCCGCCGTCCGCGCGCCAAGAGGCGTCACAGCGCATTGTGGGCTAATTTCGCCCGTTTCGCAACCAGGCAGCCCTTTTGGCCCCGAAGCATACATCGCTCAACCCATTTGCTGGTAGAATCTAGGCATCCCGCCAAAAAGCAGCGGGATATGAGAAGCCAGGAGTCAGGAGCCAGAAGCCAGAATCGCCCGTGCATAGGCGTTCAGTGGGCGGCTGACTTCTTCCAATGAGTTCATAAGGACATCAGTTGGTCGCTCTGTTTGCATGACATCACCTCCGGAAAACAGCATAGGCGGCGCTTACGAAAATTCTGGCTTCCGGCTCCTGGCTTCTTGCTTCTAACAAGAACAAAACTCCCGTTACGCTTCGCACAACGGTCTGATCCATGTTCACGGAGGTTGCCAATGTTCTCCAGCTACATGGCCGCCGCTTCGATCGTGCGACTGGTCTCGAGATAGCATGTGGCCGCGTTTTTCGCCCTTCGGGCCGAAGGAGGAGCATAGCCTCGAAGCGATGGTTCCTACGGCGCAGTTCAGAACCTTTGGCGTGCATCACCTGGCCGTGCTGATTGCCCTCGTGGTTCTCGGCATCCTGGTGGCTTGGGGAGGACGGCGGATGCACGGCACGGCGAGGATTTGGCTCGGGCGATCGCTGGGACTCGTGCTGCTGGGCTACGCATTCGTCCTCTATTTCCAGGAGGCCAGAAACGGGTGGTTGCACGTCAGCAACTCATTGCCGATGCAGCTTTGTGACTGGGTCCTGATCGCCTGTCTTGTGACGCTGTTTCATCCAAACCGCCTCGCATCCGAGATCGCGTATTTCTGGGGTTTGGGAGGCACGCTTCAGGCCGTGCTCACGCCTGACATCACACAGGGATTTCCATCGTGGAGGTTCATACAGTTCTTTTGGGGGCACGGAGCGATCCTGCTGAGCATCGTGTACATGATCGCCGGTCAGCAATTTCGGCCGCGGCCGAGGAGCGTTCTCCGCATGATGACTGCGGTCAATGTCTATGGACTGGCTGCTTTGAGTCTTGATCTGGCCTTCGGGTGGAACTACGGCTACCTGCTGCACAAGCCGGCGCAGTCGTCCCTGCTTGACTATATGGGGCCGTGGCCGTGGTATTTGATTGCCATCGAGGCAATCGGCCTGCTGAGTTTCTGGCTCCTGGGATTACCGTGGAAGATCCTGGATCACCTTCACGCCCGCCGCCAACCTGCTCATTGAAACGTCGCGATCACGGGAGCGTGGTCGGAGGGTTTCTCGCCTTTACGCTCGCCGCGATCGATCTCGACGGCAACGCACCGCTTGGCCAGAGGTACGCTCACCAGGACATGATCAATGCGCATGCCCCAACCGCGATGAAAGGCGCCGGCACGATAGTCCCACCAGGTGTACAGCCCGCCCTCCGGGTGGTGCATACGGAGAGCGTCCACGAGACCCCAGTCGACGATGTTGCGCAACGCGGCCTTCTCCGGGTCGCTGAATAGAATCTGCCCGCGCCATTGCTCGGGATCCCAGACATCGCGATCCTCCGGCGCAACGTTGAAATCGCCGCACACGAGGACCTCGCTCTGACGATCGTGGCCGTCGAGAAGCGCACGCAGGCGGCAATACCAGTCGAGCTTAAAGGCATACTTGTCCGATCCCACCGCCTGGCCGTTCGGGGCATAAATATTGATGATCCGCGTGCCGGCTATTGTGGTCGCCAAGAAGCGGCTTTCGGCATCCGCAGCATCGCCTGGCAGCGACCGCATTACGTCGGACGCCGGAAGGAGCGACAGGGTCGCGACCCCGTTATAAGTCTTCTGCCCACGAACGAGGCAATGGTAGCCGAGACCCTCGAGAGCGCCGGCGGGGAAATCCTCATCGACCACCTTTATTTCCTGGAGACAGACTACCGACGGCTTCCTGCGCTCCAGCCAACTCACCAGTCGGGGCAAGCGGGTGCGCACGGAATTGACGTTCCAAGTAGCCACCGTCAGCATAACTACCCTTCAGCCACTACCGTTTGTAACGCCCCATCAGTTGTCCCTGCGCGAGGACATGCCCTTTCATGGCCTTCTCCAGATCGGCCTTGCTCGCGCCCGGCGGGAGGTTGAGATTCGCATCCAGGGCATACAGCTTGAAGTAATACCGGTGCGGGCCACCCCTGGGAGGGCATGGGCCGCCATAGCCGGGGCGTGAGAAGTCATTCCGGCCCTGGCGTGTGCCATCCTTGAGCTCCGCCTCTTTCGGCACTCCTTCCGGAAGCGCGCGCGTCTCGGCCGGAAGGTTGTAAAGCACCCAGTGCACCCAGGTACCGCCGGGAGCGTCCGGGTCATCCATAATCAGGCTGAAGCCTTGCGTGCCGGCCGGCGGATCGTTCCAGTTCAACGCCGGCGAAACGTCCGCGCCTTCGCAGGTGTGTTTCTTCGGGATCTCGCCCTCGTGGGCAAAGGCAGGACTGTTCATGCTGAGAGTCATGACATCATCTCCTGTAGCTGAGCATCCGGCCGCGCTGCCGCATAAAAGCAGCACTGCGAGCAGGCAGCCACCCGCGTTGATTTCCTTCTTCATGTTTGGCATTTCCATCGCTTCGCGATTGAGCAATTTTCTCGAGCCCGGCATCAATCAAGAGCGAAGGACAGGGATCGTCGACGATTCCCGTCCTTGACTGGCCTAAGATTATAAAACAGTGGAAAGCTTAATGCGAACAACGGTTGTTGCTTCGGAAAACCGGAAAAACCGGGGACGCCACCCTATTCCTGGAGTCTCCGCGCATGTGTTCGTCGACACTCCCGACAGAAAAAGGGTGGCGTCCCCGGCTTTTCCGGTTTTTACCTGCCGAGCAGCACGACCGTACTGCGGCCGTTCGCCAGGTAGAAGTCCTGCGGCTCGAGAAGCATCTCTTTTCCGGGATCGAGGAAATCCTCGCCGGCCGGCAGGCTCGTGTCAATGATCCTGTACCAGCTCTTGTCTCCTTCATGCGGTAAGCTGACGCGCTGCAGAAATGGGGTCGCATTCAGTATGAGAAAGAGCAGGTAGTCCCCTGCGGGCGACTCTTCTTCGCTCCCGTCCAGCATCAAGCTAAGCGTTTGAACCGTCGGGTTGTTCCAGTCCGGGCGATTCAGGTTGTTGTCGAACCATGTGATGTCCGGAATCTGGTCGCAATCCAGGTCTGTTCCCAGCAGGAATTTTCGTCTTTGCAGGATTGGATACATGCGAGTCAGGGCGATCGCCTTTTCGAAAAAGCGCCGGATGTCGGCGTTCTTTTCCACGAGCCGCCAGTCAAACCAGGTAAGTTCGTCGTCCTGGCAATAAGCGTTGTTATTGCCCCGCTGCGAGCGGAGGAACTCGTCGCCGCCAAGAATCATGGGTGTGCCTGCGGAGAACAGAAGGACACACGCATAATTCTTCACCATTTGTCGCCTAAGCTGCAGGATGTCGGGATCGGAGGTGTCGCCTTCGGCTCCGCAGTTCCAGGAGTAATTGTCGTTCGTTCCGTCGAGGTTCTTTTCCCGGTTGGCCTCGTTGTGCTTCTCGTTAAATGAGACCAGATCATTGAGCGTGAACCCGTCATGACACGTGACGAAATTAATACTCTGGTAGGCCGAACGCCCGTCATCGCCGTAAAGGTCGGCGGATCCGGTGAGCCGCCAGCCCAGCTCGGAGATCTGTCCCCCTTCCCCGCGCTCAAAACGGCGCACCGTGTCTCGGAAGCACCCGTTCCATTCGGACCAGTCGACCGGGAAGTTGCCGATCTGGTAAGTCCCGAGGTCCCAGGGCTCGGCAATCAGCTTGACCGTAGCGAGCACCGGGTCCTGCGAAATGGCATCGAAGAAAGCAGCCGAACGGTCAAAGCCTCTGCCCTCCCGCCCGAGCACGGAGGCGAGATCGAACCGGAAGCCGTCCACGTGCATGACCTCGACCCAGTACCGGAGAGAGTCCATGACAAACTTGATCACATACGTGTTCGCGAGGTTCATGCTGTTGCCGCAGCCGGTGTAGTTCATGTAGTACCGCCGGTAATGGTCCGGCGGCCCGGAGAGCAGGTAATAGGCTGGGTTGTCGATGCCCTTGAAACTGATCGTGGGCCCAAGCTCGTTGCCTTCGCCCGTGTGGTTGTATACAACGTCGAGGATCACTTCGATCCCGGCCTTGTGGAGCTCCCGTACCAACGTCTTGAACTCGGCGACCTGGCATCCGGGTCGGGCGCGCGTGCCGTAGGAGTATTCGGGCGCAAAGAAGCCGATGGTGTTGTAGCCCCAGTAGTTCGTCAGAGCGCGCTCCCGCAGGAAGTCCTCGACATAGAACTCCTGGACCGGCAGCAGTTCCACAGCATTTATGCCCAGGCTTTTAAGGTACGGAATCTTCTCGATGAAGCCGAGGTAGGTTCCCGGGTTGCGCACGCAGGAAGAAGGATCAGCGGTGAATCCCTTCACATGCACCTCGTAAATGATCAGCCGTTCGAACGGGACCTCCAGGCGTTGGTCTCCCTGCCAGTCGAACCCGTGATCCACAACGATGCATTTTGGCATCTTGAGCGTGTTGTCTCTCTCGTCCAAGCATAGGTCCGTCAGGGGAGAGCCGGCGTCGTATCCGAGGAGCAGATTGTCCTCATTGACGCACTTGCCGGTAAGCGCGGCCGCGTAAGGATCGAGCAGGAGCTTATGCTCATTGAACCGCAGTCCGATCGACGGGTTGTGGTCTCCGCGGACCTTGTATGCATAAAGCTGTCCGGCCTGGGGACCGTGGACGAAAGTGTGCCAAACATACCTCGTTTGATCCTGCATGCGAATGATATCGGTGGGAGGTCGGTCCGGCTCGTCGAAGAGAAGGAGAAACACTTCGGCGGCGGTTTGCGAAAAGAGGGCGAAGTTGACGCCCTCCTCGGTGAGTGTCGCCCCACACGGGTAGAATCTGCCAGGCGAAAGGGTGCGATTCGTTCGGTGCTCAAGACGTAAGTCCGGCATGAAGCCTCCTTATCCTCACAGAACCAACTTCGGAGCGTATTGGAGCGCGGCAGCGGGCTGCCGCGGTCAACAGGTGGGTTCGAGACCCACTCTCATGAAGCACGCAACTTCCTGGAATAGAGAAAGTAAAAGTCCGTACAAAATATCATAATATAAAGATGCTGCGGATACCGCTACTTTCCTGGGGCGCGCGCCGCAGGCGTTAGACGTGAAAGAAATGCTGCGCGCGAGGTGGTAGAATAGGCTCGTGCCCGAGATCAGCCGCTTCCTTGGCATCGTAATCGCCATATTGTACAGGGATCATCAGCCCGCGCATTTCCACGCTGTCTAGGGTGAGTTCGAGATCACGGTGGGGATCGACGACGGCGTTGTGACCGGCAAGTTCCCAAGGCGAGCGCTTGCACTGGTTTTGGAGCGGTACCAAGCGCACCGCGATGAGCTCCGGGAGAACTGGGAGTTTGCGAGGCAGCGTAAGGCTCTTCGCCGGATCCCGCCTTTGGAGTGAGTGATATGATCCATCTCATAGAAGCCCGCTACGTTTCAGGTTACGTCATCTGGCTACGGTTTAGCGATGGGTTGGAGGGAGAGGTTGACCTCGCTTCGGAACTTGAGGGAGAAGTGTTCGAGCCCCTTCGTGACGAGACAGTTTTTCGGCGATTTGAGTTACACCCCGAACTCCACACCATCGTCTGGCCGAACGGAGCTGATTTCGCCCCGGAATTCCTGCACGAACGTATTCGCGTGCGCGTCTAACCTCGCGCCCCATCCGACGGCCAAAGCTGGTTCTGGTAGTGAGGGTCGCTGATTTGACAGTACGGGCAAAGCAGCAACGTATGATAATCGAGAGGTCGCCTTGGGAGTCTCGGCGTGATACGCCGTTGCCGACCGCCTATGCCTGCCTTTCTGCGACGAGACCTTCGGAGCCGCGGTGACGATCTTGACGTTACAGCTTGTTCCTGGCCGCCGCGCGGGTATGACTTCACGACCTAATCCCAAGTTTGGCTGGACCACGTTCGGCGGCCGCTGAGCTCGAACACTGGGATCAAATGGCGATTCAGACAGTGGTGCGCGCACCTTGGAGCGATGCCGTCGCATACCGAAAACGAACCTCGAAGACCCCAAAGACCTCAAAGAACCAAGAGTTAAGGGGGCTTTGGCGGCGCCGGAGGCGATTCCGCAGCTGCGCTGCGGAATCCACTCCTGGCGTGGGCATCGGGGACAAGCGCACATGGGTGATGGGTGCGACAGGGAAACCTGGGGATCAAACAGGGGAGGAGTATTCATGAATCTGATGCAAAATCCCTCGACAGCTTCTGTTGTTTGGATCCGCACCGGCGTCGTGGCCGGATTGAGCGTATCTCTGGTCTATCCGGCAGTCATCTTTCTGCCTTTGCCCAAACTGGCGATAACCGTACTCGCAGCTTCAATGGGGCCGCTGCTGGCCGTAGCGAGTCTGGGCCTTGGAGAGCTTCTTCAGATTCCTCGACCATCGGTTCCGGCCCGACTTGGGATGGCCTTCAACTTTGCGGCCGGTGCATTGCTGTCAGCCATGCTTCTGGTGCAACTCGCAGTCAAAGCCCGGTTGCAGGGGGCGAAGGCATCCCCAGAGCTCGTGGGGATTTGGCTCGGTCTCGACGTAGCATGGGACGTCTATGTGAGCATAGGTACGGGCCTGTTTGCGCTGGCGATGCTCAAACATCCACGGTTTGGGAAAGTTTTCGGGGGAATTGGTCTTGTTATCGCAATGTTCCTGCTTGTGCTGAATCTTTTCACTTTTCCGACGCCGCCAGCAGATGCAGGCCTCATCGATGTGGGTCCAGTCGTTGGCCTTTGGTACCTGGTGGCCACCGTTCAAGCATGGCGATCCTTGCCGTGGGTACGTTCTGTTGTTACTCATTAATGCGCATCGTGATGGCTGCCGTTTTCAAAGCCGTCGGCGGACTTGCGGGAACGTAGGGAGGAGGGTTCCTGGCCACTTGGTTTTTCGGGCCAGCAGAGGAGCACAAAGTGAGTTCAAGTTTGACTTCGAAGCAGTATCTCGTGCGCGATTCGCGCACCCAAGCACATGAAAAGCGTCGGAATCGGCATCGGGATCGCAATCGTGGTCGCAATCGGCTTTTGCAGACCAAGAACTTCGATAGCGATAGCGACCCCGATTCCGATGCCGACATTTGTTGCCTGTTGTCTCTATTTTCGAAGCAGTATCTCGTGCGCGAATCGCGCACCCAAGCGCATGAAAAAGCGCGCGGGCTGAAGCCCGTGCGCACTTGAGATCTCTGAGAGTAACGTATAGTGGGGAAGGGCTTTAGCCCGTCACAGCGGCCAGAGCAAGCATACGCAAATGAAGTATCTTTCGGAGAACGAGAGTGGCAAAAAACGTTGTGATACTCGTGAAGCAGGAAGGGTTGGGCGGCGTTGCCCCCACAGACGCAGAATTTGGCATCGACATGTTCGATCGGCTCCTTCACGCCCTGGAAGGGCAGGAGATCAAGCCCCAGGCAATCTGCTTCTATACGCAAGGAGTGAAGCTCGTCTGCAAAGGGTCGAAAGCGGTGTTCGGTCTCAAGATGATCGAGGGAATGGGCGTGCAGATCTTCAGCTGTAAGACGTGCCTTGAATACTACGGCTTGCTGGAAAAAGTGGCCGTCGGCGAGGTGCGCGGCATGTCCGAGATCTTGAAGATCCTCCTGGAGGCTGACCACGTCGTCACAATGTAGTCTTGGGATATATAAAGGCTCGGGCGAATTGGACGATGTAGCCAGCATGGAAGACTGCCGACGCGGACCGCGATTCGAGATCGATCAGCCCGTGATGGTGAAGGATCTTGACGATCCAGGCCCGTCGCTGCCCGCACGCCTCGTCAATTTTTCGGCCAGAGGAATCCGTCTGATCCTGGGACAGAAGTTAATCCCGGGAACCATGGTCAAGGTCGAATGGGGAGGAACTATCCTGCTGGGCGAAATCGTATACTGCATGCCCCAAGGTTTCGAGTTCGCTGGCGGGCTCGAAATCGAGGATGCGGTCTACGAAACCGAGGTGCTTGCTCCCATGCAACAGGTGATGGCCGAACCGGTCGCACAGAAGCACTAGGCTGCCCCATCCACACCCATAAAGACAGTATCCGTGTTCTTCGTGGTCCGATCTTGGCTACAACTCAGTAGCTGCTTTCGCGCGGAGAGGCGCGGACGGCGCGGTCATACGCCCAGGAGCGGATGTGCTCCACCTGCTCGCGCATCGTCTTTGACAGCGGAATGACGTTGATCGCAGCCCGATGCAGCGCTTCAAAAGTCATGGGCTTGTTTTCCAGCCGAACCGCAGTGAGCGCAGAGACAACGCACTGCTCGATTTCAGCTCCGGTCCACGCCTGGGTGATGCGCCTGAGGCGGTTGATTTCAAGCGCGTCGGGATCGATGCCGCGCTTCTCGAGATGAATGCGGAAGATCTCAATGCGCTCTTCCTCGCTGGGGAGATCGATGAAAAACACCTCGTCGAACCGGCCCTTGCGAATCATCTCGGCAGGCAGCAGATCGATGCGGTTCGCAGTCGCGGCCACGAACAGGCCGCGCGCTTTCTCCTGCATCCAGGTAAGAAAGAAAGCGAAGATGCGGCCGAGGTTGGTTCCGGCTTCGCCGCCCTGGCCGGTCAGCCCCATCTCGATTTCGTCGAACCAGACCACGGCGGGCACCAGCGACTCGACGGTGCGGCAGGCTTCGGCAAAGGCGGCGTCCGGATTGCCGTGGCGGCCAGAAAAAACTTCGATCATATCGATACGGTACAGAGGGAGACCGAAACAGGCGGCGATCGCCTTGACGGACAGGCTCTTGCCGCAGCCCGAAACCCCCATCACGAGCACCCCTTTGGGGACGATCTCCGCCGAGAGGCTTTCGCGCTCCATGAACAGCTTGCGCCGCGCCAGGAGCCACTTCTTGAGGTATTCAAGGCCGCCCACGTGCTCAATCCGGGTTCCGTCGGCAACATAGTTGATGAGTCCTCCGGACTGGTTGACGATGAGCTTCTTCTCTTCCAGCAGCAGTGGCGTCGAGTCCCCGTCAAGCTTGCCGCCCAGCGCCAGCGCGCGTCTCAGCGCGTGGCGGGCCTCGTCGGCCGTCAGGCCCTGCAGAGCCCGCCCCAGCTTGAAGATTGTCTGCTCGCTGGTATCGATCACGAAGCCCTGCCGCGCCAGCACCTGTGCTTCACCGGCGAGAAAGTCGAGCATCTCTTCCAGGTCCGGGTGATGCAGCTCGATAAAGGCAATCTGGTGGCTGAGCTCCTCCGGAAGCACGCGCAGCGGCGAGGTGATGACGACGAACTTGCCGGTGTCGAGGCACGCCTCGTATAGATCCCGGAGCTTACGCCGGATTTCGACAGCGCTCCCCATGAACTCGTGGAAGTCGCGGAGCTGAAATATCGCCGGCCCCTCATGCCCGGCAATGAAGTCCAGAACGGCGCTCGCATCGAGAAGCTTGCCCGGCGCCGTGCTTTCATCAGGCCCGCTCAGGCCGCGGGTTGAGGTCCATGACCAAACCGGCACTTGGGAGGGGAACAGGCGCCGGGCAGCATCCTGCAAGAGGTGCCGGGTGCGCTGCTCTTCCGAAGTGCAAATGTAAATCAAGGGGCGCCCTCCTTGCACGAGTTCGCGCAGCGCGGAATAGGCACGGCTCTCGGTCCGGCCTGTGGACTGGCTCGGGCTCACGTTCATTTCCATACTGGACTCCAGGTTTTGCGGCGCTCCCGCTGCCGGAGGTATGGTGGCACAAGACTCATGAGGCAAGCAATGGAGTTTCGCTTCTTTTCGGGTTCCCGCTCACTTCAGGGACCCAGGCCCGTGAGAAGTATTTTGTCCTCCTGGCGCCTTTTTTCGTGATAACGCTGCAACCACAGTTCGAAGCTCTTGCCCGCCGCCGTGTCTTTGCCCGTGAACTCCAGGCGCGCGATGTCGGCGTACCGAATCGCGATCCTCTTGTTTTCACCTCTGGGGATCATTCTGACCACGCACTGCTCGAGGGAAGGTCCGCCGGCCCTCCGATCAAAAACATAACCCTCGATCCTCTCGCCGCTCTTCAGCGTGATCGTGACATCGCCACGATAGTCGAATGCTTTTTCGAGCGCGTCCCTGACTTCATCCGGACCGCCGAGCTCGGGGATCCAGCCCTGCAGGTTCTCGCGTTCATGAGAGGCTTTCGAATCGGAATTCACCCGGATCTTCCTGGTTTCCTGCGACGTGACGGGCCGTGAGCCGGCGCTCACACCTGGACGGTCTCCCGAACCGGCGGTTCTGATGCTATCTGAACCAGGTCGGAGCGCCGCCATCCTTCCGCTGCCAGCGCTCCGGCGGCGCTCCGGCTCCGATAGCCGCCGGAAAAGAACGATGCGCGCACCGTATACCAAAGTCCCCCAAGCGATCCGAAGGTGCCGTTGACTGCGCTGGCCTCATAGCCGCTATGCACCATGCAGTTGGCGCACTTCGGATTGCCCGATTCGGCGCCGTAGTTGTGCCACTCGGTCTGCTCGATCAGTTCAGCGAAGGTTTCCGCGTAACCATCTTGCAGCAGGTAGCAAGGTTTCTGCCATCCGAACAAATTGTAGGTCGGCATGCCCCACGGCGTACATGCGTAGTCGCGCAGTCCCATCAAAAACTCGAGAAAGAGCGGGCTCTGATTGAAGCGCCAGCGCTTCTTCCGGTTGCTCAGAATCATGTTGAAGAGCTTCCTGGTCGATGCCTTACTCAGGAAGCGTCCCTGATCAGCGGCTTTGCAGTAGCTGTACCCGGGTGAAATCGTCATGCCCTCCACCCCGAGGTCCATCATTTCATCGAAGAAGGCGCGCACGCTCCTCGGGTCCGAGCCGTCGAAAATCGTTGTGTTGGTCGTTACCCGGAATCCGTTCTTGATCGCTTCTCTGATCCCCTCGACAGCCAGGTCATACCCTCCCTCACGACAGACCGACTGATCGTGGTGCTCCCTCTGGCCGTCCAAATGCACGTTGATGGTCAGGTATTTGCTGGGCCGGAAAAGGTGAATCTTCTTCTTGAGCAGCAGCCCGTTGGTACAGAGATAGATGTACTTCCTCCGCCGGACCAAGCCCTCGACGATCTCGGCGATCTGCGGGTGCAGGAGCGGCTCTCCTCCTGGAATGCTTACCATCGGGGCGCCGCATTCCTCGACTGCTTTGAAACACTCCTCAGGCGTGAGCTGACGCTTCAGGATGTGGGCTGGGTACTGGATCTTTCCGCATCCGGCGCAGGCAAGATTACACCGGAACACAGGCTCGAGCATCAACACCAGGGGATGCCGCCTCCGGCCGGCCATCTTCTGCCTGAACACGTACGCGGCCACCGTCCACATCTGCGAAATCGGCACGCCCATAAACTCAAAAACCCCCAGAGGCTACAAGACAAATATAACCACAAAGACCACACAGACCTCAAAGAAATTGCTTCAAGCCCCTGGCGGTCCTGGAGGTCTTCGCGGTTGAATCTTCTGCCGCGAGAAGCGGCGATTCAGCCCTCAGGCGCTAAAAACCGAATCGCTTGGGATTGCGGCCGACCAGGATTGCCGCAAATACCCTGGGCACGTACTTCCGGGTCTCCTCGGGGAGTGCCCGGGTCTGATAAAGGTACCAGAAGTTGCGCTGCTTGATGGGATCTTTGACACTCCTCACGGCACGACGCACCTTTTCGGGACCGCTGTTGTACGCCGCCATGGCCAGCATCATGGAGCTGCCCGACCCAAACTCCAGGATCAGTTCCCGGATGTATCGGCTCGCTGCCTCAGTGGATTTCGAGAGGTCGAGACGATCATCCACGCGATCGTTCACCTCCATGCCGTAATCGCGCGCAGTCTCCTCGGTGAATTGCCAGAACCCTGCGGCGCCCTCCTGGCTCAAAGACGATTGCTCGAAGCCGCTCTCAACCAGTGCCATGTATGCAAGATCCGCGGGCAGATTGTCGCGCCGCAGGATCGTGCTCATGCGCTCCAGGACCTCGCGCTCATCCACCAGGGCGCGCTCGATGAGGTCGCGGTCCCGTTCCTGGAACAGCTTGATGAAATGGTTCACCTCTTTGACGAATTCAGGGGGAACACTGTATACCTCGGCGCCGAAATCCTTCATGAGCACGTCGATCTCCTGCTTGACGAAATCCTCCCCTGGGTTGCGGATCCCTGAAACCTGGGCGTTGGTTTCGTGATTGATCAGCTTGCCAATAACATGTGCCATCTGCGGGTAGCTCTCGCCGCCCGCCGCCTGCCTGGTTTCCAGCGGGAGAGACCGCATGTCGATGCCATTTGTCCCGGGCGTGAGATGCTGGTCGTTCCAGTAGGCAGAAACCGAGACGACAGCCAGAGCACAAGCCATGACAACGATGGCCAGCCGGGAACGCGGTACAGCATGGTCCTTTACGAGCAAGGCAGCATCGACGACAAAGCGGCGGATCCGGGCGCTTCGGAGCGCAGCCGACGGGCTATGCCGCGCGCCAAGCCGTGTCAGCCTGCGAAACGGCAACAGATTCCGTTCTTTTTTCGAATCAGTCATGGCTCCTTCCCTGGGAGAAAGCGCAATAGCGAGCGGCAGACGCACCTGCACACCTGCGCGGTTGTTAACGCCGATTACATGATACGGGACTGTCGGGACGCGTGCTTCAAACCTAGAGGACCGGGCAGAACCGGCAGGCAATTGAAGAGACTTTGCGCGCGCGCCCGGATTGATTCGAGGTCACCCACTCTCCAGAGGCGGGGGCGATAACTACTAAAGAAAAGGTCAAGAGGGCGGTGCAAGGCGCGGAAGTTCAGAACCAAACAGAACCCAACTTTGCCCCATTGGCCGACGCGAATTGACATCACAGCCGTATCTCGTCCTCTGGCCTAAACGAACTCTCTGACGTTTCGAGGCCACCCTCTGACACGCCTTATGACGTGGCGAGTTTCCCAATGATCCTATACATCCGGTGATTTGGCAACCCCCCAAATGAACTTGGAGGCATTTTCTTTCCTATCCTGGTAGTATGAACTTCTTGGTTGCAAGCGCACCGCACCGGCATCTCATTGATTCTGCAGGTTTCCTCACAGCTTTGGGTGCTTCAGGTGGTGATCGGTCTTGCTCTGGAAGGCGTGCGCCAGCAGGAGAATCTCCTGGTCCCCAAAGAGCTTTCCGGTGAAATTAAGGGCGGTCGGTTGCCCCTGCGAATCGAACCCGTGCGGGATGCTGACTTCCGGGTGCCCGGTCAGATTCGTCACGCTCAGGCTGCTGCCGATGAAGAGGTCAATGTCGGCAAACACCTTGCTGAAATCCTCCATCATCTTATAGCGCGCGCGGTTTGCCTGGATATATTCGACAGCCGGCACAAACCGATGCAGGCGGAACGTCCCAGGCCAATTGCTCCGCTCGGGCTCCTTCACCATCAATTCGATCTGGTTATTGCGTGTGATGTCGTCGAACGCTGCGGCCGATTCCACGGAAAGTATGAGGTCGAGGTCGCTGGCAGGCAATTGCGGGAGATCTATCGGCTTGAGTTCGATCCCCAGGGATCGGATCACGGCAAATGCATCACCGTTGATTTTCCTAAGCTCTTTGGCGCGCGCGCTCCGCTGCGGATTGGCCGGGTCCTCGGCGATCTCACGATCGAAGGTTGCCTTCAGGTAACCGACGCGCAGCTTCTTTACGTTCCGGGTCACGTCCCAGTTGAAGGGTACGTCGACCAAGCTGTTGTCCTTTCCGTCAGGACCGTTGATCACACGCAGAACCAGAGCGCAATCTTCAGCACTGCGGCAGAGCGAGCCGATCTTGTCCATCGTCCAGCTCAGTGCCATGGCGCCGTACCGGCTCACGCGGCCGAAGGTGGGGCGCAGCCCCGTCACGCCGCATCGGCTCGAAGGAGACATGATCGATCCGCGCGTCTCCGTACCGATGGCAAAACCGACGAGCCCCGCGGCGGTGCATGCGGCAGGTCCGGCCGAGGAGCCGCTGGAGCCCGTTTTCTCATTGGTTGGATCCCACGGGCTCTTGGTCTGCCCGCCGAACCAGCGGTCGCCCTGCGCCAGTGCGCCCAGTGTCAGCTTGCCCACCAGCACGGCGCCGGCTTCGGTCAGCCTGGTATAAACCGTCGCATCCATGTCGAGCATCTGGTCTTTGTAGGGCGAGGCGCCGAAGGTCGTCTTGTAACCCTTTACCGCGAGCAAATCTTTCGCCCCCCACGGGATGCCGTGGAGAGGGCCGCGGTATTTGCCGGCCGCGATTTCCTTATCCGCCTGGGCCGCCTGTTTCAGCGCCAGGTCTTCGGTCAAGGTGACCACACAATGGAGGATCGGGTCGTATTTCTTCAAGCGTTCCAGATAGAGCTTGGTCAGTTGTGTCGAAGTGATCTGGCGCGTCCGGATGAGCCTGGAGAGCTTTATCACCGGAAGGAACGCCAGCTCCTCGTCCGATTTGGGAAGCGTAACATTCGGCAAGCTTCTCCTGAGAGGCAGGCGCGCGGCTGGCAGCTTCATACCCGCGGGAACGGGATTGAAAATCACTGCAGGCTGCATGCCATTGGTGATATTCAGCGCCCGGATGTTCTGATATCGGGTTATGAGGGATCTGGGGCCGCTGAGCTGGTTCGCAATCCCCTGCAAGGTTTCCTGCGGCAGCGTCAGGCCTGCGATCTTCGCGGCGGCCGCTACCATCTCTGCCGTTATCTTCTCCGCATCCTGTGCTACGGCGGTGAGGGTGCCGGGAAGCAGGGTGGATCCCAATCCGATCGCCGAGAAATAACCGATAAAGTGCCTCCGGTTCAGTTCGAGTCGGCTTTCGTCCAAGTTGTGGATGTTTCGGTTCTGCATAGTCGGGTCATCCTTTTTGCATTGCTTCAGGCGGTTGAGGGAAAGGTCCATGTCGAGCTGAAGCACTGGCTTCAGGCGTCTCGAGGTTTGCTCACTCTCATCATTGCTTCTCCCAGCCCGGATCCGATCGAACCCCCGACCGAACAATTCCCGGAGTTGGAGTTCCTACAAGATATTGATTTGCGCCCGCACTTTCAACAGAAGTATTCAGAGAGGGTGCAATTAAGAGTGCGAGTCAGGCTCCATCCAGAGCGACACGAGGTTGAGCCGGATAGTGGCAGTTTTTGCGGACCCGACAAACCGGCAACGATACTGCGAACCACAAAGACCCCGAAGACCTCTAAGCATTTCTCCGTAAGGCTATTGTCTATTAATTCGGGGCTCGGCGGAATACGCTTCTGGACCCACACATGGGCGGCCTCCGGCCAGCGACCTTACCCGGGCGCTGTGGGAAAACGCAGGATGTTCAAGAGCGTAATTAATGTTTTGGGATGGGCGCGTTTTTCCACAGCGCCCGGGCAAGGTCGCCCGCGCGCGAAACGCTGGCCCATGTGTGGGTCGTGGAAGCGAATCCCGCTGCCTTTGTTTCTTAGAGGTCTTAGAGAAACTATGACAGAGCGGGCCTCACGGTAAACTTACATGGTTGCGAATTGGATTCGCATTCCTTAACAACCATGAAACCAGAGGCCCAGAATGAAGCATATAGGATTCGATATCGA
>Ga0315289_10002483_pt1 | contig 28185 bp, 21 predicted proteins | sample YL17G11_40_MG_FD_203452 | JGI IMG/M metagenome (GOLD analysis project Ga0315289, IMG submission 203452) | Sediment microbial communities from Yellowstone Lake, YNP, Wyoming, USA - YL17G11_40 | ecosystem: Environmental > Aquatic > Freshwater > Lake > Sediment | place: USA: Wyoming | collected... | reverse complement strand
GCACGGATGCGTCGTATACTCCAGCGGGTTGGCTAGCTCAACGGTAAAGGACCGCCCCCCGCAATCCCGTTCGACGCACTGGCCGGTCAGCAGGTCCAGCCACTTGATCCTGGCCGGCGTATCCTTGCCGATGGCCGTCAGGTCCGCCTGTTCGTTCCCGCCTGCCGGCAGGAAGATGAAGTAGTCCCGCCCGGGCCTGGCCAGGCACATCCCGCGCTCCACATAATCGTTGTCCGGCGCCATCTCGTTGATGGGCATGGCCGCCAGGAAGTCCATCAATGTGCGGTATCGCCGCCAACTGGGCGGTTCGGGGTCAAATCGCACCAGGTCCCACGAGGTGCTGTTGTAGTAGTACCCCGGATACCCGCCGCCGGCGTAGATGGCCGCCATCCACATCAACACCTCTTCCCACGGCCGGCTGTTGCCGCTGTCATACGTCGGCGCCAGGGCCTCGGCGGGGGCGATCTCGTAGCCGGACTCGATGTTGAAGTATGGCCTGTCGTGCAGGCGGAACCGGCGAGCCGCCTCGCGGTTCAGGTATGAGCAGGCCTGGATGCCGAAGTCGGGCCTCTTGGTGTCGCGGAAGTGGATCTGGTCGCTGACAAAGTCCGACGCGATATCGGGCGCCGACATCCTGGCATAAGACCCTCCCTCGGCGTCGTGAACGGTTACCAGGCGGCCGTAGGCGTCATGGTCGCGGATCAGCTTGATGCGGCTCAAGGTGTAGTCGTGGCTGCCGGTCTGCTTGTACAGGTTGAAGCTCTCCTTGGAGACGTCCCACACGACGTTGCAGTAGGCCTGGTAGCGGGCGACCACGTATTTCCAGAACATGTCGTCTTCCGCCGTGTTGCGGGCCGGCCAGTTTACGCGCTTGTTCTGCACCTGGATCATCAGGTGCACCATGACGCCTAAGCGATGGAACGTGGCGATTACGCCGTCGTAGTCCGCAAAGAAGTCCACGTTCAGCTTCGTGTGGTCGGGCTGTTCGTTTGTGCCGCCGAAGGGGAACCTCTCTGGGGGCGAGAAGACCCACTCGCCATTGGGGTCGCTGAATCCGCTGTGCGCGTAGACGTTGGTGATGATCCAGTTGAACCCACGCCTGGCCAGCAGTTCGCAGGCAGGGGTAAACAGGTCCACGGCCGGATCCACCGGCTTGCCCTTGGGCTGGCCGCGACGCTGATGAAACGCCGCCGTCCAGTCGAACTCAAAACCCAGCGGGATAAACGCCCTTCCATCGTCGCACACGAAGCGATGCGGATGCTTAGGATCCACCCGCACCTGGCCGCGGATGGCGGGGTTGGCGGAGGCCACGCAGCGGACGGGCGCCAGTTTCCGGTTGTTCAGCTTGGCCTGGTCGCTGGCGGTGATGCCCTTCCACAAGCCCTCCAGCGTCGGAGCGAAGCGGATGACCCATGTGCCTCGGCCGTTGTAGAAGCCCGGCAGGTCCTTGATCTGCTCGCCGGACTCGTGGGTGAACGTCGCGCGGACGTCCACCATGAATGGGCGGGGGTGCCTGGCCGGGCCGGCCAGCTCGAAGTCATGCACGCCAAATCGTTCGATCTTCAGTTCTCTCATTACCCTTTCCTTATGTAAGCCGATTGACCAGCTCGACAAACTGCCGGCCGCGGTCTTCATAGTTGACGAACAGGTCGTAGCTGGCGCAGGCCGGCGACAGGAGGACCACGTCGCCGGGTTCGGCCGCGGCGCGGGCTAGATTCACCGCCTGGGCCAGCGATTCCGCCCGCTTAAGAGCGGGACCGCGAGCACCGTTGTTGGGCACGCATGCCCGACCTACCTTGCTCATGGCGGACTGCACTGCCTGAAGGATTTGCTCGCGCGTCGCGCCCAGGCCGATCACGGCCTTGGCCCGCGCCGCCAGCTCGGCGCCCAGCCTCTCGAAGCTCACGTGCTTGTCGTACCCGCCCACGATAATCGCCACCCGCCCCGGCTCAAACGAGCGGATCGCCACGATCGCCCCTTCCGGCGTGGTGCACTTGGAGTCGTTGAAGTACCGCACGCCGCCGCGTTGGGCCACGAACTCCAATCGGTGCGGCAGGCCGCGGAAGGCCTTCAGCGCGCCGGCAGCCTGGTCGCGGGAAACGCCCAATTCGCGCGCCGTCGTCCAGGCCGCCTGAGCGTTGGCCTGATTGTGGGCGCCGGGAACGGTCAGTTCAAACGGTTCGGCGTCGGCGCGGAAAAAGACCACTTTCCCCGGCGCCTCCGCGGCCCAGGCGGAGCTGGCGGGGCAGTCGGCATTGAGCACCAGCACGTCCCCAGGGCCCTGGAAGCGAAAGATGTTCTTCTTGGCCTGCGCGTACGCCTGCATCGTCGCGTGGCGGTCCAGATGGTTGGGCTGAAGGTTGGTCACCACCGCGATATGCGGACTAATGCCCGCCAGCGGCAGGTCCTCCAGTTGGAAGCTCGACAGCTCCAGCACCACGACGTGCTCGGATCGAATCTGCGGCAGCGACTCCAGCAGGCTCCCGCCGATGTTCCCGCCCACGTGCGCGGCGTAGCGGGCGGCCAGGACATCCCCCAGCATGGCTGTCGTGGTGCTCTTGCCCACGCTGCCGGTCACGCCGACCACCAGGGCCGGACAGCGCTGAAGCAGGAGGTTGATCTCACTGGTCCGGGGCACCCCCCGCCGCGCGGCGGCCTGGAGCACCGGATGGTCCTTCGGCACCGCCGGGTTGACCACCAGCAGGTCGGCCTGGAGGAAGTCCGCCTCGTCGTGGCCGCCCAGGTGCAGCACAACGTCCAGGCCCGCCAGCGCTGCCACCGAATCCTTAAGGTCCTCAGGCCCGGCTTGGTCGCTGACGGTCACGCGGGCGCCTTGGCCGACCAGCCACCGCGTCAGGCCGACCCCGCCGCCGAAACGCCCCAGGCCCATGACCGTCACCTTCCTGCCGGCCAGAGGCTCCATGCGTGCAGGTGAGATCGTAGGACCTATCATGTCTTCCGGCGCGACCATCCATCACCGTCCGAGGCCCCGCCAGACCGCTACAGCACTTCCGAGGGCCCCAGCACCAGCAGCGACACCGACGCCACGTCGTGCCGGCGGACCACCTCGATGACCTGCTGCTTGGGCACGTCCAGCAGGGCGCGTATCTGCTGGGCCAGCGGCGTATATTCGCGGCGGTAGACCCACTCGCTGCCGACCTCTCGCAGCCGGCCCATGGGCAATTCGCCCTTGACCGTGGCGGAGGAGGCGATCTTGTTCTTAGCCGCCGTCAGCTCCTCGTCAGTGGGCCCATCCTGCTGGAACCGGCGGAATTCCTGCATCGCGATGTCGATGGCCTGGCGCGCCTGCGCCGGGTCGCATGACAGGAAGGTCAGGAACGCGCCCGCCTCATCCAGCGAATCGTAGACCAGGCTGGCGTCGTCGGCGATGGCCGTATCCACCAGCGCGTAGAACAGCCGGCTGCCGGTATCGTCGCCCAGGATGGCGGCCGCCAGTTCCGCGGCGTAGCGGGCCTCCTCCTGGCTGGTGGGGGCGTCGGCTATCATCCCGATGTGGAAGCGAGTGAGCTTGGGGTCCACGATCATCCACCTCCCGCGGCGCCGCGGGGCGGGCGGGGTTTCGCGGGCCGCCTCGAAGTTGCGCCAAGACGAGCAGGCCTGTCGGGCCTGATCCACGAACGCGTCAAAGTCGAGCTTCCCCACCCCCACCAGGGTCACGTTGCTCGGCGAGTAGCGCCGGTCGAAGTAGTCTTGCATCTGCCCGCGGGTCAAGGCGGAGATGGATTCGTTGGCGCCCAGGATGCTATGGCCCAGCGGATGGTCCGCGAAGTGCTCCTGCATGAGCTTCTCGTAGACCCGGAACTTAGGCTGGTCCTGGTAGACGGCGATCTCCTCCAGAATGACCTTCTTCTCAACGTCGAAGTCCTCTTGTCGCAGCGAGGGCCGCAGGATGTCGGCCAGCACGTCCAGCAGGCGCTGCTGGAACTCCGGCAGGCAGGCCCCGAAGAACACCGTGTTTTCCTCCGAGGTGAACGCGTTGTACTCGGCCCCGATCCGGTCGAAGTCGTAGAGCACCTGAAAGGCCGTCCGCCGCAGCGTGCCCTTGAACACCATGTGCTCCAGGAAGTGGCTGACCCCCGCGATCTCAGGCGATTCGTCCCGGCTGCCGGTCCGCACGAAGAAGCCGATTGCCAACGATGCCGCCACGGGGTGAGTTTCCGCGATCAGCGTCAGGCCGTTGTCCAACACTGCTTTCTTGAATTCCATGTTCACTCACTCAGCCCCGCCGTGTTCAGCGGCTCCGGGCCGATCACCAACACCGACAAATCCTTGGGCGGATGCCGCCGGAGAAAATCAATCACCTGGTCGGTCCGCACCGCGTCTACGGCGCGGGAGATTTCCTCCAGGCTCCGCAGCCGCTGCAAGTGATGCCAGTCGGCGGTCAACGTGGCGGCGCGGGAGGCGGTGGACTCCCCCTGCATCACCAGCATGCTCTTGAGCTGAACCTTGGCGCGGTCCATCTCTTCGTCGGTGATCCCGTCGGCCAGGCGGCGGATCTCGCCCAGCGTCACCTCGAACGTCTCCTGCGCCTTGGCCGGCGTGGTGCCGGCGTAGGTGAACACCCCCGCAAAGTCCCGCAGGCTGTGGTAGCGAGCCGACACGTGGTACACCAGGCCTCGCTTCTCCCGCACCTCGGTGAACAGCCGGCTGCTCATCCCGCCCGACAGCACCGCCACCGCCAGGCGCGCGGCATAGTACTGCGGATGCGACAGGGTCACCGTCGGATGGGCCATCACGATGTGGGCCTGCGCCGACGGCTTGGGCAGGTGAGTGATGCTGGGCTTATGCGGCTGGAGGCTCAAGGGGGCCGGGCCGGGCCCGTCCCAATCCTCGAAGCACCGCAAGAGATGCTCGCGGATCATTGCCCAATCGAACGCTCCGGCAACGGCGAAGATCGTCTCCGCCGGGCTGAAGGTCCGCAGGACATGCTCGCGGAGCTGCGCGGCCTGCATCTGCTGGAGAGTCTGCTCGGTCCCGTAGGGGTTCCTGCCCAGCGGGTGGGGGTAGAACTTCTCGCGCAGGAGCAGGTTGGCCTTGCGGGCCGGCTCATCCTCCAGCGAGGCCAGGTCCTGCCGGGTGAGCTGGCGGCAGGGGTCGAACGTGCCCTCCTCCAGCCGCGGACGGCGGAGGATATCGGCGTAGATCGCCAGTACATCGGAGAGGTTGCGCCCTAGCTGCGTCGACGAGAAAACGATGTGCTCGGACTGCACGGCCTCGTTGTGTTGAGCGCCCAGGGCGTCCAGGGCGTCGTTGAGACGGCGGTTGTCGCGATTGCCCGCCCCGCGCAGGCACCACTGGCTGATCACCGAGGCCGCGCCTGCCTGGGCCGACGGATCGTGGGCCGACCCGGCCGGCGCCGCCAGGGCCATCGCGGTCGAACTGACGTGCTCCATCGGCTGGCCCAGCAACGTCAAGCCGTTGGGCAGCCGCTCGATGCAGAACTTCTCCGCCACGCGTCCACCTTTGTCTGACAGAAGGAACATTCGGTGCATTCTAGCCAGAACCGGCTGTCCTTCAATGGCCCGCTCAGAAATGCCGCCGCTTTGGGCTGGAATTCACCCCCGGCGCTCCATAGCCTTACCAGCCATGAAGGAAACGGTCTGTGTCGTGGGCGACGGGGCCATGGGCACCATCTGCGCCATCATGCTGGCGGAGAACGGCCACGCGGCGCGGCTGTGGTCCGTCTTCCCGAAGACCGTCGCGGCCCTGTCGGCCGAGCGGGAGAACCGCCGGTTTCTGCCCGGCCGTCGGCTGCCGGACGCGGTGGAAGTGACCGGCGACCCCCGCCGAGCGCTGGACCAGGCGACGCTGGCGATACAGGCCGTGCCCACGCAGTACATTCGATCCTGGTGGTCGCGCCTGGGGCACGTGGGGACGGACCTGCCGATCTGCTCAGCCGCCAAGGGCATCGAAACCTCCACCCTCCTTCGCCCCAGCCAGGTGGTGTGCCAGGTGCTGGCCGACGCGCCGGATTCGTTGCGCCAGATCGCGGTGCTGTCGGGCCCATCCATCGCCCCGGAAGTCGCTCGTTGCCTGCCCGCGACGGTGACAGTGGCCTCGTCGGATCCCGTTTTTGCCGCGCGGGTGCAGGCCGCCATCACCCGGCCTTATTTCCGGGTGTACACGCATGATGACGTGGTGGGGGTGGAGCTGGCGGGGGCGACCAAGAACATCATCGCCATCGCGGCGGGCATCTTGGATGGGCTGAAGGCCGGCGACAACGCGAAGGCGGCGCTGATTACCCGCGGCCTGGCGGAGATCACCCGCCTGGGCGTGGCGCTGGGGGCGCGAGCCGAGACGTTCGCCGGCCTGGCGGGCCTGGGCGACCTGGTGACCACGTGCATCTCGCCCGTGGGGCGCAACCGCTCGCTGGGCGAGGCCGTCGGGCGCGGCGAGTCGTGCCGGCAGGTGCTGGAGCGGATGGCCCCGGTGGTGGTGGAGGGGGTGCCCACGACCGCCAGCGTGGTGGAGCTGGCCCGCCGCGAAGGCGTGGAGATGCCCATCACCCAGGCGGTCCACCAGGTGCTCTTCGCCGGCCGAAGCCCCGCCGACGCCATCGCCGAGCTTATGAGCCGCCCCCTCAAGGCGGAGGTGAGCTAGGCCCCGCGGCATGTCTTTGCCTTGCCTGCGTGCACGCGCGGCATTCGCGGCGGTTGGCTCAAGCAGGCTCCCGCCAAACACGTTTGCGAAAGCAGCCGCATGATGAAGCCCTTGCCACGGCCCACACCCATAGCCACGGACAGCCTCGCATGGTTGGCGCATCCACGCGCAAAAGGGCGGGCTGGCCTGCGATCCAGACCAGCCCGCGGGATCGGTGAATCTTGTGCGGTTAGAGGACCGCGTCCTTGGCGGCCTTGGCCACGCGGAACCGCAGCACCTTCTTGGCCGGAATCTTGATCTGCTCGCCGGTGGCGGGGTTGCGGCCCATGCGAGCCTTGCGGTTCACCAGCACCAGCTTGCCCAGGCCCGGGATGGTGAAGCCTCGCTTGGCTTCCTTGTAGGCCGTCTGGACCAGCGATTCCAGGACGCAGGCTATTTGCTTCCGCGTCAGATCGTTCTTCTCCGCCAGGGATGACAGAATCTGCGACTTCGTCATCGCCTTACCAGCTGCTGCTTTGGCCATTGCTTGCTCCTTCATCTAATGGACCAGTCGACACCGGGATTTGAGCGGCCGGGATGGGGGGCTCCCGGCATCCTCGGACACCCGGCCATCCCGCCGTCGGGTCGCGCGACCCGAACCTTGGGCTCATCTTGCGCCCCCACCGGCCGCTCGTCAAGCATAAATCGCAAGAAAACCCTTTATTTGCAGGGCTTTGAACCGGACGGGACGCAAAATCCTTAGAAAACTCGCAAGTCGGCATCCCCCCGCCGTTGCCGGCGACGGCGCTTGAGGGTTTGGAGGGGAGGGATTATCATAGGCTAGTCGATCCGTGGAGAGGTGCCAGAGCGGCCGAATGGGCGGCATTGGAAATGCCGTGTACCCTTTGGGTACCGCGGGTTCGAATCCCGCCCTCTCCGGTGCCTAAAAGCTGTTTCAGAACGGGGCACAGCTGTTCCGGCCATGCGTGGCAGGGCCATCTTGGCCCTGCTTCCGTTGCCCGAGCCGGCCGGCCTGTTGATCCTATGCTCAGGCTGGACGCTTGCCCTTCGGCGGAGGCAGCGGCAACCGTGAGTCAGCCGCCTGCTTCGTGGTATTTCCATCCGTCGGCGTTGACACCTTCGGCCCGATCCTCTTATTAACTAGTCCATCTGCGCCTAATTGGGAGAACGTGCTCTTGACGCTGCGGGCCGTCATCCTGGGACTGCTGGGAGCCTTGTTCGTCGCGGGGGCCGGCTATATCAACGACCAGTACCTGCGGGTGAATTTCATGGTGGGCAACCACCTGCCGATCAGCGTCTTTGGGTTGCTGATCCTGGTGATGATGACCGTCAACCCGCTGCTGCACCTGCTAAGAAGCTCCTGGCGGCTGGCCACCGGCGAACTGGCGTCCGTGCTGGCGCTGGTGCTGGTGGCTTGCGGAATCCCCTCCAGCGGCCTGATGCGGACGTTCACGCCCGCGCTGATCATGCCGCTTCAGCTCAATGCCAGTCTGACCGGCTGGCGCAGCACAAGAGTCCTGGACTACACCCCGTCGGCCATGCTGGTGGGCGGCGCGGACCCCGAGGGGGCCGTCGCGGCGGTAGACGGGTTTGTGGGCGGACTAACCGCGCCCGGCCGGCACATCGGGCTGGACCGCGTGCCCTGGGGGGCGTGGGCGGCGCCGCTGGCGGCCTGGCTGCCGCTGGTGGTGCTGATGGCGACCGCCGTCATCGGCCTGAGCCTGCTGGTACACCACCAGTGGGCGCACCGGGAACGCCTGCTGTACCCGATTGCGGAATTCGCCACCGTTGTCATTCGCCAGGATCCCCAGCGGCGGATGGCGCCGGTCTTCCGCGACCGCCTGCTGTGGATCGGCCTGGCTACCGTGCTGCTGGTGCGAGTCATCAACGGTTTGGCCGTCTGGTATCCGGGCTTTGGCGTAACGATCCCGCTGAGTTTCCCCTTCGGCCCGCTGGCTTGGCGCTTCCCCACGTTTGCCGCGACGCCCGGGGCCGGCGACATCATGTCGCCGCCGTTCTATCCCACCGCCTTCGCATTCAGCTTTTTCCTGGCCGGGGACATCGCCTTCTCGGTGGGCATCTCCCGGCTGGTCTTCGTGCTCCTGATGATGTTCCTGACCGGCTTCGGCGTGGACACGTCCGACACCTACATGACCGGGGGCGTGGGGGGATGGATGAATTACGGCTCGTACATCGGCGCGGCGATTCTCATCGGCTACACCGGGCGGCGGTACTATGGGCAGGTGTTCAAACAGGCCCTGACGCTGCGCCCCCAGCCGGAGGCGCGGGGTTACGCCGTCTGGGGCGCGCGGATACTGATCGTGTCGGCGGCGGGGATGATCGGCGTGCTGATCGCCCTGGGCCTGGGCTGGCCGTTGGCGGTGCTGACGGTGTTCTCGATCTTGCTGATGTTCCTGGTGCTGGCGCGGGTCAACGCCGAGGCGGGGGTGTTCTTCTACAAGCCCCAGTGGCAGACCCCGGGGGTGCTGATCGGGCTGCTGGGGATGGGAGCGATGGGTCCCAAGGCAATCATCGTGGTGGGGTTGCTGACCATGGTGCTCACCGTCGACCCGCGCGAGGCGCTGATCCCGTTCGTGACCAACGGGTTGAAGCTGTCGGACAACGCGGGCGTGGGCCCCGGCCGGACCGGCGCGGGCGCAGCCGCGGCGTGCCTGCTGTGCCTGGCGATGGTGGTTCCGCTGGCGCTGTGGGCCAACTACAACTATGGCCTACAGCCCGAGCAGGGACCGCTGGAGTCGCACTGGGCGACTTACCGGGTGCCGAAGTTCCCCTTCGACGCGGCCGAGCAGGCGGTGACGCGCCTTAGGCTTCAAGGCCGGCTGGAGGAATCGGTGAACTTCTCACCGCTCCAGCGGATATGGAACATGAATCCGGACAACCGGTTCCTGGCCAGCGTGGGGGCCGGGCTGGGGCTGGTGCTGGTCGCCAGCGCCGCCCGGCTGCGATGGACCTGGTGGCCGGTGCACCCGATCCTCTTCCTGGTGATGTCCAACTGGTCGGTGGGGACGATGAGCCTGTCGTTCTTGAGCGGCTGGGTGGTCAAGGCGGCAGTGTTGGCGTTGGGGGGCACGCCGACGTATCGCCGGGTGCGCCACATGATGGTGGGCGTAATCGCGGGGGACCTGCTGGGCGGGCTGACGTTCATGCTGGCGGGGTGGATCTACTACGCCGCCACCGGCCTGATGCCGCCGTCGTACCGCATCTTCCCAGGGTAAGCGGCGCGAGCTTCGAGAGCCGGCGGCGCGATCGTTGACGCCTGGCTTGCATCCCGGTGGATGGACAAGTCGGAGAGGGTGCCGGTTGCCTCTGGCCCGGCCAAGGCTTATACTTTGGCTTGTGGTCCAGGATGACTAAGGAGCGCCGCACCATGAAAACCATCGAAGGCAATCTGATCGCGCCGGCAGGCGCCAAGTTCGCGTTGTTGGTCAGCCGGTTCAACGAGTTCATCTCCGTCAAGCTGCTGCAAGGCGCCGCCGACGCGCTGCGGCGGCATGGGGTCCGCGAGGACGACATTGAAACGTTCTGGTCGCCCGGGAGCTTCGAGATCCCCCTGCTGGCCCAGAAGCTGGCCTCCAGCGGTCGATATGCCGCCGTCGTGTGCCTGGGAGCGGTCATCCGGGGCGGGACCGACCATTACGAGTACGTGGCCGCCGAGGCAGCCAAGGGGATCGCGCACGCCTCGATGAGCACCGGGGTGCCCTGCATCTTCGGCGTGTTAACCTGCGACACCGTCGAGCAGGCGGTGGACCGGGCGGGCGCCAAGTCCGGCAACAAGGGCGCGGACGCCGCGCGGTCGGCGATCGAGATGGCCAACCTGCTGTCCCAACTGCCCGGCCGGCCCAAGGCCAAACAGGCGTGAACCAGCGTCACCGCTCGAGGCGGCTGGCGGTCCAGGGCCTGTGTTGCCTGGACGCACAGGGGTCCAAGGCTCGCGATCTGGTCCTGGAGTTCGTCGAGGATTCCCGCGAGAGCCCCGAGGTGGCCACGGTCGCCAGGGAGATGCTGCTGGGGGCCTTCGAGCGCCGACAGGAGACGGACCGATTGCTTGCGCGCCATGCGCGGCACTGGGACCTGTCCCGCCTGGCGATGGTGGACCGCAACATCCTGCGCCTGGCGGTACACGAGCTGCTATCGGGCCAGACCCCGCCCAAGGTGGCCATCACCGAGGCGATCAAGCTGGCCAAGGAGTTCTCCTCGGCCGAGAGTCCGCGATTTGTCAACGGAGTGCTGGACGCCGTCGTCAGGGAGCTGTTTCCCGCCGTCCTGACGCCCCCCCGCCGCCGGGACGAGCCGCCGACCGGCTAGTAGCTGTGCAAGCATGGAGCCGCCGACATGGCGTTCCTTCGCAAGGCAATCGACAAGCTCGCCGCGGGCCTCAACCGCACCCGCGAGGTCTTCATCGATTCGCTGCGCTCGATGCTCGTGGGTCGAAGGCTTGATGAGGGCCTGCTGGACGAACTGGAGGCCAGGCTGATCCAGGCGGACATGGGCGTGGCCACGGCCGTCAAGATCCGCCAGGACCTACAGGCCGCCTTCAAGCAGGGACGCCTGGAGCGCGGCGAGCAGGTGATCGAGTTCCTCAAACAGGAGCTCAAGGGCTACTGGCCGGCCGCCGACCGGACGATTCACTACGCCGCCCAAGGCCCTACGGTGATCCTGGTGGCCGGCATCAACGGTTCCGGCAAGACGACTTCCGTGGCCAAGCTGGCCTGGCAGTTCAAGCAGGACGGCAAGCGCGTGGTGCTGGCGGCGGCGGACACCTTCCGCGCCGCGGCCGTGGAGCAACTGACCATCTGGGCCAACCGGATCGGCGTGGACATTGTCGCCGGCGGCGGGACCGACCCGGGCTCGGTGGTCTTTGACGCCTGCCAGGCGGCCGTGGCGCGCCAGGCCGACGTGCTGTTGGTCGACACCGCCGGGCGGCTCCACACCCAGGACCACCTGATGCGAGAGCTGACCAAGATCCGCAACGTCGTTTCGCGGAAGATTCCCGGCGCCCCGCACGAGGTGCTGCTGGTGCTCGACGCCACCACCGGCCAGAACGCCATCAACCAGGCCCGGGCCTTCACGGCCGCCATCGACGTGACGGGCATCTTCCTGGCCAAGCTGGATGGGACGGCCAAGGGCGGCATCGTGGTGGCCATCCGAAACGAGATCAACCTGCCCGTGAAGTTCGTCGGGCTGGGCGAGAAGTTCGACGACGTTGAGCCTTTCGACCCCGACCGGTTCGTCGAGGCCCTGTTCGCCTGAGTCGCCGCGCCGCGGGACGCCGGCCAGAGCAGGGCCTAAGATCGACGCGCCCAACCCAAGAAACCGGCCCCCGTCGCGTCTGGCGAGCGGGGGCCGATGGACTATACGGGTTCGCCGAGCGTCATTTGACGTGGGTCAGGAGATAGTAGGCATCCGCCCAGTCGTTGTTGGGGCCAGGGATATCCCCCCAGTTGGCCAGGATGCCGACGCCGCTCCAGTTAACGATCAGCACATCCACATACGTGTCGTCTGCCGTGTAAGGCGTAACGTGCCCGTCGTTGAACGTGACGTTGAAGGTGGGGGTCTCGACAGCGTGCGGAACGCGTGGTCCCAGTTCTTGCCGAACATGTCCACGGTCCCGTCATTGTACCGCTTGCCCCAGGCGTTCCACAGCAGCCCTGAGCGGATGACACCGCTGTTCTGGGCGAACGTGCGAGTGCCGAACGCTTTCTCCTCGCTCTCGTATGACTCCCGGACAAACCACCAGTAAACCTGGCCTGGGCAGTAGAGCCCGCTGGGGTTCTGCATGTAGCCGGTTCCATAAACCACGCCGGCGCCGCGCCAGTTCTGCTTAAGGGTCATCGGATTGAGGTCGCCGATCACGGCAATCTGGAAGGTCTTCTCGGCGTTGGGCATTGGCTCCGCATAGGGCTTGCCGTTTTTCCAGATGCTCCGCCTGGGCGGGTATTTGTCGTCGTTGTCCTGGCAGTACATCATGATCGCCTTGGCCGTCGAATGCATGTTTGTCGAGCAGGCCACCTGCGTGGCGATCTCCCTGGCTATGTTAAGCGAGGGGGCCAGGATCGAGAGCAACAACGAGATAGTGGCTATGACCACCGGACTCGACGAGAGTAAAGGCTTTCAGCACGGAACACCTCCTGACAGCAAATGGTTCTGCCTTGCCACGGCCCGGCTGGGCTAACGCCGGGCGATAGCGGTCAACATCCAGACAACAAGAGCCGGCCAATTGCTCGCCAGCGAAAACGTCTACAATCCCGGCCTGCGGCAGGGCTTATCAGTCCGGCAGGCAAATGCTGTTCCCACCGGCTGGATTTGGCGTTAGCATAAGTCCCCATCTGTTCGGCACAAGGGGTCGGCAATGGCACAATGGTATGCAGCCATCGGCAGTCAGCAGTACGGGCCGGTGGACGAGGACCAGCTTCGCAAGTGGATCGCGGAAGGCAGGGTCGGCCCGGCCAGCTACGTCTGGAAAGAGGGCATGCCCGACTGGCTGCCCCTGTCCCAAGTACCGGGGCTTTTCCAGCCGGCGCCCGTTGCGCCTCCCCATCGCCGCCACCGCGGCGCCGCCGTGCTGATCCTGGGCCTAGCGGGGCTGGTCTGCTGCTGCGTGCCCTACGGCGTGGTTAGCATCATCACGGGAGTCATCGCCGCGGTCATGGGCGCTGGGGACCTGCGGTTGATGAACCGCGGCCAAATGGATGATTCCGGCCGGGGGCTAACGACCGCCGGCATGATCTTCGGGATCATCTCGGCTCTGCTGGGCATCGTCATCATCATCGTTACCCTGATCTACGGCCCATGGCATCACTGGCATTTCGACGAGCGGTTCTGATCGTCCATCTGCCGCCTCCGCCGCCGCGGGCGATCAGGTAGAATCACCGCGATGCAGCAGCATTCCGACATCGTGGTGATCGGCGGGGGCCATGCCGGCGCCGAAGCCGCCCACGCCGCCAGCCGCTTGGGCTGCCCAACGGCGCTGATCACGCTGGACGTCGCCACGATCGCGCAGATGTCGTGCAACCCCGCTATCGGCGGCATCGGCAAGGGACAGATCGTCCGCGAGATCGACGCCCTCGGCGGACTCATGGGCCTGGCCGCCGACGCCACGGGCATCCAGTTCCGCATGCTTAACCGCTCGAAGGGCCCGGCCGTGTGGGGCCCCCGCTGCCAAAGCGACCGCCACGCCTACGCCGCCTTCGTCCAGCAATGCCTGGCCAAGCTGCCGCACCTCAGCATCATCGCCGCGGAGGCGACCGCCCTGGTGGTGCGAAACTGCCGGATTGAGGGAGTCGTGGTCCGCGCCGCCGACGGCACGGAGGCCGTCATCCGCTGCCGCGCCGCCGTGGTCACGGCCGGGACGTTCCTCAACGGCCTGATGCACCTGGGGCCGCGGCGATGGGAGGGCGGGCGGTTCGGCGAGCCGGCCGCCAACTCGCTGAGCGATTCCCTGCGGGCCTGCGGCATCCGGTTGGGGCGGCTCAAGACCGGCACGTGCCCGCGCCTCGCGGCCGACAGCATCGACTACTCCCGCTGCCAGCGCCAGGACGGGGACCGCCCCCCGATCGCGTTCTCATTCCTGACCGCCGGCCTGGACATCGAGCAGGCGCCGTGCTGGCTGACGGCCACCACGCCGGCGGTGCACGATCTGATCCGCCGGAATCTCGGCCGCGCCCCGATGTTCACCGGCCAGATCACCTCGACGGGCCCGCGATACTGCCCATCCATCGAGACCAAGGTGGACCGCTTTGCCGACAAGCCCAGCCACCAGGTCTTCCTGGAACCCGAGGGCCGGTCCACGGACTGGGTCTACTGCAACGGGATCAGCACGTCCCTGCCGGAGGATGTGCAGGAAGCAGTGGTTCACGGCATCGCCGGCCTGGAGAACGCCCGCATCCTCCGCTACGGCTATGCCATTGAATACGACTTTGCCCAGCCGACGCAGCTTGAGGCCACGTTGGAAACCAAAGCCGTCGCGGGGCTGTACCTGGCTGGGCAGGTCAATGGCACGACCGGCTACGAGGAGGCCGCCGCCCAGGGCCTGTTGGCCGGTCTGAACGCGGCGCTGGGGCTGGCCGGCCGCGAGGAACTGGTGCTGCGCCGCGACCAGGCCTACATCGGCGTGATGATCGACGACCTGGTCACCCGCGGCATCAGTGAGCCGTACCGCATGTTCACCAGCCGGGCCGAGCACCGCCTGCTCTTGCGATACGACAACGCCGACCGCCGCCTGACAAAGCTGGGGCGCGAGCTGGGTCTGGTGGACGACCGCGGATGGGAAGTCTTCGGCAGCGCCAGCCAGGCGGCCCGGCAGGTCGGCGCCCTCCTGGACCACCTGCGACTGGACGGCAAGACGCTGGCGGAGCTGCTCCGCCGGCCCGAGCAGACGCTGGAGGGCCTGCTATCGCAGCTCGGCGGCCGCGGCGCGGAGTTGGCTCGGCTGCTCCGGCAGAATCCCACAGCCGCCGTGTCGGCGGCCATCGACGCCCGATACGCCGGCTATGTCCAGAAAGAGCAGTCGGCCCTGCGGCAGATGCAGCAGTTGGACGACAAGCTGATTCCCGAGGACCTGGACTACGGCCGCGTCAGCCATCTGCGCCACGAGGCGATGGAGCGCCTGACGGCGCTGCGCCCGCGGTCGCTGGGACAGGCGCTGCGCGTCAGCGGCATCACGCCGGCGGATGTGACGATCCTGGCAATCCACCTGGCGGCGCGGGCCAAGTCGTAGGCCCGCATCAATCTCAGAGATACCCCGCCAGGGTGCGTCGGTCCGGTCGAGCTGGCCCGGACATGTGCGCGTGCGCCTGGCAAGCCCAGGGCACCGCCCTGGGACACGACGACGCGAGTCATGCATGCGCGCCACACTCAACGGCACCCGGCCGCAATGCCGCAGGCTTGCCATGGGCCGTTTGTGCATCGCGCTGTGTCCCGCCAGCGATATCGCCGGCAGGATCCGAGGCCGTCTGATCTCACCTGCCCTGCGCGCGCTCGGGTCACATCGCCGGTCTGGTATCGGAGGCTGAGGGTTTCAGCGTTTCCAGCAGCTTGGCCACGTCGGCCATGAGACGGGCCCTCGCCCGCTGGGAGGTCCGCTGCCGCAGCTTGTCCTCGGTGATCTGCTTGAACGCCGCGACCGCCACCTGCTTGGCCCGCGACTCGCCCGTGGCCACGCCCAACACCGCCCCCGTTGGCACATCCACCAGCATCGCCTGCATCACAGCCCGGTGTTCCACCACGTTCCCGGGCACCAGCCACAGGCCCACGAACGTCCAGTACAGCGCCGCGGCGTGGTTGAAGTTATCCGCCTCGGACCTCCCCTCGGCAACCACCATCAGCCGCTCGCACCGCATCATCTCCGCCGCCGACCGCAAGTCGTTCAGGGTCAGCCGCTTGTCACCCAGGAGCATAGGGCTGATAGGCCTGAAACCCGTTATTCCCGCACAGCCTTGGGCCGCCTTGTCCCACTGGGCCAATTGCTCGGCGCCTACGAGCCTGACCCGTGGCTTATCGCCCGTGGTAAGCATCGCCAGGGCGACGACCGGCTCGAGCTTCTGCCGCGGAGCGGCCTCCGGAAGGTTTGCCTGCGCCTGGGTGGCCGGACTTGCTCGGTCCTGACATCCCAGGCTCCCCCAATCGATCTCGGCCGGGGACATCGGGTCTTTTGTAGCGCAACCGGCCGTTGCCAACCCAACAAGTGCTGCCAGACACAACGTCGTCCGAATCATGGGAATCCCCTTTCAGGTGGTCCCGCCGCCGGGGACGCCCTGGCGGCTTGGCAAACATTCTCCCGCGCGGCCTGCCCCCACGTCAACCATCTCGGCGATAACCCTCCGCCCGCTGCGGCGGTCCTGCCGAGCTGGCCGGGACATGCGCGCATGCGCCTGGCAAGCCCAGGGCACCGCCCTGGGACACGACGAAGCGAGTCATGCCCCTGCGCCACGCTCAACGGCGCCCCGCCGGGGTGGGCCGGCGGGCCAGTGCGTGTCCCAGAGCGTTTCGAACAGATACGCTCACTGGAGGCGGAGAAACTGGCAGCGAGATGTTTACATACTCGCTTCGATCGCTCTCCATTGGCACAAAAGGGTGAGCATAAGCAACCGTGATTGGCAGTTACTGCCACACGCCCTGACCTGTCAGACATGGTGCCAATCGGCAAGCACCTTCACCGGCACCCCGCAGTGAGGCCTGGACCGCTGGTTGGAGCTGATCCGCCGCGCCGACTTCACCGGCACGGGGCTGTGGTGGGGCTGACGGTCGCCTGCCGGCAAGCGCGGCGGGGGGAGACTACGGCTTGGGGAACAGGTCGGGCAAATAGACCCGTGGGGCAGTCATGTTCTGCTGCGTAAGTGGGAGCGGTTTGTCCTCATGAAGCTTGCGGAATGGAAACGGGGACGAGATATTCGCGGCTGCTGCGAACGCAAGCGCTGCTCTTGCGTCTAACACTTCGACAGCGGGCCCATCCTACGGGCCAGGATGGGAGTAAAGGGATCGCAACCGCATGAGGCGGACCATCTGGCGGGTAGCCACAGCAGCGTGCGTGCTGCTTACGGCGGGCGGGACGTGGGCCGACACGCCTACCTACAAGCCCCCTGCTACGTGGGCGGTGGTGTCGCTGTTGCCCCAGGAGCTGGGGGGGATCGCCGACCTGCTGAGCGACGCGCTGGCGAAGGAGGAACACTTGCGCCTGGTCAGCCGCGACGAGATCCGCCAGGTGATGGCGGAGCGGCAACTGGAATTGGCCGACAATTCCGCACGGCGTGAGCTGGGACGGATTCTCCAGGCCGACGCGCTGATGACTCTGGAGCTGGCAGGCCAAACAAGCAACTGGTCCATCCGCGTCACGATCGTGCACACCCGCTGGGGGGCCCGGCTGCTGGTTCGCGAAGTCCCCTGCCGCTTCCAGGGACAGGCGGTACTGGCGGGGCAACTGGCCGACCTGGCGCGGCAGACGGCAGCACGATTCGCCAACGGCGTGCGGCAGGTGGTGGCGGTGCCGCCCTTCGTCTCACGGAGCTTCCTGCACGATTACGACTCTCTGGAGGTCCCCTACGCCAAATACCTGGAGGCAGGCCTGCATGGCCGGGAGGGCGTGGCGGTGGTGACCGGACATGAAGCCCTGGCGGTGAAGAACGAGCTGTCGCTGAGTCTGGGCGATGGGGTGTCACGCCCGGCGCTGGTGATGGTGGACGGTGAGTTCGAGGTCGCGTTCGCTGCCGCTGACAAGCCCGCCACTGTGACCTTTCATATCGGCCAGCGCATCCCGCCCTCGGCACCGCGATTCCTGCCGGACCGGACCGTCGCCCTCGACCAGGCGCAGAGCTACCTGGAGCAGGAGGCGGCCTCGGCGCTGCTGGAGTTAGTCTCCGCAACGGTGACGGCGGCTGCGAAGTCAACCACCACGACCGTTGCCGGTTCGTCGTCCGGACGACCGCAAGCCCCCCCGCCGCCATCGCCGACACCCACCAGTCTGCCGGCACAGGGCCCCGACAGTGGATACGGGGCGGGTAGCGGCGGAGGGGTACTGACGCCCACCGAGCAGGAGTTTCGCGCGCTGGTGGAACGCGCGTACCTGTCGGCATCCAAGGCTGCCTACGTCGAGTCGACCGCCCTTCGTGAATCGGCCTTGCTGCTGCGCGACGACGCGGATGTCCGCGCGGCGCTGGTGGATGAATACGTCAGACTTCTGAGGGAGGGATGGAACAGCATCAAGTACATCGGACCCGAGCCGACACCACGGGGGGCCCGCCGCCGGGAGGAATACTGGCAGGCTGCCCTGCGCCACCTCGATTTCCTCATCCGCAACCGGCAGGTAACCGCCGTCCGGGCCATTCAGCTGACCCAGTCGGTGCTGCAAGTGGTGGACCTGGTGTACATCATGCCGGGGCTGGAGTTTGGGCCCCTGGAGCAGTCCCGCCGCCGCTTCCTGCGGGACGTCTATCCGCTCCTGCTGGAGCTTCCAGACGAGTATCCTGACCCGATTGTCAAGAACGTCCTCTGGTATGAATCCTTGTTTGCTTGCCTGAAGGGCTCCACCTGGATAGATCCCAGGGAAGGTTTCGGCAGTTTTGCTCCGCGGCGCCGGCTGGTCGATGAGGAGATGGACCTGTTTGTCGACGTGCTGACGCGAATCCTCCCGCCGGGTTTCTCCCCGCTGCGCAAGGGGCAGTACTTGCTGGTGTTTTACGTGCATGCCTCGAGGGAAGAGGCCTTCCCCACGGAGGCCTTCCATCGCATGCTCAGCCGGCTCAAGGCCAGTGACAGGCCGATCACCAGGGCGCTGGGGGAACTGACGGAACTGGAGTACCGCCTGCAACACACTCCCAACGAGCAGTGGGACGTGCCGGGCGTCCTCCGGCAACTCGACGATCTCGAGATCCGCTGCAATGCCGCCCTCGCCGCCGGGTGCAATCTGCCCTACCGGGAACATCGCAAGTTCCACCAAGACCTGGACCTTGAGGGCCTGCGACAGAAGCTTCAGCCATCCACGCAGCCGGCTACGCAACCTGCCGAGGCGCCGACGCCCCCGCCTGATCCCGGCGCCGTCCGGATCTCCGAACTGCCGGCCATGGAAATCCGGATGCTCGATGGCACGACATCCCAGTTAAGCACACCGAGGCAGTCCGGGTGGGGTGTTGAGTCGTGGATGCAGTGCGACGACCGGACGGACCTGGTTAGCGCACACCGGGAGAACGTGACTTCGCTTCTGGTCATGAGGTCCGCCGGACGGCTGGAGCAGATAGCCACCTGTGAACCCAGGTGGCCCCACCAGATCGTCTGGGATGGCCGGCATGCCTGGTTGTGCGACCGCCATGGACAGGTGCTGGCGGTCTCGCTCGAGCGGGGACTGATCGCCACGATCGGCGCCCAGCAGGGCCTGCCGCCAGGGGCGGCGGTGGTCCACCCGCTGGCCCCGGGGCGGGTTCTCGCCGCCGGCGTGTTTGGCCCCGCCGGCCGGGGCTGGTGCGCGGAAATCGTACTAGAAGGTTCAACACCCCAGGTGGACGTGTTCCTCAAGGCCGCCAGACCCCGCCCGCCAGTCCCGCTGCCGATCGACGCCGATGAACACGTAGACCAGGTTTTCGGAGGGATGGAACACTTGGTCCACCTGTCTGCCCGCCCCGGCAAGGGGACCACTCTTCTGCTGAGTCTGGCGCCCGTGCCCGTGAAGCGCGCCGACGGTGCCGACGACTTCGTGGAGCGGCAACTGGAGATCGATCCACAGACGCGGGAGCTTGCGGTGCGGCATTACCGCCTGTCCCTGGGCGTGCCCTACGAGGTGACCCCGCAATGGGTGTTCTCGGTCGGTGGGGACAAGCTAATGGCAGAGGCCAATCCCCCCGACGATCAGTCGCCCGTGCAGGTGGCCAGTCTGGGCCAGGACCAATTCCAGAACTTCGGCCACAGGATGTGGTTCCACGGCAACCACGTCTACGCCAAAGGCCGGGCGTGGGTGCGAATCGATCCGCAGACGCTCCAGGTGGAGTTGCTGTCGGAGGGCCCGCTGAGCTGCCTGAAGTGGGCCAGTGCGTCCGCCCACTACGGGGTGGTCGCCAGACCCCACCTGAACAACCCTTCCCTGGAGTCACTCGTGCAGATTCAGATCGTGCCGACGGGGGAGTTCCCCCGGCCGGTGGACTCTGAGGGCAGGCCGATCAGGCCCTGACCATGAAACGACAGGCAACTGCGGACGTCTAACACTGCGTAAGGCCGCGCGGGCGGCCTGGGAGATCAGTGGATGAGCCAGCCTCACCGACCGGCGGTGCCCGGGCTGATCGGCGCCGAATGGCCGAGGATGTATCGCGTGGCGCTGCGGATGCTCAACGACACCGAGCGGGCGCACGACGCCGCCCAGGAGGCGTGTGTGCGGGCGCTGGCGGGTTGGGAAGGCTTCAACGGGTCCTGTTCGGTAACGACCTGGCTGCACCGCATCACCGTCAACTGCGCCACCGACGTGCTGCGATCGGCACGGCGGCAGGACCGGCTGGACGGCGCCCTGCGCGCCCAGCCGCCCGGCACGCGCCCGGAACCCCAGCCCAGCGAGCTGGCCCAGCAGCGCGAGCTGGCGGACCTGGCGCTGTCCCTGCTGGACCAGTTGCCGGAGGATTGCCGCCTATCGTTCGCCCTGACCCAGCTGGATGGCTACAGCTATGAACAGGCCGCGGAGGTTCAGTCGCTGCCGCGAGGGACCGTCGCCTCACGCGTCTGGCGTGCCAAGAGAACCCTCCTCGAACAAATGAACGCCCGCACGGGCACAAAGGCGCAACCATGACCGACCAGGAACAGATGACCCGGCTGTCGGAGCTGGTCGACGGGGAGCTGACGAACGACCAAGCCAACCAGCTCCTGCTGAGTGTGCTGAACGATCCGGACGCGCGGGGCTGCCTCAAGGAGTTGCTTCGGCTAAGGCAGATGACAGCGGCTTGGCGGGCCCGGAAACCGTCGCGCCCGCTGGTAGTGGCGATGCCGCCAAGGGTGAAGCGAGGGCGGGTCCTTGGGCGGCTGGCGGGGATGGCGGTGGCGGCGTGTGTGGGCGGGGTGCTGGTATTGGCCGGCGTATGGTTGGGCGGATGGCTAGGCCAGTCACCCCGGACCGGCGACGATCAGCGGGCGCAGGCGCCGACCACGGCGGTGTCGGCTGAGCTGATGCAGCAGGTGGGGAGGATCTTCGCGCTGCATGAGTCAGTGGCGGGTCCCCTGGCCTGGTATGCAGCCGATGACCAGGACGTGCGCGTGCAAGTTGCCCCCGCCGACCGGGACCAGCACACCCCGATCGCGGTCCTGCTCGAAGTGGACGGCGGCTCGGGGAACCCTCGCCGCCTGGTGATCGTCTGTCGCCAGCAGGAGCCGGCGGTCATCGACCTGCCTGCCCGCCAGGCGGACCAGCCGGCGCTTCGCCTGTATCTTTGGCCCAAGGAGGCCGATGGGCATGTCCAGATGCAGTATGCGATCGCCGCCCAGGAGGCTTTCGGCGGGCCGGCCAGCGTCGCCGGACAACAGGCGATCGGCCTGGGCCAGGTCTCGCTGGGCCAGTTGGCGCTTGGCGAGCGGGTGCTGAACGTCGAGGCGGCGGCGTGGCCGATGCGGGAGCGGCAGAATTGATGCAGGCAATTGGGATCATCCTGATGCTGACGCTGACCCTGACAGCGATTATGCCAGCTACGCCGGCAACGGTGGCGATTCCGGCTTCGGTCCCTGCGCACCCTGCCCCCGTGCCGGGTACTGAGACCCGCGTACCTTCCGGCACCGCCTCGCCAACCGTTGCGCAGGCTGATTCGCCCAGTGTGCCCATCACCTTCGCGCGATCAGGTCAGCCGGTCAGGGCCGAGCTGACGATGGTGAGCCGACCTGTGGAGGCTGTGGTGCTGCGGGCGTTTGGGCGGATGTGGTCGCCCCCGGCACCGGTAAGCACGCACCCAGCCGGTCTGGGCTGGGAGGCCCAGCTGGCGGTGCCCCAGGTGCGGGTACCGACGGTTTTCGACATTGTCACGGCGGGGCCCGCGGGAACGCCCCCCATAGTGCTGGGGCAGATCGTCGCCTACCCCCCTGGCGACGCCAAATGGGACCGCGACATCCAACTGGTCTGCTGCGGCAGCCCGCGGTGGTTCGACCAGTGGACCCATGCCGTCGGACTGGCGGTCAGCCAGGTCGGTTCCCCGGCCGACGTGGACACGATGGTTGGGCGGGGCAAACAGCCGTATCGGACCCTCCTGATCCTGGGGCGCTCGACGGCCGGGGCGGGGCCGGGGCAGGTGCTGCCGAGGCGATCTCCACGTCCCTGCAACGTGCTGGTCCTGGAGGCTGAGTGGCTCGGGCCAACGGCTGGGCCCGTGGACGTCTCCGCCGCGCAGGCGGAGGGGGGCTTGGCGGGGCTGGCCAAGGAGCGCTGGCCGATGCCGCTGCGATTCCCGACCCACCAGGGGTATTCCACGGTCCTGGCCAACCGCTGGTGCTGGCTGGCTGGCGGCGAAGTTCCGCTGGTCGAGCAGTTGCAGCCGCCCGCCCCTGCCGGACGATCCCCGGCGCTGGGGGCCCTGGTGGTGAGTTACCTCCCCTGGGCCCAGCAGCTGGGCCGGTCCGAGCCGGCTGACCGGCTGCTGCTGGAGCTGCTCAAATCGGCCGCGATGGCGAATGCGGCCGAATTGGGCGGCTCCCTGGCCTGGGCGCTGCCGGGCGAAGAAGCGCCACGCGGCGACAGAGTCCTCGCTGCGGCGGCCTGGGCAGCCGACCCCGTCGACGCGACCGTCCTCGTGCTGGATCTGCGGGCAGACCGGTTCGCCGACCCGCCCCCGCACAAGCCTCCGCCGCAGGCCGGGAAGATGCTGCTGGTCCTGGGCGACGATCCGCGCCTGCAGGATTTGAGCTGGCTGGGGATCGATCATGCGAAGATGACCGTCGCCGTGCCGGGAGTGACCTGGCTGAGCGACGACCAGCTGCCGCTTCCTCCAGGCGGTGAGCTCCGGTTGATGCAGACGCTCACGCAGTTGGGCGTCCCATTCACAAGCAAACAAGGGAGCAAACCATGAGCAACACGCACCGCAGCTTATTTGTCGTGCTGACCCTGGCGATGGCTGCAGCGGGGCTGCACGCCGAGCCCGCCTCGAAGCCCGCAGCGCCCCAGAATACGGCTGCGGCCGATCGTCCATCCCCGCCGCCGGTCCAGGCCCCACCCACCAGTCAGCCGGGCTCGGGGCCGATCAAGGTCGCCTTGTTCGATCTGGATGTCGTCGGCGGGCCCGACAGTATTCCCATCGACCCGGGTAGCTTGACGGACCAGGTGAACCTGCTGCTGGCAGAGATGCCCCGTGTCGTTATCGTCAACCGCGACCAGATCAGGAAGGTGGCCCAGGAGCACCAGATGGCCCTGTCCGGCCTGGTCGACAACGCCTCGGCGGTGAAGCTGGGCGGGTTCCTGGCGGCCGATTTCGTGATGGTCGGCAGGGCCAGCCGGATCGGCCAGACGGATTACCTGGTGCTCAAAATCATCGACGTCCACACGACGGTGCAGACCACCGTATCGGCCAAGTCGCCGGCTGAGAACGGCCCGGAGGCCCTGCTGGGGCGGCTGCGGGCGGCGCTGGGGCCCAAGCTGGACCAGTTGCGGCAGCCGGCCCCTGCCGGGGACGAGGCGGCTCTGCGCAGGCTGCGCGAGGCGGCGGGGTTCCTGTCGGGCAAGGTGGTCCTGGTGAACGTGACGGAGAGGCACGTAAACCGTCCCCTGGCCGATCCGGCGGCGCAGACGGCCATCCTCAACCGATTGCGGGCGATCGGCGTGGAGGCGGTCATCCCGGCTAATCCGCTGTGGAGGCAGAAGCTCCTGGAAAGCGGCACCTGCGCCGGCCGGAGGGTCGATTACCTGCTGGAGGGCGAGGGGACCAGCGCCTTTGCGGCGCAGGTTCACGGCATGGTTTCCTGCCGGGCACGCGTGGAGCTGCGCCTGGTGAGGGTGCCCGGGCAGTTCCTGACCGCCGCGCAGGCCGGGGTGGCGGCCCAGGTGGACCTGGTGGAGGAGCTTGCTGCCAAGGCGGCGCTGGAGGCAGCCGGCGTCAACGCGCTGGAAACGCTACTTACCAGCTACCCCAGTCAGCACGATGTCCCGGAGCATGCTGCCCCGACATCACAGCCATAGCAGGAGGTGTCCCATAACCAATCGGAAAGGGATGACCCTGGCGGACCTGGCAGCGGTCGTGGTAGTCGCCGGCCTGCTGGTCCTGGTGCTTCCGACGGCGATGCGGGCGGCCGACCAGATGAGCAGGACCAGGCTCTGCGCCGCGAACCTGGCGGAGGTCGCCAAGGGCATCCAACAGTACGCCCAGGCGCACCAGGACAGCCTGCCGCCCTACCGCAGCGCTTTTCGCAGAGGCCGGCCGTTTTCCATGCCCATGAGCCAGCCCGCCTTCACCCATCACCTCTCGAAGGTGGGCGATCTGGACCCGGTTAGCCTCAAGCAGAATTGGCGGGGCATCGGGATGGTGTACGGGGCGGGCTTCGTCAAGGCCCCGACCCTCTTCTACTGCCCCGCCCAGACCGTCGAAAGGTTCCTATTTGAATCCTACGAGAACCCGGTCCACAAGCAAGCGGTCAAGAATGCCGCTCAGATGGCCAAGGATGCAGCCATCGGGGGCTATGAAGCCCCCGAGTTCCATCCCGAGTACCTCCCCCCGCGCTTCGGCAGCTACAGCACGCAAGAGATGTTCGTCCACAGCGGCTACCTGTGGAACTGCTGGGGCAGGCGGTACCCGCCGGACCAGGTCCAGGTCCAGGACGCCGCCAGCCAGCCGTCTGAGCCGCTGTGGGATCTGGCGTTCCGAACACTGTCGAGCGTTCAGGCCGACAAGCCGTTGGGCATGGACATGGCGATCTACCCCACCGCCATCGCCGCCCACAGCAACTATGACACGGACCCGCCTTCATTCAACGTGCTGCGGGTCGACGGGCGGGTGGAGTGCTTCCAACCGGCCCTGGATTACCAGCAGGCCCTCAAGGACAACTGGCATGGCGAGGACAAGCCCGGCCCGCACAGCCGCTGGGCGGACAACCCCGGTCCGCTGAACGATTGGGAGGAGGCCTACACCTTCATCACTAAAGGCCCCCCCGCCGAGACTCCCGTCGGCGCCGGCACGTGAGGCATTTCGGACCAGTTCGGCGCAGGGTGTGGCATAAGCAGGGCAAACCATTGGCCGAAGAGGCAGCTTGGGCCTGTTGGACTGTTTTTCCCAGTCACAATACGCGCAGACTCGGCTGGCTCGCGCAGAGCTTGCCTCGGGAAAATGAATGCTGTCGCTGCCGAATACTCGGTCCTCCTTGATTCCACAGGACTTACGCTCCTTGCCCAGATCAAGCCTCTCTCGTAGGAGGCCGGCCTTGCGACCAAGGATGGAGGCACGGAGACGGGCACGTTGTGGTGGATCTTGGCGTTCCTGAGAGTGCTCTTCGCTAGCCGAGCCGCCTTGGCGGCTGAGAATCTGGCAATGAGGCAACATCTGATCGTCCTCCAACGATCCGTGAAACGCCCCAGACTCCGCAAGTCAGACCGGATCTTCTGGTCCTGGCTGTCACGGCTCTGGTCCGGCTGGAGGTCCGCTCGGCTCATCATCCAGCCCCAGACCGTCCTCCGCTGGCATCGCCAGGGCTGCCGGCTCTACGGGCGATGGAAGTCCCGCAAGAAGCCCGGCCGACCGAAGATCGATGCGGAACGCCGGAACCTGATCCGCCGCATGTCCCAGGAGAACCCCACTTGGGGCGCTCCGTGGGTCTTGTCCGAACGGCTCCCGCTAGGCTACGACCTGGCCGAGTCCACAGTGGCCAATTACCTGATCCGACAGCCCAAGCCGCCTTCCCAGAACTGGCGAACCTTCCTGAAGAATCACGTCGGCCAGATCGTGGCCATCGACTTCTTCACCGTGCCGACGATCACTTTCCGGGTGCTGTACGTCTTCGTGGTCCTTCGGCATAACCGTCGCCGTGCGCTGCGCCAAGGCTAAAGACATCCCCCTGTCCAGCGGCGAAAACAGCCTGACACGGTCGGGGTACGGGCAGATCAGGGCACGGGACAGACAGGGGACGAAGATGGGCAAGCCCACGCGTCAACCTGACGCGGCCGGCCCGCTCCGACCGCCCCGCGAATTGAGCCGACGTGAAGTCCCCGTGATCTACGTCCGCCCGTGAACAAACCACTGCATCAACAGCCCTGCCGCGGCGTCGCGGAGGGTCTGTGTGCCGGTGCGGGAGCCGGCCAGGGCGTCGAACCGGTTGCGAGCGTCGGCAAGCCGCTTCTCGATGGCCTTGTGCCACTCGGCGCAGGCGGCTTCGTCGGCCGGCAGTTCAACCTGGCCCCGAATCTCCAGGTTCGCCAGCAATGCCACCAGTGCCGCCTGGGCCGGGTGCGAGTAGGTTTCATGGTGGATCGTCTTGCCCTGGGCGAAGTCCACGCCGGCGGGACGCTGGGCCGGCCGATGTCGCTGTAAGCCGCCCTGAACGTCCGGCCCATCCGCGAGAGCTCCTCATCGACCCTCTTCTTGATGGCCCGCAGAGGATGGTCCGCCCCCACCCGCTCGTTGATGTCGATCACGTAGAACATCCCGCCTTGGACGCTGCGTCGGCCTCGCATCGGTGGCTCCTTCCTTGTCGATGCCACCGACTATATCATGCCTGTCAAGAGGCCTTTTTCAGCAGCCTGCTAAACGTATAACCTCCTCCAGGAGTTGGCGAACACGCTTGTCGGAAAGCATGCCATTGGCAGGGATTGGCCTGCGATTCATGTAGCAGTATAAACAATTCGTTCCACATTGCAGCGTCGGCATCCAGGTAATCGTGATGGGGCTTTTGAGACGGCGGTGCCTCGGGAACTTAGCGCCGGCCCTCGCAAACTGGGCCGGATCATAGACAGGGATCGTGCGGCCTTCCGGAACGTCCTTCAAGCGGACCAACCGTACGAGTGTGTCCTTGGCAAACCGTTGTACCGTGTCCCTAGCCTGGGCCGGCGGGAGGTCGAATAGATAGCTTACTGCGACGGCCAGGTCGGAGAGGGTGCGATTTCCGTCCAACAGTGCAGTGAGTACGGCTCGCTCAGTGGTAATCAGTCCCCGAATAAACGTCGCAGGATCGCGATTGGTTTGCACCGCACGATTGTCATCAGGGCGGATAGACCAATCAGGATCCAACACAAGGACCTAATCCCAATCGTATGGCATATCGTCCGAGGTGTTTATTGACTCCGCGACGGTCATTTGTCCTTTCCCCTTATTTTGTGGCGTTCTTTTCTAGCTCTAAATTATTATGCTTGAAGACGGTCTTTCGTTTGGTGTCCGTGTGATATAGGGTCACTTGTACCGGGTAGTTCTCTTCGCCAGCATACTCGAAAGTGCTTACCGTCTGTTGCTCGGGATGTTTGCATGTCGTTCGCAGGAGTCTGCCGGTCGAGGACTCAAAGAAGAATGCACTGATCTCGCTTTCGAGGATCGTGCATTTGATCGACGGTTTTCCCTCATAGATCTCGACTTCCTGTTCAGATCGCAGACTCCGGAGGCGGTCCACGAAGCCCTTGGCCCGCAGGGGCCTCATCCATAGATGCTCATCAAGTTCCGAAAAATCTCTACGCAACTCTAGGTTTGTAGCGTCCTTGCCATTGCGAACTTGTATGAACCCTGTACCCTCGTCATAATAGATCGTGCAGGGGATAGTATTGCCTTTGATTCTGCCGTCGAAAGTGAATTTGCCTGGTCCTGTGGAAACGAGTTGCCCCGTCATGTCTAAGTCCGGCTGTGCCGAGGCGGTCAGGGCGAAGTCCATCTTGAGCGTCTTTATGCTTTTCAAGTATTCGTCCAGGCCTTGTAGCAGCCGTATGGCGAGCTCTCTATCCGCGCCAGTGAGCGGCTTGTCCGACTTGCTTGGCGTATAACCCGGCCGCCGACGTTCCAGCGTTTCCATGGCCGGTGCCATCACATCCAGATCGGCGACAATACGCTTATCATACTTAGCGGACTCATCATCGCGGATGGCTGTGGCGGCCGGCGGGGCGTCAGGCGCAACCTGGGATGTCGATCGTTGTCTTGGGAG
>Ga0315289_10002481_pt1 | contig 28197 bp, 27 predicted proteins | sample YL17G11_40_MG_FD_203452 | JGI IMG/M metagenome (GOLD analysis project Ga0315289, IMG submission 203452) | Sediment microbial communities from Yellowstone Lake, YNP, Wyoming, USA - YL17G11_40 | ecosystem: Environmental > Aquatic > Freshwater > Lake > Sediment | place: USA: Wyoming | collected... | reverse complement strand
CCTGTTTTACGAGGGCGATGGCTACCTCGGCCTGCAATTCAGATTCAACCTTCCCTGTCGAACCCTTTCGTCCCCAACAGGGATCTGACGAATCTACCTTATTATACCACGAGCACAATCAACTGTTGAGCAGAGGATAGCGTTTGACGGGTGCCAAGTTGCACGTATAATGGGCCTTGTTAGCCATCGGACACCCGTCTCAGCGCCCGCCAGATTCACAGAGACAGTCCCGAAGGAGGTATTGAATGTCACGAACACGGACGCTCCTGACGATCGTCGTCCTCCCGCTACTCTTCGTCGCCTTTGCTGCCTGTGGCGGTGACGGCGAGGAGAAGGCAACGCAAACGCCGACGAAACCCACAGCGACAACTGCCGCGCAAACGCCGGCGAAGCCGACCGCGGCAACCCCCACGCAAGCAGCCGCGGGTACCCCCGTCGGCGCCCAATTCTCAGGCAGTGCCACAGCCACTGTGACCGTGGGCGGCCAGAGCTTCACATTCAAGAACGGGAGATGTGACAAAGGCCCCGATGATGCTTGGCTGGCAGTGAACATAGGGCAAGCCGGCGGTGACGAATACTTCGGCCTGGTCGTCGGGAATCCGGCCGGCGAAGAAGGCGTAAAATCCGCCAAGGGTGGCGGCGTGTTTACCGGCAAAGAAATCGCCGCCGTGGCTGGTACATCTGGCGGCAACAGCTTCGCTATGATTGGAGGTGAGGGAAACAAGGTGACCCTGGACGCCGACCTCAACGCAGGGGAGTTCGTCGGGACTACCATTATTGAGGGAGAGGCGATATCCGGCTCCTTCCAGTGCTGATCGTTGTCCCGAAGGAGGTATTGAATGTCACGAACAGGGACGCTCCTGACGATCGCCGTCCTCCCGCTGCTTTTCGTCGCCTTTGCTGCCTGTGGCGGTGACGGCGAGGAGAAGGCAACGCAAACGCCGGCGAAACCCACAGCGACAACTGCCGCGCAAACCCCAGGGCGACCGACCGCGGCAACCCCCACGCAATCTGCCGAGAGTACCCCAGCCACGTCCGGATTCTCAGGCAGCGCCACTGCTACTGTGACGGTCGGCGGCCGGAGCTTAACGTTCAAGGACGGGAAGTGTGACATCGCCCCAGACAACACCTGGCTGGCAGTCAACATAGGCCAAGCCGGCAGCGACGAGTACTTTGGCCTGCTCGTTGGAGCGAATCCGTCGGCCCCAGGAGGAGCAAGACCCGTCAGCGGCGGCGGCGTGTTTACCGACGGCGAGATCGCCCTCACCGTAGAACAGGGCGGCAGCAGCTTCATTATGGGTGGTATCAGCGCTGCCGCCGCGGGAAACAAGGTGACCCTGGCCGCCGACCTCAAGGCAGGGGAGTTCGTCGGGACTACCATTATTGAGGGAGAGGCGATATCCGGCTCCTTCCAGTGCTGATTGTGGTCGATGTGGAGGTATTGGATGTCACTAACACGGACGCTCTTGACGATCGCCATCCTCCCGCTGCTTCTCGTTGCCTTTGCCGCCTGTGGCGGTGACGAGGAGAAGGCGACGCAAACGCCGGCGAGTCCGACCGAGGCAACCCCGACCCAACGTGCTGAGGTAACCCCCACACAAGTAGCCCCGGGAACCCCAGTGACGCCCACATTCCCAGGCCCCGCCACTGCCACTGTGACCGCCGGCGACCAGAGCTTCACATTCAACAACGGGAGATGTGACAAAGGCCCTGATGATGGCTGGCTGATAGTGAACATAGGCCAAGTCGGCGGCGCCGAGTATTTCGGGCTGGCCGTCGGGAACCCTGGCGGTGAGGAAGACATAAGATCTGCCAAGGGCGGCGGCGAATTTACTGGAGAAGCAATCGTCGCCGTGAGCGCCACGTTTGGTGGCACGACATTCACCATGCGTGGCGCTGGGAACAACCAGGTAACCCTGGACGCTGACCTCAACGCAGGGGAGTTCGTCGGGACCACCACCAACGGAGTGCCCATATCCGGCTCGTTCAAGTGCTGATCGTGGTCGCCACTGCACCCGTGCCCCTCCAGGGGAGAGAACGTGACATAACACCAACCCGCCCGAGCGAGGCGACTAACGACTACGGTGGCGCAGCGCTCGCTGCATCTCGCGCTCCGCCTCGCGCCGGGCGATGGCCTGGCGACGGTCGTATTGGCGGCGGCCGCGAGCTAGAGCCAGTTCGACCTTAGCCCGCCCGCTCTTGAGGTAGAGCCGCAGGGGCACAAGCGTCAGGCCTTTTTCCTCCACCTCGCGCGCCAGCTCACGGATCTGCTTGCGGTGGAGGAGAAGCTTGCGGCGGCGGCCAGGCTCGTGGTTGAAGCGGCCAGCGGCAGCGTAGGGCCCTATATGGGCACCCACCAGCCACATCTCGCCTCGCTCCGGCCGGGCGTAAGCATCCCGCAGATTCACCCGCCCATCGCGGATGGCCTTGATCTCGGTGCCGGTAAGGGCGATTCCGGCCTCCAGCCTCTCCAGGATGTGGTAGTCATATTGCGCCTTGCGGTTGACAGTGATCGTCTTTTCGGCCACTGCTCACCCACCGCCATCCTCAGGGAACCGTCGCCTGGATGGCCTGCCTCAGATGATCGATGGCTGCGAAGAGTTGGACGTCGCGGTCCAGTTCGATGTCCTCCTCGGTGGGCTCTACCTCGATGTCGGGCGACAGGCCGATACCTTCGATCTGCTCCCTGTTGGGAGTGAGCCAGCGCGCGATGGTGATATAGATGGCGCCGCCGTCGGAGAGCTGGCGCAGGTGGTTCACCGACCCCTTGCCGAAGGTAGTGGTGCCGATGAGGACGGCACGGCCGTTGTCCCGCAGAGCGGCGGCCAGCACCTCAGCACCGCTGGCGCTGCCCTTGCCAACCAGCACCACCAAGGGGATCCCCTCACCCTCATCACCCCCCTGCGCCCGCTCGACGGTCTCGTTGCCTTCCTTGTCCACCTGGATCAGGATAATCCCACTCTCCAGGAACAGGTCAGCTATCTTCACCGTCGCCTCCAGCCCGCCGCCGGGGTTCCGCCGCAGGTCGATGACAAGCCCTCTGTAGCCCTTCTCCTCGATATCCCTGACAACATCCCGCAAGGCGCCAACAGTCTCCTCGCTCATCTGCTGCAACTCGACATAAGCTATGTCCTGCACGGCGTTGCCCTCGGCATCCTCAAGCTCACGGGTGAAGACGGTAGGGACAGTAACAACGGCGCGGGTGACGGTGATATCCTCGGTCTCACCGCTCTCGTGACGCACGCGCAGGGTCACCTGGCTGCCCTCAGGCCCGCGAATGCGGCGAACCCCCTGGCTCACTGTCCAGCCAGCGGTGGATTCGCCGTCTACCGCCAGGATGACATCGCCAGCGCGAATGCCTGCCTTATCAGCAGGGGAATCGCGGAAGGGAGCAACGATGACTATTTCGCCGCTGACCGAGTCCTGCTCCACGCGAGCGCCGATCCCCTCGAATCGCCCAGTGATGATATCGACACCCAGAGAGTAGGTCTCCGGATCAATGTACATCGTGTGCGGGTCATCCAGAGCGGCCAGCGTCCCGTCTATCGCCCCTTCGCGCAAAAGCTCCGGATCCACGCTATCCGGGGCGACGAAGTCTTCCCGAATGATGTCATAGACCTCATTCAGGATGCTGAAGTTCGGCTCACCCTGCGAAGGGCGCGTAGAGTCAGTGCTGGGGCCCTCTCCGCCACCACCGCCGATGGTAAACCCAACCACCCCCGACATGACCGACAGCAGGACCACTAACAGGCCAAACATGACCCAGCGCAGGGTCTTCATGATCACCCACTCAGTTCTTCCACTCATCATCGCCCATCATTCCCTTACTAGACGACTCTTCGCGGCTGTAGTGTAACACTGCACCCGCCGCCCCGCAATTTGCTCGCCCTCGTTGCCCCTTTATGTCGAACAACGCCACAGGTGCAGGCTACATAATAGTTATAGTGCGATCATGGCCCTCCGAGCCCTCGTCCTCCCCCTGCCGCCTCATTGTGCCGGGCCCTCGCTCCAGCTATTATGGCTTCATTGGCAAGCCGCCATCATGAAGTACAAGATCAGCGTCCAGAGGAACACGCTCCGCTTCGCCGCCGCCCACTTCACCACCTTCCAGGGTCAGGCTGAGCCGCTGCACGGCCACAACTACGACCTACTGCTGGAGGTGGAAGGCCACCTCACCGAGGACGCCTGGGTGATGGACTTCGGCGAGCTGAAAAGGATCGCCGAGGCCCTGTGCCAGCAGCTCGACCACCGCTTCCTGTTGCCGCGCGATAACCCGGCCCTCACTCTCACCGATCTCGACGACGCCTGGCAGATCGCCTCTGCTGGCCAATGTTATGTCATCCCCAAGAGCGATATCTGCGCGCTGCCCCTGGACAACTCCACCGCCGAGCGCCTGGCCGAATGGTTCTGCCACCGCCTGGCGGAGGCCCTGACTGGCCGAGGCAATATCACTGCCATCACCGTCGGCGTGGAGGAGGCGCCCGGCCAGGCTGGCTGGTGCACCCTCAACCTGAGCAACCGTTGACACGGCGGCCAAAGGTATTATGATCAGGATGGGAAAGGGCCAAGAAAGGTCCCGTTCATGCAGATAGACTGGCAAAGGACTATCAACGAGATCCTCTCCAGCGAGATCTGCTGCCCCCGTTGCGGCGCCCTTGCCCCGGAGGTGGTAGTGGGCTACTCCCGCGCCGCCTCAGCCAGCCAGTTCGCCCCTCTCTGCCAGGGCTGCAACCCTCACGAGGAGTGCGACGCCCGCAAGCTGGTGCTGCTGTGCGAAGCCTGCGGCCGCGAGCTGCGAGTGCGCGGACGCAAGGTTGACCAGGAAGGGATGATGGTCGCCCTACTGGAGGAGTGCCGGCGCAACCTGGAGGAGAGCCTCGACTACCTGGCTGAATACTGGCGGGAAGACCTGGACATCGACCCCGAGGACATAGACAAGCGGCTGGAAGAGGCCGACCCCCAGCTCTTCGCCCAGGAGAACGCCTGGCGCCGCTACCTAGAGGAGCAGTACCTGAAGTTTCACCGCTGGTTCCGCGAGCGCGGCCTGCGCATCCCCAATGCCGCCTGGCGCTCCGAGTACGTGGAAGAGATCATCGCCCTGGCTTACGAGACCCTCCTGGGCGACTAGAGGCCATTTCAAAACTCTCTCCACACCGCCCCGTAAACGGGGCGGCATCCATGCCCCCGCCTTATGGGCATGAACAGAATAACTCGCCAAGCTGCAGGGCTGAAGCCCTGCAGCTACGATCCCCGCCGCCCTCTGTTTCGTAGCTGCAGACCTTTAGGTCTGCTTGGAGAGGGCAACCTGTACTGTCGCTCTATTGAATCAATGACCTTCGAGCGAGGGTGGCGAGCCATTCTTGAAACTGCTTCTAGGCTGGCCTTGCCTTTGGAAAAGACCACCCGCCTGGGCGGCAGCTAGCCCAACTCGCCTAACCACAGCATCTGGACGTGCTGGCAACGGGCTTCTGGGCGCGAATGAAGGCGCTCACAAAGCTTAGAAGGGCCTGCTCCTTTGCCTCGGGGGCAAGGCAGCCAACAGCCTCTGCGACGTCTGTCCCCTGAAGGTCCTCTTCCTTCCACACTCGCGTGACCTCGACGCCAATGTTCTGGAAGCCGGCGGCCTTCAGCTTGCCCACGTACTCCTCTTCCTTCAGCGCTCCGGCCACGCAGCCCGCCCACAGCTCCAGGTTACGCCGCAGCCCCTCCGGCATCTCACCCCTGACGATGATGTCGGAGATGGCGAGCCGCCCGCCGGGCTTGAGCACGCGATAGGCCTCGCGCAGCACCCCGTCCTTGTCGGGCGATAGGTTCACCACACAGTTGCTGATGATCACATCCACCGAGTCGCCGGGCAGAGGAATGTCCTCTATTTCCCCCTTGAGGAACTCCACGTTCTCGATGCCCGCCTTCCTCTGGTTCTGGCGGGCCAGCTCCAGCATCTCGTCCACCATGTCCAGGCCATACACCTTGCCTGTGGGGCCCACCCGCCGGGCGGAGAGGAGAACGTCGATGCCGCCGCCGCTGCCCAGGTCCAAGACCACCTCCCCCGGGTGCAGCTCGGCCAGGGCCACCGGGTTGCCGCAGCCCAGCGAGGCCAGCGCCGCCTCCAGAGGAACATCCTTCAGGTCCTCGGGAGCGTAGATCTGGCCGCTGATGGGGTCAGCGACCGCCGGTTCAGCCGGCCCGCAACAGCTCGCCTGGGGCGCGCAGCAACTGGCGGGCGTCCGCTGTGCGGCCTGGCGGGCAAGCTGGGCGTAGCGCCTGCCCACCTTCTGCTTGATCTCCTTCTTATTGCCCATCGACTACCTCCCTGAATCCAAACTGCCGACATTACGCCGTTTTCCAGCTATCGGGCCAGACCGCTCAGGGCCGCGACCACCTGGCTCACGACATCCTTGCGCAGGCGGAAGCGGCACCACAGCCCCTGCTTCTCGACGTCGAGCAGGCCCGCCTCCCTGAGCACCTTGACGTGATAGGAGATGGTGGGCTGGCTCAGGGGCGTGCAGTCAACGATGTTGCACTCGCAGACGCCGCCCGGGTTCCTGGCCAGCAGACTGAGTATCTGCAGCCGGGTGGGGTCAGCAAGGGCCTTGAAGATGGCCGCCCAGCGCTCGGCGGCACCGGCCGCAGAAGCGGCCAGGCCGGGACAACAACTCCGAGCGATGGATTGCAGCGCGGGCTCCCTTACATCGTTCATGCTGATGCTATTCTAGAGACTATATCGAAGTTTGTCAATATAGTCCGCCCAGGAAATGGGGAATTCTTCCAGTGCCTTTCCCTACCCTGCCGGCCGCGCCCGATAGCCCCAGGAGGAGGCCTCGCCCTCTTCCCCGAGGCCCAGAGCAGCTTCGATACGGCCCAGGAGGTCGGTCAGGCCCCAGCCCTTGAGCGCCGACACCAGCAGTGCATCCGGCCGCCAGTATCGGAGGGAGGCCTGCGCATCGCCCAGTCCTTCCAGCCCCTCGATAGGCAACCCGTCCGGCCCGCAGATGGCGTCGGCCTTGTTGAGGACAGTGATGCAGGGCTTGTCGGCCAGGCCCAGCTCGGCCAGGGTATCCTCCACCGTCTGAGCCTGCTCGGCGGCATCGGGATGGGTTATGTCCACGACATGCAGAAGGAGGCTGGCGTCAGACAGCTCCTCGAGAGTCGCGCGGAAGGCAGCCACCAGTTGGGTGGGCAGCTTCTGGATGAAGCCGACGGTGTCGGTGAGGAGGAAGGCGCCACCCCCAGGCAAGCTCACCCGCCTGGTGATGGGGTCGAGGGTCGCGAACAGCTTATCCTGCACCAGCACATCGGCTCCCGACAGGGCGCGCATGAGGGTGCTCTTGCCGGCGTTGGTGTAGCCCACCAGGGAGACGACCGACGCCCCCTGACGCGCCCGTCGCCGCCGATAGAGCGCGCGCTGCCGCCGCACCTCCTCGAGCTGGCGCTTCAGGCGCTGAATCTTGCTGCGGATCAGACGGCGGTCGGTCTCCAACTGGGTTTCGCCGGGGCCGCGGGTGCCGATCGCCCCCTCCAGGCGCTCCAGGTGAGTCCACTGGCCGGCCAGGCGAGGCAGCAGGTACTCATGCTGGGCCAGCTCCACCTGCAGGGCCCCCTCGCGGGTGTGGGCGTGCTGGGCAAATATGTCGAGGATGAGAGCGGTGCGGTCGAGGACCTTGATCTGGATAGCCTCTTCCAGGTTGCGCTGCTGGGAGGGCGACAACTCGTCGTCGAAGATTATCGTGCTATAGCCCAGGCGATGCCGCAGAGAGGCCAGCTCCTGCACCTTGCCGCGGCCCACGTAGTAGGCTGACGTGCGTCGCGCCAGCCGCTGGACGCACCTGCCGACCACATCGGCGCCGGCGGTCAGGGCTAGCTGGGCCAGCTCCTCGAGCGAGCTCTCGCTGGTCCAGCGACTATTGTCTCGCCCCTTTATCTCCACCGCCACCAGATACGCCCGCTCGATGGGCTCGGCGGTGGCGTAGCCGCTGGTAGCTATGCTCCTCGCCCTCCTTGACAGAATGCCTTTCCCCTACCAGTATACCGCAAAGAGGAAGGGGCCGTGTTAGAGGTCGGCGATCTTCCGCGCCAGCTCGTCGATGCGGGCCAGAAGGGGTGCCACGTCGGGGTGAGTGCGGATCGCCCGCCGGAGCGCCCCGACGGAGCGCCCCTGTAGGACGCTAGCGATAGCGGCCGCCTTTGACGCCGCCTTCTGGGCGCACTCGGCCATCTCTGCGTGCTCTGCGTCCTTCGGGTTGAAACGGGGCAACGGCAACTCCAGCGGCAGTTTGTGGATATCGCGCGGGCCAAACAGCCCTCGCGATTGCCGCGACTTGATAGCCGCATCGACGACCGGGGAGTTTAGCCAGGCACACAGGAAGTAGGCCTCCTCCGCGCTGTCGGTGGCGTACCAGTAGACCTTGTGGTCGAGCGCCAGGCCTGCGGCCGGGACCTGACCTCCCTCCGCGGAGAGGATCAGCCCGCCGCCGGTATCCAGAACGGCCGCTGTTAGGTGCGTTGCGGAGGCTGTGTAAACCACCCGGTAGCGCCGCCGCTGGGGAAATTGCGCACTCAGCTTCCCCAGGTAGTCGACCCAATCTACCAGGCGCACGGGCGACGAGTCAGTCTTGTGGGCAGCCCAGTGGGCCTCGGCCTGAGCTAACCATTGGGCAAGCAGGGCGTGTCCGCGACCCAGAGCAGTCGCCGCCGTGAGCAGCCTGGGCCTGCCCGAGGCCTCCAGTTCCAGGGGTAGCACGACGGACCGCAGCCGTAGGCAATGGAAGGGGACGATGTCCGTTCCTAGGACGCTGGCGTACAGGAAGCTGCGCTCCGCCCTTCCCCGCATAGCGATTTGGTCCCACGGCCGGTTGGCCGGGACAGCAAGGTCGCTCTCCACTAGGGGTGTGGCGGGGTCGAAGCCCAGGCGGGGATCAGAAACCAGACGCACGAACCACAGGCGGCGCGGATAGATGTCGCCGCCCTTGCGGAACCTGGCTAGGTAGTAAGAAGGCTCGACTGGCCGGGCCGAAGGCTGCCACTCGCTGTCGGCAAAGGCCAGGCAGTGGGCGGCCTCCTGCCAGCCAGCGTTCTTGCGGGGCAGGCGGCCGGAGACGGCGGTGGAGGCGACAGGGTAGACCGTGCCCCGGCCCTTGTGGGCCACGAGGACGCAAGCGGGAACGTTGAACAAGGGCTCCACGCCCTCCAGATCGACCACCCGTTCGCAGCGCACGCCGAACGCGCCGAAGCGAAACTTGACGAACTGCTCGTGCTGCCGCGCTACGAGCACGCTGCGGGGCATCACAAAGGCAATCGTGCCACCGTCGCGCAGGTAGTGGTTGGCGCAGTCGGCGAAGAAAAGCCCTGCGAGCTCGAGGTTGGCAACCAGCTTAGCGCCCCTTGGGCTGATGGTGAGCTCCCGACTCCGGCGCTTGACAAACGCCTGGTAGTCCGGGCTACGGATGTACCGCAAGGACAGCCAGGGCGGGTTGCCCACCACCAGGTCGAACGGCTCTCCTTTGCTCAGGATATAGGGCCGCACCAGGTTGCGGATCACGAAGCGCCAAACGGAATCGCGCCCAGCGGCGAAGAGCCGCACCAGGGCTTCGAAAGACTGCATGAGCATGGCCCTATCCCTGACCGAAAAGCCCTTCCTTTGCAGGTAACCCCTGAACGGGTCCCTGCCCGCCTCCCGCTGCTCTGCCCAATAGACGAGCGTGGCAGCTACCTCGTCAAAGAGGGCTGGGTCGTCCTTCAGCCGTTCGGGGAACATCAGCCTCTCGCCGTCCGCCTCCACGGGCACGTCGGGCATTATCATCGGTCCGACCACGCTCCGATACATGAGCGAGTCTCCAAGGTATACGGGCACGACAAAGCGGCCCAGCCGCCCATGCAGAAGAGGCGCTGCGGCGATCACATAGTTTGTGCGGGCGATCAGCACGGCGAGGGGGTGCACATCAACGCCGACTATGCTCCGCTGGATGTGCTCCAAGACGCGCCCCTTCGACCAGCGGCGCTTCCTGAGGGCCTCTACCACCAGGCGGATGGCCAAGAACAGAAACGTGCCGGAGCCGCAGGCCGGGTCCAGCAGCCTGGATACTGGCTCCTTGGCCAACGTCTCCCGCAGCATATACTCCGCCAGCCAGTCCGGGGTGTAGAATTCGCCCAAGTCATGCCGCATCTGCGGGTCTACCAGCTCCTGGTATAGCCCCTTAAGCACGTCCTCAGTGAAGCCTGCGGGATCGTAGTCGGCCAGCTGTGTCCGCAGGTCCCGCAGAAACCTCTCCGCTTGCGGTTCAACCTTCGGATGTAGCGGCCAAGTGAACAGATCCTCCTCGATGAAGTTCTCGATGCCTAGCGCCTGAAAGTAGGCCCCCGTGAGAATGTCTGTCTCCTGGCCTAGGGCTGGCTGAGCGAAGACAACGCTGGCCAGCAGCTTGGCGATGCTCGCTAGGTACGTATGCTGTAGGAATAGGTCCTCACTCCCCACTCCCTCCCCATACACGATCGTCAACTGCTTGTGCCAGACCTCGTACTTGACTGCCACCGGCGGCTCGCCCTTCACCTCCGCCCACCATGTCCGCAAGGCAGCCAGAGTCAGACGGTACGTCGGACTGAGGGCCCCGAAGCGGGCTGATACGTCGCGCTCGTCGGGAACCTTGGGCGTGCGTCGGAACAGGTAGCGGTCGAGCCACAGAACGGCGTCCTCGCCAGACAGCCTCGCCAGGTCCTGTTCCTCGATAAGGTCGAGAACAGGGGTCGGTCCAGCCGAGAAGTCAGGCTGGTACACGCGGAACTTGATGCCGTCGGTGGCGATGCCCACGCACCGGCGCAGCGGGTTCTGGTTGCGAAAGCTCTCCAAGTATTTCCTCAGCTGCGCCTCGGCGTCCAGCAACTCGCGTCTCAGGTCTGTCTTGAATTCGAACAGGGAGTCGCCAATAACCGTGTCGATCCGTCCACGCACCTGGAGGTGCCCCACCTGCTGCTCGACTTCATAGTCGCTGACAGTTAGCCGGAAGGCTCTCTCCAGAAAGAGGATGAACTGCAGCACCTTCCCCGTGTGGCTGCCTTGGCTTCGCACAGCATCCAGGTACTGCCTAACCTGCTCGTCCATCTCCGTCGCAGCGTGGGGCGCCATCGTTCGTCCCCCTACCCCCGCCACCCCGCCAGCCGCTGCAGGCCCTCCTCCAGCCGCTCGTCGGGGATGGTGAGCGACAGGCGGACGTAGCCCTCGCCGTGCGGCCCGTAGCCGATGCCCGGCGTCACCACCACGCCGATGTCGTCCAGGAGGCGGCTGGCGAACTCCAGCGAGGTGCGACCCTCTGGCAGGCGCGCCCAGAGGTAGAGGCTGGCCTTGGGCGGGCGCACCCGCAGCCCCATCCTGGTCAGCGCCGCCACCAGGCGGTCGCGCCGCCGCTGGTACACGGCGTTGTGCTCAGCGATGCAGTCCTGCGGCCCCTCGAGGGCAGCGATGGCCATGCGCTGAATAGCCTGGGGTATGCCCGAATCGAGGTTGGACTTCACCCGCATGAGGGCGTCGACCATGGTGGCGTTGCCCACCACCATGCCGATGCGCCAGCCGGTCATGTTGTAGCTCTTGGAGAAGGAGTGGAACTCCACCCCCACTTCCCTGGCGCCCGCCGCCTGGAGGAAGCTCACCGGTCGATAGCCGTCGAAGGCCACCTCGGTGTAGGGGGCGTCGTGGCAGACGGCGATGTCGTGCTGTTTGGCGAAGCGCGCCACCTGCTCGAAGAAATCAAGCTCGGCCACCGCGCCCGTGGGGTTGTTGGGGTAGCTGATCCACATCAGCTTGGCCCGCCGGGCCACCGCCTCGGGGATCGCCTCCAGGTCGGGCAGGAAGTCGTTCTCCTCAGTCAGGGGCATGAAGTAGCAGTCGCCGCCGGCGAACATGGTGCCCACGGAGTAGACGGGGTAGCCGGGGTCGGGCACCAGGGCCAGGTCGCCGGGGTCGATGAAGCAGAGGGCGATGTGGCCGATGCCCTCCTTGGAGCCGATGAGGGGCAGCACTTCCCTATCGGGGTCGAGGGAAACGTCGAAACGCCGCTCGTACCAGCGGGCGATGGCCCGCCGCAGGTCGGGCAGGCCGTCGGTCTCCGGATAGCGATGGTTGGCGGGGTCGCTGGCGGCCTGGCAGAGGGCGTCGATAACGTGGGAGGGCGTGGGCATGTCGGGGTCGCCGACGGCGAAGCTGACAACATCCACCCCCTGCGCTCGCTTCTCGGCGATCTTGCGGCTGATCTCGGCGAACAGATACGGCGGCAGCTTCTCGATGCGCTTCGCTAGTCGCATTACACCCGTTCCCGCCACCGCACCTCGTACAAGCGCACCGGTTCCTCGAACCCCCGCAACTCGACCTCGCCCCGATCTGAGAACAGGAACCCCTTGCCCGCCACCAACTGCCGCACCACGTCCGAGGCCAGGATCTCCCCACCCTCCGCCGTGGCCGCAATGCGAGCCGCCATGTTCACCGCCGTCCCGAACAGGTCCTTCTCCTCCGCTATTGGCTCCCCCGCATTGAGGCCGATACGCACCCTTATCGGCTCCTCCGCCGCCTCGCTGTGCGCGGCGAAGGCCCTCTGCATGGCGATGGCGCACTCCAGCGCCCGCGTCGCCGAGGAGAAGGAAGCCATGAAGCCGTCGCCCATCGCCTTCACCTCAGAGCCGCCGTGGGCTCGCAGCGCCTCCCGCACGATGCGCTCGTGCGCCCGCAGCACCTCCCGTGCGCTTGCGTCTCCAAGCCGCTGGGTCAGCGCGGTTGAGCCCTCGACATCGGTGAACAGGACCGTGCGAAAGGCACCCGCTGGCGCCCGCTCTGCGACCGCAGCCTCCTGGCCTTCGCCCAGGAACTCGTCGATGGCGCTTGCTACCGCCTCCATGTCGCCGATCCAGGTCGCCAGCGACACCCCCTCCAGGAGCGCCAAGCGGGCGTCCGGTATCCGCGAGGCAAGACCTTTGGCGACCTCCACGCCCGGAGGCCAGGCCTGGCGACGCTGCACTATCAAGGTGGGCGACCTCACTTGCGAAAGGACAGTGGTGACATCAAACTCCAGAGCGGCGCTAAGGATGGCACGTCCCGCTTCTGCCGTGACGCATTCCAGCATGAAGGCAGCGAAGCGGTGCGCCTCCTCACTCTCCGACCATCCCAACGTGGCATGCGCCACTGCCTCCGTGAATAGCTCCCAGTCCTCGTCTCTCAGCGACCGAAACGCTTGAAGCTCTGACGGCGCCCGTGCCCAACTGCACCATAGCACAAGCCGCGATACGGCCTCCGGGTGGCGGGCCGCGTAGGCGATGGCGATCGGCCCCGAGTAAATGGGGCTCAGCACGGCAAACTTCTCCAGGCCCAGGCGGTCTACCACCGCCTCCAGATCCAGCACCTGGGCATCGAGAGAGCAGTCGGCCACATTGCGGTCCGAAAGGCCCAACCCCCTCCCATCGTAGCGAACCAGCTTCCTTTTCTCCGCCAGCCGCTCGTACCAGCGGCACCACCCGGGTATCTGCCACTCCAGCTGGATATGGCTCCACGGAAGATTTGGCATTTGCACGGCGGGTAGCCCTTCCCCCAGCGTCCAGAAGGCGATGCTCACCCCGTCGGCAGCCCGGGCGTATTGGATGCGCGGCTCCATCACCCTTCCTCCCGCCACCGCACCTCGTACAGCCGCACGGGTTCCTCGAACCCCTTCAATTCGACCTCGCCCCGGTCCGAGAACAGGAACCCCTTGCCCGCCACCAACTGCCGCACCACGTCCGAGGCCAGGATCTCCCCACCCTCCGCCTCCGCCGCAATGCGGGCCGCCATGTTCACCGCCGTCCCGAACAGGTCTTTCTCCTCCGCTATTGGCTCCCCCGCATTGAGGCCGATACGCACCCTTATCGGCTCGCCCGCCGACTCGCTGTGCTCGGCGAACGCCCTCTGCATGGCGATGGCGCACTCCAGCGCCCGCGTCGCCGAGGAGAAGGAGGCCATGAAGCCGTCCCCCATCGCCTTCACCTCCGCGCCGCCGTGGGCCTGCAGAGCCTCTCGCACGATGCGCTCGTGCGCCCGCAGCACCTCCCGCGCCTTGGCGTCACCGACGCGCTCGGTCAGCGCCGTCGAACCTTCTACGTCCGTGAACAGGATGGTGCAGACACCGCCCGCCGCGGCCGGCTCGGCTCCGGCTGGGGCCAGCTCGCTATCCCCCAGGAACTCGTCGATGGCCGCCACCACCGCCTCCATGTCGCCTACCCACGGCAAGAGCGACGTCCCCTCCAGGAGGGCGAGCCGGGCATCCGGGATTCCGGAGGCAAGGTCCTTGGCGACGTCCACGCCGGGAAGCAGCGCGCCCTGGCGACGCTGGAGTATCAAGGTGGGCGACCTCACTTGCGAAAAAACGGCCGTGACACCGAACTCCGCAAGCGCGTCATAGATGGCGCGCGCCGCTTCTGCCGTGACGCATTCCCGCAGGTAGACGGCGTGGCGGTGCGCTTCCTCGCCCGCCGACCATCCCAACGAGGCATGCGCCGCTGCCTCCGTGTATAGCTCCCAGTCCCTCTCTCTCAGCGCCCGAAGTGTCTGGACTCGGGCTTCCTGCCCTGCCCAAGGGCACCAAAGCACAAGCTGCGATACGGTCTCCGGGTGGCGGGCCGCATAGGCGATGGCGATCGGGCATGCGCTGAAAGGGCCGAGCAAAACGAATGTCTGCACGCCCAGGCGTTCCACCACCGCCTCCAGGTCCAGCATATGGGCGTCGACTGAGTAGTCGGCCACGTTGCGGTCCGAAAGGCCCGCGCCTCTCCCATCGTAGCGAACCAGCTTCCTTTTCTCCGCCAGCCGCTCATACCAGCGGCGCCACCCGGGATTCTGCCATTCCAGTTGGATATGGCTCCAGGGAATCGCTGGCATCAGCACGACGGGCACCCCTTCCCCCAGCGTCCAGAAGGCGATGCTCACCCCGTCGGTGGTCTGCGCATACTGGATGCGCGGCTCCATCGTCGCTACTCCCCCCACCGCACCTCGTACAGGCGCACAGGCTCCTCGAACCCCTTCAGTTCGACCTCGCCCCGATCCGAGAACAGGAACCCTTTGCCCGCCACCAACTGCCGCACCACGTCCGAGGCCAGGATCTCCCCACCCTCCGCCTCCGCCGCAATGCGAGCCGCCATGTTCACCGCCGTCCCGAACAGGTCCTTCTCCTCCGCTATTGGCTCCCCCGCATTGAGGCCGATACACATGCTTATCGGCTCGTCCGCCGTCTCGTTGTACTCGGCGAAGGCCCTCTGCATGGCGATGGCGGACTCCACCGCCCAGGTGGCCGAGGGGAAGGAGGCCATGATGCCGTCGCCGGTGTGCTTGATCTCCGAGCCGCCGTGGGCCTGCAGAGCCTCTCGCACGATGCGCTCGTGCGCCCGTAGCACCTCCCGCGCCTTGGCGTCACCGACGCGCTCGGTCAGCGCCGTAGAGCCCTCTACGTCTGTGAACAGGATGGTGCGAAAGGCACCGGCAGCCGGCGCCTCCGGCGGCGCAGCTTCTTCGACCTCGCCCATGAACTGGTTAATGGCTCTCAGCACCGCCGCGGTGTCGCCCAAGAAGATCGCCCCGGAATCCCCTTCCAGGAGAGCCAGGCGGGCGTTTGGTATCCGAGAGGCAAGCCCGCGGGCGATGTCCACGCTGAGCCAAGAGAGCTCTCGGCGCTGAAGCACCAGGGTTGATGCCCTCACCTGCGGCAGCATGGCCGCAACGTCATACTCGCCGAACGCGACCAGCGCCGTCTTCATCGCCTCCTGCGTGATGCTTTCGCGCATCAGCGCAGCGTAGCGATGCGCTGGCTCGCCTTCCGACCACCCCAGCAGCGTATGCGCCACCGCCTCGCTGTACACATGCCAATCCGTATCTCTCATTCGGGCCAACGCCCGAAGCTGCGGCGATGCTGCCTCGCGTGTCACTGCCCAGGAGTGCCACAGCACAAGGTGCGAGACGCGCTCTGGATGGCGAGCCGCGTAGGCAATTCCCGCCGGCCCGGCATGAATACTGCTCAGCAGGACAAATCTCTCCAGGCCCAGGCGGTCCACCACCGCTTCCAGATCCAGCACCTGCGCGTCCAGCGAGAAGTCGTCCACATCCCGGTCCGACAGCCCGGCCCCCCTGCAGTCGTACCGCACTACTTTCCTTCTCTGCGTCAGGGACTCATACCAGCGGCGCCACTCGGGGAACTGCCACTCCATCTGGATATGGCTGACCGGAATCGTCGGCATCTCCACTGAGGGCGTGCCCTCGCCCAACTCCCAGAAGGCGATGCTCACCCCATCGGCAGTCCGGGCGTACTGGATGCGCGGCTCCATCATCCCTACTCCCGCCACCTCACCTCGTACAGCCGCACCGGGTCCTCGAACCCCCGAAGGGCTACTGCGCCCAGGTCCGAGAACAGGAACCCCTTGCCCGCCGCGAGTTCTCGGACGACGATCGGGGCCAGAATCTCACCGGGGTCGGCGTGGGCGCATATACGGGCAGCCAGCTGGACTGCGGTGCCGAACAGGTCCGCCTCCTCGGCCACCGGCTCCCCCGCGTTGAGGCCGATGCGCACCCTTATCGGCTCCTCCGCCGACTCGCTATGCTCAGCGAAGGCCCTCTGGATGGCGATGGCGCACTCCAGGGCCCGCGTGGCCGACGAGAAGGAGGCCATAATGCCGTCGCCAGTGTGCTTGATCTCGGAGCCAGTGTGCGCCTTTAGGGCGTCGCGGACGATCCGGTTGTGCGTGCGCAGTACCTCCTGGGCCTTGGCGTCGCCTAGGCGCTGCGTGAGCGATGTGGAGCCCTCCATGTCGGTGAAGAGGATAGTGTGAACGGCACCTGCTGCCGTCGGCTCGCGCCCCGCTGCGCCCTCCTCACCCTCACCCAAGAACTCGTAGATGGCCTTCACCATGACCCGCAACACAGGTTCCTCGTTGGGCAGGAAAACATGATTTCTGCCGTCTAGAGGGAGGAAGCGGGCCCCAGGTATGCCGGTCGCCAGCTCACGGCCCGACTCAAAGGGTATGGCGGTGTCGCCCCGACGGTGAATTACCAGGGTGGGCGCTCTCACCTGCGGCAGGACCTGCGTCACGTCGATGTCTAGCAGGGCAGCAAAAAGGTCCACAACATTGTCGGCGGACGCCGAGACCCGCTGCAATTCGTTGAAGGCTCGAATAGCGTCAATATCGGCGTCCGGCATGAACAGGCTCGTGAAGAGCTGGCGGAACGTTGGCGCATTGCTGCCCCACCCGTGGCGGACTAGCGTAAGCATAGCTTCAAACTGTTGGCGGCCCTCCTCCGTATCCAGAAACCACCCCATCCGGGCGAACGAGCCGTAGAGTATGAGATGGCTGACCCGCTCCGGGTGGCGCACGGCATACGTGATGGCCGTTGGCCCGCCCTGAGAGATCCCGTACAGGGCGAAGCGTTCAAGGCCCAGGGCGTCAACCACCGCTTCCAGGTCGCGCACCTGGGCTTCCAGGGAATAGTCGCTCACTCGCCGGTCCGACAACCCCATGCCGCGCCCGTCGTGGCGAATCAAGAGATGACGGGCGGACAGGCGATCGATGAGAGACCGCCACAGGGGGTTCTCCCATTCACACTCCAGATGGGTGAGCCAACCCAGGCAGCGTACCAAGGGCGGCCCCTGGCCCACGGTGGCGTAGGCTATGCGCGTCCCATCCGAGCTGGTACAGAAGCGGATATGCTGTTCCATAGCGGCACTATCCTACACTAAGGGCATCTTCCCTGCATAGATAGTCCGCCCCCGCCCCCACCGCTACTTCCGCCATTCCCCCCAGAACACCGTCTCCGCCGGTCCCTCCAGATAGCACTCCCCTATCTCATCCCACTCCACAACCACCCTCCCGCCTGGTAGTGTTATGTCAACTCTTTCCCCTGCCATGCCATAAAGGTGAGCGGCCACCACCGCCGCACAGGCGCCGCTGCCGCAGGCCAGGGTCGCGCCCGCACCCCGCTCCCACACCCGCGCCTCCATGTGCTCGCGGTCAAGCACCCGCGCCACCTCGAAGTTCACCCGCTGCGGAAACAGGGGGTGGTGCTCCACCTTCGGCCCGATCCTCTCCAGGGGGAACTCCGCGACAGGACGATCGACGAAGTGGACGGCGTGGGGATTGCCCAGCGAGACGCAGGTCAGCGCCAGCCGTTGCCCTTCGATGTCCAGGGGCATGTCCTTCAGAGGCGGCTCGGCCTCCACCAGCACGGGGATCTCCTGGGGGGCAAAGCGAGGCACGCCCACGCTCACCCGCACCCGCTCCACCGCTCCCTTTTTGCCGAAGACCTGGGCCGAGAGAACGCCCGTCGATGTCTCCACGCTTAGCTGGCCCTCGCGAGGCCACGCCAGACCTTCGTCCACGGCGTACTTGACGACGCAGCGGAGACCGTTGCCGCAAATCTCCGCCTCCGAGCCGTCGGGGTTGAACATGCGCATCCTCACATCGGCCCGAGACGACGGCAGCACCAGGATCAGGCCGTCGGCGCCGATGCCGAAGTGGCGGTCGCACATGGCCTGAGCCAGGCGCGACCAGTCCTGCTCATCCCCCTGCGCCACCAGCAGGACGAAATCGTTGCCCGTACCCTGCATCTTGACGAAATTCATCCCTATGATTCCTTGAGGGCCAAGTCCCGCGTGATCTGGAGCTGACCAAGGTGGAGGGAGGCATGCTCCACCACATGCAAGAGGGCCTCTCGCGCCGATATCTCCATCAGTTCCCCTTCCCCGAACAGCGACTGGTGTGGCCGCAGCCGTTGGTCCAGGGCCGACGGCGCCAGCGCCGCCAGGGCAGCGTCAATATCCTCCGACAGCCGCCGGGCCTGCGCCGTCAGGTCGGCGGCGTCGGGGCCCGATGCCCGGAACTCGGCCGGCCGGTCTCGCTCAATGGGCCAGCCGCAGGCAATGCCCAGCACCCAGGCCTGGGCGTTCCCCAGGGTGTGGACGGCGATGACGTAGGCGCTGTTGGCGCCAGGCATAGGCGGTCGCCAGTTCAGCTGCGCTTCGCTTAGCCCCTGCAGGCAAGCGCAGACGCGCTCCAGGAGCGACTGGATCTGGCGACGATAGCCCTCTATCTCAGCGTCCATGGGCAACCCTCCTCCGCAAGCCTAGCTCCGATTCTACAAGCCGCGCCGCCTCCTCAAAAGGGGCGCCCTGCGATACGTCGATCCACCGGATGCGCCCGTCGTCCAGACGAAACCAGGTGTACTGCTGGCGAGCCAGACGATGCGTCGCTGTCTTGACGCGGGCCACCGCCGTCGCCAGGTCCAGCTCGCCCGCCAGGTACTGACACACCTGCCTGTAGCCGATGCCGGACAGGGAGGCAAGCGAGCGGCTATAGCCCATGGCCAAAAGAGCCCTCACCTCATCCACCAGCCCTGCCTCCATCATAGCATCCACACGAGCATCGATGCGCCGATAGAGCTCCTGCCGCGGGCAGGTCAGACCCAGGATGAGGGTCTGCCAGGGCGGTGGCCCCTTCTCTTGCCAGTAGGATATGGGATCACCGGTCGCCCTGTACACCTCCAGCGCCCGGATGACCCGCCGCACGTTGCGCGGATCGATGCGGGCCGCCGCCTTTGGGTCTACCTGCGCCAGCTCCCCGTGCAGCGCTCCTGCTCCCTGACGAGCCGCTCGCTCCTCAAGCTCTCGCCGCAACTCCCGCTGGGGCGGCAGTCGCGGCACCCGCCATCCCTCCAGCAGGGCCCAGACGTACTGGCCACTGCCCCCTACCAGCAGCGGCTGCTTCCCTCGCGACCACACGTCCTCCAGGGCGGCGACGGCCAGCTCCAGGTACTGAGCCAGGCTGAACTCCTGGTCGGGGCCGACCACGTCGATGAGATGGTGCGGCGCGAGCGAGCGCTCCGCCAGCGTGGGCTTGGCAGTGCCGATGTCCATGCGGCGATAAACCTGGCGCGAGTCGGCACCCACGATCTCACAGTTCAGGGTGCGAGCGAGAGCGACCGCGAGGGCCGTCTTGCCCGTGGCTGTGGGGCCGACTATAGCGACAAGCTTCTGCGTCACGCCGCCGGCATCCCCTTGGCATGAGCCGTCTGCTCGACGATAGAAGCGAAGGCGTCGGCCTTGAGGCTGGCCCCGCCCACCAGGGCGCCGTCGATCTGAGGCTGGCTCATGAACTCGGCGATGTTGTCGGGGGTGACGCTGCCGCCGTACTGAATGCGGGCGGCCTCCGCCAGCTCACGGCCGTAGAGGGAGGCCAGCTCCTGGCGGATGAGGCCGATGGCCTCGTTCGCCATCGGCCCGGTGGCAGGCACGCCCGTGCCGATGGCCCACACCGGCTCGTAGGCAAGCACGAAGCCCGCCGAGATGTCGACGCCCGCCAGGCCCCCGCGCACCTGCCGCAGCAGCACCTCTTCCATGCGGCCGGCCTGGCGCTCCTCCAGCGTCTCGCCCACGCACATGATGGGCCGCAGGCTGTGGGCCAGGGCCGCCTTCAGACGGCGGTTCACCGTCTCGTCGGTCTCGCCGAAGTACTTGCGGCGCTCGGAGTGGCCGACGATCACGTACTCGCACAGGTCGGCCAGCATGGGAGGGCTCACCTCGCCGGTGTAAGCGCCCTCCTCCTCCCAGTAGACATTCTGAGCCCCCACTTTGATGGATGAGTCCGCCAGCTCCTGCCCCGCCAGCGCCAGGAAGACGAAGGGCGGGCAGACCACCTTCTCCACCGCCGCCAGGCCATCGATGCGCTCCCTCAGCGAGCGGCAGAGTTCTGCGGCGGCGCGAGCGGAGGTATACATCTTCCAGTTGCCAGCAACGATAGGCGTGCGTCCGCTCATAGATCACGCTCCATACTTGGTGAATCGGTCGGCGTGGGCCATGGCCAGGGGCATTATCTCCGTGGCCGCAAAGAGGCCCAGCGACCCCTTCTGACAATCCCGCTCGTTGAACGCGTCCGCCGGATCGGGCTGGCACCAGCGCGAGCGCAACACGAACGGCACCGGGTGCCAGGAGTGAGCACGATAGGTGGAAGGCGTCGAGTGGTCACCGGTGGCCATGATCACGTCCGGCTTGAGGCTGAGCAGCTCGGGGATGATGGCATCCACCTCTTCCAGCTTGGCCACCTTGCGCTGGAAATCGCCGTCCTCCCCTGCCGAGTCTGTAGCCTTGTAGTGAACGAAGAAGAAGTCGAATTGCCCCCAGTGCTCCCGCAGGGCTGCCAGCGAATCGCTCAGGGAAGGGCCGGTGGGTAGAGCCGTCATCCCCACCAGCCTGGCCAGGCCGCGGTACATTGGGTAGAAGGCGATGGCCGCCGCCCGCAGTCCGAACACGTCGGGGAAGGACGGCAGGTCTGGCCGGCGCGCGAACCCGCGTAGGAGCACCATGTTGGCGGGATGATGGCCGCGCAGCCGCTCGCGCGCCCCAGCCACGAAGGCGCTCACCAACTTGGCCGTGGCCTGAGCCTCGGGCGTGAGAGCCTCCACCTCGAGCGGCGGCACGCCCACCTTCTGGGGGTCGGTCTCACTCAGGGCGTCGGAGAGGCCGTCGCCCCGTATGACCAAGAGGAAGCGATGCTCCCGCACTGGCTCCACGAACAGCTCCGCGCCCGGCAGCTCGATGGTGCGCAGCTCGGCGCAGAGGCGGGCGCAGGTGTCGGTGTCGATGCGGCCGGCGCGCCGGTCGACAACGAGGCCACTGTCATCCACAGTGCAGAAGTTGCCGCGAGCGGCCACGTCGCGGGAGCCCAGGTCGAAGTCGATGCCCACCGCCTCCAGGGCGCCGCGGCCGATGCGATAGCGCAGGGGGTCGTACCCGAAGAGGGCCAGGTGGCCGGGCCCGCTGCCCGGCGTGATCCCGACGCCCACGTGATAGGCCATGCCGCAGATGCCCTCCTGGGCCAGGCGGTCCAGGTTGGGGATGCGGGCCGTCTCCATCTCCGTGCGGCCGCTCTGGGGATGAGGCAGACCGCCCAGACCGTCCATCACCAGCAGGACGATCTTGGTCTCGGCAGGCATCGCCACCTCGCGGATGAGATCAAAGTCCATGTTCTATCGCCTCAGTCCTTATCCGCCAGCGCCGCCACGCCCGGCAGCTCGCGACCCTTGGACCGCCCGTCTATGCCACCTCCGCGAGGTCATAGACAGGCACTTCCGCGCTGCGTTGGGGACAAGGCTGCTCCCAGACTAGCCGTTGAATCTTCTTTGCCACCTCAGGGCCAATGAACTTCTCGCCGCACTGTGTGCAGACCTCCGCCGGCACGTTCTCGATGATCACCAGGCGGCCCTCGAACTCCTGCACGTATCGAATGAGTCGCTCTTCAACCGCGCCCTTGCACAACGCACATCTCATCGTCATCTCCTTACCCTATAGTCCACCCATCTCTCCGAGTCTGGCACATAGACCGTAATCACTGCAGCGTCTGGAGGATAGGTGACCACCACGTGAAGTGGCCCGCCCGACTCGATCCAACCCAGTATGAGACAACTTGGACCCCGCGGGTCATCGGGATAATCTTCCACCACTTCGGCGTTCTCATCAAGGATTGCGTCAACCACCCCTTCCACCGATATTCGATCCTTTGTCGCTTCCTGAAGTCCATGAACCGTAAACCTGTACCTGCCCTGCCGAAACTCGGATTGAATCGACCGCAGAAGATCGACCTGGTCCATCATTCACGCATCCGCCAGCGCTGCCACGCCCGGCAGCTCGCGACCCTCCAGGAACTCCAGCGCCGCGCCGCCGCCGGTGGAGACGTGGCTGAACTCTCCCTCTAGGCCCAGGCGCTCCACCACCGCCACCGTCTCGCCGCCGCCAACGATCGTCGTGGCGTTCAGGGCGGCGATGGCCTCCGCCAGCCGATAGGAGCCTTGAGAGAACGCCTCGAACTCGATGACCCCCATCGGGCCGTTCCACAGAACCGTCTTGCAGTCTCGCAGGGCCTGGACGAATGCCTCCGCCGTCTTCTCGCCGATGTCCATGATCTGCCAATCGGGAGGAATCTCCTTCACCGACACCTGCTGGTGGCGGGCGTCGGCCGCGAAGCGGTCGCCCACGACGACATCCGAGGACAGGAGAAGCATCACCCCCCGCTGGGACGCTCGCTCCCTGATCTGGCGAGCGGTCTCCGCATATGCCTCCTCCACCAGCGACTGGCCTACCTCCAAGCCCTCAGCTTTGAGGAAGGTGCAGGCCATTCCCCCGCCGATGAGCAGGCGGTCCACCTTCGCCAGCAGGTTCTCCAGCACGCCCATCTTGGTGCTGATCTTGGCCCCGCCGATGACCGCCGCGAACGGCCTATCGGGGCTGGCCAGGGCCTTGCCCAAGAAGGTCAGCTCCTTCTCCATGAGGAACCCCGCTACAGCCGGGAGGTAGGCGGCCACCCCCGCCGTGGAGGCGTGGGCTCGATGGGCGGTGCCGAAGGCGTCGTTGACGTAGACGTCGGCCAGAGAGGCCAGGGCCCGAGCGAAATCGGGGTCGTTGGCCTCTTCCTCTGGGTGAAAGCGCAGGTTTTCCAGAAGTAGAACCTCGCCGGGGCCGAGGGCCTGCGCCGCCTCCTTCACCTGCGGCCCCACGCAGTCGTCGGTCGTCTTCACCGGCGAGCCCAGCAGCTCGCCCAGGCGGCGGGCCACCGGTGCCAGACGCAAGGAATCATCGACGCCCTTGGGCCGCCCCAGGTGGGAGCAGAGGATCAGCCTGGCCCCGCGCTCCCGCAGGTACTCGATGGTGGGCAGGGCCGCTCGAATGCGGGTATCGTCCAGCACGTGGCCGTCATCTGGATCGAGCGGGACATTGAAGTCCACCCGCAGGAGAATCCTCTTACCCTGAACGTCGATATCGGCGATCGTCTTCTTCATCGCCTCGCCCCCTATGCTGGCATCAGCGTCAGCTTGCCCTCTGCCTGGCGCTCTATCTCCCCCCGATCGAAGAGCAGGGGATGGTATTCCACCCGCCGCCAGGCATCGATCATGTCGCTGTAGTGGCGGCTGGCGGGGTGACCCGACTGGCCGCCGGGCAGGATGGCCACACTGCGGTTGAGGTCGCTCAGGTCGATGATCTGGCGGTAGGAAGCAGTGTAACTTTGGACCGCAAAGGGCCGGCTGCCGACGTAGCTCGCCTGGGCGACGGTGTTCATGTCGCCGCCCACCGGCACGGGGCCGCGGTTGAAGAGGGGCTGCAGAGCGCGCACCCTGCCCAGCACATGCTCGAAGGAGGCATAGTGAACGCGACCCCACGTCCAGCGGGACATGTCCTCCCCCAACTGCCGCCGCAGGGCAGCGACGGCCTCCTCCAGGCTCTGCTCCATCACCTCGGGCCAGCTCCGGCCGGCGAACCAATCGGCCGGGGTCTCCTTCATTAGGCCCAAGAGCCAGGAGGCGGAGCGTTGGAGATAGAAGCTGTCAGGAACAGCCGGATGTACCTCCTTGCCGACGAAGTAGTCGGTGAGGGGGCCCAGCTTGACGGCCACCGTGTTGCGGAGCATCTGAAGGAAGAAGGCCTCCACGATGGTGGCCGCCACACTGTCCGGCGAGAGCTGGCAGTCCCAGACTCGCAGGAAGTTGAGGGCCCGCCTGGCGTCCTGATCGGCGGGCTGAAGGCCAAGGAGGTGCTGGGCCAGCTCCCGGCCGGGGATGGAGTAGATGTCGCCCTGGATGGAGCGAAAGTCCTCCAGCGAGTGCTTCTCCCTGGCCTCCAGCAGCTCTACGATGCGCTGGATGCGGTAGCCGTCCAGATATTCGGCACCCAGGAAGTAGGCATAATCGTCATCCACGATCTTGTTGTTGGCCGTGGCCACGTAGTGCGTGGGAGGATTGAGGACGGATGGCAGCTCGTCGAAGGGGACGAAGCCCTTCCACTCGTACTCCCCCGTCCAGCCAGGCGAGGGCACCAGCCCCTGCCCCTTGGCCCGCAGGGGCACCAGGCCGGCCATCTGATAGCCGATGTTGCCCTCCACATCGGCGTAGACAAAGTTCTGAGCGGGCGCCGGCCACTGGCGCAAGGCCTCGCGGAACTCCTCCCAGTTGCCAGCGCTGTTCAGCAGGAGGATGGACTGGGCATGCTGGCCGGGCTCAGCGACGACGGTGCGCAGGGCCAGTGCCCGCTCCTCGCCAGGGATGCTGGGGCCGATTATCGGCCCGTGGGCGGTCACCAGAACCTCCTCCACCACCGGCTCCCGCCGACCGCGCACGCGGATCTCCTCTCGCACAAGGTCGCCGTCCACCCACTTGCCTCCGTAGAGATACTGGCGCGGGTCAGCGGGGTTGACCTGCTCTACGAACAGGTCGTCGCCGTCGGTCATGGTATTGGTGACGCCCCAGCCGATGCGATCGTTGTGGCCGATGATGACCCCCGGCACGCCGGGAATGGAGGCGCCGATCACATTGGCGCCGCCGCCGTTGAGATGCACTTCGTACCAGATGCTGGGCATCTGCAGGGGGAAGTGGGGATCGTTGGCCAGCAGAGGCTTGCCCGTGACCGACTTCTGGCCGTCCACCACCCAGTTGTTGCTGCCGCCCCCACCGGCACCGACCAGCTCCTGCACCTTGCGCAGCTCCTCCAGCAGCGGCGCTCCCAGGCCGCGGCACTCAGCCCCAGGCGGGACGATGAGAGGCGCCCCTACTGGATAGCCCGGCTCCATGCGAGCGGCCTCCTCGGGGCCCAGCCGCTCCACTATCCAGGAGCGCACGATCTCGGTGTCCCAGTTGCCAGATAGGCTCCAACCCACGAACTTGCCGATGGTCAAGCTGTCCACAGGCGTCCAGGGCTGCGGCCGGAAGCGCAGGATAAGGAACTCCGGCGGCAGGCGATTCTTGTTCCCTTCGATGAAGGCATTGACCCCCGCCGCATAGGCCTCCACGTTCTCACGCATCGCCTCGGCGAACTGCGCGAGCTCAGCCTCGGCGGCGCGGCGCAGCCCCACCCGTCGCAGCAGGCGGTCGGCATCCAAGGCCACCGGCCCGAATACCTCGGCCAGACTGCCCGAGGCAGCCCGCCGCGCCAGCTCCATATGCCACAGTCGGTCCTGAGCATGAACGTAGCCCTGGGCGAACACAACGTCCCTGACACTGTCAGCGTAGATATGAGGCACGCCCCAGCGGTCGCGGAAGACCTCCACGGGCGAATCCAAGCCCTCGAGGCGAACAGAGCCCTTGCTGCAGGGAACACTACGCCGCAGAAAGGCGTAGACGACCGCTCCCCCCAGCGCAGCGGCCAGGGCCAGACCCAGTACGAGATAGCGAGCAGCCCTCCCTATCGACAAGGCGCACCTCCTACGGCTCCATAGCCCTGATCTTGTCCAGGCGGCGAGCGTGGCGCCCGCCCTCAAAATCCTCGCTCAGGAAGACCCTCACTATGTCCTCAGCCAGACCCTGACCGATGCACCAGGAGCCCAGGCAGAGGACGTTGGCGTCGTTGTGCCGGCGAGCCAAGCGAGCGGTGAAGCTGTTCTCGCACAGGGCGGCGCGAACGCCCTTCACCTTGTCGGCGGCGATGCTCATGCCGACGCCGCTGCCGCAGGTGAGGATGCCCCGCTGGTACTCCCCTGCTGCCACCGCCACCGCCACCGGGCGGCCGATGTCCGGATAGTCCACCGGCTCCTCACTCTGACAGCCGAAGTCCACCCACTCGTGCCCCAGCTCCGCCAGGAGTTCCTTAAGGGCCTCCTTCAGAGCGAAGCCGCGGTGGTCACTGCCAATAGCGATCCTCACACTCCCACCCCCTGTCCTAACGCTCTCTCAACCTGCCTCCGCGATATGGCACCTTCCCGAACGATTCTCGGCGCATGTTCTGTTATGTCGACTACTGTCGACTCCTGCCCTGCCCTGCTGGGGCCGCCATCGATGATCAGATCGACGGCGTCACCCAACTCTCGCTCCACCTCCACAGCCGTGCGGCAGCTCGGCCTGCCCGAGCGGTTCGCGCTGGTGCCGGTGATCGGCTCGCCCAGGCCGCGGATGAGCTCCCGCAAGAAGGGATGGTTCGGCACGCGCAGGGCGACGTTGTCGCCCCCGCCGAGAGCCGCGCTGTGGAAAGCGGGCGACCGCCGCAGCACGAGGGTCAGAGGGCCGGGCCAAAAGCGCTCGGCCAGGAGCTTTGCCGCCGCCGGAACCTCGGCGCACAACGGAGCCATATCCTCAACGCCGGCCAGCAGCAAAGGCAACGCCTTCTCGGAAAGCCTACCCTTAACAGCAAAAACTCTCGCCACTGCCCGCTCATCGCCGGCCGCTGCCCCCAGCCCGTACACGGTATCCGAGGGATAGGCAACGAGCCCGCCGCCCTTCAGGACGGCAACCGCCTCCGCCAGAGCGCCCTCCGCTTCAGCCTTCAGCACCCTCACCATTTCGATAGCATGGAGTATACCACAAGCTTCCAGATCGGGCTACGAATCTGTTATAGGGCGAATGCTTTTTATCCCAATCGCGCTTGACGCTCCCTGCCGCCCATGCTACCCTTGTCCACAAGGAGCGCCTTTCCCCCATGCCTGACGAGCCCAGCCACCGCATTCCTACCAGCGACGACATCGAGGTCTCCACCTATCTGGAGATCGCCCGCCAGCGCGAGGGCGAGCAGCCCGCCGCAGCCACACCGACCGTCGTCCCCACCCGCCCGGAGACGGTGGTGATCCTCGACTTCGGCTCGCAATATAGCATGCTCATCGCCCGCCGTGTACGCGAGTGCAACGTCTACTGCGAGCTCCTGCCGTACAACGCCCCCTGGGAGCAGATAGAACGCCTCCAGCCCAAGGGCTTCATCCTCTCCGGCGGGCCGGCCAGCGTCTACGAGAAGAACGCTCCCCTGGCTCCGCCCCACGTCTTCGAGAGCGGATTGCCTGTGCTCGGCATCTGCTACGGCATGCAGGCCCTCGTTCACCAGCTAGGCGGCCGAGTGGCCGCCGGCGAAAGGCAGGAGTACGGCCACACCATCATCTATCAAGGCGCGCCCGACGAGCCCATCTTCCAGGGCCTTCCCCCCAGCATGCCCGTCTGGATGAGCCACACCGACCGGGTGGTGGAGCTGCCGCCCGGCTTTCGCTCCCTCGCCTACTCCGACAACTCGCCGGTGGCCGTGATGGGCAACGACCGCGGCGTCATCGGCCTCCAGTTCCACCCGGAGGTGGTGCACACCCCCCACGGCAAGGCCATCCTGCGCAACTTCCTGTACAACATCTGCGGCTGCCACGGCGACTGGACAGCCGCCAGCTTCATCGAGGAGAGCATCCGCAGCATTCGCCAGCAGGTGGGCG
>Ga0315289_10002479_pt1 | contig 28209 bp, 14 predicted proteins | sample YL17G11_40_MG_FD_203452 | JGI IMG/M metagenome (GOLD analysis project Ga0315289, IMG submission 203452) | Sediment microbial communities from Yellowstone Lake, YNP, Wyoming, USA - YL17G11_40 | ecosystem: Environmental > Aquatic > Freshwater > Lake > Sediment | place: USA: Wyoming | collected... | reverse complement strand
ACCTCGAAGCCGTCCTGTGGACGGCACGATCAGCAGTCACCTTCTGAGATGAAGAAAGCAGACCTTTGCTGAAAGACGTGCGTTCCGGTACCACGAAGCCAGCCAAACAACCGGCTGTGACCAGGCTCATTCGCCGTGTCGCCACACAACTACCCCGGGCCGGCTAACTACTTGGCTCGGGCGATTCGGACCAGGACCACGCCGTGGCGCGGCACCTTGGCCTCGAATTGGTCGGTAAACACGCCCAGGTCCTTCTGCCGCCACAGGTCGCGGACCTTCTGCCTGCCCTTGAGGCCCAGAGTCTGCCATGGGGCTTTGATGGGGGCCTCGAACTCCGAGCGGTTGAACAGGCCCACAGCCTTGGACCCGTCTTCCATGTCCTTGGCCCACACCTCCAGCAGGCCGTCTGTGCCCACGCGCGAGGCTTGGCGGCCCAGCGGGTCTTGATTGACTTCCAGGACCTCGTCGTTTGTCAGCAGGTTCAGCGTGAAGGCATCCAACTGGGTCATGTCACAGCCGATCAGCAAGGGCGAGCACAGCAGGCACCAAAGGCTGATGTGCGTGTACTGCTCGTTGGGCGTCAGCCGGGTGGGACGCAGGTTCGGGCCCCAGCCGACCTTGCCGACGATCAACATGTCGGGGTCATCGAAGTGGCCCGGGCCGACGTATTTCTCGTGGCCCCCCTGCCGGAAACCGATCCCCGACAGGCTGGCCCACGTGTCCGTGATGTCGCCGGTCGTGCGCCAACTGTTGCCGCCGACCTCGGCGCCCCATTCCCATACGTTGCCCATGCCGTACTGACACAGGCTAAAGAGGATGTCGCGCGGGACTTTATCCAACGCCGCCCGCATCACGAAGTATGGCTTCATCAAGTCCGCGCGGTTCGGTTCCTTCGGCGCGATCTGTCCGTAGCTGCACCAGTCGTACTTGAGGTAGTCGAAGCCCCACTCGCCGTACTGCCGGGCGTCCTGGTCCTCGTGCTTGTAGCTGCCGATGCACCCACCGCAGGTCAGCGGGCCGGGCGAGGAGTACAGGCCGATCTTCAGGCCCAGGGCATGGACGTAGTCCGTGAGTCCCTTCATGTCGGGAAAACGAGGATTCGGCACAATGCGGCCTTGGTCATCTCGTTCCGGGCCCTGGAGCGTCGGATCGTTCGTAGCCTTGGGCTTCACTTCCCAATAGTCGTCGATGTTGATATAGGTCCAGCCGTGGTTGATCAGGCCACTGCTGACCATGGCATCTGCGGCGGCTCGGACCTTCTCGGCCGTCACGGCTCCGGCGAAGCAGTTCCAGCTATTCCAGCCCAGGGCCGGCGTCAGGCCGATCTGCGGGCCGCACACGATTTTGAGCTTTCGCTCGGTCCGGCCCAGGGCGTTCCTGGCGCGCAGCGTGACGACGTAGTCGCCTTTCTTCTGCAAGGAGCCGGTCATGATGCCCGTCTTGGCATCGAGCTTAAGTCCCTTCGGCAGTCTGGTGGCGCTGAAGGTGATCGGGCGGTCGCCGGTGGCGGCGATGGTATATTGGAAGGGATTGCCCGGCCGGACGCCGAACACTCGGGCCCCGTTGATCTGCGGCTTCGACGAAGGTTTGGGAGTCAGGATCACCGTTTCTTCCGGCGGTCCGTCGATGGCGACGGGAGCGGTGCCCTCATATTCGATCCTGGCGTCGGCCCAGTCCGTGCGATTGACGTCGCGGCCGGTCTCACCGGCATCGACCATCAGGAGCAGGAGTTTGACGCCGGTCACGTCCACCTCGGCCTTGCGCGCCGGCTCATTGGCCTTCATCGGCCCGCTGTTGAACAACTCCTTCGTGTCCCCGTAGACCCGGAACGTGGCAGTGCCGGTGGCGGCCTTCGCTTCATCGTCAATTCCGACCAGGGCCGTAAAGCGCTTGGCCTTCTGGCCCAAGTCGATCCAAAGCGTGCTGCTGCCGAAAGTCCTCACGCCGTCCTCGAACTTCTGGCCCCCAATCGACAGCGGAGCCGGCGCACTGGGCCGGCCGCCCCGGAACCCGCGTGGGCCCCGGGCCTGCTGAATCTTGCGCACATCCAGCTTGGACAGGGACACCACTTCCGCGTGACAGACCACCGCCGTCAGCGAGACGATCAAGAGAACTCCCAGGGGACGAGTCCAACAACGCAGCGCGTTTCTTGCCGATCCGGACATAACTACTCCTTTCCAAACTTACAGGGATTGTCGCGACATTCAGTACCCGATGTTCCTGACGGCCTGCGGCCCCAGCCGCTCGGCGAGTTGCGCCAGGTACAGGCTCTGGGGCGCCACCGGTGCTCCGGGTGAATCGGAAATCCCCAGCGGCAGGGCCGGCGCGGAATCGAACGGCCGGGCCGTGGGGATATTCGGGCCGGTGCAGCCGATCATCCAGTTGGCCGCGCCGGGCGGCTGTTGAACGACAAAAGTCTTGGCCACGCAGTTCCAAGCCACCGCCCAGCCCACTCCCCAACCGTGGCCGGAGCCCATCGCGCCGCGATTTTTGAAGTCGATGCCGCCCTCGGGGACCCGGCAATTGTCGAGGAGCATTCCCGTGGTCCAGCGCTGGTGTCCCTCGATATGGCCGGTGCCGCGAAAGGTGCAGTTGAGCAGCACGATCGGCCCGGCGCGGCCGGCCCCGGTCGCCACGTGCCAGATGTTGTCGCCGTTGCCCGAACAACGGTCCAGCAAGACCTGACCGGCGTTCGGAGCGAATTCCGCCGGCTTGGACGCCCCCACGTTGGGGACCGTGCGATGGATGGCCACCCGCTCCAGAGTGATGCGCCGGCCACCAACGGAGACGCTGTTCATCGTCTCTTCGATGCGCACGTCCCTGGCCCAGCAATCCTGACCGTTCATCCGCAGGGCGGTGTACGGGTGTTGCGCGTAACTGACCTCCATCGGAGGAGCCTGAATGCACAGGTGCTCGACGCCGACTTGGGTGAGCGGCGCCGGAGGCTGCACCTTGACGACGGCGGTCCCCGGCGGGTTCAGATACTGCGCGTCAAAGGAATCCGAGAGCGGGACGTCCAGCGTGATCCGGCTGCCGGAAACCGCCGCAATCGTGCGCTCGGTGGTCGTAGGGGTCCCCACCCGAATCCAGGTCTGGGGGCGGCCGTCGCGTCTCAGATTGTCCATCTGCATGAAGTGCACCCAGGCCGCCGTGACCGGCCGCCGGACTTCGATCCTGTCCCCGGCAGCGAATCCTGAAGCGTCGGCCACAGTGAAAGCTGTCGCCCCCGAGGGAACGTAGGCATCGGAGATCGACGTCTGGCCTCTGTCAGATTCCGGTGTGGCGTCTGAAGCCCGCCCTCGCCTCCGCGATCCGCCGATGGTGATGGCGACGTGTCGGCCGCCGACCATCTTGATGGTCGATCCTCCCGCCCCGTTGCCGCTGCCGCGCAGCACAACGCCGCTGGCCCGAAGGGAGATCGTGCCCGAGCAGGTGTAGCTTCCCGGGGCCAGCAGGACCGCGCCACGGAAGGGCCCTTCCGAGCTCATCGCGGAGACCTGATCAACCGCCTCCTGGATCGCGGCGGTGCTGTCCCCCTCCACGGGCTGCACTGTGATCTTCACCGGGACTTCCGGCAGGACCACGCCCCCGCCCATGTAGCCGGCGTCAGAAAAATCCATGATCCGATCCCCTGCCGGGGTTGTTTTGTAGACCAGCTTGCCGTCGGCGCCCGGATGGACCCATTCGCTCTGGCGACGAGGGGCAGCCTGGGTTCGGGTCCCCACAGGCGATAGATCGTCTTTGGAGGCCCCCTGCCACCCGCCGGCTGCGAATGCAATGCCGGTCCCGAGCAGCAGCAACCATATCCGATTCTTTGATGCCATCATGTTGAACCTGAATCCTCCTGGAACGGCGGCTACGGGCATTATTCGGTCATGCTACCTTCGAGGTCCCTCCTGTTCAAGCAGCATCGCCGAGATGTCGCAGAATCGAAAGGGATAGAGGCGGAATCGAATAGTTATTGCGTTTCCGCCGGCCGAAGGCGATAATAGTCTGAGGTGCTCGCCGGCGTCGCCCATGCTGGTGGGCGCGTCACAGCCGCTTATCGAGCTTATGCCACCAAGAGGACATCGGAGAGATCGGGATGAGCAAGAAAGCTTTCACCCTCATTGAGCTGCTCGTCGTCATTTCCATCATTGCCATCCTCATGGCCATTTTGATGCCCGCGCTGAAGATCGCCCGGGAGCAGGCACGCGCCATCCACTGCCGCAGTAACGAGCGGACCCTGACGCTCGCGTGGCTGATGTACAAGGACGAGAATGACGGCAAACTGACCTGCGGCATGCCGGAATGGTCCACCCGGGGCGCCTGGATGCAGATCCCGCCCGGCGGGGCCGGCTCCACCGTCGCGCAGAAGAAAGAGTACATCAAGCTGGGGACATTGTGGCCCTATGTGAACAAAGTGGAGATCTATCGCTGCCCCTCGGACCGGCGTCAGAACAGCCCCTACCACCAATACGCCTATGCGACGTACTCCATCGCCGGCGGGATGAACGGCGTGGAGCCCGCGGGCGGCTGGGAGATCAAGCCCTGCATCAAGTACACCGACATCAAGCAACCCGCCGATAAGCTCGTCTTCATCGCCGAGTGCGACCCCCGGGGCTATAACAACGGCTCGTGGGTCATTCAGCCCAAGTCCCGGCAATGGGTGGACCCCTTTGGCATCTGGCACCGGGACAACAGCAGCGTGATCAGCTTCGCGGATGGTCACGTCGATATGCACCGCTGGTTCAGCCGGGGGTTGATCGAGTGGAACCTGAAGGCCCTGTGGAATCCGGCGACGTTCTCGTTCTACCGACCCCCTCAGGACAACGAAGAACTGGAGGACTTCGAGGGGATTCTCAAGATGTATGCGTACCGGTCGCTGCTGTAGATAAGTGTCAAGTGTGAAGTGCGAAGTTTGAAGCCGGAAGACCCGACGCTTGTTGGTTCAAACTTGAAACTTCAAACTTCATACCGGAACCGTGTGCAGCACTACTGATCTATGGGCCAACGTGCTCAAGAAATGGAGGAATGCCATGTGCAAGAAGGTGATTGTTCTCGCAATGCTTCTGGTGTCGATCGGCTGGCTCAGTTCGGCCGCGCTGGCTCAGCCGCCGGTCAGAACCGGCCTGGTTTTCTGGCTCGACGCCTCGAACACCGGCAGTCTCACGCTGGCCGGGGGCAAGGTCGCACGGTGGAATGACCTGTCCGGGGCCGGCAACTATGCCGATCAGGCCGCCGCCGCACAGCAGCCGACCTACCTCGCCAGCGGACTCAACAGCAAGGGAATCGTCGATTTCGGCGACTCGGTCTATGGCAATCCACTCACCACCTACCAGCCATGGATGCAATTCCGGAATGCCTCGGGGGCGGTCCTGAACATCAGCAACGTCCGCACGGTGTTCTGGGTCTGCGGGATGGACGCCGGCAGCAACGGGTTCCTCTTGGGCGACGATAACAATTATCACTTCCATCGTGGGCAGCAGAATCAGCTTTGGGAAGCGCCCAACGGCTGGACCAGCGCCAACATCCGCAATGGCTCGACCTACCTCAACGGCGTGAAAATCGACGGCAGCAACACCGTACTGCCGACCGCGTACTCCATGATCAGCCTGGTGACGACGGGCAACGTCGAGACCAGCATGCTGACCCGGGACCGGACGTACCGCTCCGGCGGCATCAAGCTCGGCGAACTGCTGCTTTTCAGCACGGCCCTGACGGACGCGGAGCGCATCAGCGTCGAGGCCTATCTCCACAACAAGTGGTTCTTCCCCGGCAACGCCTCCGCTCTCGAGCCGCAGAATGCCGCGACCGATTTGCCCCGCGAGGTGGTGCTGAGTTGGACGGCGGGCAAGTTCGCCAAGACCCACGATGTCTACCTGGGCACGGTCTACGCTGACGTCAACGAGGCCAGCCGGACCAACCCCAAGCGGACACTGGTCAGCCAGGGCCAGGAGGCCACCACGTATGATGCGGGCCGGCTCGAATTCGGCCAGACCTACTATTGGCGCGTCGATGAAGTCAATGCCCCGCCGGACAGCACGATTTTCAAAGGCCCGATCTGGTCGTTTACGGTGGAGCCGTATGCCTATCCGATTCGCAATGTCGCGGCCACGGCCTCCAGCACGAGCACCCCGGAAACGGGACCCCAGAAGACGGTCGATGGCTCGGGCATGAGCGGCGATCAGCATGGGACCAACCTGACGGACATGTGGCTCAGCAGCAGGGCCGGTCCGGAGGGGGCCTGGATCCAGTATGCCTTTGACAAGACGTACAAACTCGACCGGCTGTTGGTGTGGAATTCCAACCAGATTCTTGAGGTCATGCTGGGCTTCGGAGCCAAAAACGTCAGCGTGGAGTACTCCACTGACGGCACGAACTGGAAGAAGCTCGGCGATTTCGAGTTCGCCCGCGCACCTGCCGTCGGCGGCTACGCCGCGAATACCACGGTCGATTTTGCCGGCGCCATGGCGAAATACGTCAAATTGACGATCACGAGCAACTGGGGCGGCCTCGTACCTCAATATGGTCTGAGCGAGGTCCGCTTCCTCCATGTCCCGGTGGCGGCCCGCGAGCCCGCTCCGGCGACCGGCGCGACCGGGGTGGCCCCGCAGGTGACCCTGCGCTGGCGCGCCGGGCGCGAGGCCGCGTCGCACCAGGTCTTCCTCGGGACCGACGCGAACAACCTGGCCCCGGCGACCACCACCACGGAGCCCCGCTATGAAGCGGATGTGAATCTGGGTCAGAGCTACTACTGGAAAGTCGTCGAGGTCAATGAAGCCAAAGACCCGGCGGCTTGGCAGGGCGACGTCTGGAGCTTCTCCACCGTGCCCTTCTTCACCGTCGATGACTTCGAAACCTACACCGACAACATGGAAGCCGGCCAGGCGATCTTCCAGACGTGGATCGACGGCTACGAGGTTCAGGCCAACGGCTCGCAGGTTGGCTATGGTCAGGCGCCCTTTGCCGAGACCCGGATCATCCAGGGCGGCAAGCAGGCGATGCCGCTCGCCTACGCCAACACCGCCGGCGCGACCTACTCCGAGGCCGAGCGGACGTTCGACGACCCGCAGGACTGGACGCTGCATGGCTACAAAGGCCTGGCGCTGTCCTTCTACGGCGACCCGAACAACACCGGCCAGATGTATGTCAAGATCAACAACACCAAGGTGCTCTACACGGGCAAGGCCGACGACATTAAGCGAACTCAGTGGCAGCCGTGGAACATCGATCTGGCCTCCACCGGCGCCAACCTCAAGAACGTCACCAAACTGGCGCTCGGCGTTGACGGCGCCGGTGCCGCCGGCATCCTGTACTTCGACAATATCCGCCTGTATCCCAGCGCCGGTGAGATGATCACGCCGGTGGACCCGGGAACGACGGGCCTGGCTGCCTGGTACAAGTTCGATGGGGACTTCAAAGACGCCGCGGGCACGCACCCCGCCACGGCCAGGGGCGACGCCAAGATCGTCAACGATCCGGTCCGCGGCCAGGTCGTCACGCTGGACGGCACCGGCGACGCGGTGGATGTCCCCTTGCTCGGCAGCGGCAATGCTCTGACCATTGCCATGTGGGTGAACACGGCGGTCGATCCGGTGCCCATCCAGTTCGAGAGCTTCTTCCACGCCGACGGCTGGGAGGTCGGGGACCTGCACTGGCGGTACAGTTACGGCCGGGTCAATTCCGGCATCAACGGCGCCGGGGCCGACCTTGGCGGCGTTTCCATCGCGAAGCCCAACCAGTGGAGCCACGTGGCGATCACCGTCTCGCCCACCGAGTGCGCCTTGTGGCTCAACGGCCTCAAGGAGTCGTCCCGGACGCTGACGACGCCCGCCACCGTCACGCTGGGGGACGGGCTGATCGGCGCATGGCTGGGAACCGATGGCACCACAATCAGCCGGACTTTCACCGGCCGGATCGACGATGCCCGCTTCTACAACCGCGCCCTGTCGCCGGAGGAGATCGCCTCCCTGGCCGGACGGACGGCGCCGTTCTCCAAACCTTTCTAACGCAGTTGGCCACGCACCAGCTTTGGGGGCCTGGATCGGGTCTTTGGCCCGGAACAGGCCCCCTGGTTTTGAGGATACGCCGATGACTGAGCAGCCGGCGTGCAGGTCGAATGTCAGACGGGATTGGGTCGTCGCGGCGTATAGAGGCGAATGATGACGGGCCCACTACCGGCCGGACGTGGCGTGGGCGGCGCGGTACTCCTGGGCGGCCTTCTCCCAGTTGCGGTCGTGCTCGTAGATCGTCCCCATCAGGTAGTGAGCCGCGCCGCACAGAGGCGAATCTTCGTTCGTCCCGGCCAGCACCGCCGCCGCCAGGCGCCGGGCCTCGTCCCATTGGCCCAGGATCGCCAGCATGCGGCCGCGCAGCAACTCGGGCTCCCAGGCCGGCATCGCCCCGGCGGGCAGCCGTTTGAGGAGATCCAGGGCCAGTGTGGCCTGCTTGAGATCGGCCAGCGCCCGAATCCTTTCCACCTGCAGAGGGACGGAACCCGACTGAAGTTTCAGCCCATCGGCCAGCAGGGCCAGCGCCTCCCGGGCCTGACCTTGCTCCCGCAGCTTGCGACCCATCTGGAGAAGCCAGGCCGCACGCGGCCCCGGCCCATCGCCCGGTAGGGGCGAATCATGATTCGCCCTCCCGCGCGAGTCATCGTTCACCGCCGCGAGCCGCGTACGCAGGACCTCGCGGTCGATCTTCTTCATGGCCAGATCAAGATACGCCTGCAACTCCACGGTCAGGGACAGCGGGGCGCCCCCCTTGTGCGCCACTACCACGCCGTCATCCTGCACCACCAGGGTCGCCGGCCAGACTGCCACACCCAGCGGCTTGGACAAGGCGTACTCGGTATCCGCGATGATGGGCCAGCTTCCGGTTTTCATCACACGAAATGCCTGGGCGTGCTCCTCGGCCTGCGCGCCGCTGAAGACCACGACGATTTGGGCCAAGTCGATCTGGGGCGTCGCCGCCGATACCATCTTGAGCACTTGTTGGCTCTGCGCCTGGTCGACGCGCAGGAACAGCAGCACGCTCGGCCGTCCCTCGGCCGGTACTTTCACCTCGGCCCCGCTGATGTCGCGCGTGGACCACTTGGCCACAACCGGTTCCCGCGAATCGGCCGCCGGCACACGCGGAGTTGCAGTGACGTCGGAAGGAGGCGTAGGGGCAGGCCGGGTTCCCAAACGCATTTCTTCGCGTTTGGGGTCCCTACCCCGTGCCTGCCCGTCCGAGGGCAACCACAGAGGATTGCCCCTACCTTCTCCCTGTCGGTCTTCGCGGGAAGGCACTGGGTTCTCGCGGTCGTAGCGGAAGGCCGGATGGCACCCGGTCACACACGTTCCGCCCGTGGGCGTCTTGGCGAAAGCGATGGGCAAGTGCCACTTGCCGAACGGGACCCAGTCGCGGATGAGCTGATCGTACTTGCCGGCGTGGGTGCTGTGGCAGGCACGGCAACTGCGGCCCTGCTCGCCCGCGTTGACGTGGACGAAGTGCAGGTTGCGGTCGCCGTTGCGGAAGTTGGTCAGGCCCCGGGCCTGCTCGTGGGCCGCCAATTGCTCATCATGGCAGCCGAAGCAGAGGTCGTACTTGTCGGGCGAGAAGCGCTGATAGAACTCCGTGGGGAACGCGCGGCGCAGCAGCAGCGGCCGGTCCCCGCCGTGGGTGCTGTGGCAGCCGCCGCACTGGCCGTCACGGATCGGCGCGTGCTTGAACGTCGCCGGGTCGTTGACCTCGGCCACGGCGGCTACCGCGCCACCCGCCTTCATCTCGATCGCCTTGTCATGGCAGTTCATGCAGATCCGTACGGGCAGATCGCTCATCAGCCGTGCCAGGTTGCTGCCGTGGACGGTGTGGCACGTCAGACAAGCGCGGTCCCCCAGGACCGCCGGATGCTTGTACATGGCCGTCGTGCTGTCCTTGATCGCCTCGTGACAGCTCAGGCACAGGTCCGGCAGTGGTTGCGTCACCGCCATGGGATAGGCCGAGCCGTGGACATCGTGGCACTTCGTGCATCCCTCGTCCAACGCCTTGTGCGTGAACTTCACCCGCGCCATCTCGGCCCCGAACGCGCGGTGGCACGAGAGGCACAGGTCCGTGCCCACGGCGTCCAGCAGCTTCGGATAGCGCGAGGCGTGCGGCCGGTGGCAGGTGTCGCATTCGCCGGTCTGGACCGGATGGTGCAGGAACTTCCTACCCAGGACCACGCTCTCGTGACAGCGCCCGCACAAGGCGGCGCTGGTGGCCTCCCGGACCAGGCTGTGGCTCGTCCCGCCGTGGGGATTGTGACACCCGACGCACTCGCCGGTGAGCACCGGCTTGTGGACCACCGGCAGCATACCCGTGTCGAACTCGTGGCAATAGGTGCACAGGTCGGCCTTCTGCCGCGCCGGCTCGAAGGTGTGGGCCTTGGCGCTGGTCAGTTTGTGACAGGCGTCGCAGGTGTTGATAATCACCGGGCCGTGGAGGATCGGGTAGGCCTTGACGTCCACGTGACATTCGGACGTTACGCAGCCCGACGGCTCCACCTCGTATGTCGGCCGCGCCGCTTTCCCGGCTCCCGGCGTCACGCTGCCCTGTGCCACGCAAGTCCATACGCCGAAGGTCAGCACGGTCCCCAGGATCGCCCTACCCCATCGTCCCATCGTGTACCTCGTTGTCGCCGATCCCCCAAAGCGGATCATTCTGTTACTCCGTGCGGCCCGCGCCGGCCGCGAACAACCTGCTGAACACCGGCATCGGCGGCCGTATCGTGGCCACCGGGCCCGGCCGCTGGGTCGGGTAGTCGATCTTCTTGTCTTTGTGACAGGCCGCATCGCCGCAGGCCGGCGCGACCGTCGTCTTCAGATTCGGGTGGCACTGCGCGCAGGCCAGCGTCACGTGTTTCGCATCGAGCGCCTGGCGCATCTTGGCATGGTCGAAAGCTCTGGGCGGCGTTTGATCGTCCTTGTAGTGGCAGTGCCGGCAATGGTCTTCCTTGTGGCAGCCCATGCACGGCCCATGCGATTCCTCCCAGGTCCAGCCTGGCCGCAGCGGCTTCTGGGCGCTGGTATCGCCCGTGGGGCCGTGGCAGTGGGCGCAATTGTCCCGATAGTGGCAGTTGACACACTTGACCCCGAACGATGCCGTATGCTCCCGGTGCCGGAACAGCACGTTGCCCCCGTCCGCCGGCGTGAAACGCGCCTTGTAGAGCTTGTCGTCAGGCTCGGGAATCGGCGGGTGCATCCGCCCCACGATGTCGTCGGGCGCCGGGTCGCCTTTCCTGGCCTCCTGGCCCCGGCGGGGCTTGTGACAGATCACACAGGCGTTCTCGTGCATCCACTCCTGGTGACAGTTGAGGCACTGGCGGTGATACGCGCCCTTGAGACTCGGCATGTGGATGCGTGCATCGGCGACCGCTACCGGGTGGCAGGACTTGCACGCCGGCACCTTGGCCGACGCCTCCTGTGTCATGGGCCCGGGTGCCGCTGCCGCTGCGCCTGCGCCCGGTTGCGGGCTGCGATGATGACACGTCACGCACCCGTTCCACATTTGGGCCATCTTCGCGTGCGACTTGTGCTCGAACGGAACGGGATCGTACGTGTTTTCCAACTCGCGCAGGACCACCACATCAGGGCCGGCTTCCGGTGGCAGGTCCTTGGCCCGCGCGGCGGCCAGCAGACCCACGCCTAGGATGAGGGTCCCGGCCAACAGCGCCGGGGATGCGAGACACCAAATCTTGCGTCTGCTCATACTGCTGCCTTCATCTTGGGCTGGCTGATCACCGGGAGGTACGTCACGATCACGCGGTAGCAGAGCATCAGCGCTGCAAAAAGCCCGATCGTCACGGCGAACTCGCCGACCGACGGGAAATACGCCCGGGTGGCATAGGGCGGGTGATAGCCGATCAGAAACACATTGACCCGGTTGAACACGACGCCCAGCACCACCAAGCTCGCCGCCACCAGCAAGAGACGCGGGCAGCGCCGGACGCGACCGCTCGCGAACATCACCAGCGGGATCATGACGCCGGCGGCCATCTCGATCAGCCAGCAGGTGCTTTGCAGCGACCCCTCGCCCAAGTACACATAGGTCCCGCGCCACACCATGTCCGCCAGCTTCGCCGTCAGGTAGATACCCAGCGTGAAGGGGACGAATCGCCCCAACGGCCCCAGCACATCCATCTCAGGCTTGAGCTTCAGCGACCAGGCCGCCACCAGTGACTCCCAGATCACCATCGGGAAACCCACCGCGATGGCCGACAGCAGGAATAGCAACGGCGAGAACGGCGTCCACCACAGCGGGTGCAGCTTGCTCGGGGCGATCACCATGAGGTTGCCCAGCGAGGACTGGTGGAGGCAGGACAAGGTGCACCCGGCGATGACCAGCACGAACATGACCTTTTCCAGTTTGCCGTAGGCGAACTTCGCCAGCCGGCTCAGCCGCCCAAATCGCTTCTCCTCCGCCATCAGACGCTCGCACGCCATGGGGGCAAACTCGAGGTACAGGACGGTCAGGTAGCACATGACGCAAATGCCGACCTCGAACAGCACGGAGTTGCCTTACCACATGATCAAAGGGTGCCAGACGTTGTAATAGCGTCCCAGATCCGCCTGCAATCCGATAACCACGAAGGTGTAGCCGAGCATGGCCGTCAGCAGCGCCGGCCGGGCGATCGCGTGATACCTCTCGCGATGCAGCACGTGGGCGAGGAACGCCGAGGTGAATCCCCCGGCCGCCAGGGCCACGCCACTGGCCACGTCGATGCCGATCCACAGCCCCCAGGGATGCTGCTGGTCCAGGTTCGTGGTCGAACCTATGCCAAAGATGAAGCGCTTCAGGCCGAACGTCAGACCTGTCAGCGCCAACCCCAGGAGCACGAGCACGCCCGGCGTCACCAGCTTACGCCGCACCGGCATCGGCTGCTCATGGTGCTCAGTGTGATCGTTGGCCGCGTGACCGTGTGAGCGGACCGGCTGTCTGGGCGGGTTTGCACTCGGGCGTTCCCGCCGGCCGGCTGCCTCCGGGGGCCTGTCGAGGCTGATGCCCCCGCCGTTCGCCTGGACCCGCGCCGAGGCGGCTCCGTGGGCATGCACGGGCAACTCATCGGCCGATAGTACCTGTTCCTGCCCCTCCTCGGGCGCATTATCGGCCCCTTGGACAAGTCCCTCCGACCGTCGCGGCCGCGTCAGGAACATCAGCCTCCCAGCACGCCATATAGAGTCAGCGGTGGCAGTCCGTGCTTGAACACACCATGTTGGATCGCCTCGGTGACCGCCGATGGTGCGCCGGAAGCGAGCTTCACGAAGCCGATCTGCTCGAATGGGACGCTGGACAGGTAGAGCCAGCTCGTACCCCCTGCTTCCTGCTCGCCGTAAATGTGCTCCACATAGTCGTCGGGATGTGCCCTGATCTTTTCTCGGGCCACTTCCAGGAGCTCGGACCGCCGGCCGTAGACCATCGTCTGTCGCGGGCACGCCGCTACGCATTCCGGGAGCACCCCCTCCTGGCGCGTGCGGTGGAAACAGAGCTGGCACTTGCGCACCTGGGGCGTGAGCGCACTATCGTAGTCATAGGCCGGGATCTGGAAAGGACATGCCACCATGCAATACCGGCACCCGATGCACTTCCAGGCGTCGTAGGTCACCGCCCCCATGTCGCGTTTGCGCAGGGCTCCGACGATACAGGCGGAGACGCAGGCGGGACGGTTGCAGTGAAGGCAGTTGGTCTTCACGTAAACCTGCTTGCTGCGGTCCCTGGGGTTTGTCCAGGAGTTCACAACGGTGTAGGCGTCGGGTGCCGGCCGACGTCTCTGGCGGAAAACCGATTGGTCATCGTATGATTCGACCGGTCCTGGCTCGAAGCCATTGGACTTCTTGCAGGCGTGCTCGCACAGGCGGCAACCGATGCACACGGTCAGGTCCACCAGGACCCCCATCGCATCGGCCGGCAGCTCCCCGTGCCCGTGACTCGACGCAAAAGCCGGCTGTGCGACCAGCAAACCCGCCCCCGCACCCGTAACCCAACCTATATGTCTCAAGAACTCCCGGCGATCAGACTGCATCGCAATGCTTCTCCGCGCCACGTTGGCACAGTGTAAATCCACTCCAAACCGTATAAAAAGAGGTCGCGATAATGTGAAAAATATCACAATTTAGGACCTACCAGCCAAAATCCATTGTGCTCACAATAATTGTGCCATCTTCACGACAAAATGAAAAGTCTCTGTTCTGGTACTCATGAAGGTACAAGTGTGCAGCACGGTTAAACTGCAGTGGAACGGTGCGTGGTACGCACCCTACGCGCTGGGAATGTGAGAGGATAGGGTGATACCCGGCCCCACCCTGCAAAACGTTTTCGGCCCTCGTCCGTCCTGTGCATCTGCGGGTTAGCGCTGCACGGTGATCTTCCCCAAGCCGTACCAGCCATCCGGGCGCCGGCCTTCGATGGCCAGCTTCACATCGGGTTCGTCAAAGCGCTCGTCCAAAATGCCGATCTGCAGGTCGTATGGACCTTCCGCCGTGTCCGCCGGAACAGTGACGGCGCTGTCACACAAATTGTCACCCGGCAGCCAGGATCGGAGGTCGGCATTGGCGACAAGAATCCGCTTGTCCGTGGAACTGAACAGGCGCAGCGCCAAGCGAAATCGCCGGTAGCACGGAGCCACGCCCTTGTTCTCCCACCACGACGTGAACGCCAGCTCGCCACCGGGCTTTACCCGCGAAGGATACGTGAATTTGCGAAGCACGAAGCGATAGCCCATCTTCGTGAGCCACCGGTTCACCGCCGGCCACCACTCGTCGGGTACCGGGGACGATTTGGCGTTGAACGAGGAGATGTGCCATTTCAGAGACTGCTCGATGATGTAGTCGATGTCCCAGCCCTGGTCCTTCCAATGCTGCATCACCCAGCACACCTCCAGAGTCACCGGGGCCTTCTTCCAGGCGTCCTGCATCCCGCAGTTGATGATCGCCTGCGGGTAGTAGTCGCACATGTGGCACCAGGTGGGACTGAACCCGCCCATATCGCCCAGACAATCGACCCGCCAGCCGACGTCCCGCTTGGACAGGCCATAGCGATTGGTCTTCTCGTCCGTGAGCAGCATGACCAGGTGCGTCTTCTGGAACGCTTCGAGATAGCTGTCCACCAAGGCCTCGCGGGTCTTCCGGGTCAGCCGCTCCGACCCGGCCCCCTCCCCCCAGGCGCCCACGATGGAGAGGTCGACGCTCTCCAGCAATGGATGCCCGTCGTAGCGGGCTCCCAACGCCCGAATCATAGCGCCGAAGTGTTGGACGTATCGGGGGTCCTCCGGACTCGTGCGCCACTTGGCCTCGGGTTGCTTTTCTTCTTTGCCAACCATCGCCCGGTACCAGTCGGGCACATCGTTGTCCGCCCCGGTCCCGTAAGGAGCGATCCGCAGCAGTAGCGTCTGCCCCCGGTCCCCCGCCGTCTCCAGGGCTTTGTCGATCAGCTCCCAGCGATACTCGCCCTGCACCGGCTCGACGAACTTCCAATACAGCCGGAAGTACGCCAGCGTTGTCGGCGGATGCTTTTCGTTCTGGAGACTGCGATCGAAGGCCTGATAGACGATCGGGTAGCCCTCCGTCCATTTCTTGCCTTCATTCAGCTTGTCGCCGTTGAACCTCTGAAAGGTCATGAATCCGATGCCGGGATTGGTCAGAACATCGCCGATTTCCTTGGGTCTGACGACGACAGTTTCCTGGGTCCAGGCCGCCGTCAGCCACAGGAAGATCAAGACCATCGAGAAGCAACACGCGGTACGCATCGTGGACCCCTCTTTTCATAAACCCGTACAGGCAGGCGAAAGATCCTTCGCCCCTACCCGCCTCATACAGTATTGAACTACCCGGCGGATTTCAAGTAGGGGCGAATAATCATTCGCCCTGCGGCGTTAGGATGAGGCTTGCTCCGTCCGCCGTCCGCGTGGTACAATGAGGCGGCTTTTGGAAGGGAGTAGTTATGTCCAGCAACAGGACATTTCGAGGGTGCGATATGTCACGCCGGGGCTTCACGCTCATTGAGCTGCTGGTGGTCATCGCGATCATTGCGATCCTGATGGCGGTGTTGATGCCGGCCCTCCAACGGGCCCGGGAGCAGGGCAAGCGAGCAGCGTGTCTGAACAACACCAAGAGCCTGGCTCTGGGCTGGATCATGTACGCCGATGAGAACTCCGGCCGGATCCCGAGAGCCAACGTCACGGAAGCCCTCGCCGTAACGGACTGCTGGATCCGAAAGCCCGCCGGGACCCTCCCCGTCGATGCCCCCAAGGAGGTGCAACTGGAGGCCCTGCGCAGCGGCGTACTGTTCCGATACGTCCCGAACGTCAAGGTCTTTCGCTGCCCCGTGGCCAAGAGCACGGAGATGCGCACGTACAGTTGCATTCACGCGATGAACGGGGCGGACATCGGGGAGAACGCGCCGATGATCACGAAGATCGACCAGATCAAGCAGCCGGGCCTGCGCATCGTCTTTATCGACGACTACGGCGAAGATTGGGACGCCGCGTGGACCGTCCACTATAACCAGCCCAAGTGGTGGAACCCTATCCCCATGCGGCACGGCAAAGGCACGGTCGCCTCCCATGGGGACGGGCATTGCGACTTCTATAGCTGGACCGATCCGCGCACGATCGACTGGGCCCGCTTGAGCTGGGCGGACGGCGAAGCGCAGAGGACCGGGCCGCTCACGACGCAGCCCGGAAATGAAGATCTCGAGAAGATTCAGAAGGCCTATTGGGGCAAGCTCGGCTACACGCCGTGAGATTCCCGTCGGCGGCTGGCCGTCGTTACCAGACATTGGTCCGTTGCCTTATCTAGGTGGAGCAGATCCCAAGAGAGATCGGATGTCCGGGAGATACGGCAATGAAGAAGGCACTGTTGATCGGCGTGGTCGGGGCGGCAACATTCTGGCTCGGCGGGTGCGTGGTCATCTCGTGCAAAGAGCCCGGGCCGCCCAAGCGGCTCTATGTCATGTGCAGCCCTGCGCGGGAGGCTATCCGAGTCATGCACGCTCCTCGGGCGGAACCGCGGCCGCGTTCGCGTTACGTCCGCGACTGACGTAACGCCTGGGGACGCTGCATCGAAAGGGACAGATGTCATGCATGTTCTCCTGATGTTGGCTTGCCTTGTGTCCATGGAACCTGGCGGAGCCATGAAGACGGCGGTGTCCGTCCAACGTGTCTTCGGCCCCGAGCATCCGGGGGGACACTACAAGCACCCGGCCTCCATCACCCAGTTGGCCAACGGCGACCTGTACCTGGCGTACTACACCGGCTCGGGCGAATACGCCACGGACACCGCCGTGTACGGGGCCCGCTTGCCCAAAGGCCAGACCCAGTGGACCACCCCGGCACCCGTTGCGGACACACCCTTTCGCTCGGAAGGCAATCCGGTGGTGTGGCAGGCTCCCGACGGCATGGTGTGGCTGTTCTATGTAATTCGTTACGGGCAAACCTGGTCCACGTCGCTGATCCAGGCGAAGATTTCCCGCGACGGGGCCCGGACCTGGTCCGATCCGATGCTGGTGACCATGACGGAAGGAATGATGGTCCGCAGCCGGCCGCTCGGTCTGGCCTACGGCGACATCCTGCTGCCGACGTACCACGAGACGGGCCCTGATACGGAGATGGTCGGTCCCGCCAGTTGTTCGCTCTTTTTACGCTGGGATGCGAAGCTCCACACCTGGACCGAAACGAACCGCATCCGCTCGCGGATCGGCAATATCCAGCCCGCCGCGGCGCCGGTCACGAACGATCATCTCGTCTGCTACTGCCGGCGCGGCGGCGATTACTCCGGCCGGCCCGATGGACGCATCGTTCGTGCCGAGTCGCGCGACGGCGGACGCACGTGGAGTGACGGAAAGGAGACCCAGTTCCCGAATCCCAACGCCGCCGTCGAGTTCCTGCGTCTCCAGAGCGGCAGTCTCCTGCTCATCTTCAACGACTCCACCACGGACCGCACGCCCCTGACGGCGGCCCTTTCCACCGACGGCGATAAGACTTATCCCTATCGCCTCAATCTCGTCGAAGGCCCCGGCGACTATGCCTATCCCTATGCCATCCAGGCCGAGGACGGCAAGATCCATCTGGTCTTCACCTCGAACGAGCGAACGACCATCTACCACGCGGTCTTCATCGAAGCCGATGTCCTCGCTCACCAGGCCGGCGTTCAAAGCAACTCGTCTGCTGAGATTCGACCGTCAGGATCATCGTGATCGTCAGGTCGAGGCGGCTCGTTGGGCCGGCCGGGTGTCACCTGCATCGGGGTGGACGCGGGAGCCTGCCGCAACGATTCACAGAGAGCCGCCCAGCGGCAACGTGTCCAGTTGACGGCCGTGCCGCCGACCAGCAGCAATCCAAAGAGACCGAATCCATACCAGAGGCTGGGATCGACTTTGGCCAGATGCTGGGGCCTGGCCGTGAAAGCCACTGCCATTTCCGCGGCGGGCTCCACCTGCAAAGGGCTGTCGAAGCGCAGCACCTGGCCGTAGACCGGCATCGTCACCTGGATCTGCGATATGGAGGTCTCGGCCGCCGCCTGCGTCTGAAGAATCCGGCGTGTGATCAGTTCGAGGTTCTCGCTGTCCGCCTGGCCCAGGGAACTCTCGACGCGCTCGGCCTGCTGCTGATTGAAGCCCTGGCCATACGTGGCAATCGTGCCGGCGGCCTGACTATCCGAGGTCCCCCCGGTCTGCTGGCGCAGGCGACCCCGGGCGTTGATCAATCCCACTTTGGCCTGCTGCCTCACCAGATTGTCGAGGTCCACGCGGATGTCTTCGTTCAGAGCGGTGTTGCCGACGGAGAAGTTGTAACCCTTGGTCAGCGCCTGGCGTGCGGCGGTCTGCTCGCCCTTCTGGGCCAGCTCGCGCGCACGAGTCTGCTGCTGCTGGGCGACGAAGTCATTTTGCCGGTTGACCGCCAGAATCTGCTGTTGATAGGTCTGCAGGTCATAGCGCGAGGCACTCCCGGCGTCCACGATTCGCGCATCTGTGGTTAGTGTCCCGCCAAAATCGCCGTAGGTGAAGCCCTGGGGCATATAGACCTGCCAGGTGATGTTTTTCAACGGCAGATCGAAGCGCGGCCCGGAGAGTGTGTGCCGCCCGGACCAGGCAAAGGTCCCGCTGCCGGGCGTCGCCAAGGGCAAGCCGGCGATGTAGATCATGTCCACCAACACTTCCTCCGAGGCTTGCTGCGGCAGCGGCACCAGCAGCGCACTGCGTCCCTCCGACGTCGTGCGCAGGGAGGGCTGCACGGCTTGGCCATCCACCGCCAAAGACCAGATCGAGGCTCCCTCGGGAAGGATCGTCTGCAGATGACGCTGGCTGCCCGCCCGCAGCAACAGGACCACGTGGTTGATCGTCTGCCCCGCCGCCGTGACCACGGAGACCAGGTCGGTCTTGAGAACCTCGGCGCCGATCTGATCGGCGACGGCGTGTCGCCTGGCCCGCACAGTCAGAGAGTACTGAGGGGACACGCTGCGATAACACATCGCGGCGCCGGAGAGATCGCCCGCGCCGAAGTACTCGGGAATGCTCCGGGCATCGGCCGGACGCAGGATGGCGTCCGTGGACTCGGCGGCCAGTTCCACGCGGTCCGTGGCAAACACGACGGTATAGCCTTGCTGGAGATCCGCATCCGGGCACCGGACCGGGACCAGCGGCACGTTCCCATCGGCCGAGTTATACCGGGTTTCATAGGTGACTCTCATCAGGTAGGGCTGATCGTAGATCTTGTCGGCTAGTTCGACCCTCCATTGGCCCGGACCGGACTGTTCCCGCCGGGCGATCCCGGGACCCGTGATGGTCGCGCCCACGGCGTCGGGCGGCAGCGCCAGGGCAAAGGCCTTCGCCCCGGCGTGGTACAGCCGATAACGGACGGAGTGCTGGTGCCGGACCAAGCCATCCGTCACCTTGGCCACGTGAAGGCTCTGCACGGTGACCCTGGCCTGAATCAGCTCGGTCTGCAGTTGCAGTTGCCAATCAGGCCGGAGGAATTGGAACGCCAGCAGACCCTGACCCGTCTGGCCCAGTTCCGCGGGATTCACTTCGCTGACCCCCTGGCGCGAGGCTACGGACACACGTACGCCCTGCTCCGAACCAATGACCAGGCTCCCACCGTGCTTGAGTCCGCCCGCGACAGTCACGCGCGGCACTGTCAGGCGGTCTGGAATTTCGGCTATCGCCTGGCTCAGAGCGAGCTTCAGCCGGATCGACCCCGTCAGCTTGCGTCTGAAGTGCACACGCACGCGACGCTGGTCCGCCGCGCCCGATCCGGAGCCGGAGGGAGACTCGTCCCAATGGCTGGTTTCCTGCGCCTCCAGGGTGTCGATGTCGAAGCCCTCGGGCATCAACAAGTCCAGGTCGAAGCGGCCGGCCTTGGCGATCTCGATCTCCCACTGGCCGTTGTACACCAACCGGTCATCCTCCACGTTGAACCGGGCCAGCTCGCGGCTTCGAACCTCGCTCTGGACCGCTTGCACGCGACCGCTCACCACGCTCTTCTGCGATTCGAACCGGAAGGCATGACTGATCTGCTCGGCCGCCAGCCCAGGCACCGCCTTGAGCAGGTCGCCTGCTTCACGCACATAATCCTGGACGTTCATCGCCGCGGGATGCTGTTCCAGTTGTACGTACACGGAGGACTCCGCCGCCAAACCCATGACACTATGCTGCTCTAGGGCTCGCTGCACCACCAGCGGCTCCAAACAGACATCATAAGGCATGCCGGTGTTCGCCGACTGGGTGACGACGATCATGGCATAGGACCCGGTCGCCGGCCGGCTGAGGCGAACCTCCAGGTGTTGGCCCGCCGGATCAAAACGCCAGGCGCCGACCTGCGGCCCACTCACCGAGGTAACGGTCTGGCCCGGGGCGATATCCAGGATCAGCTTATCCATCTGCCCCTGCGCGATCTGCAAGCGGACGGCGTGGAACACTTGCAGCAATCCCGGCGTGACGTTGGCCAGGGCGATATCCTGCGCGTAGAAGCGGACCGCTTCCTGAGCGGCCTGGCGCTCCAGGGGACGCCACGTGAACACCGCAGGCCGGCCGGGGGTGAACATGGCCTCGACTTGCGTCTGCCCCTGCTGCTGGTTACTGGCCGCAAAGACGGCCTCCGGGGCTTCGATGGACACATTGGCATCCGGAATGACCAGCCGCACACGATTGGTCAGTGCCACGGGCAGGGCCAGCTCGAACCGCCGCTGTTGGTCCTCCCCCGCCGCAGGAAGGGCCGCCAGGAACACGGCCTCCACACGGTAGACTCCCGGCTTGTCCACCTGCACGATATGATGGCCATTCTCCGTCTGGATCGTCACGTCCGTATCCGGTTTGGCCGTCGAGACCAGCACGGCGGAATCATCCAGAAGCGCCAAACGCGACGGCCGGTCCGCACGAATCTGCAGAGCATATCTCATCTCCATGCTATCCGCCCCCGCGGACAGCGTGCACTCGGCCCGTTCGACCAAGGCGCGCCCGGCCGCCGGCTGGGAGTCACGCGCAAGCCCGGAGCAGCCGCCGCCCACCAACATCAGCAGCAGAATCAGTGTCACGGCCATGACCCGCGCGGGGACCGGCCGTCTGTGCCGGAGTCGGTAGGCAAACCACGCCATAGCGGCGGCCGGAACCAGCCATGTCATCAGGGCCTTGAGTACCGGCCACGTAATGGGTAGCTTGGCCGAGAGATAGACCAAGGCAGACACCTCCGCGGCAAGGGCAATCTTTCCCCAACGCGCGGCGGCGCTGCGGCGCAGATTCCGCCGCCCCACGACGAGAAGGGCTACTACGACGATAATCGCCATAAGCGCCGCGACTCCCAGAACATTCGAAATCCGCACCCCCCAACGCCAGGCGGGCACCACATCCGCACTCACATAAAGGGCCTGGTCGGACTCTACGCTGACGGCCTGTGCATAGCTCAACGACGCCGGCGGCTGCGGTGAATCCAGATGACCTATGCCCGCCTCGATCCCGATCCAGACAGCCAGGACCAGCGCAACGAACACGACCAGATCGGGCACATACTGGCGACGGACAACCGCAGATACGACGACCAACACAGCCATCAGGCCGACAAATGCCCAAGATGCCTCTTTCACGAGCACGCGATCGAAAGCCCCTTTCCACAGGAGAGCGACCCTCTTGACCAAACCTGCCAAGCCCGGCGGGGGCAAACGATCACCCGTCCCCACGGCAATCCGAGGCTGCATGTTGCCACCGGCCGGCGCGATCGCCCAGCGCGGCGGAACCGTGATCTGCCAGTTCGCGTAGGTGATGGGCACCGTGCAACAGGGCGCAACCAAGTCCACGGTCCGGTTCCACCAAGTGCGGTTCTGGTCCACTTGGCCGTATTCCAGCTCGATCGTCGTCGGGTCGTTGGGATTGGCCTGACGGCGGAGCGGAATCAGCAGCCGGCCGCTGTCCTGCTCCTGCGATGCCGCCAGCCGAGTAGCTTGCTCGCCCCCGCCGGCACGCGACTCGATCTGCGACACGGCCCAGACCCGTGCCTCGGCCGGCATCGTCAGGGCCAGGAACTGGCCGGTGGTATTCTTGATTTTGTAGCGGATCGTCGTCACGGACTCGATTCGCTTGTCCAGACGGACCGCGAGCCGGGTCTGGAGGTCCGCGATATCGACCACCACCGGAAGCAGTCCGCTCCGCTGATAGGGATCAACCACCATGAGAGCTGTGTGCGGCTCCGTGACATACTTGTAGGCGGCCAGGACGGGACCGCTGGTGAGCAGACGGTAGTCGGCAGGCACCTCGTCCAGTGCCACCGGCAACAAGCCGGTTCGGTCTGCGACCTGTTCTGCCGCCAGTTGCAGCCTGAGATCGAGATGACTGGTCACGGCGACGTAGCCGGTCTGCGTCTGCACGTCCTGGCAGTGGAGGGCGCCGAGTTGAATGGGCCGGTCTGCGCCGTAGCGCTGGGTGTAGGTCGCCGCCAAGCTGTAATCGCCCAGAACTTTTCGATTGAGCTTGACCACCCACATGCCATCCTGCCGGACCCAGCGGCGGACGTCCCGTCCAACGAACTCGACGTTTTCAAATCCCTCCGGCAGACGGAATCTCAGCTCATCGAGCGGCGAGCCTGTGATGACATAGTTGACTACGGCGGAGCCGTACGCAATCGCCTCGCCGATCGACTGAAGCTGGAAGACCTCCACCCTGACCTCCGCGGGCCGACGCCGGGCCATGAGGCTCAGCGTCCAGTCCGCGTCACGAAAACGGTACGCGTATTGGGCTTGGGGCACGCGCAGGGGGACCGAGGCCGTGTGGACCTCACGCAGGTTCCCAACTTGCGGCGGATCGATCTCAATGCCGGGGTCCGCCGCGACCACCACGTACCCTCGCTGGGCCTTGGCCCCGACCACCTGCAGCGCAGGAATGCTCCGTTGTTCCGCCAAAGGGCTCCGTCCCAATTCCAGCCGCAGATGGAGCAGAGTCCGGCCGATCACCGGTTGCTTGAAAACGACGCGGACCACGGCAGGTTGACCCGCCGCCGGCGCGTCCGGGAGGTGGTAATCCCCCACCTGGTTGCCGTCCACGGCCGCTACGACCAGTCCGGCAGGCGCCGTGATCTCCAACTGCCGCAGGGGCGCATCGCGCACATCGATCTCCAGCTCTGCATCCACCACCAGATCATCCTCCTTGACCTTGGCAACCAGGCGTCCTGCCACTTCATAGGTGGAGGCGATATCATCGACCAGCAGACGCAGACGATATCGGCTGCCGGCATGGGTGTAGAAGAATGCCTTGGCTTGGGGTATGGGCACAGCTTGAGCCTCTTGAGCCTGAACGCGGGGGAAACCGGCGGCATCGATCTGAGTCAGGCCGGACATATCCTGCACCACCAACTGTAGGGCGCTATTTGTCCCCACCGCCAAATGACCGCTGGCACGAAGGTCGCCGGTCGGCTCAATGGCCGGGACCTCCACCGTGGCCGGCAGAGCGTCTATCGTTGCCTCGGCACGAATACGCAGGTGATAATCTTTATCCTGCGGACGGCTCAGCTCCACGCGTAACGGCCGCAGGCCCTCGGCCGCCTTGTCGCCGATGACCCAGGTGCGAAGGAACGATCCATCCAAGGCCGTAATGCTCAGGCCGGCGGGTACGTTGAAGGTCAGTGTCTCCAGTTTGCCTTGCGCGATCTGGAAATCGAATTGCGCATCGACCTGCATCAGGCCCGCCCGCACGTCCACGACCGTGTTGGCCTGGCTCGACAGCACGAGCTTGGCGTCCGCCAACTGCACCTGTGGCTTCCATCGGACTTCCAGCGGCTCACGCGGCCCCAGCAATGCCTCCACCACCAACTGCCCCTGCTCGACACGGCGCTGCACACGGAGCGCTCCCGGCAACTGGACCTCAAGATCGGACTGACGGCTGATCAGCCGAATCTGCCGCACCCGGCCGTGAGGCACCTGAAGATGTGCCTGACGCCAGGGATTGAGATTCTCCACGGCGGCTTGTGGCATCGCGGGCCCCTGGCCCGGCTCCGTCAGGCTTCGGGCCATGAACGTCGCGGTCACGCGATGGCGGCCCGGCGCAGACCAAATGACATAGTAAGCCTTGTCATTAGGGTCATATTCGAGCCGGCCATCCGCCAAGGGCGTGTCCAGTTTGTCAAGTACTGCATCGCCTTGGATGAGAGCCATCCGGGACGACGCCTGCTTTGTACGGGCCTCGAAATCCACCGTCACCGCCAATTGCCGGCCGTCGATGCGACACGTAACCTGGACCTGGTCAATCTCGACCCCGGCTGATGAGTCCGCCGGCGCCTGCTCCGTCGCACTCATCCCGGCCGTCGCGCAGATCCAAGTGATCAGAAGACTTGCCATCTTGTTCCGCACAGCAATACCCTTTCAAGATATTGTCACGGCTCGCGTTCAAACTCGAAATTCGAAGCACGAAATCCGAAACAAATCCAAAGCACCAATGACCGAAACGCTATCACCGGCCGATGCTCTTGGTTTTGAATTTTGGGTTTTGGTCATTGGAATTTGTCTCGGATTTCGGATTTGGAATTTGAGATTTCCGCACAACGCGGCTTCGGATTTAGGATTTTCCCTCGGGTGCCTCCGGCGTCCTGGGCAGCCCTTCGGCCTGGTGCGCCAGCGCCGCCAGGTCCTGCACCTGGCGATCCAGGGGCAGGGCTGCACTGACCTGATCGAGAAGACGCTGCACGTCGGCCAAGGACGTCTGCTGGGCATGTTCGGATTGGCGCAGCCACTCCGCAAACCACGCTGCGCCTGCCGCCAGGAAGAAGCGCGGGTCGTCCTCCACGGACCGACGCCGGATAAGGGAGTCGGCCAGAGGTCGGGAAATCTCCTCGATCTGCCCCGTATCCGTATTGCGATACCGCACGAACACGGTTCCGAGATCGGCCGCATCCGTGTCGCGGGCATCTTGCCCGCGATTCGAGGGCGGGACGCCCTCGACACGTGATCCCGTCAGTTCCAGCTCGTACAAGGCCGTGGAGCATTGGCCCGATCCGACCGCGCCCGCTTCCACCGTGTCGTCGCGGAAGCGCTGATCTTCGATGTCCCGGTTCTCGTATCCGATCAGCCGATAGCGTCGTACCTGGGCGGGGTTGAACTGGACCTGGATGCGGGCATCCGTGGCCATGTTCTGCAAACTCCCGGCCAACTGTCCCACCAACGCTTCCTGGGCCTGCTCCGAGGAATCGAGAAATACGTATCGTCCATCGCCCTGATCGGCCAAGGCCTCTAAGAAGGCGTCACTGTAGGCGCCGTAGCCGACCCCCACGCAAGTGAGGGTAATCGCCTGCTTGCGGTCTTCGGCCACTTCTTTGAGCATGGCCTCGGCCTCGGTCTGACCGACGTTGGCCACCCCATCGGAGCAAAGCACCACCTGGTTGGTCTGGCCGGCGACAAAGTTCTTGCGGGCCATCTCGTAGCCAAGCTTGAGCCCGGCCAGGAGATTGGTCGGGCCCGCTGGCTGGATAGCGTTGATGGTCTGGTGGATCATGCCCTTCTGCCGGGCGGAAACCGCCTCCAGGTGCAGCCGCGCCTCGTTGGCACAGGTGACCAGAGAGACGCGATCCCCCTCCGAGAGCTTGTCCACCAACTGGTTCAAAACGGACTGGACCAGGGGCAGACGGTCTGCCTGACCCATGGAGGCCGAGGCATCCACGACGAAGATCAGGTTCGCGGCCCGGCGCTGGTCGCGGCCGACGGTGCGCGCCTTGACCGCCACCTTCAGCAGCACCAGGTCTTGACCCGCCGGAGCGAACGGCGAAGGGGCGCCTTCAGCGTGCACCGCAAAGGTCGCATCGTCCCGCTGCGGGTAGGCGTAATCGAACACGTTGACGAATTCCTCCATGCGGACCGCGCCCGCCGGCGGCAGGAATCCGCCCCGGATATAGCGTCGGCACAGAGCATACGACGCCGTATCCACGTCTAGGCCGAAGGTCGAAGAAGCGTCACGATCCGTCATGACCCACGGATTGACCGGCACCACCTTGAAATGGGACTGGGCGGGCAAACCGGACGCGTCCTCCGCCAGAACCTGGCCCGGTTGTGCGGCTGCTTCAGGACCCCGCAGCACCGGAGCTGGGCCTGCCTGGACCGACGATCTGTTGGAGGAGTTCTCCTCTCTCCCCCGTTCCTCGATGAGGCTCTCAGAGTTCGTCTTCTTCTCGGACGTCGGCAGGGTGCTGAAGAGCTCACCAGTGATTGGCACATCGCCCAGCATAGGCACAGGCTTCTTGTCCTTGACAGAGCCATTGATGCCAAGGTGTTGGCCGACCTCCTTGTCAGAGGCGATAGCCGAGTCGAGCGGCGTCGGCGTGGACACAGGCACAACGGGTTTTGGTGGGGTGACTATGCCCGACCACGCATGGGCAACCTTTTGGTCGAATTTGGCGGGCATCTCTGTGGCTACGCTTCCGCGACCGCCCGGAAGAGAACTCACCAGCCCCTTCATCTCGTCCGTTTCCACTCCCGTCAGCCTTTTTCCAAGTACCTCCTTGAGCCGGGCCTCACTGGCGGCTGCATCACCGTTGGTCTCCTTCGCCATCAGCAGTTCCTTCTCCCCGGACTTCGATCCCCTGATCATAGGCTTGGCGGGGAAAGTACTCGCCACAGTCTCCGATGGTGACGAGTCTCTGAGTTGATTCAAGACCTCCCTGCCCGCCGTAGCACCGCTGTCGGGGCCATACGCAGCGCCGGCACCGCCTCGTGCTCCCATCCCGCTCACACTCGTGCTGCCAGCATAGCCCCCCATGCCGCCCATCCCATATCCTTCCGGCTGGGCATCCCTGCTGGGACTGGGGGCCGCCGGGGCGATACGCCGCCTAAGAACGGTGGTCTCGGGCGAAGGTGGCCGAGGAGCAGACGCACCGGCCTCAGGCATTTGACGCCAAAGAGTTCCAACTCGATCCCGCACCACTCTTGCTCCGAAATTCTTGGTAACAGTCACAAACGGTGCCAAGACTACCAGGGCGAACATGATGACCGCCGCCACGGCCAGCGGCCCCATCGGAAAAGCCCGCACTCTGGCTTTTTCGGCCTTGGCGAGGCGTTGCAAGTGCTTCAATCGCCGCTCCCCCAGAACCGGGTCCGGGCCCTCGTTCACGGCATCATCGGTTAGTTTGACTGCCATGCGCAGGTCGGCCAGCCGGTCCCGCAGCTCATCATCAGTCTGCAAATAGGCCACCAGCTCGGCCTTCGAAGTCTCGTCCAGATCGTCGAAGATCAGTGCGGCCAGGAGTTTCTCTGCTTGTTCACGATTCATACGTAGCTCCTTTCCCGGTTTGGCACCGGAAAGGTCGCTGTCATCATTTCCGTTGTAGGGGCGAATAATCATTCGCCCGTACGAGTTGATTTCCCATCGTTGTAATTCCCATCAGGCGACACCCGCCCTTCGCAATCGCTGGGCCAGGATGCCCAGACCCTGATTGAGCCGGGAATTGACCGTGGTGAGCGACACGCCGACGACCTCCGCCACCTGCCGGAGAGACATGCCCTGAATGATCTTGAGCAGCACGACCTGGCGGTACACATCCTCAAGCTGGGCCAATTCGCGCAGGACCACGTGCCGGGCCTCCTGGCGGATCACCTCGCCGAGAGCGTCGATCTCCTGGGCCGCCTGCTCGGTTTGGAGTGCCGCCTCGGCGCGATCCTGGCCGGGAACGCCGATCTCCCGATCGGCATCGGAATGACAGCCAATCGGGAGATTGGCGGTCCCAGGGGACTCCGCATCTCGCCGCCGTTT